>Ga0194132_10001696_pt1 | contig 43873 bp, 39 predicted proteins | sample TA2KigOf80mmetaG_FD_148612 | JGI IMG/M metagenome (GOLD analysis project Ga0194132, IMG submission 148612) | Freshwater microbial communities from Lake Tanganyika, Tanzania - TA2015054 Kigoma Offshore 80m | ecosystem: Environmental > Aquatic > Freshwater > Lake | place: Tanzania: Lake... | reverse complement strand
TCACCGGACTGGGCGCGCGCGATGCGGCCACCCTGCTTCGGCTGCGGCGCCGCGGGCGCAGCGGCGGTCGCCGCCCCACCGGCTTTGCTCGCTGCGGGCTTCGCCTCTTCTTTCTTGTCTCCGCCGCCGCAGCCGATGAGCGCGGCCCCCGACAGTCCGGCGACACCGACCGCCGCACCCCGCAGGGCGCTGCGCCGGCTCACCCGGTGCGTCGCGAGCGACGTCCAATAGTTATCTGCCACCAGTCCCTCCTCTGGTCTCCCCAATGCACCGGGGCGGTGTTCGTATTCCCCCAATGCCTCCCCGGGATCCTATATGTATACGAAATCAGTTGGGTCGGGGATCTTTGGATTTCAGAGCAGTGGGAGGCTCAGATTCAGCGGCAGGAATTGTTTCAAAAAAACTGACCATCTGATGCGGTTCGCACCGAGTCGAGATTCCGGTAACCATGCCGCACTACCGTCGCCCCCGGCCCGGAGCGTCCGCGGGTACGATGTGCAGCGCTCCGGCGTGACTCACGCACAGCCAACGGTGCCACGAACATGGGAGGGTGCTGGATTGACGACGCAGGCAGAGACACGGACCAAATCTGAGGAGCATGTCCTCTTCGAACAGGTGGGCGATGTCCTCATCGCGAAGTTCAACCGTCCGGATGTGCTGAACGCGTTGAGCGGCGGTATTACCGCGGGGATGCACGAACTCGTCCGTCGCTTGAACAGCCGGGAGACGGGAGCGCGCGCTGCGATCGTGACCGGCGAGGGCCGCGCCTTCTGCGCTGGCGGCGACGTCACCGGCTTCCCCACCTCGAACCAGCCAAACGCGCGCCCCTACCCGACATACGCGAGGCCGCACCCGGAGCGCTCGATCGCACGAGCGATGCACTCCTGCGACGTCCCGATCATCGGCGCGATCAACGGCTACGCGGTCGGGGCGGGCTTTGGTCTCGCGTTGTCCACCGACCTGCGGATCGCCGCTGACGACGCGATCTTCCAGGTCGCGCAGACGAAGCGTGGCCTCGTCGCGGACGTGAGCACCGGGCCGCTGCTGCGCGAGGCCGTGGGCAACCAGCGTGCGCTCGACCTGATGCTGAGCGGCCGTCGCGTCGACGCGTACGAGGCGCTCGAACTCGGACTCGTCCTCAAGGTGGTGCCGCGCGACCAGTTGATGGACGAAGCACTCGCCCTCGCTTCCTCGATCGCGAGTGGCCCGCCGATGGGGATGTCTGCGTCCAAGCACGTTGTCTACATGGCGGGCGACCACGACCTTGAACAGGCGGACGCGTTCGTCTTGCTCTCCGTCTCTAGCCTCTTCAAGACCAACGACGCCGCCGAGGGTGTGCGCTCGTTCGTGGAACGGCGAGAGCCCAAGTTCACCGGTAGTTGAGGTGTGGAAAGCGCACCGCGGAAACGTCAGATTCAGTTCGTGCGCAGCCGTTGTGGCCCTGATCCTCCTCAGGATGGCGTGCTCTCCCCGCGCCGCTATCTGCGCGGACGTCGCCTGGGCACCCGAGGCGAGGACAACGACCGAGACCGAATCCGGTCGGCTCGGATTCTCCCCCTTGCTCCCGTGTGGGACGGGCCGTGGGTTTGTTGTCGCCTCGGTGTTCGTCGATGTACTGCCGGGTACACCAGCGCAACGTCGCATCAGTTTCATTGTCGAACGGAACGGCGAACGGGCCTACGTGCTGAGCGAGACGCGGACGCCGATCACCTCCACGCAGATTCCGCAGGGCACGCGGCGGCTCAAGGTGCTGGCCGGGCAAGTCGTGGCCGAGGGCTTCGTGGGCGCGTCGGGCAGCGGCGGCGAGATGGCCTACCTCCGCTGGCGGACGGACGGTGTCACGTACGAGCTCGATGCCACGGTTGGACGCGCGCTGGAAGAGGCGGACGTGCGTCAGGTCGCGAAGGCCCTCATGCTCCGCGGCGCAGCCCTCGACCGGTGATGCTCAGAGAGAGCAGGGCCGGCCCGATCTTGGCTAGCTTGGATATGACGTCATGGTACGCGGCCTCGCCGCTGTGAAGGACGACCGTGCGGCAGCGATCGTTCGGGAACGCATACGAGGGCTGGGTGGTCGTCGGCGCAGCCGCCGTCCTGTATCTCGTCATCGGTGCATCTGTCACTTACGGCCTCGGGCCGATCTTCAATGAGTTGGTGGATGAGTTCGGTTGGAGCGTTGCGGCGACATCGCTGGCGTTCTCTCTTCGTACGGAGGTGGGGGGCATCGCCGCGCCGCTCGTTGGGGCGCTCCTCGACCGCGTCGGCGCGCAACGCGTGATTGTCGGGGGTGTGGTGGTCGCGGCATCCGGCGCGCTGCTGATGTCGATGGTGGAGACGCTCTGGCAGTTCTACGCGGCGATGGTCGTGATGTCGTTCGGCGTGTCCGGCGCGGGAAGCCAGGTCGGGCTCGCCGCGACGGCGACCTGGTTCGAGCGACGCCGAGCGCGGGCGATGTCGATCATGACGCTCGGCGGTGGTGTTGGCGGGCTGGTAGCCATCGCCATGGCGGCGCTCGTCGAAGACTTCGGCTGGCGCTCCGCGCTGCGTATCCTCGCGGCGGCGATGCTGGCCGGTGGTCTGGCGATCTCGACGCTGACGCGATCACGCCCGGACGGCCACCCGCAACCGATCGACGGCATCGGCAGGGATGAGACGCCCGGGGGCCCCAGCGATGCCCAGAGGCGATGGGGCATTCCGATGGCGCGGGCGGCGCGGTCGAGGTCCTTCGTGCTGCTGACGCTGGGGATGATCGCGATGTCGTTCGCCACGACGGCCGTCGTGGTGCACCAGGTCCCCTACCTCGAACGCGAAGTAGGGCTCACGAAGGCGGCGGCGGGCAGCACGGTGTTGCTGTTCACGCTGACCTCGATCGTCGGACGGATCGGCCTGGGGTTCATCGCCGACCGCTACGCGAAGCGGGTGGTGATGGCGGCGGCGACGGGGATCGTGGCCGTCGGATTGGCGATGCTGGCGAACGCGGACTCCTTCCTGCTGGCGATGGCCGGCATCGGGATGGTCGCACCGGGGTACGGGGCGATGATGCCCGTACGGCCGGCGCTCTTCGCGGACTACTTCGGCACGAAACACTTCGGTGCGGTGAACGGGCTGGCGACGATGCTGGCGCTGACGGGTGGGGCGGCCGGCCCGTGGGCTGTGGGACGTGTCGTGGACGCGACGGGCGGCTACGTGGAAGGCTGGTACCTGAGCGCGGCCGTGGCGCTGGCGGGTATCCCGTTGTTCCTCTTCGCCATGCCGCCGTCCTCGCTCTACGGCGAGTTCCGTGATGCCGAGGCCTCGCGACCAGCATAGGACGCGTCGATCACGCGCCGATCACGCGCGGCCCACGGCGCGGTCGATGCGGGAGATGAGCGTTGCCTCCAGCGGGCCGTCTCCCTCGGCGCGTACGCACTCCGCGAGTTCGGTCCGATCCTTCACGCCCAGTACCACGGTGTCCACGCCCGCGATGCTCAACGCGTACCGGTGTGCGAGGTACGCCGCGGGGACGCCGAGTTCCGAGGCGATCACGCGGAACGGTGCAGCCCGCCGGTAATCCTCGACATCCGGGTGATCCTCCGCCAGGGCGCGGTCGAACGCATCCGTCAGCGCGCCCGCCTGCACGGCACGGATCCCCATCACGCCCACGCCCTGTGCGACGGCCGTGGCGATCAACGCCCGCGGGATCGCGGGCTCCTCATACCGCTTCAATCCACCTGGTGAGTCCAGCAGGTTCGCGATGCACTGCACGACCTGCGGCCGGGGCGCATCCTCCAGCACCGCCTGGACGACCGAGGGCACGCCGATCCCGGTGACGCCCCACGCACGCGCGAGGCCTTCGTCGACCAGACGCTGGAAGGCAGCCCGCACACTCGACCGGTAGAGGCTCAAGGGTGTGCCCGCCGCGGACGCACGTCCGCTCCCCCGTTCGCCTCGCACGTCCGGCACCAGCAGGCTGTGCAGGATGAAGCAGTCAACGTGGTCCACGCGAAGCCGTGTCAGCGAAGCCTCGAGGCTTGTCCGGAGCGTGGAGTAGACCGCGTCCAGCTCTGGCGCCCCCAGCTGGCACTTCGTGGTGACGCGGACGCCGGCCGGGAGCTGGCCCCCAAACGACTCGCCGACGACGGTCTCTGCCTCGCCGTTGCCGTAGGAGGGGGCGAGGTCGAGCAGATTGATGCCCGCGGTGATCGCAGAATGCACGGTCGCAATTGCTTCGTCGCGCGTCGTCGGCCCCCACACCGCGCCGATCCCACCACCTCCAAGAGCGAGGCGGCTCACGCCGTCGAATGGTCCGAGTCGGGTGTGCTGCATGGGCGGAGTGTACCGCGACGCGCGGTGTGTGTTTCTGGTTAGACTGACGCGCCGGCATGACGGCGGATAGGGCGGGTGCGGGGTGTTCTGCGACCGCGCTGACCCTCTTCGTCCTCGATGCCGGGAAGTTCATCGGGTACATCGCGGGCGCACCGGCAGCAGTGAACGCGGACTGGGAGAAGAAGTTCGCGACGGGCATCCCGGCGAACACTGCGGTCATCATCCGCTGCGGTTGACCGAGGGCTCCGCCTGGTCCTGCAGCGCCTCCGCCAGCAGTTCCGCCGTATGCCGTGGCCGGCGCGTCGACAGATGCTCGACCTGCTGGCGGCAGGAGATCCCCGTCACGAGGATCTCCGCGTCCTCGGGTGCGCCGTCCACCGCGGGGATCAGCGATCGCATCGCCATCGCTCGCGACACGTCATAATGCTCGGCCTCGAACCCAAACGCACCAGCCATTCCACAGCACGCGGAGTCGACCAGCATCGTCGTGAGTCCGGGCACGAGGCCCAGCGCCGCCAGCGTCGGCTCCGCGCCGGCGATCGCCTTCTGATGGCAATGCGCGTGCAGCAGCGCGGGCCGCTCGATCGGACGGAACAGCGAGGCGACACCCGGATCCGCGACGTCCAGCCGCGCGACCAGTTCGTCGAGCAGCACCGCGGCCCCTGCCACGGTGCGTGCCTCCTCTGTGGGGAGAAGGGACGGATATTCGTCCCTCAGCGCCAGAAGGCACGACGGCTCCGTACCCACGATCGGTACCCCGGCCGCGGCATACTCCCGCAACTGCTCGATGTTTGATCGCGCGAGGTCGCGCGCGGCGGCAAGCTGGCCGCTGGAAATCAGCGTCCGCCCGCAGCACGCCAATCGTTTGATGACGCGTACGCGGTACCCGAGCGCTTCGAGGACCCGGACGGCGGCGCGCCCGACCTCGGGATGCTGATACTCCGTGAACGTGTCGACAAAGTAGATCGCGTCGCCTCGCTGGCCCGCGGCGGCGACCGGACGCGCCTGGAACCACCTCCGGAACGTCTGCGCGTGGATGCGCGGGAGCGGCCGGGCGTGATGGATCCCGAGGGCGCGCTCCAGGACCCAGCGCGCCGGCGGCAATGCTCCAAGTGCCTGCAGCGGCGCGAGTAGCGGGCCGAGGCGCACGGCGAGCCGCGACAACTGAGGCATCGCACCGACCAGACGCGCGCGCAGCGGCAGGCCGTGCTGCGTCCGGTGCGCCGCCAGCACTTCCTGCTTCAACTTCGCCATGTCCACGCCGGACGGGCACTCCGCGAGACATGCCTTGCATTCGACGCAGAGGTCGAGGGCGCCGAGTAGCCGGTCGCCCGCCAGTTCCTCCGGTGGCAGCGCGCCGTCGAGCACCAGGCGCAGGAGGTTCGCGCGGCCACGCGTCGACTGCTCCTCGTCGCGCGTCACCATGTAGGAGGGACACATCCCGCCCTCGTCCTTGCGGCATGCGCCCTGGCCGTTGCACTGCTCCGCGGCCCGCGCGAAGCCCTGCTCGTGCGACCAGTCGAGGAGGGTGGGGGGCTGCAGGCTGCGCGTCGCCGGGCTGAGCCGAAGGTTGTCGCTGAACGCGGGCGTGTCCACGATTTTCCCGGGGTTCAGGATCCCAGCGGGGTCGAAGGTCCGCTTCACCTCGCGGAACGCCTCGGTCAGCCGCGCACCGAACATCCGCTCCGTGAACACGCCGCGCAGGATGCCGTCGCCGTGCTCGCCGGAGAGCGACCCACCGAACCGGAGGACGAGGTCGGCCACCTCCGTGGCGATCGCCTCCATCTCCGCCAGGCCCGAGACATCTTTGATATTCGCCATCGGTCGCAGGTGCATGCACCCGACCGAGGCGTGCCCGTAGTAGGCCGACTCCGTCCCGTGACGCCGTACCAGTGCGTCGAACGCCTCGATGAAGTCGCCGAGGCGCTCCGGCGGGACGGCGGGGTCTTCGACGAATGCGACCGGCTTGGCATCGCCGCGGACAGACATCAGGAGGCCGAGGCCGGCCTCACGCATCCGCCACATGCGCGCCTGCGCGCCTGCGTCTGTTGCGACCACCACATCTCGCGTCAGGCCACGCGCAGCGAAATCTTCCGACAGCCGTGTGAGGCGGCCGGAGACCTCCTCCGGGGAGTCGCCATACATCTCGACGAGGAGCAGCGCGCCGGGGTCGCCGATCACGAAGTCCACCAGCCGCGCGTAGCCGACGCTCTCCCGGCATCGCTCGATGATCGTCGAACCGACGATCTCGACGGAGGACGGGCCGTGCTCCAGCGCCGCCATCGTTGCGCGGCACGCCTCCGGGACCGTCGCGAAGTGCAGCGCGGCGACCCCCTTCGCCTTTGGCAGCGGGGCGAGGCGCACCTTCGCCTCGGTGACGACGGCAAGCGTCCCCTCCGAGCCGACGATCATCCGCGCGAGGTCCATGCTGTCCGAGAACCCGTCGCCCGGTACGAACTCATCGAGGTTGTAGCCGGAGACTCGCCGCTGGATCGTGGGGAAGCGCGCCGCGATCTCGCCGGCATGCTCCGCTGCGATCCGGGAGACGCCTCGATAGATCGCGCCTTCGAGGTCCTTGCGCGCCCGCTTCTCACCCAGCGCTGCGCCAGAGACCCGCTCGAACCGCGTTGCCGTGCCGTCCGACAGGACGACATCGAGCGAGATCACCTGGTCAAGCGTCTTCCCGTAGATGACGGAATGCGCCCCGCAGGAGTTATTGCCGATTCCCCCACCGATCGTTGCACGGTTCTTCGGCGATGGGTCGACGGCATACATCAGGCCGTACGGCTTCGCGGCGCGACTCAGCGCGTCCACGACGACGCCCGGCTGGACGCGCGCCCAGCCTTCTTCCGCGTTCACTTCCAGCACGCCGTCCATGTGCCGCGACATGTCGAGGACGATCGCGTGGTTCACCCCCTGCCCGGCGAGGCTCGTCCCGCCCCCTCGGGGGAGCACGGGGATGCCTCGGCCGGCGGCGACGCGGACGGCATGCTGCACCTCTGCCGCCGAGCGCGGGAAGACCACCGCCACCGGTTCCATTTCGTAGATCGACGCGTCCGTGGCATAGAGAAGCCGGTACGGGCGGTCGACGCGCACATCGGTCCGCCCACCCGTCGGGCCGGAGGCGAGTTCGTTGGCGAGGGCCTCGATGCCGCCGGGTGCGCCGTGGAGAAGGTCAAGCGCACGCCGCACGGAGCTATGGGAGGAGGGCGTGCTCCCCTCGATCACCGGGCGGATGGCAGGGCGCGGGCCAACGGTGGAGGTCACCGCGGGAGGGTAGCATGCAGATCCCTCCGGGCCGCCGGGATCGCATCTGGAAAAAGGTTGCCGTTTACCGTCTGCATCTGTCGATCTGGCCCTGGCCTCTTCGTCGTATTGATGAAGCCGTCGCCGCAGGCGGCGCGAGAGAGGAACTGTCGTGAAGTATCTGCTGCTGATCTACACATCCGAGACGGACGAGGTGAAGCGCTTCCCCAGCCCGGCGGACGGTGAGGCCGTGATGGCTGAGTACTTCGCCTACACCCAGGCGATCCAGAAGTCGGGCAAGTTCGCCGGCGGCGAGGCCCTCCAGCCCACGGCGATCGCGACCACGGTCCGCGTCCGGGACGGCAAGACCCAGACCACCGACGGTCCATTCGCCGAGACGAAGGAGCAACTTGGCGGTTACTACATGGTGGACGCCAAGGACCTCGACGAAGCGATCGCCTGGGCGGCCCGCATCCCCGGCGCCCGGTGGGGCTCCGTCGAGGTACGGCCGATCATGGAAATGACGATGCCCGGACAGTAGTCCGAGCGTCACCCAGTGTTGGACGTGTCGCCACAGCCAGATGCTGCCGCACGCGCCCGCGAGGCCGCCGCGGTCGCCTTCTCCTCAGAGGGCGGCCGCATCCTCGCGGGGCTGGTCCGAGCATGTGGGGATTTAGACCTCGCGCAGGACGCACTCCAGGAATCGCTCGCCGTGGCGATCGAGCACTGGCCTCTGGACGGCGTGCCAGTGAACCCCGCCGCGTGGCTCACCACCGCGGCACGGCGCCGCGCGATCGACCGGATCCGGCGTGACCAGCGGTTCGCCGCGAAGCTTGCCGCTCTCGGTGCGCTCCTGGAGCAGGAGGAAGGACTCCCCGACCGTCCCGCCGAGGACGGTGCGGTCGCGGACGACCGCCTGCGCCTCATCTTCACCTGCTGCCACCCGGCGCTGGCACCCGAGGCGCGAGTCGCCCTCACACTCCGCGCCCTCTGTGGCCTGACGACCGCCGAGGTCGCGCGTGCATTCCTGGTCGAGGAGACGACCATGGCCCAGCGGATCGTCCGTGCCAAACGGAAAATCCGTGACGCCCGCATCCCGTACCGCGTCCCGGCGCACGAGGACCTCGCCGACCGCCTCGACTCCGTCCTCACGGTGGTCTACCTGATCTTCAACGCTTGCTATTCCGCCGCGTCAGGCGACCAACTCGTGCGGCGTGACCTCGCCAGCGAGGCCATCCGCCTCGGCCGTCTGCTGGTCGAACTTCTCCCCGGGGAACCCGAGGCGGGAGGGCTGCTCGCGCTCATGCTTCTCCATCACGCCAGGCGAGACGCGCGGGCCGACGATGCCGGCGACCTCGTACTCCTTGACGATCAGGATCGTTCACGCTGGCATGCTGATGAGGTGGCGGAGGGGATCGCCCTCGTCGACGCCGCGCTGCGCCGGGGCCGTGCCGGCCCGTACCAGGTGCAGGCTGCGATCGCCGCGGTGCACATGGAGGCCCGGACGCCGGCCGCGACCGACTGGGCGCAGATTGCCGCGCTTTACGGCATCCTCGAGCGGATGCAACCGGTGCCGACGGTCCGTCTGAATCACGCCGTCGCCGTGGCCATTTCGGAAGGCCCCCTCGCGGGTCTCGAGCTCATTGACGCCATCGATGCCGAGGGGGGGCTGGAGCGGTACCACCTCCTGAGCGCGGCTCGGGCAGATCTCCTGCGGCGCCTCGGTCGGAACGTGTCTGCGGCGGACGCCTACCGCCGCGCCATCTCGCTCTGTGAGAACGAGACTGAGCGGCGCTACCTCGCCCGTCGCCTTCGCGAGGTTGAGGCGGGCGAGGGATAGCGAGCGGCCCGCCCGAGCCACCTCGGACGGCCGTGTGCTACGCCTGAATGGCGTCGTGGGAGGCGACCCGCTAGGAGCCGCCGTCACCGGCAACGCCGACCGTGGCCCCGGACAGCGTAGGTGGCGCCTTCTCCACGCGGAGGTCAGGCAGCCAGTGCAGCCACGCCGGCAGGTACCAGTTCGCGTCGCCCAGCAGTCGCATGGTCGCGGGCACCAGCACGGTGCGCACGATCGTCGCATCGAGGAAGACCGCGACCGCGAGACCGATGCCCATTTGCTGGAATATCACCAGGTCGCCAAGCGCAAACCCGCCGAAGACCGCGACCATGATCGCCGCCGCCCCGGTGATGATGTTCGCCGTGCTGCGCAGGCCGAACGCCACCGACTCCGTGTTCTGCCGCGTCTCGTCGTACCGCTCGCGGATCCGGCTGATCAGGAAGACGTGGTAGTCCATGCTCAGGCCGAACAGGATGGTGAACATCATGAGGGGCAGCCACGCTTCGATCGCGTCGACCTTGCCGAAGCCCATGAAGTCCGGCGCCCAGCCCCACTGGAAGACCGCGATCAGCACGCCATAAGCCGCGCCCACGGACAGCAGGTTCATGATGATGGACTTGATCGGGACCACGATGGAGCGGAATACCAGCATCAGCAGGATGAAGGACAGCCCCAGGACGTAGGCGAAGACGATCGGCGTGTACTGCCTCACCTGGGCGAACAGGTCGATGTTGATCGCGGTAGTGCCGCCGACCAGCACCTCGGCTCCGGACTGGCTGAAGGCAGCCGGGATGATCTCCTCACGAAGTCGCTTCACCTGGTTCTGCGCCTGCTCGCTGGCCAGGTCACCGGTCAGGGCGACCCCGAGCGCCGTCCGAGTCCCATCGTCGCTCACCACCGGCGGGCGGCTCAGACGGATTTCCACGTCCTGCGAGACCCGCTGCTGGAATGCGAGCATCGCCTGCTGGATCGCCGGTGCTTTCACGTCAGGCGCCAGGATCACGACGTCCGTCGGTGCGAGGAAGCCCGGGACGAACTTCTCGTTGAGCACCTCGAACGCCTGTTTGACCTCGTAGCTCTCGGGCAAAGCGGATGGGCCGGAGGCACCGACGTGGATCTTCGTGTAGGGGACGGCCAGGACAAGCAGCAACGCGGCTGAGCCGGTTGCCATCACCAGTGCGTTCCGCATCACGAATCGTGCGGTGCCCCCCCAGAATCCGTCCTCGCCGTTGCCGGTGGCGGTCACGTCTCGTGCGACAACCGGCGTATTTCGGCGGCCACCGGCGATGCGCATGACACCACGGACGATCGCGGGCAGGAAGAGGATCGCGAAGGTCACGCCGGCCAGGACACCGCGACCGGGGCCCGGGACGAAGACCACCCCTGCGGCCGTCGCGAGGGCGGCCAGACGCTGCCATTGCGCCGGGTGGACCCCCTCGATCCGGTCGCCAAGGAGGCGGAGCGCGGCCGGGAGCAACGTCAGCGTGGCCAGCACGGCGAACACGACGACGATGGAAGAACCGATGCCGAACGCCCGGAAGATCGTGTTCGGGACGAGGATCAGGCCGCTCAGAGCGATCACCACGGTTGCGCCGGAGAAGACGACGGCCCGGCTGGCCGTGTCCCCGGCGATGGCGATTGAGTCGGACACGTCGAACCCTGCCGTCCGCTGCTCGCGGTAGCGGGCGATGGTGAACAACGCGTAGTCGATGCCGACCGCCAGGCCGATCATCGTCACCACGTTCGTGACGAAAATCGAGAGCGGCGAGATCTGAGAGATCAGCGTGACCGAGGCGATCGACAGCATGATCGCGAAGATGCCGATGAACATCGGCGCGAGCGCCGCGACCAGCGCACCAAAGACGATGATCAGGATGACCATCGCGATCGGGAGGACGTATTGCTCTGACTTCAGGTCGACCTCGGACGCTGTCGTGAACGCCTCGTTGGCGCTGATGAAGCCGCCACGGAGGATGGTGAAGTCCTTGTTCGCGCGGAACGGTGCGACGGCGTCATCCAGTGCCGCCACGGATTCGACCGCCGTGTCCGCGTCACCGAGGACGCGCGCGTTCACCAGCGTGGTGTGCCCGTCCTTCGAGATCAGCGCAAGTTCCGCGCCGGGCTGCACCGCCGCCAGTTCATAGACATTCGTGGTCTGGCTGGGGTCGATGTGCTGAGGGTGCTTCCGCAACGCCGCGGTGATCTCCGTGACAAAACCCTGGAACTCCTGCGACTTGACCGGGTATTTCTCCGAAGAAATCACCAGCGACTCGAAGATCGGCTCACCCTGCCACTCCTTGAAGATGTCGCGGGAACGCTGCGACTCGGGCTTACTGGTGAACGAGATGTCGGTGGTAAACACCCCGCCCATGGCGCCGGACGCGCCCATGAGGGCGACGGCCACGACGATCCAGATACCGATGGTGCGCCAGGGGTGTCGCGCGCTTGCGGCGGACACACGTCCGGTGAACCCCATCTTCGAATTGGTGGGTTGATCCATCTCGTGTACCTCTCAGGCTGTGTTCGAAGCCGGTTGCTCGACCATGAGCGTCGTCACCAGCTGCATGAGCAGCCGCCAGGCGGCCGATGCCGCCTCTGTGTCTCGCAGTGGAATGGCAAGGGCCGAGAGCCCGGCGACCGCTGAGTGGAGCAGCAGCGAGAGGGCGTCCGCGTCCACGGCGGGGTCCGCCTCCCCGGTGCCCTGCGCGGCCCGGATGATGTCCGCGAGGTCGGCGAGCGTCTCGCGCAGCGGCTCTTCAAGCCGCTCCCGCAACTGGTCGTCCCGGCGAGCGGCGAGGTATGACTCCAGACGGAGCGTGCACTCCTCTTGCCACCCCGGCTGAGGGAGGCCTTCGGCGACATGTTCGCCCAGCAACCGGAATCCAACGCCCGGTGTCGGGGCCGCGGCCGTGACCTCGGCCAGCACGTCGCGGTGCGCCACCATGCACTGGCCAACGACGGCCGCGATCAGATCGGCCTTCCCAGCGAAATAGCGGTAGAGCGTCCCCGGGGCGAGGTCGCACGCGGTCGCGATCTCCTGCATCGTCGCCGTCGCGTATCCCCGTTCGATGAACACGCGGGCAGCGGCGTCCAGGATTTCCTGGCGTCGCTCCTCGAGGTACCGGTCGGGGACTTTCGCCATCACGACTCCCTCGGAAGTCAGGGAGAATCTAGCCGCGTCTCGAATGAACGTTCATTCTGATGAATGAACGTTCACAACGGTGAATCTTGGTTCATGACGGCGCCGGTGTCAAGGCCGCAGGGGCACTCAGCCGGGTGAACCAGCCGCGGGCTCCGCGTCCGGGTCGAGGTATGGCAGCAGGGCCTCGATCAGGTCGGTCTTGGACTCCAGCGTCCGGCCGAGGCCGGACAGCAGGCCCATGACCCGCGCGATGAGGATGACGTCTCCGGGGACATCGACAAGGGGGTTGGCGCGCAGGACGCGGCCCAACCGCTGGTTCACCTCCGCGACCATCGCCTGGTCGGCGTATGCCTTGCCAGAGCGGAGGACGTCGCCGAGGAACGCTTCGCCCAGAGCGGTGTAGGTCTCCACGTTCTCCTCGCGCGTGCGGAAACCCATGTCACTCATCGTCGTCGAGATCGCCTCGGGCTGTTGTGCCACGATCGCGCTGGTGAGCACGATCATCTGCTGGCGGAATTCGTCCGGGATTCGCTTCGTGAGCCCGAAGTCGACGAGCGCGATCTTCGCCTTCCCGCCCGCTGCCTCCGGCGGAATGACAAAGACGTTTCCGGGGTGCGGGTCAGCGTGGAACATCCCGCGCCGCAGGATCATCTCATTGAACAGGTCGATCAGCGTGTCCGCGACGGCGGCGGTGTCGACGCCGGCCGCGCGGAGCGCGGCGACGTTGCTGATCTTGATGCCGTCGATGAAGTCCATCGTGACGACTTTCTTCGTGGAGAAGTCGCGGTGGATGCGCGGTACCACCACGTCGTCGCGGTCGGCGAGCATCTCCCGCAACGCGTCGGCGGCGTCCGCCTCGTGGACGAAGTCGACCTCGTCCGGTGCGTAACGGCGCATCTCGGCAACGATCGGGCGAAAGTCGATGATGTTCTCGAAGCGCGACCACACGTTGGCGAGCAGCGTGATCGACCGCAGGTCCCACTGAACGATCCGGTCGATGCCGGGGTATTGCACCTTTACTGCGACATCGGTGCCGTCGTGGAGCCGGGCGCGGTACACCTGCGCCAGCGAAGCGGCGGCGATCGGCTCCGGGTCGAACTCTGCGAACACGGTGCCCACGGCGCCGCCCAGCTCGCTCTCGATCACTGGACGGATCTCCGACCACGGCCGCGGCGGCACCTGGTCGTGCACCAGAGAGAGCGTGACCACGTATTCGTCCATCAGCACATCGGCGCGAGAGCCGAGGAACTGACAGGTCTTGATGATCAGGCCCTGTTGCTTGACCGCGCGCCGCACCACGGCCTCGGCGGCGCGCTGATGAAAGTGGTGGGTCGCCTCGGCCATCGCCTCAACGCCATGGCGGCGACGCTGGATGCGCAGCCAGCGCCAGCGCAGCCAGAGGCCGAGGACTGTCAGGCCGAGCGGGACGAGGCGACGCAGCCGGCCGTATGGCGGCCGCACCGGCGTCTCGCTCATCTGGCGCAGCATCCGCTGTTCGGCGGACACGGGAGTGGAGGTCATACGCAGGCGCTCCGTGGTGTCGCTCCGATGGCTGGTGGCGCCCGGCGACCCCGTCGATCCACCATAGCAGTGGCACGCCTAGCGTCACGGAGGGGCGTGTGCAGCCTGCGTGATAGCCTCCCGGCGTGCCGTTCTTCAATCCCTTCCGCCCGTCGTACATGCAGGATCCGTACCCGGCGCTCGCCCGCCTGCGCGCCGACGATCCGGTCTTCCGCAGCCGTGAACTGGGTGGCTGGGTGCTCACCCGGCACGAGGACTGCGCGTACGTGCTGCGCGAGCAGGCGCTGTTCGGCAACGACCCCACGATCCCCAGCGGCGGCATGCGCGGCCATGTCGAGGAGACGCGAGCACGGTCCCCGCTGGGCGATACGCCGACGCTTGGCTCCTCCGACCCGCCCGTCCATGCGCGTCTGCGCGGCCTGATTGGCCGTGCCTTCACGCCAAGGATGGTCGAGGACGAGCGGCCGGTCGCGGCGCGGGTGGTCAAAGCGTTGCTGGACGAGGCCCCGGAGGGCCAGCCGTTCGAATTCATGTCGCACCTGGCCGAGCCGCTGCCCGTGATCGTGGTCAGCGACCTCCTCGGCCTGGACGACGCCGAGCGCGGGCCGGTGCGGGCGTGGGCACAGGCGCTGATGCGGGTGATCGCGGGCGGCGACCTGCCGCCCGAGGCCTACCGGCAGGGCGAGACGGCGAAGGCTGCGATGCTCGACTTCCTGAGTGCCTACACCGAGCGCCATGCGGGCGACGTGAGCAAAAAGGTGATCTCGATCCTCGTCGAGGCGGAGGCGCAGGGCGACCGGCTTTCGCTGGATGAACTGCTCTCCTTCACGGTCTTCCTGTACACCGCGGGCAGCGGTCCGACCGCTTTCATGCTGGGCAACGCCGTCTCCGCGCTCCTCGCACATCCTGCCGCCCTCGAAGAGGTGCGCGCCGACCGGTCGCTCGTCCGCCGCGCCATCGAGGAGTCGCTGCGCTGGGACAGCGCGACGCAGGTGCTGCTGCGCTTTGCGCGCGAGGCGTGCGAGGTCGGTAGGCGAAGGATCATGAAGGGGGACACCCTGTACGTGATGGTCGGGGCGGCCCACCGCGATCCCTCCGTCTTCCCGGAGCCTGACCAGTTCGACATCAGGCGACCGCTGACGAACACGCAGTTGCTCTCGTTCGGAGAGGGCCCGCATTTCTGCCTCGGCCAGCCGCTGGCGTTTGTCCAGGGTGAGGTTGCGCTGAACGCTCTGCTCGACCACTTCCCACGCCTCCAGGCTGTCCCCGCAGGGTTGGAGCGCGGTGGCACCTTCCTGCTTCGCGGGCCTCGACGCCTGCTGGTCGCGGGCCGGTAGGCGCGACCAGCGTGGCGTACTTCAACCCGCAACGGCCTTCGTATATCGCCGACCCGTACCCTGCGCTGGCACGACTGCGTTCGGAAGCTCCAGTCTTCTACTCGGAGCCACACGAGGCCTGGATCGTGACGTCATACGGAGAATGCCTCGCGCTGCTGCACGACGACGAGACCTACGCCTCAGACCCCGCCCATTCGACCGGCCGGGTAGGCGAGCGGATTCGCCACCAGCGCGAGGGCCAGGTGCTGGGGGATACGCCGCGTATCGGGCAGAGCGACGCGCTCGTGCACGCCCGTCTCCGGGGCGCCGTCGCCGCGGCGTTCACGCCGCGCCACGTCGAAGGCATGCGAGGCTTCGTCGAGCGCGAGGTCATCGCGTTACTGGATGGCGCTCTGCGAGCCGATGAGCCATTCGACGCACTCAACGAGTTCGGCGCGCTGCTCCCGCGTGCCGTGATCGGTGTGCAGCTCGGCGCACCCGAGGCTGACCGTGCGCAGGTACTCGCGTGGGCGACCGCGTTGATGCAGACCGTAAACGCGGATCTCACGCCGTCCCGCCGCGCCGAGGCCGAGGCGGCCCGCGACGGCCTCCTGGGCTACCTCGGGCGGGTGGGACGCGGCGAGGCGGGCGATCCGGAGTCGCTGATCGCCGCGATGGCGCGTGCCGGGAGCGAAGCGGGCCGGCTCACCGGAGCGGAACTTCTCGCACTCACGATCGATGTCGCCCTCGCCGGTAACGACACGACGGCGAACCTGATCGGCAACGGGGTCATCGCGCTTGCCGCGCATCCCGATGAAGAGGCGCGGCTGCGCGCAGAGCCGGACTGGGAGGCCTCGGTCGACGAGATGCTGCGCTACGACCCGCCGCAGCAGGTGATCGCCCGTTTCACGACCCGTCCCGCGGTGCTGCACGGCAGGCGAATCCCCGCGGGCGCCACCGTCCTGGCCCATGTGGCGGCGGCGAACCGTGATCCGGCGGCATTCCCTGATCCGGATCGGTTCGATGTCGCCCGCCGGGGCGAACGGCACCTGTCGCTCGGGATGGGTGTGCATCACTGCGTCGGAGCGCCCCTCGCGAAGGTCGAGGCGGAGGCGGCGCTCCGCGCGCTCCTCGGGCGTCTGACTGCGCTGCGCCTGGTGCCGGGCACGGTCTTCCCGCGCGGCCCGGACTGGATGCTACGGAGCGCCGGGGCGGTCCCGCTGCTGACCGGTGATCTGCTGAGAGGCTGATCGGGGGGTGCTGCGGTAGGCTAGATCCATGACCGCAGGCGTCCTCTTCAACCCCTTCGTCCCCTCGTATCGTGCGAACCCGTACCTCCAACTGGCGCGTCTGCGCGAGGGCGACCCCGTCCATCGCAGCCAGGCGCTTCAGGCGTGGATCCTCACCCGCTACGACGACTGCCTCGCTGTCATGCGTGACGCGGAGACGTTCTCCTCAGACGCCCTGAAGGCTGGCGGGGCTCTGGCGGACGCATTGCGGGAGCAGCGACGTCAGACGCCGCTCGGGGAGACGCGGACGGTGCTCGGCTCCGACCCGCCAGTACATACCCGGCTGCGCAACATCGTGAACCGCGCGTTCACGCCGCGTCGGGCCGCCGCGCTCCGTCCGCACATCGAGGATGTGACGGCGCACCTGCTCGCCCAGGCCCCGCAGGAGGGCGAATGGGACCTGATGGAGGGTCTGGCGCAGCCGCTTCCGGTGATCGTCATCGCCGAACTGCTGGGCGTCCCGGCCGCGGATCGCGTGCAGTTCCGGCTCTGGTCGAACGCACTGGCCGCGACGACGAACCTGCTGCAGGACGAGGCGACCCGGCGTGGCGCCGTCGAAGCGGCGCAGGAATTGCGTGCTTATCTCGAAGCCGTGGTCGTGAAACGCATCGCCGAACCACGTGACGATCTGCTCTCGGCCCTGCTTGAGGCGGAGGCGGAGGGTGCACGCCTCTCGCGCGAGGAAGTCCTCGCCTTCGCCATCCTCCTGCTCGTCGCGGGGAACGAAACGACGACCAACCTCATCGGTAACGGGACGGCGCTGCTGATGCAGCATCCCGAGGCGCTCACGGCGCTCAGACACGATCCCGAAGGGATCCCCGGGGCGGTGGAGGAGATGTTGCGGTACGAGAGTCCCGTGCAGGGCCTCGTCCGCTTCGTAACGCGCACGGCAGAGGTGGGCGGGCAGGTGCTGTCAGCCGGCGACGTGGTGCTTTGCATGATCGGTGGGGCGAACCGCGATCCGGCGCAGTTCCGGGACGCGGAGACATTCGATATCGCGCGACAGGAGAACCGCCACCTCTCGTTCGGGCAGGGGATCCACTTCTGTCTGGGCGCCCCTCTGGCTCGGCTGGAGGCGGACGTGGCGTTTCGCGCGCTGCTCGCGCGCTGGCCATCGCTTCGCCTGTCGGAGGGTGGGCTGGAACGAGGTGGGACATTCCTGCTGCGTGGTCCCGCCCGCGTCACGCTGACGGTCGGCGGCTAGTTGGGCGACGCCGGGGTCGGTATCGATGGCCCGCGTCGGGTCGCGCGGATCGCGAGCAGCAGCGTGACGCCGGCTGCGATGGCGCAGGCGATCATCTTCTGATTTTCCCCGGGGATCAGCGCAGCAAGGCGCCCGCTTGGTGCCAGGCGGGGCATCGGTGCCAGTCACAGGCCTGTCCGAAGTGGTTCGCAGCGCCCGTCCCATAAGACCCCCGCCTCGTCCGGAGACCGGCGCCCGACGTATCGCTAGGATCGCCACAGGGAGGTCGCCCGTGCCTATCGACGCCCGTTACGACCAGCACAATGTGTTCGCCCGCATCCTGCGCGGGGAGATCCCGAGTGATCGCGTGTACGAGGATCTCGATTTCGTGGCGTTCCGCGATATTCAGCCCGCCGCGCCGGTCCATATCGTGCTCGTTCCGCGTGGGGAACCGCCCACCTCGTCCGCCACGCTCCGGGAGGCAGACGCCGAGTGGGTAGGGCGCATGGTATTAGTGGCGGCGCGGATTGCCGCCGAACAGGGCCTGGCGGAGCGGGGCTACCGTCTCGTGATGAACTGTGGGGATGACGCCGGCCAGACGGTCGGGCACCTCCACCTCCACCTTCTCGGTGGAGGGCCGCTGGGGCCGGTGGCCTGAGCCGGGCCTGACGGGCCCGCGCTTGCGAGGCACCGGCAGGGGTCGCAAGACGGCACGGGTGCCTCTCGCCGCGTGACCGAATGCCGGGGCGGGTGGGCGTGACGGGAGCGGCGGACGTGTCAATCGCTGAGCAACCGCTGGCGCTGGTCACCGACGATCCATGGCCGCTGCTGGATGCGTTGCTTTACTCCGTCTCCCACGACCTCCGTTCGCCCCTCCTGGGTCTCACCCTGTCGGCGGACTTGCTGAATGACCCTGCCGGGATCGCGGATGGTGGCACGCGCGAAATTGCGCTGGACGGCCTTCGCCACGGTGCGCGAGACATGGAGCGCATGCTGCAGGCGCTCACTGTGATCTCGCGCGCCCGCCGCCGTGTGTTCGAACACGACCACAGGACCCTCGGGATGATCCTTGGTGCCATCTAGTCATGTCCGAGGTCGATCACCTCGCCAGCCGTTTGGTCGCGGTCGATCCGGTCACCGTACGCGGGCTCCTCGATGACGTGGCTGGCGACGGGCCAGTCGAAGTGCGGGTCCGGCTGGAAAGTGACTTAGCCGTCTTGTCCGTTCCCGTGAATGTCGACCTGCCGCCCTTCGAGGGGCGCCCGTTGCATGCCCTGGCCTCGTCGCTGCAGGCCTACGCGGGCAGCGCCGTAGAACGCCTCGCCGTGGCACAGGTCTTGCTCGAGCGGCAAGGGGCAACGTTCTCTGTCGAGGCTGGCGGACTGCTGGTCTGGTTGCCGCTGGGAGAGCCGCGGTGACCCCGTCCGCGCCCAGCATCGTGATCGTCGACGACGAGGTAACCCTCGCCGTGGTGATGCGGATGCTGATCCTGCAGGAGTGGCCGGATGCGCAGGTCAGCCTGCTCACTGAGCCGGGTGACCTGCGAGCGCAGCTGCTGGAGGTGCCCAGCGAGGCACTTGTCCTGATGGACCGCCGTCTGGGCGGCGTGGATTCGTATGGCGTCATCTCCGGGCTGCTGGAGGCCCGACCGGACGTGCGTGTGGTGATGCTCTCCGCGTCCCTGGGGCCGGAGGAGATCGCGCACGCACGAGCAGCGGGCGCGGTCGCCGCCTACGAGAAGCCGGGGGGGCTCGGTGCGTGGCATCAGCTCTTCGCCAGTGTGATCTCACCTGTCGCCAACCCGTAGCACCTGTGTCGCCGTCGGGCCCGGGTGTCGGCGACCCGGGAGCGCCCGCGCGAGCTGCAGGCGCTACGATCAACGCGCGTGCGGGCCTGTAGCTCAGCGGCCTAGAGCAGTCGGCTCATAACCGATCGGTCCCAGGTTCGAATCCTGGCGGGCCCACCACTCGCACCAGCCCGCAAGGTCCGAGGAGGTGGCATGCGCGACCAGGTCCGGGACGCTATCCGTGCCTACACACCGCGCTCGATGCCGCTGGACGGACGTCGGGATGCTGCCGTGATGCTCCTGCTCCACGTGGTCGACGATGTCGAGCACGTGCTGCTGCAGGTTCGGACTGCCACCGTCGAGCACCACCGGGGCGAAATATCGTTCCCCGGCGGGCGGCGCGATCGTGTTGACGCCACGCTGCTCGACACGGCCCTCCGGGAGACGCGAGAGGAGATCGGCGTCCCGCCGGAAGCGGTGGAGGTGTTCGGAGCGCTGGACGACACCGACACGCGGGCCTCGAACTACCGTGTCCGACCGTATGTCGGCGCCGTGACGCCCGGTTTCGACGCCTTCCTGCACGCGGAGCGGGAAGTGAGTGCCCTGCTGCACGTGCCCCTGCCCCACCTGCTTGACCCGGTGAACCATGTCTGGAAGGCCGTCGACCAGGACGGCGCGATGGTGGCGAGCCCCGCGTACCAGTTCGGGGAGCACGTCATCTGGGGCGCCACCGCACGGGTGCTCTCGCAGTTCCTCGGATTGATCGCGGCTCCGGCGGGAGAGACGCGGATATGACCCTGATCCTCGTGCGACACGGGGAATCGGAGGGCAACCTTCGACGGATCATGCAGGGGCAACTCGACCTGCCACTGACCGAGGACGGGCGGGAGCAGGCACGCCTGGTGGCCGCGCGCATCGCCTCCATGCCAGTGGCTGCCGTCTATTCCAGCCCGCTTTCTCGCGCGTTCGAGACGGCGCAGACCATCGCGGCACATCACGCGCTCGCCGTTCAGCCAGTCGAAGCCTTCCAGGAAGGCTCCTGGGGCGAGGCCCAAGGGTTGACCTGGACAGAGGTGAGCACGCGCTGGGACACCGCGGGCGACCGGCCGCTGCACGAGGTCATCCCCGGTGCGGAAACGCCGGAGTCGCTCCGCTCACGTGCCGCCGCTGCAATCGACACGCTCCTCGATCGCCACCGCTCCGAGGTCGCGGTCTGTGTCAGCCACGCGGGCACGATCGCGCAGTTGGTCGCGCACCTGATCGGCATGCCGGGCGGGCGGTTGCCTCGCCTGCTCACCGGTAACACCGCCGTGACGGTCGTCGAGGGGGCTGCGGGAGAGGCGGTGATCACGGTCCTCAACGACCTGTGTCATCTCCGGGGCCACGTCCACCCGTACGACGGGCCGGTGACGCGGCTACGAGAGTAGGGAGCGGCTCGCCACCCGGATCGAGGCCGCCATCGCGAAGTGGAGCGCCTCCGTCGCCTCGCGGATCAGGCCGGTGCCGGTAACCTCGTCGTCCGGGAAGCCGGCGATGCCGGCGCGCAACTCACCGCCGCCACCGAGGATCACCTCTCCCACGTCCACGAGCTTCTCAGCGACCACCTGAGCGCCCGCGACGGGGGTCTCCGGGAGCAGCGCGACAATCTCTGCGGGACGCTGGGCGGGCGCGGCCTGTTGCCCGACCGGGATGTTTGCGCTCTGCGCACCGAAGACGCGGAACCGCGCGCGGTGCGGAAGCAACGGTTCCGCTTCAGTCGTCCGCGCCACCTCGGCCGGCACGCTCTCGACACGGCCCTCAACGTAGACGTCACTGGCGCTCGCCGTAATCAGCCAGCCGCGTACCTCCTGGAGGGCGGCAACCACCTGCTGCGTCGAGGCGGCACGGACGGCAAACCAGGCATCCGCCGGTTCCGCACGGGTCAGGGACACCTCGGCGAGTGCATCGACGTCTTCAAGGGCCAGCGCGAACTCCAGCAGGTTGCGCTGATCACGGAACCCGCCGAGTCGCAGCACGATGGCGCGCAGACCGTTGTCGCGGGTCGGGAACGGGATGGGCTCACGCCCGCGCTGCGGCGTGACGGCCGCCTCGGGGGCACTGCGGTAGGCGGGAGCCGCCAGGATCGGCGCACTGTAGGCCGGACGCGACGCTTCGGAGGCCGGGAGCGCCACCAGCGCCGCTTCAGTCAGGGGACGAGCGTCATACGTGCAGATGCAGGGGCCGCCAGCGATGCAGCCCGTGCAGCAGTATGCATTCCCGTCGAAGAAGACAGGCTGCCCGAGGATGAGCTCCTCGCAATTGGCGCAGGATTCCGCTGTGTTCACGGGGCGAGACTCGCACCCGAGGGAGAGGGGACTCAGTCGAGCGGTCGTTGAGGTTTGGTAAACGACGCCCCGTAACCCTCACCTGCGCGTGAGAGTGTGGCCCCGTTACAGATTCGCCGCAGGCTCCGTCCAGCGGTCGTGCATGACCACCGTCTCGACGGGCGGGCGCCGGTTCGGCCCGTAGTGACGGTCGGGCCAGCCCAGCGGCACGATGGCGGCCGCCTCCCATTCCGCAGGGATCCCGAGCATCGCGTGGAACCGATCACGCTGGAGCCGGAAGAGCGTGGTGAGCACCGTACCGAGGCCGAGCGAGCGCGCGCGAAGCATCAGGTTCTGCACGGCGGGATAGATCGAGGCCCCGGTCGCGATATTGCTCCGCCCACCAGGTACGGCGACGCAGCAGACGATCAGGACGGGGACCTCCGTCCATGGCTGGCGCCCGTCGGCCCGCGCCGGGGCTCCCTCGCCATACACCTTCAGGAAGCACTCCTCGTACGCCTCTGACATCGCCGCCTTCTGGGCGGGGTCCCGCACAACGATGAACCGCCAGGGCTGGGCGTTCTGCGAGGACGGCGCATGCATCGCGGCGCGCAGGACCTCGTGCACTATGGCGTCGTCGACGGGCCGGTCCGCGAAGGCGCGGATCGCCCGCTGGTGTTCAAACAGGGTGGCGACATCGTCGATCGGCTGCATACGGGCTCCTGCCAATGTTGTGGCGCTATGCGCCCTCGAGATACGCGATGGTGACCCCTTCGCCGCCTTCCGGCTGCGGAGCAGTCTCGAATTTTGTGACCAGGGGGTGGCGGCCCAGGGAATCGCGCAGGACGCGACGCAGGGTTCCCGTCCCCTTGCCGTGGATGATCCGCACTCGGCCGCGCCCGGAACGCGCGGCGTCATCCAGGAACTGGTCGACCAGCGGCAACGCTTCGTCCACCGTGCGCCCGCGCATATCAATCTCAATCGGCGCGGGCGGGGCGGTGCTCACCGCCATCCGGCCGAGGACCACCCGGCGAGTTTCGTCCGGCACCTCGGTGCGCTCGACCTGCTCCATCCGCACGCGGGTCCGCAGCGCGCCCAACTGTACCTCGAACTCGCCCTCCGGCCCGGGGTCGGTGAGCGCCTCGCCAGGCTGGGAAACACCACGCAGCCACACGACCGTCCCGGGTTCCACGAAGATGTCCCCCGGCGCCATCGCCTGCGGGCGGGGCTCCGGCATCGCATCCATCTCGGCCGGCACCGGCTCGACCCGCGCGACGGCACCGCGCACCCGTTCGAGGTCAGCCTTCGCCTGCTCCAGTCGGGCGGACTCCACCTCGCGTCGCGTGCGGTCGACCAGCCGTTCCACCTCGCGCAACTGCCGGCGGGCGCGTTGCCGGGCCTCGTCGCGCACACGCGACAGGTCGTCGCGTGTCTCGCGCACCTGTCGTTCGAGGTCGGTGCGAAGGACCTCGGCGGCTGCGGCATCAGCGGCGGCGTGCTCGGCGCGCTCCTCCGCGGCGGTCAGCTGCGTGCGTAGGTCGCCGAGTAGCGACTCCATGTCACGCGTCTCGCTGGAAAGTCCGGCACGCGCTCGCTCGATGACATCGGACGGCATGCCGAGGTTCCGTGCGATCGCGAGCGCATTCGATTGGCCGGGGAGACCAATCGTCAACCGGTAGGTCGGGCGCAGCGTCTCCAGGTCGAACTCCACCGAGGCGTTTCGGACCCGGGGCGTCTGATGCGCATACACCTTCAACTCGGAATGGTGCGTGGTGGCGATGAGCGCCGCGCCCTGTGATGTCAGTCGCTCCACGATGGCGATGCCCAGGACGGCACCCTCAGTCGGGTCGGTTCCGGCGCCCATCTCGTCGATGAGCACGAGCGAGCCCGGCCCGGCGCGCTCGATGATGTCGATGATCGCCGTGATGTGCCCAGAGAACGTGGAGAGCGACTGCTCGATCGATTGCTCGTCGCCGATGTCGGCGAAGACGGCGGTGTAGACGGGGATCTGAGAACCGGGAGCCGCCGGGACCGGCAGCCCGGTCAGCGCCATCAGGCACAGCAGCCCCGCCGTCTTCAACGCCACCGTCTTGCCGCCCGTGTTCGGCCCGGTGATCAGCAGTGCGTCGAAGTCGCCCCCCACGCGAATTGAGGTCGGGACAACGGGCCCGTGCAACAGCGGATGGCGCGCCTCCACCAGGCGGTACTCCGCCGGCGCGTCTACGAGCCAGCGCTGGGCGGGCCCCTGGGTCGACAGGTATGTCGCATCGAGGGCGATGGCGAGCCGCGCCTTTGCCTGCGCGACATCGAGGTGCGCGAGCCGCTCGACGGCGTCGTGGAGGTCTCGCGCCTGTTCCCCCGCGGCGGCGGAGAGGTCGCGCAGGATGCGTTCGACCTCGTGTCGCTCCTGCACCTGCAGTTCGCGCCACTCATTTCCCAGTTCGACGACGGCGAGCGGCTCCACGTAGACGGTGGCGCCCGAGGCGGACGTGTCATGGACCACGCCGCGGACCGCCCCGCGGAAGTCGGCCTTCACCGGCAGCACGTAGCGGCCGTCGCGCATCACGACGATGGCGTCCTGAAGGGCGTTGCGGATCCCGGAGGCGCCCGCGATCGCCTCCATGCGCGTCTTCAGCCGATCGTGCGAGGCCGCGGCTTCGCGACGGATCTGGGTGAGTTCCGGGCTCGCGGAGTCGCGCACCCCGCCTCGGTCGTCAAGCGCATCCTCGATGAGCGTGCGGAGCGGCCCCAGTTCGCCGATCCCTGCGGCCACGCGGGCCAGGCGGGGCACGTCCTCCTCCTGACGGAGCAGGACGCGGCGGACGGTCATCGCCGCGCGGCAGAGCGAGGCGATGTCCAGCAGTTCGCCAGGCGCCAGGACGGCGCCCCGGGCGGCGGCGTCCGCGCGGTCGCGCACCTCTCGTGCCCCAGCGAGCGGGATGGTGACGCCAAGTCGGTCAAGGATGATCGCCTCGGCGGTCTCCTGCTGTCGGGCGCGGACGACCTCGATTTCCGATATCGGGCGTAGCGAAAGCGCCGCCTCGCGGCCGGCGGAGAACGCGGTCTGCCCTGCCAGCCGCTCGAGTACCGCCGGCAGTTCGAGGACAGCGATCGTCCTATCGTCCATCGCCGGACGCTTTCAGGAGGCCATTCAGCGTCGCCAGGACGTGTGCGTCCTCGGATGGGTCGACCGTGCGGGGGTCGAGCCAGACGCGATCCTCATGGATGCGCGCGACGATGGGCGGGTCGGCGGCACGGAGTGCCGCCGCGAACGTCTCAGCACCCGAGGGCGGCGTGATCACGCATGCCGCCGACGTCAGCGCCTCACCTGGCAGGGACCCACCGCCCACCGTTGATTCACAGGTCTCGACGGCGGCGTGGGCACCGCACCCGTCCGCCCAGCGTCCGGCACGCGCCTCGATGGCGGCGAAGGGGAGTGCGATCATCCGCCAGACGGGCACCTCGTGCTCCGCGTCGCCCTTCGCGTAGTGGTCGAGGGTGGCTGTCAGCGCTGCGATGCTCGCCTTGTCGATGCGGACGGCGCGCGCCAGCGGGTGGCGGCGCATCGACTCGATGGCTTTGGCACGACCGGCAGCGATCCCGGCCTGCGGCCCGCCGAGGAGTTTGTCGCCGGAGAAGAGCACCACATCCGCCCCGGCGCGGACGGAGTCCTGCACCAGCGGTTCCGGCGCCAGTCCGTAGGCCCGGGTGTCGAGCACGGCGCCGCTCCCGAGGTCATCGAGCAGGAGCAGTCCCCGCTCGCGCGCCAGGGACGCCAGCCCGGACAGGGAGGGCTGCTCGGTGAAGCCGACGACCCGGAAGTTGGACGAGTGGACGCGCAGGATGGCCGCCGTTCGCTCCGTGATCGCCTCCGCGTAGTCACTGGCGTAGGTGCGGTTCGTCGTGCCGACCTCCACCAGGGTGGCGCCCGACTGGCGCAGGACATCCGGGATGCGGAATCCGCCGCCGATCTCCACGAGTTGGCCGCGGCTGATGATCACCTCACGGTCGCGGCAGAGCGCTGCCAGGGACAGCAGCAGGGCGGAGGCGTTGTTGTTGACCGCGATGCCGGCCTCGGCCCCGGTGATGCGACATAACGTCGTTTCGAGGTGCGAGAATCTTGTCCCGCGCTCCCCGGCGTCGAGGTCGAACTCCAGGTTCGAGTACCCGGTGGAGACGCGCTCGATCGCCTCGATCGCAGAGCGAGAAAGCGGCGCACGCCCGAGATTCGTGTGAATGATCACCCCGGTTGCGTTCACCACGCGGCGCAGGGACGGCCGAAGCGTCTCGGCTCGCTTCAGGACAGCATCGACGACCGTGACGTGAGGAAGTGCACCGGCGGCGGCGATGGCAGCCCGGTAGCCCTCCAGCACCTCGCGGGCGACGACGGCTACCGCCGCGTGGCCTCGATCCGCGGCCAGGGCGGAGACGCGAGGGTCGGCCAGCAGGCGGTCGACTGATGGCAGGTCGCGGTACGGGTTCGGCGAATCGTTCACGGCGGTCTTCGGGTTCGGTCGGTCGGTGTTGATGGCCTCAGGCGGTCAGAGCAGGCTGAGACAGATTGTATGCGGCGAGACAGGGGCGCATGATGAATCCACCGCCAGAAGCGGGGCGGGTGGCCATCCATCGTTGATCGTATTGAGGCCATCCGTAGACTCGTGGTTGGGCGCTCCTGAGGCGCCCGTCATCGATCTCTGAAGCACCCCGTTTCTCGTCTCAAGGAGCCACCCGTGGTCAACCTGCGCATTCCCGGTCCCACCGCCGTACCGCCGGAGGTCGCGCAGGCTGGCGCGGCGCCGATGATCAACCATCGTGGCCCCGAGTTCGCCGCGATGGCCGCACGCACCACCGAGGGCGTGAAGAAGGTCTACCAGACCAAGAACGATGTGGTGACCCTGTCCGCCTCCGGCACCGGAGCGATGGAAGCGGCCGTCGTCAACCTGATGGCGCCCGGCGAGGATGTGCTGGTCGTCTCCATTGGCGAGTTCGGCGACCGCTTCATCAACCTCGTCCAGATCTACGGCGGTAAGCTGACGCAGCTGAAGTTCGAGCCCGGCCTGGCCGCGGATGTCAACCAGATCGAGGATGTCATCAAGAAGAACTCCGCGATCAAGACGGTGTTCATCACGCACAATGAGACCTCGACCGGGGTGACGAACCCGATCCTGTCGGACCTCGCCAAAGTCGTGCATGCGCGTGACGGCCTCCTGGTCGTGGACGCCATCTCCTCGCTCTCCTCCGTGCCGGTGAAGACGGACGAGTGGGATCTGGACGTGGTGCTTTCCGGCTCGCAGAAGGGCTGGATGACGGCTCCGGGCCTCGCCTTCGTCTCGATGAACGACCGGGCGTGGGCAAAGGCCGCTGCGAACCCGCAGCCGCGCTTCTATTTCGACATCAAGCGACACCAGGACTCGCTGAAGTCAGGCCAGACGCCTTGGACCCCCGCGGTCTCCGTCTGGTTCCAGCTGGACAAGTCGCTTGAGCTCATGCTGGCAGAGGGGCTGGACCAGATCTTCGCCCGGCACCACCGCCTGGCCACCAAGGTCCGCAACGGCGCCAAGGCGATGGGCCTCAAGCTGCTCGCCTCCGAGGGCGTCGAGTCGGACACGGTGACGGCGATTCGCGTGCCGGACGGCATGAACGGAGACGAGATCATCAAGACGGCAATCCAGGAGTACGACACCGTGTTCGCGGGCGGACAGGGTGCGCTGAAGGGGAAGATCATCCGCTTCGGGCACCTTGGCTACATGGACGACCGAGACATCGTCGCCGGACTGGATGCATTGAAGGGCTCTCTCGCCAAGATGGGGTTCAAGGCTTAGACGGAACCGTGATGACGCCTGCGGGGCGTCGCCCCCGCGGCCGGCGCGTAGCACTGGGGGGCGGGTACTCGTGGCGAAGATCCTGATTGCGGACTCCATCGCGAAAGAGGGCATCGACCTCCTTTCTCGCCAGCATGAGGTGGTCGTGAGCACCGGCCTCTCGGAGGACTCGCTGGTCGAAGCCGTCGCCGATGTGCAGGCGTTGGTTGTCCGCAGTCAGACCCAGGTCACCGCGCGCGTCATCCAGGCCGGGCAGCGCCTCGAAGTGATCGCCCGTGCCGGCGTCGGCGTCGACAACGTCGACGTCGACGCGGCCACCGCTCGAGGCGTGGTGGTCGTGAACGCACCGCTCGCCAACACGATTTCGACCGCCGAGCACGCCTTCGGCCTGATGCTCGCGGTGGCCCGGAACATCCCGCAGGGGCAGTCCTCCCTGAAGGCGGGGAAATGGGAACGCTCGAAGCTGCAGGGTGTTGAACTCGCCGGGAAGACCCTGGGCGTGGTCGGCCTCGGCCGGATCGGTGCCGAGGTCGCCACCCGCGCCCGCGCGTTCCAGATGCGCGTGATCGCCTTTGACCCGTTCGTCTCGATGGAGCGCGCTTCCGCGCTCGGCATCGAGATGAAGTCGCTGGATGAGGTGTTCGCCCAGGCAGATTTCGTCACGCTTCACACCACGTTGACGCCAGAGACGCGCGGGATGATCTCGGCGGAGCGCCTCGCGAAGGCACGTAAGGGGATCCGCATCATCAACGCCGCCCGCGGTGCGCTCATCGACGAGCAGGCGCTGTTCGACGCTGTCGACTCCGGCCACGTCGCCGGTGCCGGCATCGACGTGTTCTCCGAGGAGCCGGCCGTCGGCAACATCCTCACCACACACGACCGGATCGTGGTCACACCGCATCTCGCCGCCTCCACCAACGAGGCGCAAGACCGCGCCGCCGTCGATGTGGCTGAGCAGGTGATCGACATCCTCGACGGCCGGGCGCCGCGCTTCCCGGTCAACGTGCCGACCGTCGGCGCCGAATCGATGGCGATCATCGCCCCGTATATCGAGGCCGCCCGGGTCGCCGGTCGCGTCGCGATGCAGCTCGCGCAGGGCCGCCTCGAGAAGGTGCGCATCGAATACCGCGGCGAGGTGGGGAACCACGACGTCACACCGCTGCGGGCGGCCGCGGTCGTCGGCCTGCTGGACGAGGCGACGGATGAGAAGGTCTCCGCCGTGAACGCGCTCTCGATCGCAGAGCAGCGCGGGCTTCGCATCGAAGAGGACAAGGGCGCCGCGCAGGAGCCGTACGCCAGCCTCGTCACGGTCGCCGTCCACACGGACGCGGGCGTGGAGCGGGTGAGCGCGACCCACACGGCCGGCGGTAGCGCCATCGTCGCGATCAACGACTACAGCGTGGACGTCCGGGGCGACTCTCAGACGTTGCTCGCCATCGAGAACGTCGACAAGCCAGGTTCGATCGGCCGGGTGGGCACGTTGATGGGCCAACGCGGCGTGAACATCTCATCGATGTCTGTCTCACCGTCGCCCTCGAAGCACGGCCACGCGCTCATGCTGCTGGGTGTCGACCGCTCGCTGACGGCGGACGAACTCGGCCAGGTGCGCGGCCTGGACGGCATCGAGGTCGCGCGGCAGATCCGGCTGTAGGCCCGGTTCCAGACCTCTGGCTGGCTATCCGTCCAGCGGGTTGAAGACCATGCCGGTCGCTAGCTTCGGGTAGAAGTACGTCGTCTTCTGCGGCATCACCTCGCCCGCGTCCGCGACGTCCGTGATCTGCTGTGCCCGCGTCGCGTTGACGAGGAACGCGATGTCGCACGCGCCGCCTTCGACGCCCTCGCGCGCCTCTTCGACGCTCTCCGTGAACGCGACACGGTCGCCGCGAGTCATCACGGCACGGTCGATGCCGAACAGCGGGGTGAGCACCGTCTCCGTCAGGATCAGGGCATCAAGACGCTTCGATGGCAGCGAAATCCCGGCAGGCATCGCGTTGTCGATCGCCTGCTGTGAGCGGGCCGTCAGCAGATGCACCGAGTGCGCGCCTTCCATCCCCAGGGCGGCGAACGTCGTCGGCCCAAGCGCGTTCGCGCGGACGCGGCCCCACGCCTCGCCCGCACTGGCGAGGCGTTCGACGCGGTAGAGCGCGGAGAGCCGGTCGGCGATCGAGGCGGGGAGCGGCTTCGCCTGCACGAGCCGGTGGATCGGGAGGATCACCAGGCCCGGGTCGTCCTGCGGGATCATCCCCATCAGCACGAAGTTCTCCGGCTCGTTTCCCGTCCAGCGCTTCCCCGTCTGGGCCGCACACTCGTCCCGGTAGTCGAGCGCCGTGTGCGTGCGATGGTGGCCGTCCGCGATCGTCACGTTCGAGGCGGCGACGGCTTCGGTCAGCGTGGCGACTTCGGCAGCCGCCGTGACGGCCCACAGGCGATGTCGGTCGCCGAGCGCGTCGGTCGCTTCGAAGGTGGGCGCGCGCCGGGCGATCTCCGTGAGCAGGTTGCGGGCGGTCTGCTTCGGGTCCAGAAACATGCCGAAGACGGGCGAGATGTTCGTGCGCGTCGCGCGGATGAGCGAGAGCCGGTCGGCGCGGTGTGACGCGATCGTCGCCTCATGCGGTCGCAGGATGCCTTCTTCCGGACGGTGGAGGCGGCACTGCGCGAAGAACGCCCGCCGCGTTACCCAGGCGCCCTCGATGCGCGCGCGCTGCTCGTATACGTAGTACGCAGGTTTCGCGTCGCGGGTCAGCGCGCCTTCGCGTCGCCACGTCGCCAGCGTCGATGCCGCGTTGCCGTATTTCTTGTCGCCGTCGCCGGCAGGGTTCTCGAGGTGGGCGGCGTTGTAAGGGGAGCGGGCGTGCAGCGTCGCCACTGCCTCTGCGCCGACCACGTCGTAGGGCGGCGCAATCACGTCGTCACCGCGGACACGATGCGGGTCGTAGCGCAGGCCGCGGAAGGGGCGGATCTCGGTCATTGGGCACCTCCGAGGCGGAACGGGCGGCAAGGCTCGTGGGGCAGGGCCGTATCGTCCTCGACACGGGTCGCACGCGCCACAGCCGGGCGATAGACTCCCGCGCATGCCTCGATACTGCGTGTTCTGCGAGATTGTGGCCGGGCGTGAGCCCGCCGACGTGCTGCACGAAACGGACGACGTCATCGTCTTCCGGAACCGGCTGCGCTGGGTACCGATCATGCTGCTCGCCGTGCCGAAGAGGCACATGACACAGGCCGAACTGTGGGCGGACATGGGGCCGGTGGGCGCCGCCGCCGTGAAGGTGGCCCAGGAGCAGTGCCCCGGCGGGTACCGTTTCGTCTCCAACTCCGGCTACGACGGCATGCAGTCGCAGGACCACGCCCACGTCCACATCCTCGGCGGCACCTTCCTCGGCGAGTACGCCTGATTCCCGAACGGGGTCGAGGGCTACGCGTCCGAGCCGGGCGGGCTCTTCTTCGGCGGCATCTGCACCAGAGCCACCAGCGTGTCCTGCGCTACGCGGTTGCCGAGGCGCCAGCCGCCACGTCCGGTGGTCTCGCAGCGGAGCGCGTCGCCCGCCACCAGGGCGACCTCGGTGCCGCTGGAGTCCCACACGACGAGCTCGCCCGCCAGCACCACGAGGAAACCGGGCACCGCACGGTGGAAGCCGGGTCGCGCGCCCGTCTCGAAGCGCATCAGCATCAAGCGGCTGGCGTCGCCCATCGCGGCGCCGCCCACACCCTTGAATTCGCCCGGGCCGTTTTCGAACGGCCACGAGAAGAGATCCATTGGTTCGAGGTGTGTCTGGCCTCGCTCGTCCGCCGTCATGCGATAACCGGCCATCGATGCTCCTCGGTGCCTCGTGCGCTGCCTCGAACCGTGCCGCCGCGTTAGTCTAGCCGTCACCCCACTGACATCGACGTCACCCGAAATTGAGGCCCCATGACGCACCGCTCCTATGGCCGCAGCCCCCGCGAGGCGCGCCCGGTCACGATTGAGCCCGGCTTCACGAAGCACGCCGAGGGCTCCGCGCTCATCTCGTTCGGCGACACGCGCGTCATCTGTACGGCCAGCGTGGAGCCAGGCGTCCCCGGTTGGATGCGCGGCTCCGGCAAGGGCTGGGTCACCGCCGAGTACGGCATGCTCCCGCGCGCCACCCACACCCGCAGCGACCGCGAGGCCTCCCGTGGCCGTCAGAGCGGGCGCACGCAGGAGATCCAGCGGCTGGTCGGACGCTCGCTGCGCGCCTGCCTCGACATGGGGATGCTTGGCGAGCAGACCGTCACTCTCGACTGTGACGTCATCCAGGCGGACGGCGGCACGCGTACCGCATCCGTGACCGGGGCGTGGGTCGCCCTCGCCATCGCGGTCGAGCGGCTGCAGAAGGCGGGTGGCATGGTCGCCTCGCCCATCCGCTCTCAGGTCGCCGCGCTCTCCGTCGGTATGCACGACGGCGTCCCGATCCTCGACCTCGACTATCTCGAGGATTCCAGCGCAGAGGTCGACTTCAACGTCGTGATGCTGTCGACCGGGCGGCTGGTCGAGGTCCAGGGCACGGGCGAGGGTGGCACGTTCTCCCGCGCTGAGATGGGCGGCCTCGTCGATCTCGCGTGCGAGGGGATCGAACGGCTCTTTGAGGTGCAGAAGGCGGCGATCGCGGCCTGGCGGAGCGCGTAGCCTCCGGATGGGCTTCAGGTCGCTACGCTGACGGGTACAGGCGTGTGGCGGCGCCGCCGGGAGGGAGTGCGCACATGAGCGCATCCACGCGCTGGCTGGCCATCCTCGCCGCCGTGATCGCAGTCGCAGTGTTCGCCGGCATCCTCGTCACCATGGGCGCTGGTGGTGCCGACACCTACCCCGAGGGCAGCCCCGAGCGGGCGGTGCAGGACTACCTGCGCGCGGTGGGCGATCGCGAAGCCACCACGGCCCTCTCGTTCATCTCTCCCGAACTTGCCGCGCGCTGCTCGACCACCTCCCGTGAGCCGATCGCCAGCCGCGGGAGCAGCGGGTTGCGCGCGACGCTGGACCGCGCCACCACGCGCGGCGAGACGGCGGAGGTGCACGTCCTCATCACCGAGACGTACGGCAGCGGGCCATTCGGCGCGAACGAGTCCAACCAGACCGCGGTGTTCATCCTCGCGCGCACGGACGGCCAGTGGCGCTTCACGGAGCCACCATGGCCGCTGCACTGCCCGCCCGTCGCGGTGCCGGCGAAGTAGGGCAGCGATGATCGCAGGCCTCGTGGGGTCCCTCGTCTTCGGGCTGCTGCCGCTGGCGATCCTCTTTGCGATCGTCTCCGCATTCGTCGAGGCGCGCCGGCAGGCGGCGCTGGAGGATGCGACCGGGGAGGCCTCGGGCGACAGCGGTATCGGCACCGTGCGCCGCCTGTTCATCTACACGCTCGCGCTGGTCGGACTGATCTTCGCGGCCATCGGCGTGGCGATGGTGATCGCGGGCGCACTGGACGCCATCACCGGCCGTGTCCTTGTCGCCGAGCGACAACAGGGGCTGGCGGTGGCGCTGGCCTTCTCCGTCGTCGGTGCGCCTGCCTGGCTGTTCTTTGTGTGGCTCGCACAGCGTTCCGTGCGCGATCACGATGTCGAGTGTCGCTCTCAGGTGCGTCGCCTCTACCTCGGCCTGGCACGCGGCGTGGCGGTGGCAGTCGTTGCTGCGAACGCCATCACCGCCGGTCGCATGCTCGCCGGGATCGAGGCCTCCCGCGGCGAGCCGTGGGGAGCGCTCGTGGCATGGGGCGCGGTCTGGTTTGTGCACGTGCGGTTCGCCATCACCGAACCACCGTCGACCGCCGCAACACGGCTGCTGGACCGTTTCACGGCCTATTTCGGGGCGCTGTTGGGGCTGGTGCTCCTGCTGGGCGGCGCAGCCGGCGTAATCGCCGCGTCGCTGTCCGAGGCGTACGACCGCACATTCCGCGGGAGCCTGATCAGCGGCGACTGGACCGAGACGCTGCGCGCTTCGTTGGTCGTGATGCTCGTCGGAGCCGCGTTGTGGGCGTGGCACTGGCTCCGCGACCTCGTGCGGCGTGACAGGCTCACCACGCTCTGGCGCGTGCAGGTGTTCCTGTTCGGAGCGCTCCTCGGGGTCACGCTGGCGGTCGTGCCAGCCGCACTGCTGCTGTACGCCATCCTCGAATGGTCCTTCGGACATCCCGGGTCGGACACGGCGGCGGCGCATTTTGCGAGCGCACCGGCCGCCCTCGCGACGCTGGCCATCGGCCTCGCGACGTGGGGCTACCACCGCGCGGTGCTCACCGAGGCTGGCGTGGGACGCGAGCGCGGCGGCCCCGAGCGGATCTACCGCTATCTGCTCGCCGGCGCCGGGCTGGTCGCGACCGCGACCGCCGTCTCCACCTTCATCGCACTGGCCGGGGAGGCCCTCGGCAGGCCGGTGACGGAGTTTGTGCACCTGACGGGCTGGTGGCGCAATCCGCTGATGCGTGGGGTCACCCTCTTCTTCGTGGGGTGGCCGCTCTGGCTGCGCTACTGGATCGAGACGCAACGTGCGGTCGCACAGGACATCGACGAGCGAGGCGCGCCATCAAGGCGGGTCTACGTCTTCGCGACGGTGGGGATCGCGATCTTCGCCCTGTTGGTCAGCCTGACGGTCCTGCTGTACCAGACGTTCCGGGCGGTGCTCGGGGGCGAACTGGGACGTGCGTTGCTGAACGATGCGCGCTGGGCGGTCGCGGTGGCCGCCACCACGGGGAGCATCGCCGTCTACCACTTCCTTGTGCTCCGCGAGGACAACGCCGTGCTCCTGGACGAGGCCGCCGTCGTGCCGCCGCGCCTTCGCGAGGTCGTGCTGGTCAGTGCCGTGATCGCTCCTGAGCTCGTGGCAGAGCTAGAACGCCTTCCCGGCGTGCGCGTCCGCGGGTGGCGCCGCCTCGACGCGGCGGACACCGCGCCGCTCCCTGAAACACAGCGAGAGGCGCTGGTGGAGGCGGTCGCCGGCGAGCCGGCGAGCCGGCTGCTGGTGATCGTCACCGGCGGTTCGTTCGAACTCGTGCCCTTCACGCAGGATGCGGGTTAGTGCTGTCCGAGGGGCCTGGGAGCGGCTCGAGATGGGTGGCGACTCCGAACATTAGATCGATCCAATGATCAGATCACTTGACGTGATCCGGGTCAGCCCGTAGATTTGGCCTCGTCAACGCTACCGACGTTCTCCGCTGTCTCCCCGGGCAGGCGGACGACGGGAGTGCTGGATGCTTTACGGCGTGTTCTGTCGCCTCGGCCGCCCGGCGGGCGAGTACCCAACGCTTCTCGGTGCCGTGCAATCGGTCAGCGTCGTCTCTTGGGCGTTTCCAGAGGCGTGCTGGGTCGTCGAGTCCCAGCATTCCGCTGAGACGGTGCGCGACGCCTTCCAGGCCGCCATCGAGCCGGGCGACCTGGCCCTCGTCTTTCCGATGCAGGTTGGACCGGCCCGCTGGACCTCGTTGAAGGACTGGCGCTTCGGCCGCCAATTCCTTCAGAGCGCGCTCGCGCGCGAGCAGTCGCCCGCCCCGCGCTAGCGGCTACTTCACCGTCCGCACCCAGAGTCGCGTCCCATCCGTTGCGAGTGTGACCGTGCCGGCGAGATCGGTGCGATAGAGCTTCGACCTGTCGTACCGCGCGAGCACCTCGTCCGCCGGATGGCCGTAGGAGTTCCGTGCGCGCCACGGAGACGACCGCGACGGCAGGCGAGACCGCCCGCACGAAGGACGGCGTGGACGAGGATGTTGAGCCGTGGTGCGGGACGAGCGCGACGTCCGCGCGGAGTGGCCAACCAGATCTGACGAGCCACGTCTCGCCGGCGGCCTCGATGTCCGCGGTGAGCAGCACGCGGCGGGCGCCGGACTCGGCGAGCAGGACGAGCGAGCGGTCGTTCTCTGATGCGACCGTCGATGCATCGGTGGGTGGTCCGAGTACCGTGAGGGACCACGCGCCTGCCCGCACGCGGTCGCCAATGTCGATCACCCCACCCTCGACCTTGCGCATGCGCAGCGTCTCTTCACTTCCCACCACTTGGCCGACGTCGTACCGCTCCCGCAGACGCGCGAGTCCGCCTGCGTGGTCAGCATCGGCGTGCGTGAGGATCACGAGGTCGATGCGCCTGGCGGCTCGCGCGGCGTCGAGGGCACGCACGGCCGCGCCGTCCGGGGGCCCGGTCTCTACGAGCACCGCTGTCCCCTTCGATCGGATGAGCGTCGCCGAGCCCTGGCCGACATCGAGCACCACGACTTCGTCGAGGCGTTGCGCCGGGGCGAGCACCACGCCCCAGACGGCGACGACCACCGCCCCGAGGGCGACCGTGCGCGCGAAGCCACCAGAGCCGCCCGGGGAGAGTGCAGGCGTGGCCCGCCGTCCGACACGCGCGAGCATCACACTGACGACGGCGAGCCCGGCGTACCACGCGAGTCCCGCCCATCGCGGCCAGGCGCCGCCCGCCTGCGCCCCCGGGAGTCGCGCGAGCAGCGAGACTGCATCGAGGAATGCCTCGGGTGCCGCGCGGCCGGCCACACGGAGCACGTCCGCTGCAGGCGCCCACCAACCGAGCGCGGCAGCGAGCGTCGTGACGATCAGCGCGGCCTCGTACAACGGCGCCACGAGGACGTTCGCCAGCACGGACCACGGCGTGAAGCGCTCGAAGACCGCAACCTGCACTGGCAGTACGCACGCTGCCGCCCCTGCCGCCGTCGCAACGGTCTCCGCCAGAGTGGCGCGGGCGCCCGCGCCTGGCCAGCGGAGCGCCGCCAGCAACGCATCACGCAGAGCTGGTGCAACGACGAGGACACCAACCGTCGCGGTCTCGGAGAGCAAAAACGAAATGTCAGTCGCCATCGACGGGTCATGGGCGACCATCAGCGCCGCCGCAAGCAGGAGCCAGAGCCAGCCGGGCGTGCGCCGTCCGAGTGCGCCTGCCACGGCGATGCCCGCGGCCATCAGGGCGGCGCGTGCGACCGGTGGATCGCCGCCGACGGTCACCACGTATGCGGGCAGCAACAGCAGCAGGAGCAGCGCCGCGCGCCGCCGTGGCAGGACGAGTGTGACCAGCGGGAGCAGGACGCCGAGGGTGATCGCCACGTTCTGCCCGGACACGACGATGAGGTGCGTCGTGCCGGTCGCCCTGAGGTCGGCGGCGACCTCGGGCGGCAATGTGCCGCGCTCTCCCACCAGGATGCCGGCGGCGAGCGCGGACGCTGGGTTCGGCAGCGCGCGTTCGATGTTCGCGACGGCCTGCCGGCGCACCGCGCGCAGCGACGTCCGCCATGCGGGCCAGCCGTCGCCCAGCACCTCAATCCGTTGGGGGAAGGCCAGCGTGGCCACGATGCCCTGCGAGCGGAGGTACCCGGAGTAGTCGAAGCCCTCGATCCTGGACGGTGGCTCGACCTTGCCGGTCACGCGAATCCGCTGACCGGCGTGTACCGGGGTGGCCGGGGCGAGCATGGTGACACGCACGCCACCTGCGCTCGGCACGCCGTCGACCGTTTCTACATCGAGGTCGACCCGCGCGAGCGTGCCGCGGACAGGGGCGTCCTCCCGGGCCGTGCCAACCAGCGTATGCACGCCCGTGAGCACGGATACCGGCGGGAGTGCGCTCGCCTCATGGGTCTGCCAGCGCGCGTGACCGGCACCGGCCAGCGCGACGGCGGCGAGGAGGATCGCCACCGATGCGGGTGCGAGGCGCGCGAGCAGGGTGGCGAGGGCCAGGGTGACACCGACCACGACCGTGAGCCACCACGTGCCGCCGATGAGCACGCCCGCCGCGGTCCCGGTCAGGTATGCGGCCGTGAGGACGGCGATCGGCGGCCAGAGCGGGTCGGGCGGCCGTGACCGCCTCATGGCGCTGCCGTCACGAGGTCGCGGATCGTCTCGTACTCCTTCGCCGAGAGCAGGCGGCGCGTCACCAGTTCGTCGCTGCTTGCGAACGGAGCGCTCGTGCGCGACTCGATGATCCGGTCGGCGGTCCGCTCTCCGATCCCCGCAAGGGCGATCAACTGGGGGCGGGTGGCCCGGTTGAGGTCGACCAGGCGTGTTGCGCGGTCGCCTCTGCGCGGCACAGAGATACGTTCCTCGTCCTCGACACGTCGCGCGAGGTTCACCGCGTCGAGATCGGCGTCCGGCAACCCGCCGCCAGCCGTGGTGATCGCATCCGCTACGCGTGCGCCACGTTCGAGCGTCACCAGCCCCGGTGACGCGACTGCGCCAGCGACATGGACGACGACGCTGTCGACGCCGGGCGGCAGGTCCGCCTGTTCCACCTCGATACCCGGCGCCGGCGTGCCTCGCGCTGACAGTGCGGCCAGCCCGGCCACAGCTGCGAGGGCGAGGGCAGCATCGACGACCAGGCGAGGACCGGGGCGGGGCATGGTCGGCCTCGGAGATGCGTGCGCGGTCGACGGGATGGTAGCGGGGAGCGTCGCGCACGAACCTGACGGTTTCCCGCTACATAATGGGCGGGCTATACTCCTGCTTCGTGGTCGCCGCGCCGAACGGCGGCTGCGATCGCCCGATGTGGCTCGGGCGAGAGCACTGCCGGAGCCTTCGCATGCTGGGCCGCGACTTCCTGTCGATCCTCGACCTGTCCCCTGCCGAACTCGAGGGCGTCCTCGATCTGGCGCTGGGGATGAAGCGTGACGGCCCCGGAGCGCGTTCGCTTCGCGGGCAGACGCTGGCGCTGATCTTTGAGAAGCCGTCCCTGCGCACACGGACTTCGTTTGAGATGGCGATGCACCGCCTCGGCGGCCACGCAATCTACCTCAACTCCCACGAGATCCAGATGGGTGAGCGGGAGCCGGTCAAGGATGTGGCACGTGTGCTGTCGCGCATGGTGCAGGCGATTGCGGCACGGACGTATGCGCACCAGACCGTCGTGGACCTTGCCGAGTGGGCGAGTGTCCCCGTGGTCAACGCGCTGTCGGAGGAGGAGCACCCCTGCCAGGCGGTAGCCGACCTGCTCACCCTGCGTGAACGGTTCGGGAACCTCCGCGGGGTGCGGGTCGCCTACGTGGGTGAGGGAAATAACGTCGCCCGGTCGCTGGCATACGCCTGCCGCATGGCGGGCGCGCACCTGTCCGTCGCGTCGCCGCATGGCTACGAGCTATCGCCCGAGGTGCTGGCCCGCGTGGAGTCGCTCCCCGGGGAGGGCCGCGTGACCCAGGTGTTCGACCCGCACGAGGGCGTGCGTGGGGCCGCCGCCGTGTACACGGACGTGTGGGCCTCGATGGGCTTCGAGCATGAGATCGCGCAACGGCGCGAGGACTTCCGCGGGTTCCAGGTGGACGCGGCGTTGATGGCGTCCGCGCCATCGGATGCCATCGTGATGCACGACCTGCCGGCCCACCGCGGCGAGGAGATCACCGACGAGGTGATTGAGTCGTCCCGGTCGGTGGTGTTCGACCAGGCGGAAAACCGGATGCACGCGCAGCAGGCTGTGCTCGCGCTGATGCTGGGGGCAGCCCTCTAGGGCGGAGCCCCCGTCACCCGCCCATCCGTGAGGCGGGAGGCCATCGGACCACCGGATTGCGGTAGCCTCGCAGAGTGCGGCGGGAAAGAGGGGGCACGCGTCCGGCGTGCTTCGGAGGATGAGCGATGCCGGAAGTCCCCGCTGGCCTGCGCGACGCGGTCGCCCGGTTCGACGCCTCCGCGGCTGTCGACATCGTGATCGCCACGGCCTCGATTTACTGGCTGCTCCTGCTCGTGCGCGGGACGACCGCGATGACCGTGCTTCGGGGTGTCGGTGTCCTGCTGCTCAGCGCGTTCTTGCTCAGCCGGATGTTCGACCTGAGGGTGTTGAACTGGGTGTTGCGGAACTCGGTCGCGGGGCTGCTGGTCGGCATGGTGGTCGTCTTCCAGCCGGAGATCCGGCGGGCGCTCGAACGCCTCGGCCGGACGGGCCTCCGGACGGTGATGCGCCGCGCCGAACGGGCGAGTGCGATCAACACGGTCGTGAGCGCCGCCGGCGCATTCGCGCGGCAGAGCCTGGGGGCGCTGATTGTCCTAGAGCGGGAGACGGGACTCCAGGAGGTGATCGACACTGGCGTACCGGTCGGCGCGACCCTGTCTGTCGAGTTGCTGTCGAGCATCTTTCCGGAGCAGTCGCCGCTGCACGACGGTGCGGTGGTCGTGCGCGGTGATCTGATCGTCGCTGCCGGATGCACGCTTCCGCTGTCCGAGGCGCCCTTGCCTGGTGAGTTTGGCATGCGCCATCGCGCCGCCGTCGGCCTGACAGAGCGCACGGACGCGATTGTGATCGTGGTCTCCGAGGAGCGTGGTGAGATCGCGGTCGCCTCCAATGGCCGGATGGTGACCGGGTTGGACGAAGCGCGACTGACACGGCAGTTGCAGCGGCTGTTTGACCTCGACCCGGGTACGGTGGGCGAGACGGAACAGGCGGCTGCGTCCTGAGCCGGGCACCTCTCAGCGAAATGGACCGTCGCGAGGTGCTGGCGGTGGCAGGCGCGAGCTGGCGGCGTTTGCGCGGGTTGATGCGCAATACGCCAGGGCTTGCCGTGCTCTCGTTTCTGCTCGCCGTGGTCCTCTGGTATTTCGTCACCGACACCGAGAACCCCACGCTGATCGACGTCTACCCCTCTCCGATCTCCGTCGAGCCTGTGAATGTGACGGAGGCGCTGGCGGTGGCGAACCAGTTGCCGGCGGTCCAGGTGCGGATCTCCGCGCCGTCCGACCGCTGGGAACGGCTGACGCCCGGAAACTTCAAGGCGGTGGTCGACCTCAACGGCTTCGGGGCGCGCTCGCAGGAGGTCCCCGTCCGCGTCGAGGTCGAGGGGGTGCGTGGCGTGCGCGTGATCGACGTGCAGCCTCGCACCATCGTCGTGAATCTCGAGGACCTTGCGACCCGGCAGGTCTCCGTGACCGCACGGGCGGTCGGCTCGCCACCGTTGGGGTATCAGATCGGCGCGGTGACGCCGCAGACGACGAGCGCACGTGTGAGCGGGCCGGAGTCTCTGGTGGCATTGATCGACCAGGCGGTGGCAGACGTGAACGTCACGGGGCTCACGGTCAATGTCCAGCAGAACGTGGTGCTGAAGGCGGTCGGGACGGGCGGCGCGGAGATCCGCGGTGTGCGCATCGAGCCGACCAACGCGCCGGTGAACGTTGAGGTCATCCAGACGACGATCGTCCGGACGGTGCCGCTGGCGGTCGATGTCGCGGGTGAGCCTGATCCGGGGTATGCCGTGTCGCGGGTGGCCTCGTCGCCGTCCGCGATCCAGGTGCAGGGACCGATCGAGGTGTTGCAGCAGATCGACCGGATCCGTCTGCCTGCCGTCAGCGTCGCCGGCGCACGCTCCGACCTGGTGCGTTCGGTGCAGATTCCGCTCCCGCCGGGGATCTCCTACGTCGATCGTGACCGGGCGACCGTGACGGTGACGATCACCCCTGCCGCCGGTTCGCGACGGACCACGCTGGCCGTGGAGGTGCTGGGTGTTGCGCCAGGCCGCGTCGGGCGCGTGCAGGGGAGCGGGAGCGTTGACGTGATCCTCGACGGCCCGCTGCCCGTCCTCAACGCGATGGCGGCCAGCGAGTTGCGGGCCACGGTCGACGCCGGCGGTGCATCGACGGGGACCCTCTCGCTTCAAGTGAACGTGAAGACGCCGGACGGCGTCACGGTGAAGTCGGTGCAACCGGCATCGGTGATGGTTACGATCGGTGGCCCATGACTTCCTCAGATACTTCTTTACCCGTCGTCGCGATCGTCGGCCGGCCCAACGTCGGCAAGTCGGCGCTGTTCAATCGGCTGACGCGACGGAATAGCGCGCTGGTCGAAGACCTGCCCGGGACGACGCGCGACCGCATCTACGGGACGGTCGAGTGGCGTGGCCGGGTGCTGCGCGTCGTCGATACCGGTGGCCTGGGAGACGAGGCGACCGACCCGTTCGGCACGCTGATCCGGGAGGGTGTGCACCACGCCCTGACGGAGTCGCAGGCTGTGATTTTTGTGGTGGACGGACAGACCGGGCCCACCGGGGCGGACTACGAGATCGCGGACATGCTTCGCCGCGCGAGCCAGCCGGTGTTGCTGTGCGTGAACAAGGCGGACACGGGCGCCGGGGAGCGGAACCTCGTGGAGTTCTACGCCCTGGGCCTGGGCGAACCCCTCGCCGTCTCCGCCCTCCACGGGCGCGGTGCGGGCGACCTGCTGGACGCGGTCCTCGAGGTGGTGCCAGAGGCGCCTGAGGAGGCGCCCGCCGAACCGGAGCGGGTGCGCATCGCGATCGTTGGGCGCCCGAACGTGGGCAAGTCCTCACTCGCCAACGCGATCCTCGGCGAGAAGCGGGCGATCGTCTCCGATGTCCCGGGCACGACGCGGGACGCCATCGACACGCCATTCGAGTTCGAGGGGCACTCGATGCTGCTGGTGGACACGGCGGGCATCCGCCGTGCCGGCCGCATCGAGCGCGGGGTGGAGCGGCACTCCGTCCAGCGGGCGGAACGCGCCGTCGACCGTGCGGATGTCGTGTTCGTGGTGATCGACCAGCAGGAGTTGCTGGTCGCGCAGGACACGCACATCGCCGGGTATGCGGCGCAGGCGAGCAAAGGCATTGTCATTCTGGTGAACAAATGGGACCTGGCGGAGGACCGCGCGACGAAACCGGAGGCGGCGCAGCGCGTGGACGCGAGGTACAAGTTCATCCCGTGGGCGCCGGTGATCTTCACGTCGGCCCTGACTGGCGAGGGGGTCCAGGACGCCCTCCAGCTTGCCGTCCATATCGCCGAGGTGCGCCGCCGCCGAGTGCAGACCTCCGAGCTCAACCGCGTGCTGCATCGGGCGATGGCGGAGCACGGGCCGCCGACGATCCGGCACAAGAAACTCAAACTCTATTTCGCCACCCAGCCGGAGGTTTCGCCGCCCACCTTCGTCCTGTTCGTGAATGACCCCGCGCTCGTCCATTTCTCGTACGAGCGCTACCTGGAGAACACGCTCCGGGCAGCGTTCGACTTCGAGGGCACGGCGATCCGGGTAATATTCCGGGGGCGCGCCGAGGGTGGTGAGGAGCCGGCATGAGTCTGCCTGTGACGGTGGCCATCGGGGTGGTCGCCGGATACCTCATCGGTGGGATCCCCTTCGGGCTGATCGTGGGACGGGTCGCCGGAGTGCGGGATGTCCGCGAATACGGTTCGGGGAAGATCGGTTTCACCAACTCGCTCCGCACGCTGGGCATCAAGTGGGCGATGCTGGTGGTGGTGGGCGACATCGCGAAGGGCGCCGCCGCGGTCCTGGTCGGTCGCCTGCTTCTGGATGAGCCGTGGGCGGCCGCACTGGCTGGCGTCGCCGCGGTCCTCGGACACATCTTCCCCATGTATGCAGGCTTCCGAGGTGGTCGCGGCGTATCGACGGCGTTCGGGGCCTTCCTGGGGGTGAGCCCGCTGGCGGCGCTCGCGGTGGTGATGTTCTCGCTCGCGGTGCTCTACCTGTTCCGCTACGCATCCCTGATGTCGGTCGTCGGCGTCTTCGTGGGGTTTGTCGTGGTGATCGCGCTGGTCCTGACCGGCAGCCTCGCGAGTCCGTACGCCGTCTTCGCGATCGGGACGGCGCTTGCCGTCGAGATCAGCCACCGGGGCAATATCAGTCGCCTGCTCGCGGGCACTGAGCCCAAGCTGGGCCAGGGCGGGACGCGTCGCGCGCCCGGTGCTTCCTAGCCGCTTCTCGCGCGCTTGCTGCCGACGCGCGCTATAAACCACGTCATGACCCTGGAACCCGCCGTCCCCACCGACTCGTTCCGTCGCGCCGCCGTGGTCGGTGCGACGGCATGGGGTACGACGCTGGCCGTACACCTCGCCCGTAACGGGACGCAGACGGTCCTCGTTGCCCGCGACACGGCGGAGGCCGCGACGCTCCTGCGGGAGCGGACGCACACCCGTCGCCTGCCGGGCGTGCGATTTCCCGATGCGCTGGAGGTGGCTGCAGGGGCCTCTGGCGTGGCGAACGCGGACCTGATCGTTTTCGCGGTGCCCTCGGGCACCCTGGAGGCGAATGCGCGTGCGGTGGCCCCGGAGGTCGCTGCAGAAGCCACCCTTCTCTCGGCCACCAAGGGGATCGAGGTTGAGACGGGCCGGCGGATGACCGAGGTCCTGGCGGCGGCGCTCCCCGGCCGCCCCGTCGCCGCGATCTCCGGCCCGAATCTCTCCCGGGAGGTGA
>Ga0194132_10001695_pt1 | contig 43873 bp, 41 predicted proteins | sample TA2KigOf80mmetaG_FD_148612 | JGI IMG/M metagenome (GOLD analysis project Ga0194132, IMG submission 148612) | Freshwater microbial communities from Lake Tanganyika, Tanzania - TA2015054 Kigoma Offshore 80m | ecosystem: Environmental > Aquatic > Freshwater > Lake | place: Tanzania: Lake... | reverse complement strand
GCGCCGCCGCCACCGGCGCCGCCGCCACCACCGCCACCGCGCCGCGTCGAGGCTCCGAAGCCCGAGCCTAAGCCGACGAAAAAGCCAGAGCCGCCGGCCGATCCGCTCGATTCGGTGTTGAAGAACGTTGCCAAGTTGAAGCAGCAGCAGCCGAAGCAAGATCAGCAGCCGCCGGCGCGGCAACAGGCTGCGCCGCCGCCGGCGCCTCAGCCGCAACAACAGCAGCAGCAGGCGTCACGCCTGCCGCACAATCCCAATCAGGCGCTGTCGATGAGCGAGCTCGATGCCATCCGCCAGCAGATCTCGAGCTGCTGGAACGTGCCGGTCGGCGCAAGGGACGCCGCCAATCTCATCGTCGAGATCCAAGTCGCGATGAACCCCGACGCGACCGTGCGCGAGGCGCGCGTCACCGACCAGGCGCGCATGGCAGACCCGTTCTATCGCGCCGCCGCCGAGAGTGCGGTGCGCGCCGTTCTCAACCCGCGCTGCAACCCGCTCAGGCTGCCGCTCGAAAAGTACGATCTCTGGAAGACCTTCATCCTGACCTTCAACCCCAAGGACATGCTGGGCTGATCACATGACCATGACAAATGCCGACCGCGCCGATTCCAGCGGAACTCGCCTCGTGCGCTTTGTGGCTACCGCGCTTGCGGCTTTCGCACTGGCAACCAGTGCAGCGCGCGCCGAGCTGCGCATCGACATCAACAAGGGCAAAGTCGAGCCACTGCCGATCGCGATCACGGATTTCTTCCCGGCGACGCCCGGCGAGGCCGGCCTTGGCCAGGAGATTGCACAGGTCGTCGCGGCGGACCTCGAACGCTCCGGTCTGTTCCGCCCGCTCGACAAGCGTGCCTTCATTCAGACGCCCGAGCAGCTGCGCAACATTCCGCGGTTTGCCGACTGGCGCGCGATCAATGCGCAGGGCCTGGTGACCGGTCAGATCGAGAAGCAGGCGGACGGCAGCGTGCGCGCCGAGTTCCGTCTGTGGGACGTGCTCGCCGGCGAGCAGATGCACGGATTGCGCCTGGCCACGCCGGCCTCGAACTGGCGCCTGCTCGCACACCGCATCGCCGACGAGATCTACAAGCGCATCACCGGCGAGGAGGGCTATTTCCAGACCCGCATCGTCTATATCGGCGAGTCGGGACCGCAGAACCGCCGCGTCAAGCGGCTGGCGATCATGGACCAGGACGGCGCCAATCATAAGTTCCTGACCGACGGGCGCGTGCTGGTGCTGACGCCGCGCTTCTCGCCGACGACGCAGGAAATCACCTACATGGCCTATTTCAACGACCGGCCGCGCGTCTACCTGTTCAACATCGACACGGGCCAGCAGGAGGTCTTGGGCGACTTTCCAGGCATGACGTTCGCGCCGCGCTTCTCGCCGGAAGGCAATCGCGTGATCATGTCGCTCGCGCAGAACGGCAATTCCGACATCTACACGATGGATCTGCGCACGCGGAAGGTGACGCGCCTGACCGACCATCCATCGATCGACACCTCGCCGTGCTTTGCCCCGGATGGCAAGAAGATCGTGTTCAACTCGGACCGCGGCGGCACGCAGCAGCTCTACGTCATGGAAGCGGATGGCAGCAACGTGCAGCGCATCAGCTTCGGCGACGGCCGCTACGCGACGCCGGTCTGGTCGCCGCGCGGCGATCTGGTCGCCTTCACGAAGTTCCACCAGAACCGCTTCTTCATCGGGGTCATGCGACCCAATGGCAGCGGCGAGCGGCTGTTGACCGAAAGCTATCTCGACGAGGCGCCGACCTGGGCGCCCAACGGCCGCGTGCTGATGTTCTTCCGGCAGACGCCGGGCGACGCGCAGGGCAGGGGAGCGACCAGCCGACTATTCTCGATCGACCTCACCGGATTCAACCTCCGGGAGGTAGTGACCCCGACTGATGCATCCGATCCGGCGTGGTCGCCCACCACGTTGCAATAGGACGAAAGCGATGCGAAGTCGTTGTTTGACGCTGGATTCGGCTTCGGTTCCGCTTGATTCGCCCGGGGGTGGCCATTATATTCCCGGTCACTCAAGCCGTTGGCGTTGGCCCGAAACGGCGGCCGCCGCGTCGCAAGATTTGTCAGGTAGACCATTCAAATCGTTGACGGAAGTCGTCAGCGGCTTGGTCATCAACCAGTCACCAAAAACTCCCCGGAAGGAGCTACAAGAAATGCGCGTCAAGATTCTGTGCCTGGCTGCGGCTGCGCTGCTGCTCGCCGCCTGCGAAACCACGCCCACCGGGACGGGCAGCACGGGCGGAACCGGAGCAGGTACCGGCACTGGTACGGCTACGCAGACCCGGACCGGCCCAGTCCCGGGCTCGCAGGAAGACCTCGTCGTCAACGTCGGCGATCGCGTCTTCTTCGACTTCGACAAGTACGACGTCAAGCCGGCCGGTCAGCAGGTTCTGCAGAAGCAGGCCGCTTGGCTGAAGACCTACCCTAACGTCACGCTCACGGTCGAAGGCCATTGCGATGAGCGCGGCACGCGCGAATACAACCTGGCGCTCGGCGAGCGCCGCGCGACCGCGGTGAAGAACTATCTCGTTGCCCTCGGCATCAACGCCAATCGCGTACGCACCATCAGCTACGGCAAGGAGCGTCCGGCCGTGCTTGGTTCGAACGAGGCTGCGTGGTCGCAAAACCGCCGCGGCGTGTCGGTCGTCAACTGACGCACTGAGCGAGTCGGGTTCGAGGCATTCGCGACTGACGTCGGTCGGGCGGTTTCGGCCGCCCGCCGCGTCGGTGCGCAGCGTCGACAAAGGCCGCCAGCCCGTGGGCTTGGCGGCCTTTGCCATTGCTGCACCACATCGGCCCCGGATCCTCCCGGTCAGCCCCGCTTTTGCCGTATTCTCGGCCCAGGCTTGGCGTGGATGACCCAAATGCGCGGTTTGGGGAAGGCTTTGCGTGCCTTGTTCGATGGCCCATAATGATCGATGGCAGCTGCAGGCGGCCAACAGCGCCGGCCTGCAACAGGTCGAGCCATCGCGTCGCGGACGGCGATGGAACGGCCTGGCGGGTGCGCCTTTTTGGGTGCCCGGATTCTCGTGCGCCGTCGGTCGCGTGCTCGCCGGCATGGCTCGATTGAGATGACGAGGAGTGCAGTCGTGGACTCGCGCGCATCATGCTTTGTTACTCGGGTGTGGCGGTTGGCGTTGCTCGGGCTGGCCGGCGCCTTCCTCTGTTTGGAGGCGGCTCACGCCCAATCGGTCGACACTTCCCATCTGATCGACCGCCTGGAGCGCATGGAGCGCGAACTGATCACGTTGCAGCGTCAGGTTTATCGCGGCGGCGCGCCGACGGCGGCGCCGATGGCGCCGGGTGCGATCGGCTCGGGCCAGGTCGACACCAACTTCGCTGCACAGACCGAGGTCCGCTTTTCCCAGTTCGAAGGCGAGCTCCGCGCTCTGACCGGCAAGGTCGAGGAGATCGGCCACGGTCTCGATCAGCTGCGCTCCCGGCTGGACAAGCTCGTAAGCGATGTCGATTTCCGCCTGCGGGCGCTCGAGCAGGGCGGCGGCTCGGCCGCTGCCCAGGGTTCGGCCCAGGCGCAGGCCCAGGCGCAGAGCCAGACGCCGCCTCAAGGCCAGGCGCAACGGCCCGCGCTGTCGCCGGCTCGCCCGGGCGGCGGGGCCGGGCAGAATCCGAACCAGCCGGCCTCGGCCGAAGGCGTCCTCGGCACGCTGCGTCCCGGCCAGGTGCCGACCGATCCACCGCCCACACCGCCTCCGGCGCAGCAGCAGGCGTCGTTGCCGCCGGGTTCGCCCGACGAGCAGTACAAGTACGCCTTCGACATTCTCGCGCGCCAGCGCGACTACGAAGGCGCGGAGCGCGCGTTCCGCGCTTTCCTCAAGGCCCATCCGACCCATGCGCTCGCCGGCAACGCGCAGTATTGGCTCGGCGAGACCCACTATGCGCGCAAGGAGTTCGAGAAGGCGGCGGTCGAATTTGCCGAAGGATACAAGAAGTTTCCCAAGGACGCGAAGGCGCCGGATAGCGTGCTCAAGCTGGGGATGGCGCTTGCCGCGCTCAATCAGGGCTCCGAGGCGTGCAAGGCACTCCAGGGCTTCGATCAGCGCTTTCCCGGCGATGGTCAGACCTTGCAAAACCTGCGGGACCGCGCTGCGCGCGAGCGTCAGCGCCTGAACTGCAGGTAGACCGATCCCATGCCGGCCATCGCCGGCGTGCGGCCCACGCGCCCCCGCCATGGACCGTCCGGGCCTGCCGGTCGCGGCCAACCGGCACGCGCGGCAATCACCTCCGAGGAATTCGACGATCTGATGGCCCGCGTCGGGCCGTTCGAGCCGCGGCCGGAGCTCGCCGTCGCCGTGTCCGGCGGCGCCGACAGCATGGCGCTCGCCATTTTGGCCGAGCGCTGGGTCCGTGATCGACGCGGCCGGCTGCGCGCGCTGATCGTCGATCACGGCCTTCGAGTCGAGTCCGCCGCTGAGGCGCACACCGTGGCCCGCTGGCTCGAGGCGCGCGCCATCGACGCGACCATCCTGGTCTGGCCGGGCGACAAACCGCGCACGGGAATCCAGGCACGTGCCCGGGCGGCACGCTATGGCCTGATGGTCGAGTGGTGTCGCGATCACGGTGTGCTCCATCTGCTGCTCGCGCATCACCAGGGGGATCAGGCCGAAACCGTGTTGATCCGGCGCGCGCGCGGCAGCGGCGCCGATGGGCTGGGCGCCATGGCGTCGATCGTCGAGCTGGCTGACCTGCATCTGCTTCGGCCCCTGCTCGGCGTGCCCAAGGCGCGCCTCGCGGCGACGCTCGAGGCCGCCGGTCAGCCGCATGTCGACGATCCCAGCAACCGCGATCCGCTGCATACCCGCGTGCGCGTCCGCGCGCTGCTTCCGGCGCTCGAGGAGCTGGGCCTGGGCGCCGACGTGCTGGCCGGTTCGGCCGGCGATGCGGGCGGCGAGCGCGTGCGCCGCGAGCAGGCGACGGCGCGGCTCTTGGCGCGCGCCGTCATGGCCTATCCAGGCGGCTACCTCGCAGTCGACGTGGCTGCGCTCGCGGCTGCATCGCCGGCGCTGGCGCGGCGCGTTGTCGTGCGCTGCCTGCTCGCCGTCGGCGGCGGGCATCATCCGCCGCGGCGCGAGCGTCTCGATCGCCTGCACGAGGCGATTGCCGCGGGCGCCGCCGCGCGTCGGTTCGCCGCCCGGACGATCGGCGGCTGCCGCGTGCAGCTGTGGCCCGGCGGCGCCCGTGCCGGCGCACGCCTGCTGATCTGCCGGGAGGCCGGCGCCATGGCGCCTGACGTGCCGATCCGGCCGGGCGAAACCGTGACGTGGGACGGTCGCTTCCGGCTGCGCCTATCCGCCGCGGTTCCGGCCGGCATCTACCGCGTCGGCGCCCTCGGCATGGCCGGATGGCGCCGTCTGGTGGCCGACCGATCGGGCCTGCGCAGACATGCCATCCCTGCGGCAGTTCGTCCAACGTTACCAAGCCTTTGGGATAAGGGACTTGACGCGGTTCTTGCTGTCCCCCACTTCGAGGGGAGTGAGCAGCGTTCAGCCGCTTCCGCGGCGCTTCTGGTGGCGCAATTTGCCCCGGCGCATGCCCTAGGGCCGGCCGAGTTTTCGGTTGCGTGTTCGGCAGTTAGCGGTGTCTGATGGGAGTTGCGGTGAGGTCGGCCCCGGAAGCTTCGGGCGGCCTCCGGGCGGCTCGCGGAAGGAAGGCGGAACTAAGTGAATAACTTCGGCAAGAACCTGGCGCTCTGGATCATCATCGGCGTCCTGCTCGTGGCGCTGTTCAATCTGTTCCAGGGTTCGTCCACGCGCAGCCCGCAGATGAGCCGCGCGTTCTCGGATTTCCTCGCCGAGGTCGAGCGCGGACAGGTCAGCGAAGTGACCATCCAGGGCCACAATATCAGCGGCCATTTCACCGACGGCCGCGCCTTCACGACCTACGCGCCCAACGATCCGAACCTGGTCGACCGTCTGCAGAGCAAGGGCGTGCGCATCTCGGCGGCGCCGCCCGACGAGGGCATGTCCGGCCTGCTCGGCATACTCATTTCCTGGTTCCCGATGCTGCTGTTCATCGGCGTGTGGATTTTCTTCATGCGCCAGATGCAGTCGGGCGGCGGCAAGGCCATGGGCTTCGGCAAGAGCCGCGCGCGGCTGCTGACCGAGAAGGTCGGCCGCGTCACCTTCGACGACGTCGCCGGCATCGACGAGGCGAAGGGCGAGCTGGAAGAGATCGTCGACTTCCTCAAGGATCCGCAGAAATTCCAGCGCCTCGGCGGCAAGATCCCCAAGGGCGTGCTGCTGGTCGGCCCGCCCGGCACCGGCAAGACGCTGCTCGCGCGCGCCATCGCCGGCGAGGCAAACGTGCCGTTCTTCACCATCTCGGGCTCCGACTTCGTCGAGATGTTCGTCGGCGTTGGCGCCAGCCGCGTGCGCGACATGTTCGAGCAGGGCAAGAAGAACGCGCCCTGCATCATCTTCATCGACGAAATCGACGCGGTCGGACGTCACCGCGGCGCCGGCCTCGGCGGCGGCAATGACGAGCGCGAACAGACGCTCAACCAGCTGCTCGTCGAGATGGACGGCTTCGAATCGAACGAAGGCGTGATCCTGATCGCCGCGACCAACCGGCCCGACGTGCTCGATCCGGCCTTGCTGCGTCCCGGCCGTTTCGATCGCCAGGTGAGCGTGCCCAACCCGGATATCCTCGGACGCGAGAAGATCCTCAAGGTCCATATGCGCAAGGTGCCGCTCGGCCCCGACGTCGAGGCGCGCACCATCGCGCGCGGCACGCCCGGCTTCTCGGGCGCCGATCTCGCCAATCTCGTCAACGAGGCGGCGCTGATGGCCGCGCGCAAGGGCAAGCGCGTCGTCGGCATGGTCGAGTTCGAGCTCGCCAAGGACAAGGTGCTGATGGGCACCGAGCGCCGCTCCATGGTCATGAGCGACGAGGAGAAGCGGCTGACCGCCTATCACGAGGCCGGCCACGCCATCGTCAGCCTCAACGTGCCGGGCCACGACCCGCTGCACAAGGTGACGATCATTCCGCGCGGCCGCGCGCTCGGCGTCACCATGAACCTGCCCGAGCGCGACCGCTACAGCATGTCGAAGAAGGAGCTCGAGGCGAAGCTCGCCAGCATGTTCGGCGGCCGCGTCGCCGAGGAGCTGATCTTCGGCCTCGAGAACGTCACGACGGGTGCCGCCAACGACATCCACCAGGCGACCAACATGGCGCGCCGGATGGTGACCGAGTGGGGCATGAGCGACAAGCTGGGGCCGCTGCGCTACAGCGAGAACGAGGAGGAGGTCTTCCTCGGCCACTCCGTGACCCAACGCAAGAACGTCTCTGACGCCACCGCGCGCGTGATCGACGAGGAGATCCGCAACCTCGTCGAGAACGGCGAGCGCCGGGCGCGCGAAATCCTGTCCGCCAAGATCGACGATCTGCACACGCTCGCCAAGGGGCTGCTCGAGCACGAGACGCTGGGCGGCGACGAGGTCAAGGCGCTGCTCAAGGGCGAGCCGATCATCCGCGACAGCGGCGACGACAACGCGCCCAAGCCGAGCGGCGGACGGCGCAGTTCGGTGCCGACCACCGATGGCGGCGGGCGCACCGGCAGCGGACTGGAGCCGGAGCCGCAGCCCGGCGCCTAGGTTCCGGCTTTACGATCGGGTCGAATTGACTGCGATCACGCACGAGGCCGCGCTTCCGCGCGGCCTTCTTGCTTCCGGAACCGCGCTGAACCTCTACCTGCGGCCGCTGGGATTGACCCGACTGGCGACCGATCGGGCGGCCATTCCGCTGGCGGGCGGTCCGCACGGCTTTGCCCGGGCCGAAGTGATTGTGCGTCGGCCCGGTCGGATCGTTGCCGCGATCGCCGCAGTCGGCGAGATCCGAACCTGGGCCGCGGCCGAAGGCGCCGCGATCGCGGAACGCATCGAAAGCGCGCTCGCTAGGCTGAGCCGGCGCCGGCCGGCCTTTGCCGGCTTGGCGCTCGATCGGCCGCACCTGATGGGCATCGTCAACGTGACGCCCGACAGCTTCTCTGATGGCGGTCGGTTTCTCGATCCGGCCCGCGCCATCGAGCACGGTAAGGCGCTGGCGGCGGCCGGCGCCGACATGCTCGACGTCGGCGGCGAGTCGACACGGCCCGGCGGCCTGCCGGTCACGATCGAGGCGGAGCGGGAGCGCGTCGTGCCTGTCATCGCCGGCCTCAAGGATTGCGGCGTTCCGTTGTCGATCGACACGCGCAATTCCGCCGTGATGGAGGCGGCGCTCGACGCAGGCGCCACCATCGTCAACGACGTCAGCGCGCTGACGCATGATCCCGCCTCGGTGCCTCTCGTGGTCCGACGGCGCGCGCCCGTCGTGCTCATGCACAAGCGCGGCGAGCCGGCGACCATGCAGCAGGACCCGGTCTACGACTGCGCGCCGCTCGATGTCTATGACTACCTGGAGGCCCGGTTGTCGGCGGTGGGCGCCGCCGGGATGGCGCCTGACAATGTCGTGCTCGATCCCGGCTTCGGTTTCGGCAAGACGGTGACGCATAACATGGAGATCATGGCGCGCCTTTCGATGTTCCATGGCCTCGGCGCACCGCTCTTGCTCGGCGCCAGCCGCAAGAGCACGATCGCCAAACTCAGCCGTGGCGAATCGGCCGATCAGCGGCTGCCCGGTTCGCTGGCGCTCGGCCTGGTCGGCCTCGGTCAGGGCGTCCAGCTGCTGCGCGTGCACGACGTGGCGGAAACCGCGCAGGCGCTGGCAATCTGGCGCGCGGCCGAAGCCTGGTCGTGACGGCCCATCAGCCCTGGCTTTGCCGCAAACCGGTCTGCGCTTAAGATGACGGCCATGACACGCAAGCTGTTCGGCACCGACGGCATACGCGGCACCGCCAACCGCGAACCCATGACCGCGGAAATCGCCCTCAAGGTGGCGCAGGCGGCTGGGCGTCAGTTTATGACTGGCGATCACCGGCACACCGTCGTCATCGGCAAGGACACGCGCCTGTCGGGCTACATGGTCGAGCCGGCGCTGACCGCGGGCTTCGTCTCGATCGGCATGGACGTGGTCATCATCGGTCCGATCCCGACGCCGGCGATCGCCATGCTGACGCGCTCGCTCAGGTGCGACCTCGGCGTCATGATCTCGGCCTCGCACAATCCCTACGAGGACAACGGCATCAAGCTGTTCGGCCCGGACGGCTACAAGCTGTCCGATCAGGTCGAAGCCGAGATCGAGGCACGCATGGCAGGCGCGATCGAGCCGGCGCAACCGGCGAAGCTCGGCCGCGCGCGCCGGCTGGAAGATGCGCGCGGCCGCTACATCGAGTTCGCCAAGAACACCTTTCCGCGGCATCTCCGCCTCGACGGGCTCAGGATCGTCGTCGATTGCGCCCAAGGCGCCGCCTACAAGACGGCGCCCGACGTGCTGTGGGAGCTGGGGGCCGAGGTCATTCCGCTCGGCGTCAAGCCTGACGGCTTCAACATCAACGCCAAGTGCGGAGCGGTGCATCCGCAGGGCATGTGCGAGCACGTCGTCGCCACGGGCGCCCATTTGGGCTTGGCGCTCGACGGCGACGCCGACCGGCTGATCATCGCCGACGAGCACGGCCGGATCGTCGACGGCGACCAGGTCATCGCGCTGATCGCACAGTCCTGGCACAGGGCCGGCCGTCTCTCGGGCGGCGGTGCCGTGGCGACGGTCATGTCGAACCTCGGGCTCGAACGCCATCTCCAAGGCCTGGGCCTTCGTCTCGAGCGCACGCCGGTCGGCGACCGCTATGTCGTCGAGCAGATGCGCGCGCAGGGCTACAACCTGGGCGGAGAGCAGTCGGGCCACATCGTTCTGTCGGACTACTCGACGACCGGGGACGGGTTGATCGCGGCGCTTCAGGTGCTCGCCGTCCTGGTCGAGGCGCGTCGCCCGATGAGCGAGATCGGCCGGGTGTTCCGGCCGTTGCCCCAGCGGCTGACCAGCGTGCGCTTCGCCAATGGCGCTCCGCTCGATGACGACGCCGTCAAGCGCGCCATCGACAAGGGCAAGGCGCGCTTGGGCGAGGCGGGCCGGCTGCTCATCCGCAAGTCGGGCACCGAGCCGGTCATCCGCGTCATGGCCGAGGGCGACGACGAAGGCATGGTCGGCGCCGTCGTCGACGATATCGCCAACGCGATCCGGCGCGTCGCGGGCTAGCCCGCGCGGTGGAGCGCGCTCGTCTCGTCGTTCTCGATCCCGGCTTCCGCGCGACGCACGGGCATCACTTCATTCTCAACGACATGATCGCGGGCGAGTGCCGCCGCCGCGATATGGGGCTGGAGCTGTGCGCCGCGCAGGATGCGAGCAAGGCGGTGCTCGACCATTTCGCGGCGCGCCCTGTGTTCCGGCACGGTCCCTACACCAACTTTTCGCGCCAATCCGACTACGACATCCTGCGCACGATCTCGATCGCCAGTGTCGCTTTCGAGCAGGACTTGAACGCAGCAGGCCTGCGGCTGACGCCGGGGGATCGGCTGCTCGTTCACACGCTGACGCTGCGCCAGCTCTTCGGTCTCTATGGCTGGTTCAGCCAGCTGCCGGCGCCCCGGCCGCCTCTCGCCGTCGTGTTCCGTTTTCCGCCCTGGTATTTCGTCGAGGCCTACGAGCGCGAGCTCGCCATGGACCTGCAAGCCTACGCCTTCCAGCTCTGGCGTAAGCTGCCGGCAGGCGAGGTGGCCTTCGGCGCCGACAGCCGCGAGCTCGTCGAGCTGATGTCGAAATCCTGGCAGGCGCCGGTCGCGGAGTGCCCCATTCCCCTGGCGCCGCCGGAGCTTTCGCCAGAGACGAGACCGGCCCCCGCGCAGGGAGGGCTGCACATCGTCTATGCGGGCGAGGCGCGTCCAGACAAGGGCTTTCACTTGCTGTCAGGTGCGCTCGCGCGCGGCCTTGCGCGGCATCCCGGGCTGCGCTTCACGATCCAATCGGTCAACTCGGGAGCGAAGCAGCAGGCCTGGCTCAAGGAGCAGTTTGCCGCCGTGGCGGCGCGCACCACATTCGCATTCCGCGCTCTCGGCCAGGTCGACTATCACCGTCTGATCCGGTCGGCCGATGCCGTGCTGGTCGCCTACGATCCGCGCCAATACACCTATCGGACCTCGCACGTCTTCGTCGACGCCCTCGCGCAGGGCAAGCCGGTCGTGTACACCGCGCGATCATGGATGGACGGCGAGGCGCGCATCCTCTCCGCCGCCGGCGGACCGATCGGCCCGCGCATGACGGATTTCACCGAGGATGCGCTGGTCGAAGCGCTCGACGAACTGGTTGCCCGTTACGACAGCTATGCCGCGGCGGCCGCGGCCGCGGCTCCGGGCTGGCGCGCGCGTCACAATATCGGCGCCTTCTTCGACGCGCTGGCGCGGCTATGGGGCGATGGCGACGGACGAGCCTGAAACTGCTAGGCCGCGATCGCGGCGATCCTGAGCTTTTCCTCGAGGGTGGCTTTCACGCGAGGCCATTCGCTGTCGATGATGCTGAAATAGACGCTGTGGCGCACGCGCCCGTCCCAGCAGATCATGTGGTTGCGGAACGTGCCCTCCTCGCGCGCGCCGATGCGCAGCAGAGCAGTGCGCGATTTGTGGTTCTGCGAGTCCGTCTTAAATTCGACGCGGAGGCAGCTCAGCTCCTCGAAGGCATGGCGCAGCATCAGGTATTTCGCCTCGGTGTTCGCCCTTGTGCGCTGGTAGGCCGGCGAAAGCCAGGTCCAGCCGATCTCGAGGCGCCGGTCGGGCCGGGAGATGTTGGCATAGCGGGTCGAGCCGACCGCGCGGCCGCTCTTGCGGTCGATGGTCGCGAACGGCACGGCCGTGCCGTCGTCCTGCATGTTGAGCCCGGCGCGGATGAAGGCCGCCATCTGCTCGGGCGTCTCGTGGGTCGTCGTGTACCAGCGCCAGATCTCGGGATCGCTGCCGGCCTCGGACAGGTCGGCGAGATGCGCCGGCGTGAGCGGCTCCAGCCGGATCGAGCGGCCTTCGAGTGCGACGGGTTTCGGGTCCATGCGGGCCTCCCCTGGCCAGGCTGCTAGACGATCGAGAGATAGGGATCGACGATGCGCGCCGGTGCCGGACGCTGCGCTGCCAATCGGGCGAGGATGTTCAGGCCCTTGGCGAGCAGCTCGCGGGATTTGACGCCGCCGACGCTGATGCGCACGGCGGCAGGGACGGCGACCCGGCCGCCGCTGCGATCGGTCGTTGCGAAGGCGTCGGCCGGAGAGATGGCGACACCCTGCCGGCGCGCGGCTTCGGCGAACTCCTGGCTGCGCCAGGGCTCGGGCAGGCTGAGCCAGATGTGGAACGAGGTCGGCTTGGTCTCGAGGTGCACGCCCTGCAGGAGGCGATGCGCCATCTCCTGACGCGCGGCGGCCTCGCGTCGCTTGGCCTGCGCCAGCCGCTCGGCCGTACCATCCATGATCGCGCGGCTGACGACCTCGGCCATGACGGGCGAGGCCATCCACGAAGTCGCGCGCATCGTTGCGAGCATGCCGCCGATCAGCCGCTCGGGCACCAGCGCATGGCCGATGCGCAGGCCGGGCGCCAGGCTCTTCGACGTGCTGGTCAGATGGATGGTCTGGTCCGGCGCGAAGTTGGCGATCGCCGGCGGCGCATCGGACACCAGGAAGCCATAGGCATCGTCCTCGATGACGACAATGTCGTGGGCCGAGGCGATCGCGGCGATCTGCCGCCGCCGCGCCTCCGACATGATCCGGGTCGTGGGATTATGCAGCGTCGGCACGAGGTAGAGCGCCTTGACGCGGCCGAAGCGGAGCGCGGCCTCGAGCGCGTCGGGACGCAAGCCGTCCTCGTCGATCGGCACGCCGATCACGCGCAGCTTCAGCAGGCGGCCGAGCGCGGTCAGTCCCGGATAGGTCAGCGCCTCGGTCAGGATGACGTCGCCTGGCTCGGCGATGCTGCCGAGCGCCATGCTGATGCCGTACTGCCCGCCGCCCGTCACGACGATGCGCTCGGCGGGGGCATGCAGCCCGGCGCGCGCCACCCAGCGTGAGCCAGCCATGCGATGCGCCGCCATGCCGGCATGGGGCTGGTAGTCGAGCAGATTCGAGAACGTGGGCGCTGCCGCCACCTCGGCCAGCAGCTTGGCGATGACCGGGCCTTCCTCGCCGCTTGCCGGGAAGTTTCGGCTGAGCTCGATGACGTCGCCCTCGAAGCCCGCAGCTTCGATCGCCGGATAGGGGAAAGCAGCGAGGTGGCCGGCGGTCACATCCTGGTCGCCGCGCACGAAGGTGCCGCGGCCGACCGTGCCGGCAACCAGGCCGCTGCGCTCGGCTTCGGCATAGGCGCGCGTGACCGTGCCGACCGTGACGCCCAACCGGTAGGCGAGGTCGCGATGGGTCGGCAGCCGCACCCCGGCGCCCAGCCGCCCTTCGGCGATGTCCGAGCGCAGCGCCTCGGCGATCGCCCGGTAGCGCGGACCATTTCGCTTGCTGAGGTCAGGCAACCAAGTTGTCATGGTGACAATGTATAGTTTGACGGAAATGGGAAGTCAATATAGTAACAATGCGTCACTGATCGTCTCGAAATCCCAAGAAACAGGAGTTTTGTATGCATACAAATCAGAGCTTGTCCCATTCCCTCCGGTCTGCCAGCGCGCCGCAACCGCGGCTGCCGCGCGCCATTATCGAGACCGCGGAATCACTCTGCCGTTCGCTCGTCGATGTCCTGCTCAATTGGCAGGAGCGTGCGGTCGGCCGCCGGCAACTTGCCGAAATGGACGATCGCATGCTGCGTGACATCGGCCTGACCAGGGACGACATCGCGATGGAATGCGAGAAACCGTTCTGGAGACCATGACCGCATCGAACTTGTCAGTGCCGAGGCGGCGAACGCATAGTGCAGCCATGGTCACCCTCGACCAGCTGCAAGGCGCCGCCGACCTCGTGCACAAGGTCATGACGCCGACCGCTCAGATCTGCTGGCCTCTCCTGTCCGAGCGCTGCGGAGCCGAAGTCTGGGTCAAGCACGAGAACCACACGCCGATCGGCGCCTTCAAGGTGCGCGGCGGTCTGGTCTACATGGCTGATTTGCGCCGCCGCCGGCCCGACATTGCCGGGGTGATCACCGCGACGCGCGGCAACCACGGCCAGAGCGTCGGCTTCGCCGCGCGCCGCATGGGCATCAAGGCCGTGATCGTCGTGCCGCACGGCAACAGTCAGGAAAAAAATCGTGCCATGCGCGCGCTCGGCGCCGAGCTGGTCGAGCATGGCAACGACTTCCAGGCGGCCTACGAGCATGCCGCCATACTCGCCGACGAGCGCGGGTTGCACATGTTGCGTTCCTTCGACCCGCACCTCGTGGCCGGCGTCGGCAGCTATGCCCTCGAGCTGTTCGGCGCGGTTGGCGACATCGACACGGTGTACGTGCCGATCGGCCTCGGTTCGGGCATTTGCGGCACGATTTCGGCACGCGACGCGCTGGGGCTGAAGACCAGGATCGTCGGCGTCGTCGCCGAGAACGCCGCCGCCTATGCGCTCTCCTTCGCCGCCGGCCGTCCGGTGTCGACCAACAGTGCCGACACCATGGCTGATGGCGTCGCCTGCCGCGTGCCCGACAGTGATGCGCTGGCCGTCATCCAGCGCGGCGCCGACCGCGTGGTCACCGTCAGCGAGGACGAGATCATGGCGGCGATGCGCCACTATTTCACCGACACGCACAACCTGGCCGAGGGCGCCGGCGCCGCACCGCTCGCGGCACTGATCAAGGAAAGCCGGCACATGGCCGGCAAGCGCGTGGCCCTCGTGCTGTCCGGTGGCAATATCGACCGGCCGCTCTACGCGGATATACTAGGCCGGGCCTGAGGCATCGACACCCCGGCGTGGCCGCGTGATCAATCCAGTTCTCTATGCGACGACCGCGCTGCTGTGGGGCACGACCTGGCTACCCATCACGCTGCACTTCGGCGTCGTTGCGCCGCCCGTGTCGCTCGCCTATCGGCTGTGGATCGCGGCCGGCGTCCTGATGCTGTGGTGCGTCGTCCGAGGCGACAATCTCAGCTACCCGAAACACGCGCATTTTCGCTTTGCGCAGCTCGGCCTGTTCCTCTTCTCGCTCAACTACCTGCTGCTCTATCTGGGTCAGGTCGAGCTGACCTCCGGTCTGATCGCGGTCATCTTCTCGATGCTGAGCGTGCTCAACACGATCAACTCCGCGCTCTTCCTCGGCCGGGCGATCGAGGCGCGCATGGTCGGCGCGGCATTGCTCGGCGTGTCGGGTTTGGCCCTGGTTTTCGCCGACGATCTCAGGCACCTCGGCTGGAGTCAGCTCGCCAGCGTCGGCCTGGCGCTCGCCGGGACCTATTCCGCCTCGGTCGGCAACATCATGTCGGCGCGCAGCCAAACCCTGGGATTGCCGGTCTTGCAGGCCAACGCCTGGGGGATGGCCTATGGCGCCATCTTCATGACGCTGTTCTCGGCCGCGACGGGGCTCAGCTTCAATTTCGAAATGACGCTGCGCTATGTTGGCGCGCTGCTCTATCTCGCCGTGTTCGGCTCGATCATCGGCTTCGGATGCTATCTGACGCTGATCGGCCGCATCGGCGCGGCGCGCGCCGGCTATGTCAGCGTCATGTTCCCGCTCGTGGCGTTGACGCTCTCCACCTGGTTCGAGGACTATCGCTGGACGCCGACCGCGGTGCTGGGCACAGTCCTGGTCCTGGCCGGCAATCTCATCGTCCTGATGCCGCGGCGGACGCGCGAGGTACCGGCGGCAAGCGCCTCTGGAGGAGGAACATGACGGAAGAAGTCTTTCGTGCGGATGCCTACGCCAAGAGCTGCGAGGCCGTCGTGACGGCCGTCGGGCCCGACGGCATCCAGCTCGACCGCACGGTCTTCTACCCCATGGGCGGCGGCCAGCCGGGCGATACGGGCAGTCTCAAGCTCGGCGACGGCCGGTCGGTGCGCATCACCGACACGCGCAAAGGGCAGGGGCCGGGGCAGATCGTGCACGTGCCCGAGGCCGGCGCCGCGCTGCCGGCGGTCGGCGACAAGGTCACCGCCGAGATCGACTGGGACCGCCGCTACCGGCACATGCGCGTCCACACCTGTCTTCATCTCTTGTCGGCAGTCGTGGTCGGCGGCGTGACCGGCGGCCAGATCGGCGACGGCAAGGGGCGGCTCGACTTCGATCTGCCCGACACACAACTCGACAAGGACAAGCTGCAGACCGATATCAACCGCCTCGTCGGGGAGAACCACAGCGTCGGCCAGCGCTGGATCACCGACGACGAGCTCGCCGCCCAGCCCGAGCTCGTCCGCACCATGTCGGTCAAGCCGCCGAGCGGACAGGGCAAGGTCCGTCTGCTCGAGATTCCCGGCGTCGACCTGCAGCCCTGCGGCGGCACGCATGTCGCCGCCACCGGCGAGATCGGCGCGGTGCTGGTGACTAAGATCGAGAACAAGGGCCGGCACAACCGTCGCATCAACATCGCGCTCGCCTGATCGCCGGACTCGCCATGGCGATGGCGTGATGATCGGCATCGGGCGCGCTGCGCACGGTTTGCCGAGCATCTCCCGAACCGGACCTGCCGGCTTGGCTTCCGCTGGCACGAACGGTACAACAGGCCCACGAAGAACCTCATAAGGGAGGAAGCCATCATGCTGAAGACCACTCGTCGCGTGTTCGTTGCCGGTGCGGGCGCGGGAGCCCTTTCGCTCGGCGCCTGGCCTGGACTTGCCCAGCCCAAAGCCATGATCTTGGGCACCGCGTCGGTTGGCGGCACCTATTTCATCTATGGCGGCGTCGTCGCCACCCTCCTGACCGAAAAGCTCGGCATCAACGTCTCGACCCAGCAGACCCAAGGTCCGAACCAGAACATCATCCTGGTCGACGACAAGAAGGTCGAGCTCGGCATGACAACCATGGGCATTGCCCTGCAGGCCTGGAACGGGCAGGGCGATTGGACCAAGGGCAAGAAGTTCACCAACATCCGGGCGCTGTTCCCGATGTACGACACGCCCTTCCATTTCATCACGACGGAAAAGACCGGCATCAAGTCGGTCGCCGAGCTCAACAACCGAACGGTGGGCGTCGGGCCACGCGCCGGCACGCCCGGCACCTATTTCCCGCTCATGTTCCAGGCGCTCGGGCTCAAGGTGACCGTGCGCAACGGCAGCGGCAACGACATGGCGAGCCAGCTCGGCGACGGGCTGATCGACGCCTTCCCATTCGCCGCCGGCGTGCCGATCGCCGCCTATTCGGAGATCGAAGCGCAGCGGCCGGTCCGCTTCTTCACCTTCACCGCCGACGAGATCGCCAAGCTGAAGACGGTGATGCCGGAGCTGTCGGACTCGGTGATCCCCAAGACCACCTACAAGTCCATGACCGAGGACCACAAGACGGTCGGCGTCTACAACTTCGGCATCGCCCATACGGATCTGGCTGACGACATCGCCTACGGCGTGACCAAGGCGATCCTCGAGAACAACGACGCCATGGTCAAAGGCCATGCCGCCGCGGTGGAGACGGTGGCCAAGAACTGGGAACGCAACACCTTCCTGCCGTTCCACAAGGGCGCGGTGCGCTACTACAAGGAAAAGGGCTTTAACATCCCCAGCCAGTTGGCCGGTTGATCGACTGAGCCGACGGGCGGCAGCGGACGCCCGCTGCGCCCGGTCGGCGCGAGGCGGTTGCGGGGGACACCGGGATGGCGAACAGGGACGGGGCCGTGCCGACGATCGCGGAGATCGAGCATGGCGGCGACCAGCGTCGCCTACGCGGTTGGCAGGCGCGGCTGTTCTTCGTCCTGTGCGTCTGCTTCACGGCATTTCATCTGGCCGTGCTCAACATCTACCCGATCGATTCCATCCTGTTTCGCGCCATCCATTTGGGCTGGGGCGCCACGCTGGGTTTTGGGCTCGTCTGCGTCGTACCGCGGCGCGGCGTTGATCGTGTTCCGGTCTATTATTGGGCTCTGATCCTTGCCTCGATCGGCTGCGCGGCCTACATCGCGATCAATCTCGACGAACTGCAGTTCCGCGCCGGTGCGCTCTACGAGCCGGGCGACGTCGTAACCGGCCTGGTCGGCACGCTGCTCGTCCTCGAATTCGCGCGGCGCACGGCGGGGACTGCGCTTGCGCTGGTTAGTCTTGTCTTCCTGCTCTACGCGTTCGTCGGGCCTTGGCTGCCGGGCGTGCTCTACCACAGGGGCTACGATTTCGGCTTCGTCTTCTCCTATATCTACAGCGACCAGGGCATCTTCGGCGCGACGCTCGAAGTGTCGTCGACCTTCATCGTGCTCTTCGTCGCATTCGGCGCGTTCCTGGAACGCTCCAAGGCCGGCGACTGGTTCAACGATCTTTCCGTCGCCATGGTCGGCTGGGCGCGGGGCGGCCCGGCCAAGGCGACCGTCGTCTCCGGCATCCTGTTCGGCACGATCTCGGGTTCGTCGGTCGCCAATGTGGTGGCGTCGGGCTCGATCACGATCCCGATGATGCGGCGCACCGGCTACGACCGCGCGACGGCCGGCGCGGTCGAGGCGACGTCGTCGACCGGCGGGCAGATCACGCCGCCGGTGATGGGTGCCGGCGCCTTCCTCATGGCGGAGATTACCGGCATTCCCTATGCCAGCATCGCCTATGCGGCGATCTTTCCTTGCCTGCTGTTCTATCTCGCCTGTTACATCCACTGCGATCTGCACGCCGTGCGTTCCGGCATCCGCGGGCTGCCGCGCAGCGAGCTGCCCCCGCTGGCACCGCTGTTGAAAAAGGCCTATCTGGCCGCGCCGCTGGTCGTCCTGGTCTGGGCCTTCGTGGAAGGCTATTCGGGCTTCCGCGCCGGCAGCCTGGGCATCCTCACCGCGATCGTATGCAGCTGGCTGTCGCACGAGAGCCGCATGGGCCCGCTGGCCGTGGCAGAGGCGCTCGAGAAAGGCGCGCGCGACACGATCCAGCTGGTCGCCGTGTGCGCGGCAGCCGGCATCGTTGTCGGCGTCATTGCGCTGACCGGCGTCGGCGGACGCTTCGCCCACGTCGTGCTCCAGGTCGCGGGCCAGCACAAGGCGCTGGCCTTGATCTTCACCATGCTGATCGTCGTTCTGCTCGGCATGGGCATGCCGACGACGGCCGCCTACGCCGTCGCGGCCTCGGTCGTGGCGCCCGGTCTCGTCCGACTAGGCATCGAACCGATCGTCGCACACATGTTCATCTTCTACTTCGCGGTGCTGTCGGCGATCACGCCGCCGGTCGCCGTTGCGTCCTTCGCGGCAGCGGCCATAGCGCAGGCCGATCCATGGCGAACCTCGTGGATCGCCATCAAGCTCGGTCTCGCCACGTTCATCGTGCCCTTCATGTTCTTCTATAGCTCAGCTTTGCTGGGGCAGGGCGCGTGGACGGAGGTCGTGCAGGTCACGGCGACCGCCGCGTTGGGTATCTGGATGCTAGCGGCCGCGACCGAAGGCTGGCTCAACGGGCCCACGCCCCCAGCGGTGCGCGCGATCTGCTTCATCGCCGCGCTCTGCCTGATAGTGCCCGAAGCGGCGACCGACCTGATCGGCCTCGGCCTGGGCGCGGCTGCATTCATCTTCCAGCGGATTCGACACGGATCGGACCCCGGTGCGAAAGTGCCGCTTGCGGCCATCGGAACGGTCTGACAGAAAGGGCATTCAAGGGCCATGGCAAAGCACAGGATCGCCGTCATACCCGGCGACGGTATCGGTAACGAGGTCATGCCCGAGGGCATCCGCGTGTTGGAGGCGGCGGGCCGCCGTTTCAGCATCGATCTCGAGTTCAAGCATTTCGACTGGAGCTGCGAGCGCTACGCCAAGACTGGGCGCATGATGCCCGAGGACGGGCTCGACCAGCTCAAGGCGTTCGACTCGGTCTATCTTGGCGCGGTCGGCTTCCCCGGCGTGCCCGATCATGTCTCGCTGTGGGGCTTGCTGATCCCGATCCGGCGCGGCTTCCGTCAGTACATCAACCTCAGACCCGTGCGCATGATGAAGGGCATGCCGTGCCCGCTGGCCGGCCGCAAGCCTGAGGACATCGACTTCTGGGTCGTGCGCGAGAACAACGAGGGCGAGTATTCCGAGATCGGCGGCCGGCTGCACCAGGGCACCGAGTACGAGATGGCCGTGCAGCAATCGGTCTTCACGCGGCATGGCACAGATCGCGTGCTGCGCTTCGCCTTCGAGCTCGCCATGAAGCGCCGCCGCCATGTCACATCGGCGACCAAGTCGAACGGCATCATCCACACGATGCCCTACTGGGACGAACGCTTCCGTGCCATGGGCAAGAACTACCCGCAAGTCAAGATCGATCAGTATCACATCGATATCTTGACCGCGAATTTCGTGCTGCATCCCGACTGGTTCGACGTCGTGGTCGGCTCGAATCTGTTCGGCGACATCCTGTCCGATCTGGGGCCTGCGGTCGCCGGCTCCATCGGCATCGCGCCCTCAGCCAATCTCAATCCCGAGCGCGAGTTCCCTTCGATGTTCGAGCCGGTCCACGGCTCCGCGCCCGACATCGCGGGCAAGGGCATCGCCAATCCGATCGGCATGATCTGGTCCGGCGCCATGATGATCGAGCATCTGGGCCATGCCGACGCGGCTGCCGCCATCGTCAGCGCCATCGAGCGCGCCCTCTCCGAGGGCGGTCCGCGCACGCGCGACATTGGCGGTCAGGCCTCGACCGCCGATCTCGGCAAGGCCGTCGCGGCCATGATCTAGGCGAGGCGGGACGATGTATCTCGACGATTTGAAGATCGGCGACAAGCGGCGGAGCTGCGGCGTGACGCTCACCGAAGGGGCGATCATGGACTTTGCCCTGCGATACGATCCTCAGCCCTTCCACATCGATGCGGTCGCGGCGCAACATGGCCCCTTTGCCGGCATGATCGCCAGCGGGTTCCAGACTCTGGCGCTGACCTTTCGACTGATGCACATGACCGGCATGTTCGACGGCGGCGGGATCGGCGGCCACGGCATCGACGAGCTGCGCTGGACGCGGCCGGTGCGGCCGGGCGACACGCTCACGGTGGAGACGGAAGTCAAAGACATCAAGATTTCTCGCTCGAAGCCCGACCGGGCCACCGTGTCGGTCGCCTACAGCACCTACAATCAACACGACCAGGTGGTGATGACGGCGATGTTCCTGCACATTTTCCGCCGGCGCGACGCCCGCGGCATGTGAGACATGTCGGCGCCGGAAGCCGGCAAGCCTGACCTGGACAAGCGCCCGACGGCGGCGCACGACGATGCCGCTGCGGCAGACGAGGAACGTCAGAAGCGGCTTCTACGGCGCGCGGCGCAACGCAGCGCGCGCATGCTGGCCGAGGTCGGCCTCGACGAGTTCGTGGCGTATCTCCGCAGCCCGTGGCGTATCGTCTGGACGAATATCGTAGCCGGCGCCGCCCGCGGACTTGGCTTTGCCATCGGTGCCGGCCTCGTGCTGAGCCTGCTGGGCTACGTGCTCGTGAATCTGCTCGGCCAGATTCCCATCGTCGGCGACATGTTCCTCCGGCTCAACGATCTGCTGATCCAGCTGCAACGCGGTGCCGGCAGCACGGCCGGGCCGCCTTGAGGCACGCGTGAGCCCGGCGCGCCGCTTCTGGCTGATCTTCGCCGCAGTCGCCAGCCTGTGGATCCTTGGTGGCGGCGTCTACGGCGCGGTCACCTGGCCGGCAGCCGTCGCGCGGGTCAACGCCGAGTTCGAGGCGAGCAGGCGCGACTGCGTCTCGCGCTACCCCGTTCCCGCGCGCCGCAAACGGTGCATCGACCTGCATGAGATCGTGCGCAACGGCAACTGGAACCAGGCGTTGTTCGAGCGGGCGCTGATTGCCGCTGGTCCGCCGGCCTTCGCCCTGGTGGTGGTGCTCCTGGTGCGGATCTACCGCCGGCTCAGGTGAACGCGATGAGACCACGCGGCATTCTTCCGATTGACGCGCGCCGCACATCTCACTAGTTTCCGCGCCGGGCCACGCCTCCCCACCGAGGCGCATCTATTCTGGAAGGGATAGCCATGACGAAGCCGCAGGTGCTTCAGTCGCAGCCAGTGCATTTGGCTCGACGTCCTAACTTCAAGCCATCGAATCCTAATTTCTCGAGCGGGCCATGCGCCAAGCGCCCGGGCTGGTCGCCCGACGTGCTGGCCGCCGCCCTGCTCGGCCGCTCGCACCGCTCCAAGGCGGGTAAGGCGCGCATAGCCGAAGTCGTCGACCGCACGCGCGCCGTGTTGGGCGTGCCCGACGACCATCGCATTGCCATCGTGCCAGCGTCCGATACGGGCGCATTCGAGATGGCGCTGTGGACATTGCTCGGGCCGCGCGGCGTCGATCTGCTCGCCTGGGAGAGCTTCGGCCACACCTGGATCACCGACGTGGTCAAGCAGCTCAAGCTGAAGGATGTGCGCGAGCACACGGCGCCCTATGGGCAGCTGCCCGATCTCAGCCAAGTCAGCCCCGCGCGCGACGTGGTGTTCACCTGGAACGGCACGACCTCGGGCGTGCGCGTTCCCGACGGCAATTGGATCAGCGCCGATCGCAAGGGCCTGACGCTCTGCGATGCAACCTCGGCCGCCTTCGCCATGGACCTGCCATGGGACAAGCTCGATGCGACGACCTATTCCTGGCAGAAGGTGCTGGGGGGCGAGGCGCAGCACGGCATCCTCATCCTCAGTCCGCGCGCGGTCGAGCGGCTCGAATCCTACACGCCACCCTGGCCGTTGCCGAAGCTGTTCCGGCTGACCAAGGGCGGCAGGCTGCAGGAACCGATCTTCCAGGGCGAGACCATCAACACGCCGTCGATGCTGTGCGTCGAGGACGCGCTCGACGGGCTGAAATGGGCCGAGCAGATCGGCGGCCGCTCGGTGCTCGCGCGGCGCACCCAGGCCAATGCGGCGGTAATCGCGGCCTGGGTGGCCAACTCGTCCTGGGCTGACTTTCTCGCCGAGGATCCGCGTACGCGCTCGACGACATCGGTCTGTCTCAAGATCGTCGATCCCTGGTTCCGTGCGCTCGACCCGGCCGAGCAGTTCGAAACCGGCCGTGCGATGGCGGGGATGCTCGAGCGCGACGGTGTCGCCTACGACATCGCCGCCCATCGCGATGCGCCGCCGGGTCTGCGCATCTGGTGCGGCGCCACGGTCGAGACCGCCGACGTCGAAGCGCTGCTGCCCTGGCTCGACTGGGCCTGGGATCAGACAAGAGCCGAGCGATCAGCGCGGTAGACGCGTTCATCGTCCTACATGGCGAGTCGCATTCATGACCAGCACCATCCCTAAAGTCCTCATTGCGGACAAGCTGAGCCCGCGCGCCGTCGACATCTTCAAGCGGCGCGGCATCGCCGTCGACATCAAGACCGATCTCAAACCGGCCGAGCTGCGCGCCATCGTCGCCGGCTATGACGGCCTCGCCGTGCGCTCCGCCACCAAGGTCACGGCCGAGGTTCTGGCTTCCGCGACCGGGCTCAAGGTCGTCGGCCGGGCCGGCATCGGCGTCGACACGATCGACGTCACGGCCGCGACCCAGCGCGGCGTCGTCGTGATGAACACGCCCTACGGCAACTCGATCACCACGGCCGAGCATGCGATTGCGCTGATGTTCGCGCTCGCACGCGAGCTGCCGCAGGCCGATCGCTCCACCCAGGCCGGAAAATGGGAGAAGGCGCGCTTCATGGGCGTCGAGCTCACGGGCAAGACGTTGGGCATCGTCGGCTGCGGCAACATCGGCTCGATCGTCGCGGCGCGCGCGCTCGGCCTCAAGATGAAGGTTGCCGCCTACGATCCTTTCCTCTCCGAGGAACGCGCGCGCCATCTCGGCATCGAGAAGGTCGAGCTCGATCAGCTCTATGCGCGCGCGGACTTCATCTCGCTTCATACGCCGCTGACCGACAGCACGCGCAACATGATCGACAAGACGGCACTCGCCAAGATGAAGAAGGGCGTGCGCATCATCAACTGCGCGCGCGGCGGTCTGATCGTCGAGGCCGACCTCAAGGCAGCGATCCTCGCCGGCCACGTCGCCGGTGCCGCGCTCGACGTCTTCCCCATCGAACCCGCGACCGACAGCATCTTTTTCGGCATGAGCCAAGTGATCTGCACGCCCCACCTGGGCGCGGCCACCACCGAGGCGCAGGAAAACGTGGCGCTGCAGATCGCCGAGCAGATGTCGGATTTCCTGTTGACCGGCGCCGTCGTCAACGCGGTCAACATGCCCGCGGTGTCGGCCGAGGACGCGCCCAAGCTCAAGCCCTACATGAAGCTCGCCGAGTTGCTCGGCTCGTTCGCCGGGCAGATCACCGAGGGCGGCCTCGAGGCCGTCACCATCGAGTTCGAAGGGCAGGCGGCCCAGCTCAACACCAAGCCCGTCGTCGCCGCCGCGCTCGCCGGCCTGTTCCGGCCGCTCCTCGACTCCGTCAACATGGTCAATGCGCCCTACCTGGCCCGCCAGCGCGACATCGCCGTCAGCGAGGTGCGGCATGAGCGCGACAGCGACTATCAGACGATCGTCCGGCTGACGGTCAAGACAGGCCGGCATAGCCGGGTCCTGGCGGGCACGCTTTTCGGCGGCACACGGCCGCGGCTTGTCGGGATCCAGGACATCCAGATCGAGGCCGAGCTCGGCCCCTACATGCTCTTCGTGCGCAACCGCGACAAGCCCGGCTTCATCGGCAACCTAGGCACGACACTGGGCGGCGCCGGCGTCAACATCGCGACCTTCCACCTCGGACGCAGCGCGCCCGGCGCCGACGCGCTGTGCCTCGTCGAGGTCGACGAGCCGATCAGCGATTTCGTGCTCGACCAGGTCTGCGCGCTGCCCAATGTCGTGCAGGTCAAGGCCTTGCGGTTCTAATCCCGCCCCAAGGCAGCGTTCACGTCGTGCTGCGCAATAGCACCAGCACGACGTAGGCGGCACAAAGCAAGCCAAGGATCACGGCGGCCCGAATCAAGCCATCCTGCTGCAGGGATTTCAGCAGGGGCGTCACGTCCTGGTAGATTTCGAACACGCTATCGATGCGGCCGGCGAAATCCTCGATCGGTACGTAGCTCGACAGCACATTGCGATCCTCGATCACGTCGTCGAAGGCGCTGAACTGGTTGCGATACGTCAATTCGGTTGCGACTCTGCCCGAGAGCGCTTGCCGGAACCCGGCATTGCCGCTCTTGTCCTCGCCGATCTGCGCGCGCTCGGTCGAGAAAACGGTCATGCCGCGACCGTCATAGATCTTGACCTTGACGATCGGCAGGCCGAGGAGGTGCGACTGTAGCGTCGAGCGGAAGGCGGCAACGCGCGGATCGTTCTGCAAGGCGCGCGGCTCGACGGTTTGCGCATCGGTCAGCAATTGGCGAACGTCGCGCCGAAGCGTGCTGGCAAGCGTCCGACAGAGCGCCGTATTCTGCTGCTCGGCGATCTGAAGCGCCTGGGATCGTGCTGCGCGATCCAGGAACCAGTGTAGGACGATGCCAATCGCCAGGAACAATACCGCGGCGAAAAACGCGAACCTGGTCCGATTGGTCATTGCCCCCCCGAGCCTGTGAATTCCCGGATGCAAATCTGCGTGCAATTTGCATGCTTGGCAAGAAACGCGCAGGCACAAGCGGCGGTTGCACACGCCAGTTCGCCATCATTGCCCATCGGGCGCCGCTTTATCGCGCGTTTGACGGCGCGGGAGCGAAGGCCATAATGGCCTCCCTTCGCGTTCACGACCCTCCTGAAGCCATGCGCATCTTCACCGCCTGTCTCGGCACCGAGACCAATACCTTCGCGCCCATGCCGACCGGAAGGCGCCTCTTCGAGGAAACCTGCTTCATCGAGGGCGGCACGAAAGGCAAGCCGCCCTCGCTGTTCGCGCAGCCCATGGTGGTGGCGCGCGAGGAGGCGGAGAAGCGCGGCTGGCAGGCCGTCGAGGGTCTCTGCGCCTTCGCCACGCCGGCCGGCATCACCGTGCGCAAGGTCTACGAGGAGCTGCGAGATCGGATCTTGGGCGAGCTCAAGGCGGCGATGCCCGTGAACATGGTCATGATGAGCCTGCACGGCGCCATGGTCGCCGACGGCTATGACGATTGCGAGGGTGATCTGCTGACGCGAATCCGCGCGATGGTCGGGCCAAAGGTGGCGGTCGGCGCCGAGCTCGACCTTCATTGCCACCTGACGAACGCCATGGTCGCGGCTTGCGACGTCATTGTCACCTTCAAGGAATACCCGCACACCGACGTCAAGGAGCGCGCCCACGAGCTGTTCTGCATCCTCGCCGACCGGGTCGAGGGCAAGGTCAAGCCGCGCATGGCGCTGTTCGACTGCCGCATGCTCGGCATCTATCATCCGACGCGCGAGCCGATCAAGTCCTTCGTCGAGGAGATCAAGGCGCTCGAGGGCAAGAACGGTGTGCTGTCCGTTTCGTTCGGCCACGGCTTTCCCTGGGGTGACGTGCCGGATGCAAGCAGCCGCATCCTGGTTGTCACCGACAATCGGCCGGAGGATGCGAAGGCTTTGGCCGAGCGCCTCGGTCGCAAGCTCTACGCCATGCGCGAGACGACTCAGCCGCCCTATCTCAGCATCGGCCAGGCGCTCGACCGCGCGATCGCGTCCAACGTGGCGCCCATCGTGCTGGCCGATTGCTCGGACAACTCGGGCGGCGGTGCGGCCAGCGATTCGACCTATTTCCTCGCCGAGATTCTCAGGCGCGGCGGCCCGCCGACCGCGATCGGCTGGTTCTGGGATCCGGGCGCCGTCGATCTCGCCTTCGAAGCGGGCGAGGGGGCGAAGCTGAGGCTCCGGCTCGGCGGCAAAGTGTCGGCCTTGAGCGGCCAGCCCCTCGACCTCGACGTCACGGTCGTCGGCCTCAAGCGCGCCATGACCCAGCCTTTCGGCGGCGGCATCGGTCACCTGGGCGATGCGGCGGCGCTGCGCACGGGCGAGGTCGACATCGTGGTCAACCGCAAGCGCACGCAAGTGTTCAGTCCGAATCCGTTCGAGGCGTTCGGAATCGATCTTGCGCGCAAGAAGCTGGTTGTGGTCAAGTCCATGCAGCACTTTCACGCCGGCTACGCGCCGATCGCGAAAGACATCCTCTACGTCGCCACGCCAGGAACCGTCTCACCCGATTTCCACTCCCTGCCCTACCGAAAGCTTGCCCGGCCGATCTGGCCGCTCGACCCGGCCCCGCTGGGATGAACGACCCGGACTGACCGACCAGGGGCTCACCTTCCCGGTAAGGCTGTGACTGGGGTCACAGCCTTACCGATCGCAAACCGCTACAGTGACGCCAAGCTGACCCCCGCAGCCCGGCCATGGAGCTGCCCATGAATGGTCGTCTTGGTTTCTTATTTTCTATCTCATTGTTGATACTGGGAATTTTCCCGGTCTCTGCGCAAACCACAGGACCTGACCTCGCGATCGGCACGGCCGAATGCGCACCGCCGGGCCGTGAGCCCGACCAGTGGCTGATCGGACGATGGAAAAGCACGGTCACGGCCCAGGCCGTCGAGTTCCGCCGGGAAGGTGCCGCGATCGGCTGGACCTATACGCGCACGAGCGCGACCGGTGCCAAGCCCAGCAAGAGCACGGTGACTGCGGTCACGGCAAGCGGCGGCGTCGCCATGATGTCGGTCTGCATGCTCGAGTTGCACGGCATGTTCGTGACCAGCGAGGACCCGGCCGAACTCGGTCGCATCATGCGCTTCAGCCTGGTGCGCATACCGAGCGGCAACCTCGTCGGCATCGTCAGAGGCCTCACTGGCGCACCGGTTCAGATCGCGCTGCAGCGCGAGTGATCCTCAGCCGAACGCGGCCTTCCGCTGCTTCTCGTCGGGCTGACGCCGAACGGATGTGACCGGAATCACAAGTCGTCCGACGGGCAGGGCCATAGAATAGACGGCATGCTCCAACACGGGAGTTGCGCCATGCCGCGACGTTTCACTCATTGCCTCGCTGGGTCGATCCTCCTACTCGCGACCTGTGCCGCGCTGTCACAGGGCAGCGCCCAGACTCAAAGCCGCACGCAAGCTCAGGCCGTGCCGGGCGCAGCGGATTGCGCACCGCCGGGTCTCGAGCTCGACCAGTGGTTGATCGGCACATGGCGCAGCGCGGCGACGTCCCAGACCCTGGAGTTCAGACGCGATGGCCCGGCGATCGCGTGGACCTACACGCGCGAGCGCATGGCCAGTTCCAACCCCATGTGGGGCGAAAAGGCGGCCATTGTCGCTGGCGGTCACGTTGCCGTCCTATCGTCCTGTGCCTTCGAGCTGCGCGGCATGTATTTGAAAAGCGAGAACCCGCGGCAACACGGCCGCGCCATGCGCTTCGATCTGGCCCGGGTTCCGAGCGGCCGCCTGATCGGAAGCATCATCGGCATGGCCGGGACGCCGGTCCAGATCGCGCTTCAGCGGGCCGACTGAACCATCCCCTCATTCACCATTCGCCACTGATGTGAGCGCGCGTTGACCGAGCCTGCCGTCGATCGTATCATGACCATGGTCCTTGACCATGGTGATACCTGATGGCTGAAGAACGGATCCCGGCTGGGCGTTTCAAAGCCCAATGCCTCAAGCTGATGGATGAAGTCGCCACCCGCCGACACTCGCTCGTCGTGACCAAGCGCGGCAAGCCGGTGGTTCGTATCGTCCCAGTCGAGGCGGGGCAACAGCGGCTACGTGGCGCACTCAAGGGCCTCGCGAAGATTACCGGCGACATCGTCGCACCAACTGGCGAGCGGTGGGACGCCGATCGGTGAGTGCCGGGCTGGTTCTCGATACTCACGTCCTCGTTTGGCTGGTCGAGGACGACGCCCGCCTGTCCCGCGCAGGCGCGACGCGAATCGAAGCAGCCGCGCGCCTGGGAGAACTATACGTACCGGCAATCTGCGTTTGGGAGCTTGGCCTGCTGGAATCGAAGGGGCGAATCAGCTTCGCCATCGGCGTTGACGAATGGGTTGCTCGTGCATTGGTGCTACCCGGTGTTCGTCTAGCTCCGTTGACGCCGGACGTCGCGCTTGAGGCAAGCCGCCTGCCCGGCAGATTTCATGGCGATCCCGTTGACCGCATCATTGTGGCGTCGGCGCGCCGCCTGGATGCAGCGCTCGTAACGGCCGACCGGCGCATCAGGACCTACGGTGCTTCGGGGCACATTGCGGTGGTCGCGACATGAAGGACGACATTCCAGTCAACTGAGCGGCAGCCGCCGGTAGACACCTGGCGCATCCGGGTCGTGATATTTGTTCATCGGCCCGTGTTCCCGGAAATGCCGGTGACAGAACTCCAGCTTGTCGCGTGACAGGGTGACGCCGAGCCCCGGACCCTCGGGCACGCGCACGACGTTGTTCCTCGGCCGGAACGGCCCCTCCTCGATGACGTCGAAGGGCTGCATGCGGAACAGCGACTGGCTGGGCTCGCGGATCCAGGGCATGCTGGCCGCGACGTGCAGGTAGGCCGCGCTCATCACGCCTGAGTCGCCCGAATAGCACCAGAAATCGACACCCATCGCCTCGCAGGCGCCGATGAACCTGATGGTGCGGCCGAGCCCGCCATGGACGCAGGTGTCGGTCACGATGGCATCCGGCGCGCTCAGCGCGACGGCGCGGCGCAGATCGATGTTATGGGTCGAAAACGGAATCGCGGTATGGCGGCGCAGCGCCGCCATCTCCTCGAAGCTCGCGACCGGATCCTCCCAGTTGCGCACGCCGAGCGGCTCGATCGCGCGCGCGATCTCGCGCGCTGTCGCCAGCGAATAGGCCTGGTTGGAATCGATGCGCAACATGGCGTCGGGCATCGCCCGGCGCAGCCTCTCGATCATGCGCACGCTCCCGCGCGGATCGGCGTTCGAGAACTTGCCCTCGAACATGGTCGTGCCGTGTTCGGCCTTGAGGCCGAGGCAATAGTCGACCACGGCTTCGGGGCTTCCCTCGCCGCCCTTGCTGCCGAGCCGGGTGCGATAGGCGAAGTAGTCGGTGAATGCGACCTCCGTGCGCACGGCACCGCCGAGTAGCTGGTAAAGCGGCCGGTTCCACGCCTTGCCGCGGATGTCCCACAGTGCCAGCTCGATGGCGCCGAAAGCGCGAATCAGCGCGATGTCGGTCGTGCTGGTCACGCCCCGCCAGCTCGGCAGGCAGCGCTGTTCACAGCCGGCGATGTCGATCGGGTCGCGGCCGATCAGACGCGGCCCGAGCTCGTCCTCGATGCTCCTGGCCATACCCGCGGACGGCGCCTCGCCGAATCCCACGATGCCGTCGCTCGTCTCGACCTCGACGATGGCTTTGGAAAAGCCGGGCAAAGTCCCGTGGGACCAGAGATAGGGCGCCTCGAGCGGAATGTTGACCGGTGTGGCGCGGATTTTCGTGATTTTCATGCCGCTGATGCCCCCATGCGAGTGTGGCATGATAGCGGGCTTCGTCCGGCGCGCGAGCACGGCATTTCCGTTTGCGGTTGGCCGGCAAACCGGCTAGTAAGCCTTGGATCCTAGCCCCACAGAATCAAGCCCCCGCGCCGGAGAATCCCTTGCCTTCGCGGCCCAAGCAGTCTGCGCCCATCGAGCCGGCGGCCGAGCCGGGGCTGACGCATCATGCCTTGCTGCCGGCCGGCCTCAACGATGGCTTGCCGCCCGATGCGGAGCACGAGGCGGCGATCGTCGAGCGGTTGATTCGCGGCTTCGCGGGCTATGGCTACGAACGGGTCAAGCCGCCGCTCGTCGAGTTCGAGGAAACGCTGCTGGGCGGCGCCGGTGCCGGCATGGCCAACCGCACATTCCGCCTGATGGATCCGGTGTCGCGCCGCATGATGGGCGTGCGCGCCGACATGACGCTACAGATCGCGCGCATCGCGGCGACGCGGCTGGTCAATGTGCCGCGGCCGCTCCGGCTCAGCTATGCGGGCGACGTGCTGCGCGTTGCCGGCTCGCAGCTCAGTCCCGAGCGGCAGTTCATGCAGGTCGGCGCGGAGCTGATCGGCAGCGCCGCAGTCACTGCCGACGCCGAGATCATCGTCATGGCCGCTGAAAGTCTGCGCGCGCTCGGTGTTGCGAATCTGTCGGTTGACCTGAATGCGCCGTCGCTCGCGACCGCATTGATCGCCGAGCTGGGCTTCGACCGCAACCAGACCAAGCGTCTGCGCGTCGCGCTCGACCGCAAGGATGCCGCCGCTGTCGCCGAGCTGACCGCGTCGCGCGGCGGCGCCCAGTTTGCCGCGCTCATGGCGGCGACCGGTTCGGCGGCGCGCGGACGCGCGGCGATTGCGGCACTCGACCTGCCGGCCTCGGCGGGGGCGCTGCGCGATCGCCTGGTCAGCGTCGTCGATCTGCTGGGCCGGGCGGCCCCCGATCTGGCGCTCACCATCGACCCGATCGAGAACCGCGGCTTCGAATACCATACCGGGGTCAGCTTCAGCATTTTCTCGCGCGGCGTGCGCGGCGAGCTCGGTCGCGGCGGCCGCTACGCCGCGGGCGAGGCTGGCGAGCCGGCAACCGGCTTCACCCTCTATATGGACACCATGCTGCGCGCGCTGCCGGCGGCATCTACAGGCCGGCGCGTCTATCTGCCGGCCGGCACCCCTGCCGCCGATGGCCAGCGATTGCGCGCCGAGGGCTGGTCGACCGTCGCCGCGCTGGAAAGCGCCGACAACCGGGCCGCCGACGATCACGCCGCGGAGGCGCGACGTCTCAGATGCAGCCATGTCTGGCGCGACGGCGCTGCCCGTCTCGTCGAGGAGAAATCGACATGACCAATGTTGCCGTGGTCGGTTCCCAGTGGGGCGACGAGGGCAAGGGCAAGATCGTCGACTGGCTCTCCGAACGCGCCGAAGTCGTCGTACGTTTCCAGGGCGGTCACAACGCCGGCCACACCCTCGTCATCGGCAATGAGACCTACAAGTTGAGCCTGTTGCCCTCGGGCGTGGTGCGGCCGCGCAAGCTCAGCATCCTCGGCAACGGCGTCGTGATCGATCCATGGGCGTTGCTCGACGAGATCGCCAAGATCGCCAAGCAGGGTGTGACGGTCACGCCGGAAAACCTCATCGTCGCGGAGAACGCCGCGCTCATCCTGCCGCTCCATCGCGCCATCGACCAGGCGCGCGAGGAGGCGCGCGGCGCGCGCAGGATCGGCACGACGGGACGCGGCATTGGCCCGGCTTATGAGGACAAGGTGGCGCGGCGCGCCATCCGCGTCTGCGACCTGGCCGACACCACCGAGCTTCGCCACAAGATCGGCGATCTGCTGCTGCACCACAATGCGCTGCTCCGCGGGCTCGGCTCGCCGCTGGTCGACGGCGACCAGCTTCATGCCGAGCTGGTCGCCGTGGCGCCGCGCCTGCTGCCCTTTGCGCAGCCGGTCTGGCGCCGTCTCGACGAGGTGCGCCGGCAGGGCAAGCGCATCCTGTTCGAGGGCGCCCAGGGCGCCATGCTCGACGTCGATCATGGCACATATCCCTACGTCACGTCGTCGAACACGGTGGCGGCCCAGGCGGGTGCCGGTGCCGGCCTCGGCCCGCGTGGCATCGGCTACGTGCTGGGCATCACCAAGGCCTACACGACACGGGTCGGCAGCGGCCCGTTCCCGACCGAGCTGACCGACGCGGTGGGCGACCGGCTTGGCGAGCGGGGCCGGGAGTTTGGCACGGTCACCGGGCGCAAGCGGCGCTGCGGCTGGTTCGACGCCGTCATGGTGCGCCAGGCGATCAAGACGGGCGGCATCGACGGCATCGCGCTCACCAAGCTGGACGTGCTCGACGGCCTGGCCGAGCTCAAGGTGTGCGTCGGCTACCGCCGGGGCGATGAGAAGCTCGATTATTTCCCGGCGGCGACCGCGGCGCAGGCCTCGGTCGTGCCGGTCTACGAAACCCTCGAAGGCTGGCAGGAGAGCACGCGCGGCGCGCGCTCCTGGGCACAGCTCCCCGCGACGGCGGTCAAATATGTCCGCCGCATCGAGGAGCTGATCGAAGCGCCAGTGGCGCTGTTGTCAACCAGCCCCGAACGCGACGACACCATCCTCGTCAAAGACCCCTTCGCGGGCTAGGTATCTCCCGGCCGGCGGCAGACCACAGAATCCGCGGCTTCGGGGTACCGAACGGGGCCCGATCAATGATATAGTTCGACCGCGTTCTTCCAACCTGTCGAGGATCCATGGCGAGCCCTGCACCGGGCAAATCCGGCTCCGGCTCTTCGCTCAACGGTCGGTTCGAGATTCACGCCGACGCCCCATTGCCGCAGTTCGATTCGGTCTCGGCCAAGGCCTATTCGGCGACCGAGACGCGCAATCCGGCCTCGCGGCTGGTGGCACTTGTGTGCGATCCGCGCATGCCGATCCGCATGGATTATTTGAGCCAGATCGGCAATTTCGCCCCGGCCGGGATGATGAAGCTGGCGGAATGGGGCGTGATCGACTGGGCGACGGAGAACCGGCGGCGCTTGGTCGCGGTCCTCGAGATGCCGGGCGGCGAGCGCGTGATGCCGACGCTCGGCTCGACCATCCGTCCGATGGACGAGAGCGACCTGACGACCATCGTGCTCGCCTCACTCATGCCCGTGATGCGCGAGCTGCAATCGCGTCGCCTGACGCACCGCGCAATCCGGCCGAACAACCTCTTTTACGCCGATGCCAGCAAGCGCCAGGTCGTGCTCGGCGAGGCCTTTTCAAGCCCGCCGGCCCACGACCAGCCCGACTTCGTCGAGACGATCGAAAGTTCGATGGCCGACTCGTCCGCGCGTGGCAACGGCCGGCAGTCCGACGACCTCTACGCGCTGGGCGTCACGCTTCTCGTGCTTCATCTCGGCCGCAACCCGGTCGCGGACGTTGATAGCGATACGCTGCTGCGAGACAAGATCAACAACGGATCCTATTCGGCTCTTGTCGGCAGCTACCGCATAACCGGCCCGCTGGTCGAAGTGCTGCGCGGCTTGATCATGGACGATCTCAAGGAGCGCTGGACGCTTGCCGATCTAGAAATGTGGATGAACGGCAAGCGCCTGACGCCCAAGCAGGCCAAGTTGCCGCCGCGTGCCACCCGACCGCTCGTCTTCGGCAACGAGGAGCACCTCAATCTGCGCTCGCTGACCTTCGGTTTCGCGCGCAATTGGGAGGCGGCGGGACAGGTCATCCGATCGACCAATTTCGAGAACTGGCTGAAGCGTACGCTGGGCGACGAGGAGAGGGTCAACGCCCTCGTCAAAGTGATCGGTCCCTTGACCGGCGTCGGCGGCGGCGAGTCGGGCGAGCGCGTCGTGACGCGCACCTGCATGGTGCTCGATCCCCCGCAACCGCTTCACTACAAGGGCCTGTCGCTCAGCCCGGACGGAGTAGGTCCGGCCATGGCCTTGGCGATCCACCAGACGATGCGGCGCCAGGTCCTGTCGGAGATCATCGCGTCGCGCCTGCTGATCGGCTGGCTCGGCCAGCAGACCGAGCAGCGTCCGGAGTTCGTCGCGTACCACAACTTGTATGAGAACATGCCCGTGCTGCTCAGCCAGTCGGGACCTGGCTATGGATTCGAGCGCGTGGTCTACGAGCTCAATCGCGATCTGCCGTTGATGAGCCCGAAATTCGAGCGCTACTACATCGTCGAGGTCGAGGAATTCATGGATGCGCTGGAGAAGGCGGCACAGGAAACCGGTCGCCCGGCTCATCCGATCGACCGCCATGTCGCGGCCTTTCTTGGCGCGCGCGCCAAGGCCGTGACCGATCAATGGCTGCGGCCCTTGTCGGAGACGGAAGGCACGTCGTCGCACGCGCTCGGCATCATTCGTTTGTTGGCGATGCTGCAGAACTCGGCCAAGAAAGGACCGATGCCGCATCTGTGTCGTTGGATGCTCGACCTGCTCGAGCCGGCGGTGAAAGCGTACAACAACCGCAAGCGCCAAAAGGCGCTGCGCGACGAGCTGGACAAGGCGGTCGGCAAGGGTGCGCTGGCCGACATGGTCAAGCCGTTCGACGACGCGGCCGCACTCGACCGCGACAAGAAGGGGTTCGCCGCGGCGATGACCAACTATGCGCGCGCCGCGGCGCAGGTCGGCAACCTCGAGCGCGAGGCGGCGCGGCGCGACACCACGGCGCAACAGATGGGCGAACAGGCCGCCGCGGTATCCTGCGGCATCGTCGCTAGCATCGCGATCAGCACGATCGCCATCATCTATCTCATTTGAACAGGCAGCGGCGGACTCCACTGCAATGACCGACAACACCCAGCAGGGCGCTCCAGCACCGAAGCTCGTCTTGCCGCCGGCCGGCGGAGCATCCGGGCGGGTGGCGATTTTTGTCGTCATCGGCCTGGTCATTGCCGCATTCCTGATGCACACTGTGTTGCTGATCGCAGTTGGCATGCTGCCGACGATCGTCGCCTTCTGGGTCGACCCGAGACCTGAGAAATATTCGGCGTTCTGCGTCGGCAGCCTGAACTTCTGCGGACTCCTGCCCTTCATTCTCAATTTCTGGAAGGGCACCAGCGACGGATCGGTGCTCGATCCCTTCATGATGTTTGCCGCCTTCGGCTCGGCCGGCATCGGCTATCTCATCTACAACATCGCACCGAACATCGCGGGCGGCTACCTGAAGATCCAGTCCGACCGCAAGATCAGTCGCCTGCGCGAGTATCAGCAAGAACTGATCGACGAATGGGGGCAGGGCGTCACGTCGAAGCCGGGCGACAAGGACGACAAAGACAAATAGGAGCAAGGTCGCCGCGGCGCTCTCTGGTCACGGGCAGGACAGAAGGGTCAGACTGACAATGCACATGCTGGCGCGCGCCGTGGAGGCGCGCATGCACTACGCCTGGATCGTTGCCGGCGCCACCTTTCTGTGCGTGCTGATCTCGGCCGGCGTGCGCGCCGCACCGGGCGTCCTGGTCGTGCCGCTCGAGCAAGCCTTCGGCTGGGACCGGGCGACGATCTCGGTCGCGCTCGCCGTCGGCTTGCTGCTCTACGGCCTGGTCGGGCCATTCGCGGCCGCACTCGCGCTCAGGATCGGCGTGCGCCGCACGCTGCTGCTCGGTCTCGCCGGCATGGCGGTGGCGGTCGGATTGAGCGCGCTCATGACCAAGCCCTGGCACCTCCTGCTGACCTGGGGCGTGTTGGTCGGTCTCGGCTCCGGCACGGTCGCGCTCTCGCTCGGCGCCAGCATCGTGAACCGCTGGTTCGTCGAGGGCCGCGGCCTCGTCATGGGTCTCTTGTCCGCGAGTATGGCGCTTGGCCAGCTGATCTTCCTGCCCAGCCTTGCCGCGCTGGCGGCGGCTCACGGCTGGCAGCCGGTCGGCTGGGTCGTCGCCGGCGTGCTCGCCGCCGTGCTTCCGGTCGCATGGCTGCTGATTCCCGAGCATCCGCGCGATGTCGGACTGCGCGCGCGCGGCGCGGAGCGCGACGTTCCAGTCGCGCCGGTTCGCGGCAATCCCATTCTCGTCGCCTTCGAGGCGCTCGCGGTCGGCTCCAAGTCGCGCGACTTCTGGCTGCTTGCCGGCAGCTTCTTCGTGTGCGGGCTGTCGACTAACGGCCTGATCGGCACGCATCTGGTCGCTGCCTGTTTCGACCACGGCATCGCGGAGGTGCGTGCCGCCAGCCTGTTGGCGCTGATCGGCGTGTTCAATCTCGTCGGCACGACGCTGTCGGGCTGGCTCAGTGACCGCTGGGACAATCGCTGGCTGCTGTTCTGGTACTACGGGCTGCGTGGGCTGTCCCTGTTCATCCTGCCATATTCGGATTTTTCCTTTTATGGCCTGGCGCTGTTCGCCGTGTTCTACGGGCTCGACTGGCTTGCCACGGTGCCGCCGACCATGCGGCTGACCAGTGATATCTTCGGCAAGGAAATGGGCCCGGTCATGTTCGGCTGGCTCATGGCGGCCCATCAGGTCGGCTCGGCGGTTGCTGCCTCGGGCGCCGGCTTCCTGCGGACGGCAACCGACCGTTACCTCGAATCGTTCCTGATCGCGGGGCTCGCCTGCGTGCTGACCGCGCTGATGGTGCTGGCGATCGGCCGGCGCCCGACCGCCGCCCGCCCCTTGCCGGCCTGAACAGGCTTCAGCCGAAAAGGGAGACGCGTTTGGCGCCGCTCAGGCGCAGCAGACCGTGGAACAGCGCAAGGGCCATCGCGACGACCAACATGATGCAGACCGAGAATGCGGCCGCCTGATTCTGATTGCCGGCGTCGTCGAGCAACAGCACCGAGACGGCCGCAAGCTGCGTCGATGGCGTGACCAGGAAGATCACGGCCGACAGCGTCACCATGCTGCGCACGAAGAAGAATACGCCGACGCTGACGATCGAAGGCCAGATGATCGGCAGAATCACCGATCGCAAGGTCCGAAAGAAGCTACCGCCGAGCGAGGTCGATGCTTCATCGAAAACCCGGCTGATCTGATTGAGCCCGGTGGTGGCGATCAGGAAGCCCTGGGCGTGGTAGTGATAGACGTTGCAGATCGCGAGGATGACGGCAGTCCCGTAGAGGATTTCCAGCGGGTTCGCGGGATCGTTGAACGCGAAGATGTAACCGAGGCCGAGCACCATGCCCGGCACGGCCGCCGGAAGTATGGACAGGAAGTAAAGCGCCTGGGCGGCGGCGCCGTGCAGCCGCCGCATGACGCAGGCGCCGGCCACGGTGACCACGACACCGATCGCCCCGGCTGCGAGCGAAACCCACACGCTGGTCCACAATGGCTGCAGGCCGTTCTGCACCTCGAACCGGTAGTGGCGCAGGCTGAGATGCATGTTGTACGGCCACAGCGTGACGAAGCTGGCGACGAACACCACTCCGACGATCAGCAAGATCATGCCGCAAACGACCGATGCATAGACAAGGCCTGCCATATCGCGCCGGCGATCAGGCATGAGGCGGAGGGGCTGCGATCGGTCGGTGATCGACGCGTGGTGGCGCCGCATGATCCACTTCTCGATCACGACGGCCAGTCCGGCCGGAATCAGCAGCAGCACGCCGATGACCGCGCCCATGGCGAAGTTGCTCTGGCCGGACACCTGATTGTAGATCTCGGTCGCGAGCACGCTGAAATCGCCGCCGATCACCATGGGATTGCCGAAGTCGGTGATCACGATGGTGAACACGACGAAGGTCGCGGACATCACGCCATAGCGCGTGGCTGGTAGGGTGATGGTGCGGAAGACTCGCGCCGCCGACGCTCCCAGCATCTGTGCGGACTCGTAGACGCGTGCATCGGCCAGCGCTAGCGCGGCGGACAGGATCAGATAGGCATGTGGAAAGCTGTAGAACACGTCGGAGATCACAATGCCCCAGAAGCCGTAGATGTCGATGCCGAGGCCGAAGCTGCGGTTGATCACGCCATTGCGGCCAAACATGAAGAGAATCCCGAGCGCCTGCACCAGCGACGGCGCGAACAGCGGCAGGAGCACGATCATGCCGAATTCGCGCTTGCCGGGCATGGCGGTGCGGTGCATCGCGTAGGCAAACGCATAGGCCAGCACGACGGTGATGGCCGTCGTGGTCAAGGTGACCGTGAAGCTGTTGACCACGACGCGGGTGAATTTGGGACTGCTGAAGTAGCGGACGAAATTGCCCCAGCCGATGCCGTCCTCTGTGACGAAGCTCAAATTGAGGATGCCGACGAGCGGCAGGACGACGAAGACGATGAGGGGCAGGGCAACCGCCACCGTCAGGCCGAGCACGGCGAGGCGGTCCGTGTCGATTCGCGCCGTCTGCGTGACGGTGCGCGGGTGCGAAACGGTCACCGCGTGACGTCCCCGATACGGTGAACGGCGTCGGGCGGGATACGGACGGTCAGGCTGCCGCCGGGGCCAAGGTCCGTGCGCCGGCCGCGCAGCTCGAGCTGCAGCCGCTCATTGCCCACCGCGAGCGTGACGCGCGTGAAGCTGCCGAGGAACACGCATTTCTCGATGCGGCCGACCACGCTGTTCGAGGCGTCGCCGCCTGACGCGACGAGCTCGATATGCTCGGGTCTGACACCGATGCGCAGGGACGAAGTGCCGCGGTCGGCCACCGGCGGCCAGGACAGCAGGTTCATGCGCCCGATGAATTCGGCGACGAACCGGTTGACCGGTCTCTCGTAGAGGTCGACGGCGCCGCCGATCTGCTCGATGACGCCGCCATTCATGACGACGATGCGGTCGGCGATCTCCATGGCTTCGTGCTGGTCGTGGGTCACCATCACGGTGGTGACGCCGAGCGCCGACTGCAGATCCTTGATCTCGGCGCGCAAATCCTCGCGGACCTTGGCATCGAGGGCGGACAGCGGCTCGTCGAGCAGCAGCACGGTCGGGTTCGGCGCCAAGGCGCGCGCCAGGGCGACGCGCTGCTGCTGGCCGCCGGAAAGCTGATGCGGGTACTTCTCCGCCTGATCGCCCAAGTGGACGAGGGCGAGCATTTCCGCGACGCGACGGTGGATGTCCGGCTTCGCCCATTTCGCGCATTCCAGCCCATAGGCGACGTTCTTGGCGACCGACATGCTGGGGAAGAGCGAGTAGGACTGGAACACGACGCCGAAATTGCGCAGGCGCGCCGGCGTCTCGGTCAGGCTCCGGCCGTTGAGCTTGACCTCACCTGCATCCGCCGATTCCAGTCCGCCGATGACGCGGAGCAGCGTGGTCTTGCCGCAGCCGGACGGACCGAGAAAGCAGACGAACTCACCCTCGGCGATGTCGAGGCTGACGCCGTTCAGCGCCGTGACCGTGCCGAAGCGCTTGGCGATATTGCTGAGCGAAAGAAACATCGCTGCCCTCCCGGCGATGCGGCGACAGGACGTCGCAGGGCAGATCGAAGCCTAGAATTGGCTGCGGCGGCCGGCAAGCCAGCCGCCGCAGCGATCCACTACTACCGTTCGATCGACTTCTTCCACTCCGCAATGATGCGGTCCTTGTTCTTGGCGGAAGCGTCGAAGTCCATCTTGTAGAGCACGGTCGCGACGTCGGCCGGCAAGCCGGCCTTGAGAATATCGGCGGTCGGCTTTGCACCCGGCACCGACGACATCTCGGCGCGCTCGCCGTAGAGCTTGGCGGCGTCGAGCGTCAGCAGCCAGTCGAGGAACTGCTTGGCGTCGGCCTTGTTCTTGGCCGTCTTCATCAAAGCGTTGACCTCGGTCTCGTAGCCGGCGCCCTCGCTGGGAATGACCAGCTTGATCGGATAGCCCTCCATGATCTGCTTGACCCCGCTGAACGCGAAGGAAAGCCCGATCGCGTATTCACCGGTGCTGGCCATCTTGCACGGGCGCGAGCCCGACTTGATGTACTGGGCGATGTTCTTGTCGAGGTCCTTGAGATATTGCCAGCCCTTCTCCTCGCCCTTCATCTGCAAGATGCTGACGACCTGCAGATAGCCCGTGCCGGAGCTCGCGGCGTTCGGCATGACGATCTGCCCCTTGTAGGCAGGGTTGGTCAGATCGGCCCACGAGCTCGGCATGGGCAGGTTGTTCTTCTTCAGGATCTCGGTGTTGACGCAGAAGCCGGCGAAATAGCCCGTCGTGGCGAACCAGCGGTTCTGCGCGTCCTTGAACTCGGGTTTGACCTGGTCGATGCCGGCCGGCTTGTAGGCTTCGGTCATCTCCAGGATGCGCGGATCGACCATCTGGGTCACTGCCCAGCCCCAGATGACGTCATGGCGCGGGTTGGACTTCTCGGCCAGCATGCGCGCCGCAAGATCGCCCGTTGACAGGCGCAGCACGTTGACCTTGATCGCCGGTTTCGCCTTGGCGAAGCCCTGGAGATAGACGCGGATGTCGTCCTCCTCGAGCGACGTATAGGCGGTGATCTCGCCCGCTTGCGCACCGTAACAGAACGACGCCAGGGCGATCATGGCGGCGCATTTGGTCGATCGAGTCCATTTCGTCATGTGTCCGCTCCCCTGTGTGCGCCGACGCGAGACCGGATCTGGCGGAACCGGCAGGTCGCGGCGGTGCGATGGAACCATTGACCCCAGGCGAACACGTTAGCACGGGCTGGTTTTCGACCACAACAGAGGATGTTGTAGTTGCAAACACCGAACCGGCCGAAAGCTTAATGATCGGCCGCAGTCGAGCTGGCCGCGATGGCGGACTATTGCAGCCCCCACATGGGGCGGGTCAGGGGGCGACGATCACCGAGACGCCGGCCTGCTTGAGACCGGCGACGAGCCGCTTGGGCGGCGGAGCATCGCACACGATCTCGTCGAGCTCGTTTAACGGGCAGACGCGCTCGAATTGGATGAGATCGAATTTCGAGCCGTCGAGCAGGAGAGTGGTGCGGTCGGCTTGCTCGATCATGGCGCGCTTGACGGCGCAGCTTTGCGAGTCTGCGTCGGTCACGGCCTCGGCCGTGAGGCCGCCTGCGCCGATCACCGCCCGGTTCGCCTTGAAGCGCCGGATGAAGTCGATCGTGTCTGAACCGTAGACGCCGCCTTCGCGCGCGACGTAGTCGCCTGCGCACAGGATGATGCGGCAGTGGCGGCTGGTCGCGAGCGCCGTCGCAACCGGCAGGCAATTGGTCAGCACGGTCAAATGCAGATCGCGTGCCGCGAGCGCATTGGCGAACAGGCTGGTGGTCGAACCACAATCGATCATGAGCGCGTCCCCCGGCTCGATCATGGCAGCCGCCGCCGCCGCGATCCGGCCGCGTTCTGCCGCGTGCGCGCGGGTGCGCACGCCGATGCCCGGTTCGTCGATCAGCGATCGGCCCGCGCCGCCACCGTAGGTGCGCTTGATGGCGCCGTTCGCGGCCAGTTCGTCGAGATCGCGGCGCGCGGTTTCGGTCGTCACGCCGAACCGCGTGGCCAGCGTGACGACGCGCACGATGCCGTCGCGCCGGACCAGCGCCAGGATCTGCGCATGGCGCTCCTCCTGGCTCAGACGTGGTCGCGGCCTGGACGCTTGGGGTGACATCGAGTTCCGTGTTGCCGTTTCGGATGTGGCCGCAAAGGCTAACCGATCGGTCGGCTCTATTCCATCCTTGATGCCGATCGGATGCCGACGCCTCGAGCAATCGACCTGTCGCCGCTTCAGCGTGGCGCGGGACTGACGGCAATATCTCGGCGGGCTTGATCTAGGTCAATGTAGGTCAGGCCTCCCCATTTAGGCTGGCCTCTGGGATGGTCGATATTCGGCCATCCGAACCGACCACGAGTTCCGGCCCGCATCTTCGATGACCCGCTTCGTCTCCATCTTTGCCAGCGCTATGCTTGGGCTGCTTCTGCTGGGAGTGCTCGGCAGCCGGGGCGTGACCCACGAAAGTGGCAATGGCGCCTTGCTTTCTTCGGCCGTTTCGTCGGAGAGCGGTCATTTCCAGGCGCCGGTGGAAGTCAGTCGCGATCTGAAAACCGCCACGGCCGATGCGGACGATCACCGTGGTTCTTGCCCCGATCGAGATCATCGCAGGCATACGGGCTGTTGCGTCGCCGCCGCTTGCCACTTCCCGCCCGCCATGGCGCTCGATGGCGATCCCGATGACGAGCGGATGCTGATGGTCGCGGCGTCGATGAAGGCCGAGCCCGCGCCAGACGGCGTCAGCGTTCCGCCCACCATTCCGCCGCCTCGACTCGTCGCCTGACGATTGCTGGGCCGGCCGATGCGGCGGTGCGTCAACACGTAACCGCGCATCGCGGAGGAACCGATCCTCGGCCGCTCGCTTGTCGCGAAAGTCCTGAAATCACCGCGCTGATCGGTCGCTGCGACCCAGCCCTGAGCAACGGAGATCTCCATGCGCAACCTTCGCCCGTCTCTTGTCCCCGCCGTGATCGCCCTGTCGATGGCCCTCGCCGTCATTCCGGCGGGACCGGCCGCCGCGCAGCAGCAACCGCCAGCGACACAGAACCAGGAAGATCATAGTCAGCATCATCCCGGCACGGGGCAGACCACGCCGCCCTCCGCCCAGCCGGCCGGGCCCGGCCAGTCCACAGCACCCGCTCCGCGCACCGAACACGGCTCCGGCATGGGCATGATGGGACGAGGCGGCTCACAGGGCGGACAGGGCGGCATGATGATGCACCAAGGGGGGGCGATGATGCACTCGATGCCCATGATGCGCTCCATGACTGGCGAGCCGGCCGAGTCTGGCATGGCTCGAATGGCTGTCGACCATGTCGAGGGCTGGCTCGCATTCGTGCGCACCGAGTTGAAGATCACCAAGGACCAGACGTCCCAATGGAATGAGTTCGCCAAGGCAGCCCGGAATGGCGCCAAGTCCATGCGCGCCGGCCATTCGGCCATGATGGGCATGCAAACCCCGGCCACCTGGCCCGATCGGCTGGACCGGACCGAACAGATGCTGGCGGCGCGACTGAATGCGGTGAGGAGCCAGAAAGTCGCGGCGCGCACGCTCTATGACGTCCTCTCGACAGAGCAGAAGACCGTCGCCGACGCTCTGATGCGCGGGCCGATGGGCATGATGTAGGCCTCCGCAGGAAAGGAAAGGACTTCATCATGAGCGCGGATCATCCCGGCCCCTGGTGGTGGTCGAAATCGCTGCTCGTCATCCTCGGCTTTCTCGCCATCGCCGCGTTCTTCGTCATGACCGAACACCGGGCGCATCTCTACGGCGCTGTGCCCTATTTGCTGCTTCTGGCCTGCCCGCTGATGCACCTGTTCATGCACCGGGATCACGGTGGCCACGGTGGCCGCCCACAGCGCGAAGGCGACCGCAGGACCGGAGGGGGGCGCCATGACACATGATGAACCCGGCTACGGGCTCTGGCTTCTCGTCGCCATCAACTCCGCGGTGTTCATCATGTTCGCGTTCAGCTTCGCCAAGCCGCAGTCACCGCGCGATTGGCGAAGCTTCGGCGCGTTCAGTGCGTTCATCGTGGCGCTGTTCACCGAAATGTACGGTTTTCCCTTGACGATCTATCTGCTGGCCGGCTGGCTGCAGAGCCGCTATCCCGACCTTGATCTCCTGGTTCATGACGCGGGCCATCTCTGGTCGACATTGCTCGGCGGGAAGGGCGATCCGCACTTGAGCCTGCTGCACATTCTGAGCAACGTGCTGATCGCTGCCGGGTTCATCCT
>Ga0194132_10001694_pt1 | contig 43881 bp, 41 predicted proteins | sample TA2KigOf80mmetaG_FD_148612 | JGI IMG/M metagenome (GOLD analysis project Ga0194132, IMG submission 148612) | Freshwater microbial communities from Lake Tanganyika, Tanzania - TA2015054 Kigoma Offshore 80m | ecosystem: Environmental > Aquatic > Freshwater > Lake | place: Tanzania: Lake... | reverse complement strand
GGCCTACAGGTCTCCGACGATGAGTTTCAAGCGCTCAATATCAAACCCGGTAAGTTTCATGGCGATTGGAACTATACGCTTCTTCCTCGCTCTTAATCGGTAACTTAATTCTTGCCCATGCCTAACGCCGGGAGAGCGAAGTACCGAGCCTGAACGGCTTTCCCGACTTTACGCAATGTGTCTCGCGGCAAAATATTGGTTTCTTCATGCTGGGCGAGCATGGAAGAATACGCGTGGGTCAGACCTGCTTTGCTGACGCGATTGACTGCCAGGTTCGGGTGAACGATCTTCTCGCTCGGTAAATTGGCTTGCATTGAGTCAACCAAGCCTTGAATAAGAGAAGGGCCATACGTTTCTTGGCCGGTGTTCACGCGGGCAGCTAAAAACGTAATTCCTCCTTCTTCCAAGGATTCCCAACGAAACCCGGATTCGCAATACAGTTCACGGGCGTTGGTTGATTGCTGTAAGAACAAGCGATTGACAGATAGACTTGCACAGCCATGCACGAGAGCGGTAAGCAGCAAGAGAGAAACAGCAATCCCCTGCGTTCTCCCGAACGGCCAGTTCATGCCCCAGCACATGGTGGTCTCCTCTTTCCCCTTCATAACTTGCCCTCTTGGCAGGATATAGGAAATATAAGAGCACGTGCAAATGGCACAGTCACCCATTGGATGGATGAGCGAATCACTCTTTGAGTGCTGACACAACTCGACTGACCCAGGCGAATCCACCCAGTAGCTGCAGGGACATGCCAACCACGGTAGTGATCAGTACTATCCGTATCCAGGCCTCGCCTTTCTTGACGCCCCAGCGCGCACCAAGCCAGGCGCCACAGGCATTCGCAGCAGCGAGCAATAACCCAGTTCCCCAGACGACTTTATTGTCAGCGACAAATACAAGTAGTGCTATCGCTGTCGTGCAGAGCATGGCCGTAACTTTAACGCTATTGGCGAGCACCAGGTTCATACCGCCAAACAGGTTGAGGACCAGCAAGAAAAATAATCCAGCCGCAACTTGTAAAAACCCGCTGTAGACACCAATGAAAAAGAACACTGCCCACAAACCCCAGCTCTCACGGAATGTGTGCTGACGATTGGCAAATCTCGCATTGAGTTGCCGTTCGGCAAGGACTGGCCCGATCAAGAGGAGTAGGACGATACCAAGGATAGTGCGGAACTGGGTATCATCGAGCCGAATCGAAACGAGGGCTCCAAGAAAAGACCCGACGATCGTTGGGATCGCCAAGGAAAATGCCAGACGGTGATTCGTCACTTTGAGTTGATGATAGGTCGCAAGCGCGGCGATGTTTTGCACGACCACCGCCACGCGATTGGTGCCGTTGGCAATCCCCGGTGGGATGCCAATGAAAATCAATGCTGGCAGTGTCAGCATCGAACCGCCACCAGACACGGCGTTGATGAAGCCAGCAGCTAACCCACTGGCGATAAGCAGCACGATATGAAGAATGGAGTAATCGGTTGTGACCATTGGTTTTATCGTCTTCTGAAGACGGTATCCCACCTCTCTGGTCTAAATCAAACCACCCGAGGTTGGTACACTTTGGGTCGTCACCAGAGAGACCGTAGCGTGCGCCATGCGCACGGGAATCAACGCTGGCACGCGCATCGAGCGCACACCGCATGCTACCCCAACTGTACGAATGTTCCGTGGTCCGATGTAGCACTTCGGGCAAACGCAGACTGTTCATTTTGCTGCCTTTGCGACTATAGGGGATGGCCTGAGAAATAGCCAGGTTTGAGCATCGGGGAGACTGCGTCGGGGACGTTGACGCCACACGCTATCGATTCGCACGTCAGTGGCAAGCCTCGTACCGTGTCTCGCAAGTTCATGAGCGGTGGAATCGTAGGGCGCGTACCACGCGCCAGTCAGTTGGCGTGCTGCGCACGCCCGACAACTGCTCACGAAGTGATGAGACACGATACTAAATCGGACCGTGAAAGATTGGTATACGAGTGCTGTCACCCTGAGTGCAACGAAGGGTCGCTCTGGGAGATTCTTCGCTCCGCTCAGAATGACACGGTTTGGAGTCTGTAGTGTAACGTGTACGAATGTTCTCAGGTCTGATGTAGACAAAAGGGGTTGTTATTCTGACGCTGACTTTTGGCCTTCTGGACAACACCGGTGTTCCTGATCTTTGTCGAGCAACTCGATCTTAGGTTTCAGTTCACGTCTACGGATGGACCATCAAAAATGCTTTCGATAACGCCACTGGAATAAGAATAACTGACATCACAGTGAAGCTGCGGCTGCTATGAAAGGAAAAAGTCTAACGTGAGTAGGGTGCTAGCGACGATGCCAAATAGAATTGACGCCGTTCAGTCGTTGACCCCTGTGGGCACCGCTCCTATGATCGTGCGCCAAGGAGACTACGATGGAACCAGCGGTCATCTCACTCTACTTTGATTACAAAAGTCCATTTGCCTATCTCGCCAAGGATGAAGCCTACAAACTAGAGGATGAGTATCGAGTAAGGATCGACTGGCTTCCCTACATCCTCAATATCCCGGAGGCGCTCGGGGATCTCCAGACACGCACCGAGCAGCAATGGCGGAAGATCCGCTATTCCTACATGGATGTACGTCGCTGGGCGAACAAGAAGGGACTGGTGATTCGCGGACCACAGAAAATTTTCGATTCGTCGATTGCGGCGATCGGGGCGTTATACGCCCAGAAACAAGGAACATTTCGCGCCTATCATGATCGTGTCTACGAGTGCTTTTGGCGCCGCGAACTGGATATTGAAGATCAGCACGCGATTGTGACGGTGTTAGGCGAGGTCGGTGGGAGTCCTGACGGCTTTCTGAGATATCTTGATGAAGAGGGGCCACGCGAACTGGCAGCGATACAGCAACGTGCGGATAAAGACGAGGTATTTGGCGTGCCACTTTTCATTGTTGCAGGCGAGATGTTTTGGGGGCATGACCGGGTGCCGTTGGTGCGCGAGAAGTTGGAGACGATGGGATTGAAGAAGTAGGTGTGACACGGTGTTGTCTGTGATGTGGGATGAGAAGAAGAGGAGCAGAAGACAATGCAAATACTGTGGTATCTGATGGTATTACTCACGCCAGCGCTGGTCCTGGCGGCAGAGACGGGCAATGTCACTGACCGTTATTTCCTTAGCGGTGATGGTACGGTGTCATTGACCAATGCGAAAACCAATAGCTCAGCACAGGTGCGTTATCGTGCCTCAGACGGAACGTATCCGGCAGAAGCACGACAGCAGATTGATCGCTTGTTTGGTGTCACTGCTGACGATGAAAATCATATCTCGTTACGATTGATTTCAGCTCTCGATTTTATTGAAGATCGCTTTCATTTGCCGATCGTATTGATTTCTGGGTATCGCAGTCAGGAGTACAACGACAACCTGCGTGCGAAAGGCGGTGGCGCAGCGAAGGCGAGCCTCCATATCGAAGGGATGGCCGCAGATATAAAGGTGCGCAAGAATCTCGCCGCGAAAATCTGGGGCATTGTCAAAGACATGGGATGTTGCGGTATTGGTTTCTACGGTGGGGACTCGGTGCATATCGATACCGGCCCGGCGCGCTACTGGACCCAAGCGACCTCCAAAGTTCGCACCAACATCTCCGAAGACAACAAGAGCATCATGGTCCGTACAGACCAAGATATTTACCTGCCAGGTGAGAAAGTCGAGGTGAAGCTGGCGCGCATTACGGCCTATCCCGTGAGTGTGGTGCCGACATTCTCAGTTCATGGCAATGGTGGAGCGCCGCGTGAATTTGCTTTTGCAGGGAAAAACGGTGCGTGTGTGTCGGTGCGCGACGCCAACGAGCGAGCTTTTGTGTGGCATGTACCTGATGATCTTCCACCAGAAGGGCGAATTCAACTGCAGTTGCGGTTTTGTGACAAACAGTTTGCCACCATGCCAGATCAGATCATGTCGAACGTGATTGAAGTGCGATAGCGAAGGAGGGCGCAGTGTGCTGCGCCCCAACGATTGTCGCGAGTGGCTACTTCTTCCCTTTCCCCTGTCCCGCATCATACTCTTTGATCGCTTTCTCGATCGCGTGAGCGGTGGCCGAGACGTATTTGCCTCCAGCTTTGATGATCCGGTCGTACGAGGCTTGGGGTGGTGCGCTTTGCCCTTTGAAATGCGGCATGACGTACTGTGAGATGAGTTCATACGATCGCAGGGTCGCTTGCCAGTCGGCGAAGTCAGCACCGATGGTGAGATAGCACCCGAATCCTCCAGATTGTTTCTGAATGCGCTTGATCTGCGCAATGGCCATGTCTGGTGTGCCGATGACGCCAGCGCCGGTCTCGTTCATCTCTTTGACAATATCTTCGTAGGTTGTGGCACTCGACTGTCCCATCGGAAGAATATGGGAAAGATAGGTCATGACATTGAGAAAGCCGAAGCGACAATCTGCTAATGCCTGCTCCTTCGTCTCGGCGATATGCATTGGCCCTACCATACGCCAGTTGCGTCGGTCGACTGTTTGGCCATTCTTGGCCGCCTGCTCTTCGGCGACTTGCCAGTGATCGTGCAGCATTTGAAAGCCCAGCGGGTTGGTCGCGGCCAGGGAAAGAAGGCCCACACCAAAGCGGCCAGCCAGCGTCGCTCCGGCAGGGGAGATCGAGGCCGCTACGGCAATATCGAAGCGTGGATAAGAGTACGGACGTAACTGTAAGACGCCCTCATTGATGGTGAACCAATCGGTTTTGCGCGTAACGGTCTCGCCGTTGAGCAACGCCATGATCACTTCAAAGCTTTCCTGCATCATCCGACGTTGGTTGTCAGGTGCGATCCCAAGCATGATGGCGTCGGATGTCAGTTGGCCAGGTCCGACCCCGAACATCACCCGCCCACGTGTCAAGTGGTCGAGCAACACGAGGTTGTCAGCCACAAGTAACGGGTGGTGATAAGGAAGAGAAATAACGCCGGTCCCAAGCTTAATGTGCCGTGTCCGCTGTGAGACGACACCGATAAACACTTCCGGCGAGGCGATAGTTTCATAACCAGCCGAGTGATGCTCGCCAATCCAGGCTTCATCAAAGCCCAGGCGGTCAAGGTGTTCGATCAATTCGATATCACGTTGCAAGGTTAAGGTTGGATTCTGCCCTACGGGATGCATAGGTGGGAGGAAAACGCCGAAGCGTAATGGCCACTGTGTGTTCATGAGCTGGTAGTAGCTAGTCTTCTGTAGTGGGTCAAGATGTCGGTGGCACAGGTGCATAGCAAGATGCTGGCAACGGCAGCGTAGAAGCGTGTTCGCCCTTCGACACGCGCAGGATAGGATTTGACCAGCTCACGGTGAATGGCGGAGCTATTGGCGTTTTTGCGATGGCCCGTTCGTCCTGCGTTCAAGGCGGAGGTGCATAGCATACGTAAGCTAAAACGCCAGACACGGAGGAGGCGCCGAGGCTCACAAGAAAGAGCAACGTCCGTGGCTGATCATATAACCGCGGTGTTTGGGCAGCCGCAAACCATTGCTCTCCCATCACCGCCTTGATTGCCACCCTCATCTCACGAGGAAGTTTTTCCCAATTGATGTTGGAGTGGCCGACAAACGTATAGGGGTAATCGCTATAGGGATAATCCGGCCACAGCTGATAAATCTGGGCGTAGATTCTTGGGTCATTCTGAATATCGTCTGCCGTCGCTATTTTCCCCTCGTCCGTATGCCAGGCGAACGCATGATCGGCAGGAGAAGTCACGCGCCACGCACCATCATGATAGAACTCCACCATGGTGTGGCCATCGTTAGGAAACTGTTTTGCGCGGTGATACACCCGAATCGCATCTTGATAAGATTCAACCCACGAGAGGCTCTCTTGCTCCGCGACCTTGCCATCGAGCTGCAACTTCCGCGCCGGAATACCGAGTTCCCACAAGGCATTCAGGACAATCCTGGTCATAGTGCCACACGGCCCCTCTTTGTGCTGTCCGAGAAATCCATATGTTCCATAGCGTAGTGCCACGGCGGGGGTGACGTTGAAAAAAGAAAAGCTTTCCACTTGCGCGTACCAATCGACGTCCTGTTTCTGGAGGGCCCGATTCGTTCTTCTATACACCTCCTTGTCCAACGAGAGGGCAATCTCATCTGTTTGCGTCAGGTGCTTTCGCCACACTGCAGCGTAGATGAGGTTGCGAATATAGAAATTGTGTTCTCGAACTTTGCTCAAGAAAAATACCGACGCGAGGATCGAGAGAGAGAAAACAGTGAGTGAGAGACAAAAGAGAACGTGTCTGATTAGCGTGTACATGTTGGTCATGCCTTTGCGTTATCTATTGACCTCAATCGAGCCACAGAAGATTCGTACACTTCCCACGCATGATGAAATACCCCCTAGCCCCCCTTTGCAAAGGGGGGACTGAAAAATGCCCCCTTTGGCAAAAGGGGCCGCGCGCAGCGCGAGGGGATTTGTTGCCCGTGCTGTACTCATGTCGTGTGGACTGACTGAGCTCGCCGCTCGAAAGAAACACACGAGAACTCTCACTTCCCTCCTACTCTTGCTGGCAAGAGTGAGGACATCACAGTAATCTCATCAGCGGAAAATGCCCTCAGGACAAAAAGCCATATACCGTAACACCCAGCAGCGACTGGCACGACCATCCACAAATCGGTGTGAGAGTTCAGCAGGAGCCACACGATCACTCCCATACCTGCGGCGGCAACAGCGAACCGCCACGTCAAACGCCACACGTCTAAGCGAATGCCGTCACGTTGGAGGAAATACGCTAACATGCGGTTATGCAGAAACAGATTGCCAATCGTCGTAAGCGCCGCACCAAGGGGTCCAAGCAGAAAGATCACCAGGCAGCCGCTGACGATGCGCGTGCATGCGGTCACCAGCTGTACTTGCACATTGCGGTTTTGTTGATCACGGGCGACGAGAATCCGCCACAGCATACTATTCAAACAGGACACGGGAAGATTCCAGGCGAGAATTTGTAGCACGAGTACAGCAGGAAGAAATTCCTGACCAAAGACCAGCCGGATTATCGGTTCGGCTGCAACCGTCAAACCCACCGCAATGGGTAAGGAAAGGGCAAAGAGGTATTTCACTGACCGTTCCTGCAGGAGTTGGGCGTGCTGATCAGCCTGGTGATAGAAACGAGACATGACCGGAAACACGTTGGTCAGAAACGTTTCAGGGATGACTTGCCACAGATCAACCAACTTCAACGCCGCGCTATAGAAGCCAATGTGCGTTTCATTGCTGAACACTGAGAGTAAAAGAATTTCCGGACGGGAAAAGAACCCGGCCAGAAACGAGGATGCAGCGAACAAACGAATCTCGCGAAGCAATGCCACGCCGAAGGAGAGCTGAAACGAACCGCGCAGCGGTGCAATGTAACAAGACGTGAGTAGGAGGTAACAAAACATCATCACGTACCTGCTCGCGACAAACGCGGCAATGACGCTCACGACACCGTATCCTAGCAAGAGGAGCACAATGCTTGCCGTGAGACTCCCCACCGTGACGATAAGCGTCGTATACGTCTGAAATGCGACCCGTTGATGGGCCACGTAGACGGCTTCGTGAATGACATTCAACGTGCCGGGAATCACCGCGAGCAGCACAAGATACGAACCGGCGCGCAGTTCCGGCGAGTAGCCGAGATACGGCAAGATCAGCGCTGCCGCACTCATGACAACAAGGCCAGCAACGATCGCGACCGCACTCAAGTGCAGGACATATTGTTGCGTCTTGCTGCGGTCTTTGGCGACCTCACGAACGATAAAGCTTGACACACCGACTTCCGCAAGCAACGCCAACAACCCGTACAGTGCGAGAACGGCTGCATGGATACCGAGCCCGTGTGCATGCACGGTGCGTGAAAGCACAAAGACCAACACGATTGCCCCTGCTCGCTCCACCAACGTCGCTACCGCGAGGACCGCCGTATTCCTAGCAACTTTTTGTGACTCGTTCATAGCTGTACCGGTTAGAGACCGAGGAAATTGAGGGCTGAGCACAGAGTCAAGGTGAGCTGGGCGATGTCCTTTCGCGCCGCCAAGAGAACTTTCGGACTGATAGAGTGGAAGCGATCGAGGTGTAACATCTGTTCGAGTGAGGCCGCGATGCGGATGAGGGGACTGTTGCTTTTGCGTGAAAACGGAATCCAATTGTATCTCCGTATCGCGTGGATGGTGAATCTATGTTCAGGAAGCGATTGTAGGAGCTTTCGACAACTGACAATGGTCGAGACCAGGGAACTATTTGGGTCCCATACCCGCTTAAGTCCCCATTTGTAGCTGTGCAGGTTTTGCGCGTCGAAAATCACTGCGCCCCCTGGACGCAACACGCGATAGCATTCCGTCAGGAGTCTTTTATGGTCGACGTATTCCGCAGCTTGTAACGCTACGACACAATCGAAGCTATCAGCCGCGAAGGGGAGGTCGGCGACATCGCCACGGACGAGTGGTGTTCCCGGCAGTTGTTGTTGGAAGGCTGTGACCGCGACTGGCTCGATATCGAGTCCCATCATACGGAAGCCCAGGCGCGACAACGGCAACGTCATGCGTCCACTCCCACAGCCAACGTCAAGAATACGGCGTGGGGAAGTGGGGGTCGCGAGAAAATCGGAGATGAAGGCATACTCGTGCTGAAAGTGATAGCGCCCCATGCTGGTGTCACGAAATTGGTCCCAGAAAAACACGGAAGGGGCTGGGAGGGCTCCCGGTTCGACGCCAGTGTCTTGCGGAAAGGTCACGTTCAATATCTCCTTACAGGTGTTGGTGATGGTTTACTTGACAATTGTGTAATAGGCGCGCTTGGCAGTGGTGTAGAACGTTGACCCACGTGTCCGTGCGAAGCAGCGTTTGGCGAATTGCATGAGGGTGTTGGTGGCAGCCTCGTACATGTACTCTCGCCCGATGCGGTGACGATACGCTTGAAAATAGTGGTCGAGTTCTACGGCTGACTGGGCCCTGCCGTTATCGCCGTACTTGGTGACATAGAAGTTGAACTCTCCTTCGTACAACGAGTCCATATTGTGCAGTGTGGTCTTCATAAAATTGCCGATGAGCAAGTCGTCAAACGCTTCATATTCGATCGCTGTCATCAAGCTCTGGCGCGGGACCGCGAAGGTGATCCCTTTGTGCTGCGTGCCGCCGAGTGGAATGTAGTGATCTTTGCCTCCGACATGGAAATTGAGGAATGAGAGGAAGTGACGAATGCCATCCTTACGCGTGAAGTAGGTATCGAGTTTCGTGGTATCTTCTGTACTCAGTTCTTCACTCCAACTATCACCGTAAAATTCAGGCGGGTGCACGTCGACAACGTTGAGAGCCGGATTCACCTCCGTGACTTCCCCGCTGCGACAATCAATCGTGACAAAGGGTGGAATGAATGCGAGATCAGGATGGAATCCTTCGCGATATGCAGACAAGGGCGTCACATATTGGCTTGCCCACAACGAATCCTCACGTTGATATTGATGGAATGAGCTAAAAGGAATGACGTGATTGATGCGGAGCGACTTGGCCATCAACGATAACTGATCACCGAGGAGAAACTCATCGGCTGACAACGTCGGTACAAACTTGCCATCTTCACCATAGAAATTAATCATGTCGGCATCGCCGTAGCCCATGATGCTCAAAAGATACGAGTGCGGATATTGCGCAGCGATCCGACGGATGAGACGGGTACACCCACGACTCCCCGCATCGTTGCAATTGACGAACAGGCGTCCGTACGCCTCAACCAACAAAACCGCATCCTGGATGATCGTGGTGATGCAGAACACGCGCACGTGGTCAGAGAGGGTGATCCATTGGCGATCTGGGAGCACGAACACGTCATACCCCATAGTCGTCAAATCCTGCTGCATCCGGCTGCCCACATGATCAGGCAAAAGGATGGTCTTTCCCTTGAAGCGAGGAAGACTGTAGGCATTCAGATGGTCCGGGTGGCCATGTGAAAACCAGACGTATTTGGTAGAAAAAATGTCGTGTTTGATGTCAGCGGGGATGACGTGAGAGAGATTCCAACTGCCGAAGTAAGCGTGATCCTCTTCTCCCATCCACGGGTCAGTGACGAGAACAACGCTGTTGTCTCGTACGACCATGGTGGCATTGCCGATAGTGGTAACGCTGATCATAGTCCCTCTCTTCAGTCGATACCGATACGTGAGTCACTCACGATTGCATCATCGATGTAGATCGTATGTGTCGGCGGATCGGTGTGGCCTGAGTAGTTGTTGACCGTCCATTGTCTGGGGTATTCAACATTTGGGTAGCCGTATTCGGTCACGACGTCAGCCACATTCAAGATCCGGTGACCGTCTTGCCAACACGCGACGCGTCCGGTCTTTTGCCGGGACCAGCCGTAATAGCACTCTAAGTGAATCCATCGCTTGAGCGGGATGTTGGTCAAGGCTTGAGCGGCGACACCATTGCCCTTCGTCATGTATCCTCCGTCACTGCCAACGTAACTATACAAGTAGAAATACATGGTTCCGTCTGCACGGTTACCGACGTTGACAGAGTAGAGCGGGTCGCTCCAGGGAACACCATCTTGGCGAATAAAGGCTCGTTTCCATTGAAAAAGGTTCCAGTAGATGACTGGGCGCACGACCTGAGGAAAGTAAAACCACACACTGTAATACGCAGCATCAGGAAGCGTTGTCGGAGTGGTAGCAGTGCTTACTCTTGCCATTCTCACTCCTGGTTCCGGGTTCTTGGTGCCGTCCGCATTGGTAATCGAGAGTGCTACGCTGTAACGGCCCGAATGACTGAGGCTGTTGGTGATGCGAGCGTGGGCAGTCGAGCTAATCCAGATGCCGTTGTGTCCCCCGCTTTCCCACTGCGATAAATCTCCTTTTTCGTGGTCAGCTCGCCACAGGACGCGAGGAGTATGAGCAGAGTCGGCGGCGTCACCACAGGCAGGAACGAGCAGGCCGCACAGACCACAGAGCAGGAGCAGGACAACCGCACGTGAACGAAGGAAAAAAGAAAAGCTGCACCGCATATATACGTTTCCTCAATGAATTATTCCGCACATCGACAATGGCTCGGTAAAGACGCCCCGCCGGGCGTCTTTCCGCCACAGGGGTACAGTTCGTTCATCTACATTTGCAATGGCTGCCTATATGTCATCCCTCTCAGTACGCAGGTATTGTTCGTGGGCCTGGACTACTCCATACGGAAACGTGCGGTGGAGTTGCTTTGCCCGGCATTGTGGGAACGTGTCTCTTTCTCGCTACGTGTGAGTCCTGTATGCGACTGACCGCGGTGAGCAACCCAGCAATCAACCACACCATCTGTATAGAAGGACGGGTATTGCTGGAGAACGGCTCGACAAGCATCTGGAACATAACCCCAATTAAGGCGGTCGAAAGCCCAAGGGCAGTAAGCGCCAGAAAACGATCCTCATTGCGCTTCCACGTATGCCAGCCGCGGCGGATGGTGGCGAGCAGGAACCAGAGAAACGTTCCCAAGCCGAGGAGTCCAGTCTCAGCTCCAACTAGCAGATACTTATTGTGAATTCTGGCCACCCACATATCGGTAAGATACCAAGGGATATACTGCGACATCAGAAGCGGGGAGTTGTTAGCGCCAACGCCAAAGACAGGATGCTCCAGGATGATGCGTAAGGCCACCTGAATGAGTGGGATACGTGAATAGGAGGAACCATGATCGTCTGCGGTGAAGCGGGCGAGAATAACGCTAGACGAGGCTGCGATAACAACAAGTGCTACCCCCGTAAGAATGATAAGGAGTGGTGGGGGCAGCCATCCACGCTGCCAGAGCGCCCGAAGCAAAAGAAAGGTGGCGATGAGGAGAGCGAGCCAACCTCCGCGCGATAATGTGAACAGGAGCGCCACCGTCCCTAGCCCGGCGCCAAGGAAAGCTAAGCCTTTGACCGCGACGCCCGCCCGTGTCCACAGGGTACTCAGGGCGGCTGGGATGATCAACACCATATAGGTTGCCGCAATGTTGGGATGTCCAAGCGTTCCACCAGTCCGTTGGCCTGCTTCTAAATCTGGATAGTTCGAGCTAATGCCAGCAAATGAGAACCCGTGCCCTACGATCTTGGTTACGATCATGATCACGCTCTCGCAGGTCAACCCGACCAGCAGTGCCGTCACGATAAAGAAAACCTCCTGGCGGGTGTGCACCGTCCCGACTAGATAGCGGAACAAGAAAAACATCTGGAGGAGGAGGAACAACTCATAGGCGGTGAATATGGGGCGAGACGCGCCTATCACTGAGAGTCCTATGCACATGAGATAGGCGAGCGCCGGGCGACTGACATGATCGTGTACCTGCGACGCGTAGCGTTGGCGCGTAACCGCCTCAGTGAGCCACAGGCTGTACAAACCGATAAGGGCGAGGGTGGTGGCGGACACTGACCAGCCAGTGAGAATTCCCATCGCTCCGAATTCTGGCTGGTGACCAAGCTCGATATCTAAGCGCAGCGGCAAGTCCAGCATGATGACAATGAGCAACAGTTTCCGCACGGTCCCAGCGATCATGGCGATAAATGGAGCGAGCATTGCTGCGATGACGAGCGGAGTCCAAGCCCGTGGTAAGGACAGGGCTGCAACCGTGCAGTATCCGAGAGCGACGCCGAGCCCGCCCACAACCAGCAACGACGAGAGCGATTCCCAGCGGAGTTGAAGGCTGAGCCTCTGTTGCAGCATGGCGATCCTCATCGTTGTTCCCATGATCCTATGCAAAGAACCGATAGAGAACCTCTCCCGCACGGTCGGTGATATGATCCGGAACTGTCGTGTCGGTAAAAAGTTCGGTCAGTTGCGGGAGCAGGCTGCGCGCCTGTTGTTCATACGGCAACGGTAGGTGTTCGGGGACATGGCGAAGAAAGGAGATGGTTTTCTCTTCGGTAGCGAATTTTCGTTTGAAGCTGATCAACCCTTCCTGATCCCAATCGCTGAGGCCGAAATCGAGAGCCGTCAATCCCGCGGCTTTCCCGTATTGTATGCCTTCCCAAATCAGGAGTTCGCTCATGCCAAGGTGGAGATAGGCCGGATCCGTGGCGCTGAACTTGTAGTAGAGCGTATCTTTCCACACCAGGAATACCACGCTGCCAATGATCTTCTCTTGGTAGTAGGCGAGAAATAACACTCCCTGTGACAACGCGAGAAAGTGGCGCCAAATGTTGGCGAAAAACCCGTATGGCTGTGCCAGGAGGCGATATTTCTGCTTGCGGATACCTCGATGCAAGGTGAAGAATTCCCGCATCTCTTCTTCTCGCTCTGCCCGACGAATGGTAACCCCTTCACGCTGTGCCCGGCGAATTCGCCATCGGCAGGAGTTCGGCAGTCGCCGCAATTGCGCTTCGCTATCAGGGCGGAGATCCAATCCATGCCAGCGTGCCTGTTTGGCCACGGTAAACCGCGTATCCGTCAGCGGCACCATATTGTGTAAGCAACGGACCAGCACTGGGCATTGCTCACGAAGTAAGTGGGTACTCAAACTATGCCAGGTTTCACTGTCGGGAGTGATGGGATCACATAAATCGGAAAAGGGGAGAGTCACAATGCGTTTCCCAGTCATGTCGGTAATGCCAACAAAAGGAATCCCTGCAATCGCCTGCTCACGGCTATCAAGTACGACATGAGCACCGATGTCCCAACCATAGGTATCGGCGAGCACGTGCAGCCACGCTGGTGCGTGAAACACGCTGCTCTGCTGGCGCTCAACGAGCTGTTGCCACCGGGGGGCAGTGCATGGATCAATAGTCACAAGGTGGAGTGCGTGGTTCGATGTTACAGACTGCGTTTTGCCATTGTCACTGGCAAAGCAAAAATCATCAGAGACAGAACTCTTCATAGCGTACACATGCCTCTCAGTTTTCTCTTACGACTACCGGTGTTGCTGGAGACGAGACCTCCAGCCGAGGGAAGAGGGCGCCATAGACCGCCAGGAGGGGAGGAATCGAATGTTTCCAGGCTAGAGCGTTCTCAACCCGATTATGCCCCGCGGTGCCCAGCTGGTGACAACGCGCCGGGTCATCCATCAGATGTGCCAGCGCACGCGCAAATGCGAGTTCATCATTACCGGGAACGTAGATTGCTGCATCTTGGGCACTCGCGCGATGCTCGGGCAGATCAAACGCAACGATTGGTTTGGCCATCGCCATATATTCCATGATCTTGATCATGGTTGAGCGATCGTTATACGGATTCGACGGTTCCGGTGCGACACAAATATCTGCGGTTGAGAGATAGCGCGGAACTTCACCGGGCTCGACCCAGCCGGTAAAGTGCACGTATTCGGTGAGCTGTAATTGCGCGGCAAGCGACTGTAACTCGGTGAGCGCATCACCGTTGCCGACCAAGACACAGAAAAAGTCGCGGCGCCCAAGAGTGGTTACCAGGTGGGAGAGCGCACGGAAGAGGTAGTCGACACCATCCTGCACTCCCATCGTTCCGGCATAGCCGATAATGATTGGGGCTTTCTGGCGCAGTTCACTAATGGGTGCGGTTGGTTGCAGGCGGTTGAGGGCGGGGCCATTACGGACGACTGTGATGCGCGCGACTGGAATCTGGTGCCGCTGCACTGCTAAGGCTTTATACGATTCGTTGGTAGCAATGGTGTGGTCCGCCAAGCGATAGGAGAGTCGTTCACATGCAAACAACAGCTTTCGTAACAGAGGCTTCCCCTCGCCTGGAAATCGGGCATCGTACATTTCCGGTGACAGGTCGTGATGATCGAAGACGAACCGCCTACCAAACAGTTTGTAAAGGGCGGCAATGAAGACGAACGTATCTGGCGGGTTATGGGCGTGAATAACATCGAATCCGTGCCGCAGAAAAACCCACAAGGAAATCAACAACGCTGCCGTCATGGCACAGCCGTATTCGAGTACATACCCCAAGAGGCCATTGGCTCCTGGGGGCATCGGGAAACGATAGACACGAACGCCATGGACGGTTTCGCACCACGACTGTCCTGAGCCTGCTGGAGAGATGACCGATACTGTATACCCTTCAGCCACGAGCGCTTGTGCTTCCTGGCGAACGCGGCTGTCTTGTGGATATGGATGGTTTTCCAATAACATTAAAATGTGTGGACGAGATGCTCGGTACATGTCTTACTCACGTGTCGAGAAACAATTGGTGCCAGAGTTCAACGTTCACGAGCGCCCAAATCAGCGTTCCGTGATCGGCCATACCACTGTCATGTTCGACTAAGACCTGCTCGACGGCTTGGGGTTGAAACAGCCCGCGTCGTTTGACCGTGCCAGAGGCAAGCAGGTCATGAACAAATGGACGTGCGGTCGTGCGAAACCATTGCGCAAACGGAACCGGAAATCCTTGCTTCTTGCGGTCAATGATGGCAGGTGGGAGCCACTGGCGACTGACTTTTTTCAACAAGTACTTCCGTGTCAAGCGATTGAGTTTGAGGTGAGAGGGGAGGGTGGCAGCAAACTCTACCAATTTGTGATCGAGGAGGGGAACCCGGGCCTCGACCGACACCGCCATACTGGTCTTGTCACCACGTGCCAAGAGATCGTCAGGCAGCCAGAGTTTGGTGTCGACGTACAGCATCCGGCTCAGCGGATCGGGTGCCGCGGTTTGGGCGAGATGGTAGGCGAAGACCTCCTCTGCGGAGTGTTGTTGTAACGTGTGTTGGAGTTCTGGCGTGAGCAATGCAGCCTTCGTTTCTGCTGGACATAGGGGAAACCATCTCACTAGACGTGAAGACTCTTCGGATTGGCACAGTGCTTGGAGAGCCAACTTCGGCCGCCTCAGTCCTGGCAGTTGATTGCTGATTGACAAAGCCATTGCTCGTGCCGGTCGTGGGAGAACCTGGCACAACGGGGAAAATCGTTCGCCAGCGTAACGGGCATAGCCGGCGAAGAGTTCGTCTCCGCCTTCCCCAGTCAACACCATCTTGACATGGTGGGAGGCCAGCTCGGCGACCATGTAGTTGGCGAGTGTTGCTTCATCTGCGATAGGCTGGTCGAGGTGCCACACGACCTTTTTGCTGAGGTCGATGAGATGGTGTGGGTTGATCATCACTTCGTGATGGTCGGTGTGAAATTGCTTTGCTACCATCCGGGCGTACGGTAGTTCACTTTCAGTGCTCCCCTCGCGAGTAAAACCCACGGAGAAGGTTTTCACTGGTTGGTTCAGCAGTTGGCTCATTAATGCCACAATGGTGCTGGAATCGAGCCCACCGCTGAGAAATGCGCCAAAGGGAACATCACTCATCAGATGTGACTGCACGCATTCGCGGAGCAGTTCGCTCAGTTGCTCAGCGTAGACGTCTTCACTCTGGTGCCCATTGCCATTGGCAGGAAATTGGACATCCCAATACCGACGTTCAGTGACGCCAGCGGCGTCGCACAGGAGCAAGTGGCCAGGAGGAAGCGCACGAATGCCGGCAAACATGGTCTGCGGGGCGGGGACGTATTTCAAAGTGAGAAAGTTGTTGAGTGCGTCAAGCTGGAGTCGTGCATGGACACGGGGATGCTGCAATAGCGCTTTGACCTCAGAGGCAAAGACGATTTCTCCCATCGGTTGGGTGTAGTAGAGTGGCTTGATACCGAGACGATCCCGCGCCAACAATACGCGCTGACGACGCGCATCCCATACCGCGAACGCGAACATCCCCCGCAGGTGGTGCACGCAATCTTCGCCGAAGTCTTCATAGAGATGCACGATGACTTCGGTATCGCTGTTCGTCGCGAGCGTATGGCCGCGCTGGAGCAGTCGCTCGCTCAGTTGGCGATAATTGTAGATTTCCCCGTTAAAGACGACGACGACACTTTTATCTTCGTTGAAGATCGGTTGCTGGCCAGTACTCAGATCAATAATGCTGAGCCGCTGCATTCCCATCGCCAGCGTTGCCGTACTATGGATGCCTTGATCGTCCGGTCCACGATGGTGGATCGCCGAGAGCATCGCCTGCAGGGATTGCGTATCGGTAGGGTGTCCGCGATAGTTGTACATTCCAGCGATTCCACACATGATCTGATCCTGTGTTGCTTTCTAGTTGGTCGACATTTTCTGTTCTTGCACAGTTGTTACGGCAGGAAGTGTCTCGTGATAGGCTGCAGTTTGGGATTGATGGGGATTGGCCAGCCTGGACAGAATCTGTGCGGTCCGTGCCACATTACGTGGAGAAAACACCTCTTCCGCTATCTGGCGGTTAGTCTTTCCTAACCGCTCTCGTAGTGAGGCCGATTGATAGGCCTGTCGGATCGCCTGCGCGAGTCCTTCGACATCATTCTCGTCGACGACGATATCTTTGATAATACGCGGGATCTCGACGTGCCGGGTGGTAATGACGGGCTTGCCAAAGGCCATTGCTTCAATAAGGACGTTAGGGAAGCCTTCCGCGACGCCACTCTTCTCCGTACGACACGGGAGGCAGAACACGTCACATGCGCGATACACTGCCTTGAGCGCATTGCCGCTCAAAGGGCCGAAGAACGCGACGTGTCGATCAATACCGAGCTGTGTCGCTAGTGCACGCACGTCAACTGGAGCCTCTGCGCCTTCTCCACCAACGACCCAGACCTCGATGTCTTCCTGGTTTACGTGTGTGAGAGCCTTGAACAGTACCTCATGTCCCTTGCGTTCGACGAAAAAGCCGACGATGAGAATGACAAACTTCTTGTTCGGACGGTAGTCTTCGATATCAACGCTATAGCGGACGACTTCGACGCGTGTCGGTGCGACCTGGTAGTGGGTCGCGAGGTATTCACGGTTGTACTCCGTCGGGACAATAACCTGATCACAGACGGCTAACGCTCGCTCAAAGAGTCGTGGATTGGGATTGTCATAGAGTTCATAGGCATGGATGGTCACGGCGAGGGGTTTGTGGAGGATGCGTTTGCAGAAATAGCCGACGAAGAATTTCCGGTCGCCAAAGGTGGCATAGATCAGGTCGATGTCAGCCATCGTCCGCGAGAAGTACCACGCCAGCGCAAAGTCTATGACTGCACCGACCGCCACCGCTTCCCATAGTAATGACATGTAACGGAAGGGAGAGTGTACGAGAAAGTAGGGTTGCCACAGGAGCACGGCAAACAGATTCCAGCGTTGGAGGTCCCGTTCGTCTCTCGCGGTGTACAGACCTTTTCCATACTTGGTGGGAAAGAGGCGAATCGAGACCCCTTGTGCACTGAGGAGGCACAGCTCACGATAAATGAAATGCTCTAAGCCTTTCTTCATGGAAGCAATAGCGGCAATACGCATGAAACCTCGATTCGTAACCGATACGAAAATTCACTCTTTGAGAGGAACGTTTGTTACATCCATACCGTGCGCTCGTGCAGGGCAGATGATGGTTGAGAAGGGGAAGCGCGTTGAATGACATCGAAGCGATTCGGATACTGAGTCGGACTGACTGGTTGTAAGAAAAACCCGCGAAGGGTGCCATCAACGATGATCAGACGGTGCACCACGCTAAAAAGCATGCGATACAGGCTCCGTTTACGCAGCGCATCGCCAACAATGGTGACAGCACAGAGGAGCAACCAGAGGCCAAACCATATCCACTGGCGATGCCAGTACGACCACAAGAAGCTACCGAGGCCAACGGCGAGGCCGACAAGCGGAAGACAGACATAGCCGCGCTCTTTGATGTACGTCCACAGCAGCGTACTGCCCAAGTGGTAGCGGAGGACCTGCCCATCACCCAAATAGAGATTGCGCCGCCAGCGAGCGATCAGCGTAGAGAGTGCACCTTCTGGATTCGAGTAATGATAGGCAATGGGATAATGCAGGTCCACGATTCGGTAGCCAGCGTGGCGAATGCGCAAACACAGCTCTGGTTCTTCTTCCGAACGCAGATATGGGTTAAACGGACCAACTTCAGCTAAGACCGACCGTCGATACAACGCTGCTCCGGCACAGGCGGGAATAGTGCTGGCTGCTCCCGTCTCAGGTGGCAGTGGCGGCTTCTCGTATGCTTGCGCTGTCGGCAAGAGGTCGAGCGTCTGACCAGTGACGACCGCAACCTCAGGAGAGGTTGCCAAAATGTGGAATGCCTGCTCTAGCCATCCGGAGCAGAGTTCCATATCTCCGTCCAGGAATAACACGAAGTTACCAGTCGTATGTTGATAGCCGACGTAACGCCCTGCCGCAGGAGAAAGATGCTGGTCTGATCGCAAGCGGAGAATGGTGATGGCATACGCGCTTGCTTGTGCCACGGTGTCATCAGTCGATGCGGAGTCAACCAAGATAACCTCGCGTGATGACACACGAGTCGTCTCACGCAGGACCGATTCAATCAAGCGCTTCACATTCCACGCCTGGTTTTTGCTAATGAGGACGACTGAAAGTTCGGGCATGAGCACGTCTTCCTATAAACGGGTTATGCGGCCTGCTGGTACATGCCGATGGCGCCGGTGACGCGTCGAATAGCACTATCGGTGAGTTCTGGATACATTGGTAACGAGAGGATCTCAGCCGCATACTGCTCGGTCACGGGAAAATCTCCCATGTGGTACCCAAGGTTTTGATATGCTTCCTGCAAGTGGATCGGTACGGGATAGTGAATTCCAGTACTGACGCCACAAGTCGTGAGATGCGATTGGAGGTGCTCTCGTTCAGGGCTACGCACGACATACAGATGCCAGACCGGCTCCGCATGGAGTGGCACCTTCGGGAGGACGAGTCCACTGCCGACCAGCAACTGTGAATATTGCTCCGCATGGTGGCGCCGGGCCGCATTCCAGCCATCCAAGTGTTTCAGTTTGACCCGCAGCACCGCGGCTTGGAGGGTATCGAGACGCCGGTTAAAGCCTTGCATCGTGTGGTGATACTTTTTTTGCTGCCCGTAATCGCGCAGCATACGAATGGTGGTATTCGTTCGTTCATCACTCGTGACGACGATTCCACCATCGCCATAGGCGCCCAAGTTTTTGGCAGGATAGAAGCTAAAGGCGGCTGCGTGTCCAAGTGACCCCGCACGACGGCCTTTATACCGTGCCCCATGGGCTTGGCAGGCGTCTTCGATAACGACGAGATGATGGCGTCGCGCAACGGCCATAACGACATCCATATCTGCGGGCCGTCCGTAGAGGTGCACGGGAACAATCGCTTTGGTGCGCGGCTAGATGTTTTGCTCAAGCTGCATCACATCGAGTGTATACGTTTGCGGATCGGCATCGACGAGCACCGGCGTTGCGCCGCTGTAGGAGATTGCAAGTGCCGTGGCGATGAACGTATTGGCGACAGTGATGACCTCATCGCCCGGCCCAATATCATAGGCGCGGAGGGCCAGTTCGAGCGCAGAGGTCCCAGAATCCACCCCAATCGCGTAACGGGTTTCACAATACGCGGCAAATTCTTCTTCGAATTGTGCGACATCGCGCCCTAGGATGAAGTCGGTCTGCTGTAGGACCTTGCTCATGGCGAGAGAGACTTCAGCCTCGAGTGTGTGATACTGCGCGCGAAGATCAACGAAGGGCACTTGCGGTAAAGCTGTCTGAACGGACATCGAATTTCTCCTCCTCCTGTACAACGACTGGGGTACCGTAGTCTCGCAGTGAGCGATCGATTGCGGTCATGACCCGAACCACATCTCGACCAGCCCAGGCATCGGTACGCGGGGACCGCCCGGTTTGTATGCATTCAATGAAATGGGCACACTGATTCTTCAACGGTTCACTGACATCGACTCGCGGGCTGATGATGTCGCCATCGCGCACCTGCAGCTGATACTCGCCAAACGTTGCGGTCTCGGGCTCGATTAACGAGACCCCTTTGTCAAACACGCGAACGCGTTCCAACGGGTTGAAGTCGTTGAAGACGACGCGTTTGTTACTTCCCACCACGACAACTTCGCGTACTTTGTCAGCATCGGCCCAACTCACATGGATGTGGCACACGGTATCCGCTTTGTAGCCGAGTGAAATGAATCCCACGTCTTCGCGCTGATTGCCTAAGACGCGCGCCCCGACCGCACTCACCCAGGATGGTGTGGCGTCGAGCAAGTAGTTGAAAATAGAGACATCGTGGGGGGCGAGATCCCACAGCGCATTCACATCTTGGCGGATCGGCCCCATGTTCGTCCGTCGTGCATAGAGGTAGTACACTTTGCCGACGTCTCCGCGAGTGATGTATTCTTTGACTTTCTCAATGGCCGGGTTGAAGAGGAAAATATGGCCAACCATCAGCTGCAGTCGGTGGCGCTGCGCTAAGGTGATCAGCTCTTCGGCATCACTGACTTCTGTGGTAATCGGTTTTTCTACTAAGATATGCTTACGCGCGGCGATGCAACGTTGCGCAACTGCGTAATGCGTAGTTGCTGGAGTGCAAATGACCGCAGCCGTCACCCCTTTGGTTTGCAGGGCAGTATCGATATCAGTCGTGCACTGAATATCGGGAAACCGACGGTGAATTTCCTGAAGTCGTTCCTGCCGTGCGTCGCAGACCACGACTGCGTGTGATTGTGGCAGTTCGTTAAAAACCCGCAGGTAATTGATCCCCCAATACCCGCAACCAATAAGCGCGACACCAACTTTTTCTTCCATGATTCATACCTTCACTGATAGATTGACAATGAGAAAAAACACTAATTCGCTCCACGTTGAGAGAGGATCGCCGGAATTGTCAGCGTCAGGAGTTTCAGATCAAGCCACAAGGATTGCGAGCGAATGTATTCAAGGTCCATTGTGACCATGGTCTCAAACGGAACCTGCCCACGACCGTAGACTTGCCACCAGCCAGTGATGCCAGGTAAGGCGGTGAGGCGTTGCCAGTGGCGCGGCTCGTACCGTGCTGCTTCGTATGTGGGTACAGGACGTGGGCCAACCAGACTCATGTCTCCTTTCAAGACATTGAAGAGTTGCGGCAGTTCGTCGAGGCTGGTTTTTCGTAGTATGTGTCCAACACGAGTGACGCGGGGGTCGTTGACGAGCTTAACGGTGTTTTCCTTTGTCTCCTCGAGATGTCCATCAACGAAGGCTGCCACTTGCGCCTGATGCATTGATTGATCTGCACCATGAACCATCGAGCGGAACTTGTAGAATGGAAACGTGACGACTTCCCATTGCATGCGACCGTTGTGAACGCACCGCCGCGCCCCGACCCGCTCTTGGATAAACAACACCGGACCTGGGCTGTCGAACTTGATGAGGACCGCAATGAGGAGCATCAAGGGCAAGAGGAAGAGGATCAGCATGGCAGCGAAGAGTATGTCGAAGAGCCGTTTGCAGAGACAATAGAAAGAGTGTTGCCCTGCTCTTGGGCAAGGAAGGAAAGATTCCGCCCATCGCCCTGTGAGCGGCTGGCTGCTTCAGATTTCCATCGCTTTTGTTCCTCCATCCACGTTCATGGGCGGAGATTCAGATCGGATTTATTCTGAACCTCATCCCTGCTCATCCTTTACAGTTGACTCTCTCCCTGCTCGGGTATAGCCTGAAAAAAGCAAGGGGGTGGACGTACTTCACCAGGACATGCTGGTAAGTTCACGCCAGCAGATTGCTGTAGTATCCAGACTTCTCTGTACTCCGGACCATCGCCAAATGTTCGACGGCGTACAGAAAACGCGACACCCCGTTGCTGCCTTCAAGCCGCTTTATTTCGTAACTTCTTCCTTCTCTTGGATTGTCTCCTTTGACATCTGTACATCAGGGACATTATTTCTTCCCCATTGACGCAAGAGTGTTGGCCTTTGCGCTGGTTCTTTTGCTCGTTGGCGGCTCTCCCGATACGCCTGGTAGTAAGGCGTAGCTTCTTCTGGTTGCAGCCGTACTTTGTTCAATACCACCCCGAGCAGCTGTGCTTGTGGATAGGACAAGCGCAGCTGTGCCTCTTTGACCTTTGGGTAGGCGGTCTGCTCACTATCGACAACCAACACAACTCCATCCACCATGGTTGAAAGAATTTCTGCGTCACTTACGGGGAGGACTGGAGGAGTATCGATCACCAGGTAATCGTAAAAACTGCGCAAAAACATCAGAGCTGCGTGCATCTTTTTTGAACTGAGGAGATCGGAGGGGCTTGGGGGAAACGAACCACTGGCGAGAAAGAATAATCGCTCAGTAGCGGTTGGTTGGATGACCCTCGCCAACTCCAACTGTCCCACGAGAAACTCAGTGAGCCCAGTATCATTTTGCGCTTTCAACATCGTATGACAGTTTGGACTGCGGAGGTCGGCATCGATAAGCAATACCCGCGCTCCCATTTCCGCTAAAGCGATTGCGGTGTGCACTGCGGTCACTGTTTTCCCTTCGCCGCTCGTAGCACTGGTGAACAAGATGGTCCGAGGTGGTCCGACTGGACGAGAGAGAAGCAATGCTGTGCGGAGCTTACGATAGGCTTCAAGCGCAACAAGCGGTGGGCGAGCAGGAAGAGAAGGACGAAGCGACGACTGCGGACTACTCAGGGAAGGCTGGGGAGCGGGATGTCCGAGTGTGGGAAGCGTAGGTAACGGTGTGGGCGTGAAGCCGGGGACTAACGCGAGCGTAGGTAACTGGAGATGTCGTTCGACTTCTGTTGGGGTTTTCAGGGTATTGTCGCAGTAGGCAAAGAAGAAAGCTGCGCCTACGCCACCGACAAGGCCGACGAGTGTACTGAGCAACAGGGCAAGCGCGGCTTGTGGCTTCGCAGGCTTTTGCGGGGGAATAGCGGGATCGACCACTGAGGTATTCGACGTCTGTACGTGTGTGGTCACTCCCATCTCCGCCAGACGTCGGAGCACACTCTCATAGAGTTGACGGTTGGTATCAACTTCGCGCGCGAGAATCGAATAGGTAACCGAGGCATCTTTCAGTTTGAGCGCGGCTTCTTTTTGCTCATCGACTTTTCGCCGCAGTTCGGTTTCCTTTGCTTTTGCCGTGCGGTAAGCGGTCTCAAGCCCTTTGCTGATTTTACGCGCCTCTTCGTTCAGTCGATACTGTGCTTCCGCTACTTGAGCTTTAAGCTTATCAAGTCGTGGATACCCAGGTTTGAACTCAACGGCTAATGCGGCGTACTCTGCTTGCGCTCGTGCGAGCTGCTCCTTCAACCCTTACATGAGTGGGTTTGTAGTAACAGGAGAAACATGTTCGTAGGACCCAGAGAGCAAAAATTGCACTTGCGCTTCAAGTGCGACCCGATCTGCCTCAGCTTCGGTGAGAATTTTGTTCAGATCTACCAGGCGGTTCACGACAATGTTCTCTTTATCGTCGAGAGAAATAATTTGCTGCTCTCTCCGGTAGGCATTTAACGCGGACTCAGACTGCTCGATCCGTTCTTTCAAATCGCCTAACTTTTCTTCGAGAAACCGGCTGACTTGTTCGTCGGCTTGCGTGCGCAGTTCTACTCCCTGGCGAATATAGGCATTGGCGTGCGCATTCGCGACCTGGGCAGCAAGTCGTGGATCTGGTGAGCTGAAGGCGATCTTTGTTAAGCGAGTGCCGGTCACTGGGTGAATCTCCAATCGCTGCAGATAGGTGTCTACAGTACGATAGAGAACTTGTTGTGATGTTTCTTCCTCGACCAGGCGTGAAGGCGAGATCAACGCTTTGAGTTGTGCCAGCACCGCTCGCACCGAAACCCAGCGCTCTTTGGTTTGCGCAATACGCTGCTCATCGAGACCGTGTTCGCGGATGACACGGCCAGCAAGCGTCTGACTGCGCAGAATCTCGTACTGGGTCTTGTAGTAGTCGTACTCCTCTGGTCCCAAAGGTTGGGCTAACACATCGCGAAGATTAAGGACATTTGGGATCTGCGGCTCAATTAACAAGGTCGTCTCTGCAACAAAGGTGGGCGTCGTCGTAGCCAGATAGATTACGGTAGTACCGACCGTCGCAAGTAGAAGAGTGGTCACTACACCAATGCGTTTTCTGATGAGCTGCCAGTAGTCGCGCAGGTGCGTTGCTTCTTCTTCCCACTCGCGGCTCTGGAGGCGTGGTACCCCAGACTGTGAAGCGATAGGAGCCTGGCGAACGTAAGAGGAAAGGTGATCTTTCATACCGCACTACGTATTGACGCACGCTGTTAATAGCTGCGGAACGTTGCTCCCACATGCAACACTGACGTCATGAAACTATAGATGCCGTACGGAATTAACTTGGAGGAAGAAGAAGATACTTCAACAACATCTCCGTCCTGAACGGTAATATCCGGACTTTCTCCCAGCTTCACTTTTTCTAAGTCAGCTATGAGGAGCATTTTCTCGTCGGTTCTGCCGGTACGTAATATGCGGACAGAACTAGTATTGGCGGCAAAATGCGGTCCTCCTGCTGCAGCAACAGCTCCAAGGAGCGTTAGGCCTGGGGTGATTTTGTAGGCTGCAGGTTTTTCAACCCAGCCCTGAACGAGAACCTCACCGCCACCTGGCACGATCACGACGTCGCCAGGACGAGCTGGTAAGGTGAGCGGTGCAGAGGTACTGCCTTTCTCAAGGCTTTGCAAACTAATCTCAATCGGGTCTGCACTTTTCAGAATAAGAGGAGTGGCATTGTGGTTCACGAGCTGCGCTGGCAATGTGGCCGCGAGCGAGCGGGCCTGATGACTTTGCAAGGGCTCTGCGGGAATCAAATACAGCCGTGGAGCTGCTCCTTCCTTTACACCACCGGCCAACGAGAGCATATCAAGGATCGTGTCGCTACCACTGGCGAGCATATAGAGTCCAGGTTTTTCGACGGCCCCTAACACCGCAACTTGTCGACTGCGATATTCACGAATAAAGAGTGTAACCCGTGGGTGATGCATGTAGGCCTGCAGACGCTGACGAAGGGCTGCTCTGAGTTATTCCTCAGCGAGGCCTGCTGCTTGCATGATGCCAATAAACGGAAGTTCAATCGTTCCGTCCCCAGAGACACGGACTGTCCGGTTAACGATCTCCTCCATGGCGGGGACGGTGATCTCCAGGACATCCCCAGGGCTCACGGGGTAGTCGGCAAGTGCTGTTTCTGCACGTCGTTTTTGCCACAGCTGTTGTAAGCGTTCTGTATCTGAGTTGGGTGGGGATTGGAGTGAGAGAGGAGAGTGCGTTGGTTCGAACTGTACTGCAGCAGTATGAGGCATCTGGGCAGACGGCGAAGCAGACGCTGCTCCTTCCTGCAAGGACACACGTGACGTGGTGCCACATCCGAAGAAGGCGAAAATGCTAAAGAGAAAAATCCCAATAGAGAGAATCACACACTGCCTCAGCTGTTGCCGTGTTGTCGTGCAACAGAAAGAGAAAAGAGTCGGCACGCACGACCGCTGCTATATAAGTATGGCCAGCGTTTCTTTATTCCTGATCCAAGCCTTCGTTTACATTCTGTCGGACCATTGTCTTCCACCACGAACATGAAACGGTCCTTCACGCATCACGCTGTTGTTGGCGTAATGTGTGTAGAACATCACAGAGAGTGTTATTTCATAAACATGCATTCACCTCTCCATGCTCATCTCATTCAGGGAGGATTCGCACCGGTGTTCCTCAGCCGAGTTGGGTGATTGAGTCACGGAAAAATGAACAATTCTAAGAAGTCCCCAGGCAGGGATACTCAACAGGATTTGCCCATTTACAGCAATCCTCCAAAAGGTAGAATTCTAATGACCTCCAATAGGCGCGCACTGAGCTACACAAGGAAGCAGAATTCTCAAGTGCAATGGGACCGGAGCGAGTAGGGGTTTTGGTTGACAGCCAACCGTACTCTAGCCTACTGTACGGCGCAGGGAGGAACAGGCTATGCCTGCATGGGAACTCAAAGATAAAGCTGCGGTGTCTGGTGTTGGTCATTCGCCGTATGGCAAGCGACTGAACCGCAGTACGATTGATCTAGCTGGTGAGGCCATTCGCAACGCATTAGACGACGCAGGTCTGGCGCGTGATGATCTTGATGGACTCATTGTGAGTTTTGGTACGCCGATCGGAGCGGATGCTGACACGCTCGCGTACGCGCTCGGTTTGAAGTTAAGAATGTATAATCAAACCTGGGCACATGGGCGATTTACTGCCACGTGTATTCAGAATGCGGCGATGGCAGTCAGTGCTGGTCTCGCGAACCATGTGGCGTGCTTAGCGTCGATCAGTTTCTCTGGCTTTCGCAAGCCGATGATGGGTGGCGCCGGAGATTCCGAAGGCGCACGTGAAGGTGGCGGCGGGCATGGTGAAGATCCCGTCTATGGTATGACGTCGCCGGGCGCTGGAGCAGCACTTGTCGCGCAGAAGTACTTTGCCAAGTACGGTGCCACTAGCCGCCAACTTGCGGCGGTGGCAATCGCTGAACGGAAGCATGCGTCGCTGAACCCCGCTGCCATCATGCGCAATCCGATTACCGTTGAGGATCATCAAAACTCACGCTTTGTGTGTGAACCGCTGCATTTGCTCGACTATTGTCAAATCAACGATGGTGCGGCGTGTGTCATTGTGTCGAGTAGTGAGCGAGCCCGCGACTTAAAAAGACGGCCAGTGTATATCAGTGGGATGCAGGGACTTCCGGCTGGACGACATGAGTTCATTTGGACGCATCCAGGGTTTGGTACCTCGCAGCAAGAGGTGTTCGATTATCAAGCGGGAGTCCAGCCCGTGTACCAAATGGCGGACGTGACGCACAAAGATATCGATGCCTTTTTTACGTATGATGCCTTTTCGATTCTGGTGTGGTCTGCGCTTGAACGCTGGGGGTTCTGTAAGCCTGGCGAAGCTGCGGCGTTCACGCAGAATGGACGAATCGAATTAGGTGGTGAACTGCCCATCAACACCAATGGTGGTTTGATTTCCGAGGCTCACGTGATGGGATGGAACCATCACGTGGAGATCGTGCGCCAGCTACGCGGCGAGTGTGGTCCGCGACAAGTCGCCAACGCTGAAGTCGTTCAATGGGCGAATGCCTATGGCGATTCGCTGATCTATCGGAGGGGATAATCGTGGCTGAATACAAGAAACCTTTGCCGGCGATTTCGTCGTTGAACGCTCCGTATTGGGATGGACTCAAGCGACGTGAGGTAACCTTGCAGCGGTGTAACGCTTGTCACAAATTGTGGTATCCTCCCGGACCGTTCTGCCCAGATTGCTGGTCGCGCAGCTGTACGTGGGAGAAACTGAGTGGTCGGGGGAAAGTGAACTCTTGGGTGATTTTTCACCAAGCATATTTTTCTTCGGTGAAAGATGAGATTCCCTACAATGTTGCTGAAGTCGAACTCGATGAAGGTCCGCGGTTACTGACCAATCTTGTCGGAATCGAGAGCGCAGACATTGAAATTGGTATGCCAGTGGAAGTCGTGTTCGATGATGTTACCGAGGATGTAACGTTGGCGAAGTTTCGGCCAGCCGGAATGCGTAAAACGTAAAACGTAACGAGTAATCATTTTATCATTCCCTTTACGTTTTACGCATTCCGTTTTACGGATTACGTATCACGCTTTTGGAGGTCTCATGCCAGGTATTCTCGACGGTATTCGCGTATTTGATTTGACGATTGCGGCGGTTGGTCCGTGGGCGTCAAAACTTTTAGGTGAGATGGGAGCTGATGTCATAAAAGTTGAAGCTCCAGAAGGAGAACTCTCGCACGTTATTCCGCCACCGATCAAAGGGACGGCAGTGCTCTACATCTCGGCGAACTTCAATAAGCGCAATATCGTGCTCGACCTCAAGCAAGAAGGTGACCGTGCGACCGCATTGAAGATTATCGAAAAAAGCGATGTGTTCATTCAGAACATGCGGCCTGGAGCAGTTGAGCGCCTTGGGCTTGGCTATGATGTCGTGTCACAAGTCAATCCACGCGTCGTCTATGTGGCATCATCGGCGTATGGTCGCACTGGACCGATGGCAAAAGAGGCAGGCATTGATCCGAATCTACAAGCGCTCTGCGGCTGGTGTAGTATTACTGGCCAACCCGGCGGTCAAGGTGAGATGTTTCGGCACTTAGCGCACTTGGATATCTCCACGAGTACGATGATCGTTGAAGCTGTGCTGCAAGCCTTGTTAGCGCGCGAACGCACTGGCAAAGGGCAGAAGATCGAAATCGAAATGCTGTCTGCCGCATTATCTCTGCAAAGTACGCGATTGGCTGAATACTTTGCGACCAATCAGCAACCGCAACCGATGGGCAGTGCGGTTCCGACCACAGTGCCGCATCAAGCGTTTCTTTGTGAGGACCAAAAATACATTGCGGTTGGGGTAGTGGAAGAGGACCAATGGCCACGCTTTTGTCGGGCGCTGAAGGTAGAGGCGCTCCGCGATGATCCGCGTTTTGCTACCAATCCCCAGCGAGTTGAAAACCGCGCCGTACTGCTTCCACTGCTTGAAGAGCAGTTTCGCACCAAACCTGTGGCGTGGTGGGTCATTCGTTTGACGAAAGAAGCGGTGCCAAATAGTCGCATCGGTGATTACGACTCTCTTCGCTATCATCCGCAAGTGACACAGAACGAACAGATTGTGAATCTTGAGACGCCACACTGGGGAACTCTCGCTGTCGATGGCTTGCCGTGGAAGTTTGAAAAAACTCCAGCTGGTCCGATTCGTCCTGGCGGGCTCAAGGGGGAGCATACCGAGGCGGTGTTGCGCGAACTGGGTATTCTTTAGGCAAAAGGCTAGAGTGGAGAATTCCCCTCAGGCTAAAAGCTAACGGCTAATAGCTAAGAGCTGTTGAGGTTTTCATGAGCGGAGCACTTTCTGGATTTACTGTCATTGATCTAACCCAAGGCCTATGTGGTCCATTCGGAGCGATGCGACTTGGGGACGCTGGTGCGGAGGTCCTTAAGATCGAACCGTTGCGGGGTGATTCGGCTCGCACGATGGGACCGCCGTTTATTGGTGACGAGAGTGCGGTCTTTCTCAGCGTGAATCGTAACAAGAAGAGCCTTGCGCTCGATATTCATAAGCCCGAAGGGCAGGATCTCGTGCGAAGGCTAGTGGCGAAAGCTGAGGTGTTGCTCGAAGACCTGGGGCCGGGTGAGGCAGAGAAACTTGGTCTCGGCTATGCTGAGCTGCAAAAGATCAACGCGAAACTGGTGTACTGTGCCATTAGCGCGTTTGGTGAAGAAGGACCACTGCGCAATTTACCTGGGGCTGAACTCGTCATTCAAGCGATGGCAGACTACACCAACTCGCTGGGTCGCATTGGCGAACCACCTGTGAGGGTGGGCACTGATGTCGCCAGCGTGAATACCGGCATCTTTGCGTCTCAAGCAATCACTGGCGCTTTGTTTCATCGTATGCGAAAAGGCGAAGGACAGCGGGTGTCGGTCAGTATGCTTGGGACGTTACTGCACATGCGCGGGATTATGTGGACGGCGATGAGTGACCCTGATGACTGGTACGGTTTCCACCTTGATCACTACACTAAGCCACCAGACCACGGGTACAAGACCAAAGATGGGCGGGTCTATTTTGGTCTGCGTCGAGGCGACAGCGAGGATTGGGATCGCTTGTTGATTACACTTGGCATGACTGAGCAACTTGGAGATCCACGTTTTGCCGATTTTGGCCGCCAAGCGACAAGCATTGGTCGCTACGCACCGGATGTAAAACCGCTCTGGGAAGAGGCATTCAAAGAAATGACCTGCGAAGAGGTGGTCAAACTGATCCACTCTTTCAACGGCGATGCTGTCGCGTTTTTAGACTACCCTGCCTTGATGACACACCCTCAAGTGCAGGAACTCAAGATGATCCAAGAGCTGGACCATCCGACTGCTGGCACGTTCAAAACGATTGGACCCGTATGGCGCTTTGCTGATACCCCCGCAAAAATGCAAAGTCCGCCGCCGACTTTAGGACAACACACGGACGAAATTCTGACTGCACTGGGAGTGAGCGCGAAGGAGATCTCCCAACTTCGGGCCTCCGGAGTCATTGGTTAGTGAGAGAGGAAGTCGATGACAATGCGGGCAAACTCTTGCGGCGCTTCAGAGTGGACCCAGTGGCCGGTGTTGGCAATGGTCGTGAGTTGGGCTGCGGGAAAAATCTCTCTGATAGTGACGAGATCGTGATCGCGAATGTAGCCGGAATTCTCGCCACGAATGAACAACGTCGGTTTCGCGAAGGTGCCGTTGGCTGCAAACGTCTTCAACATTTCATGATAGTTGCGGTGGATCCCGTCGAGGTTGATCCGCCATTGGAAGCTGCCACCTTCGTTGCGTTCAAGATTCTTAAGAAGAAACTGGCGCAACGTGAGGTCCGGCAGATGTGGTGTAAGCGCCGCATCTGCCTCTTGGCGACTGCGAATAGTCGCCGGATCACATGCAAACAGCCCAGCAAAGACGTCGTCATGGCCAGGTGGATATACCTTTGGTGCAATATCGACGATGACAAGTTTATCGACCAGGTCTGGATAGGTAAGGGCGAACTGCATGGCAACTTTCCCACCCATCGAGTGGCCTAAGAGATGAATCGTCGGAAGTTCGTGCTGGTAGATGAACTCGTGAACATCTTCCAGCATCGCCTGATAGTCGAAGACTTCGCTATGCGGTGAGCGTCCATGGTTACGTTGATCGAGTGCAAAGACCTGGAACGATTGCGCAAAGGCTTTGCTGAGCGTACGCCAGTTTTCTAGTGAGCCGAACAATCCATGAAGGATAACGAGAGGATGCCCCTGCCCAGAATATTCGTAGTGAAGTTCCATACGTGCGTTACTGTGGGGACCAGAATGACACTGCGCCATCTGCGAGGGACTTCGGCGTCGCTTTCGCTTTGGCCTCAACGACGTACACCGACGGATTTTGTGCAGCAACTGCGGGATGGAGTTCAGTGCCTGCACTGCCGGCGAAGGTGAAATGTTTGCTATCAGGTGACCACACTCGATGTGATAGCGCATACTGATCAAAGTACTGAAATACGAGGAGTGTTGGACGAGAAGGAATGAAGTCCGTCACTTCGTGAATTTTGCTGTCCTCGACGTCGACGATGGACCATGTCCACAACACGCTGTTCGGTTTTCGCCCAGCATACAAAATACGTTTCCCGTCGGGTGACCAAAAATAGGCGGCGAGGTTGCCTTTGACAAGCTGGCGAATTTTTCCTGAGTCGATGTCAACCAGTTGTAGATTTTCTATGAGGGGGTCGCCTGGGAATGAGCTAGAGGCAATCGCGAGTTGCGATTGGGTTGGTGACCACTCCATCGTGATCCTGGCGGGAAAGGTGCCAACCGATTTCGGTGTGGTCCCATCTGCCGCAGCGATCATCAAGGCAGTCTTCTCTTGCTCCTTCGCGGTATCGCCGTAAGCGAGCCATTTACCGTCTCGTGACCAGGATGGAGGGCCAAAGACGGACGGTGAGCGAGAGACCGTCGTGCGCTTACCGCTGGAGACCTCAAGGAGACTGACGGAATGGCCTTCTTTTGCGTCACTATCGCCTCCAGTGTGTACTAACAGTGCTTGCGCATCTGCACGCCAGTCGAAATAAAAGGGGACGCCTTGAGCAAGTGCTTTTGGTTGCTTCCCCTCAGCCGTAGGCCATAAGCCAAGAGACAACGGACCGACTCCACCCATGAGAATTGCGAGCTGTTTATTATTTGGAGCCCAATAGGCATAGATGGGTTCTAGTCCTTGGGCTTTGTAGGAATTAAGAACTTGAGCACTGGTGACATCAAAAATATAAAATCCAGCAGTTTGCCCCTCCTTGTCGGCTGTGACATGAAAACACGCAAGTCGACTCCCATCAGGGGACCAAACTGGCCAGCTATAAAAATCTTGCCGTCTTTGTACCTGTTGCGGAGAAAAAGCGATCGTTTGCAAGAGTTCGCCAAAGGCTAACTTTCGTTTTCCGTTGCCATCGGCCTGCACGGTATACAGCGCACCCTCACCACCGATATAGGCAATTAGATTCGGCCCTGCGTGAGCAGGGGACGAGAGCAAACAGCTTATCGCTAGCACTATCCCGTAGAGCAACTTCTGGCCCATGTATGTCTCCTCCAACCAACAAACCTGACGATAACAAAGTTTGTTCCCAGACGAAACCATTACTGATGGTGTAGCGCGGAGTCCGTTGACACCTTTCGGGGCAGGCCGTATAACAATCGTGGACTCTCAAGGTCTAAGAAGATAAGAGGAAAGGTCTCTTATTTTTTTACTCGCTGCCTGACCGATCGGTTAATTGAAGGTGGCGAGGGTGGAAGGTTGAGGGAGTGGAAGAACACGCGCAATTGTCGTTCTCGGTCGCGCCTGCTGATACAGAACTTCTGCAAGGCGTTAATAACGCCATCATCAGATCTCAGGACTACTTCCTCCGCGAACAGACCCCTGATGGTTATTGGTATTATCCTCTGGAGGCGAATGCCACCATGGACGCCGAATATATCTTCTACAGCCACTTTATGGGGCGGGTGGACGAGAAGAAGAATAGGCGGCTCTGTGAGCATATGCTTGCAACGCAGGGAGAAAGCGGCGCTTGGTCGCTATTCTACAAAGGCCCTGGGCATCTTGGTAACACGATCGAAGCGTACTTTGCGCTGAAGCTCACTGGGTACCCGGCAGATCATCCTGCTCTCGAAAAAGCGCGGGCGTTTATTTTAGCTCAAGGTGGTTTAGCTAAGGCTCAAGTATTCACCCGAATTTTTCTTGCTTATTTTGGCCAATTTCCTTGGAGTGGGGTGCCCGCAGTTCCTGTCGAGCTGAACCTTCTGCCACCGTCGTTTCCCATCAATATCTATGAAATGTCCAGTTGGGCACGCGGCACGGTTGTTCCCCTAAGCATTATTCTCGCTCACCAACCGCATATTTCCATTCCTCAAGAACGAGGGGTCGCCGAGTTGTGGAATGAGCCCCCAGCACATGCTGATTTGAGTTTTCCACGCCCATCTCAATTCTGGTCATGGGAAAGCTTCTTTGTTGCTGCTGATCAGATCCTTAAGTTTCTCGGTAAGAGTCCGATAAAACCGTTACGGTATCGAGCGTTGAAAAAGGCTGAACGCTGGGTCCTTGACCATCAAGATACCAATGGTGGATGGGGCGGCATCCAACCAGCAATGTTGAACTCGGTCATGGCGTTACATAGCCTTGGTTATCCGGATGATCACCCGGCCGTAGCGAAGGGGATTCAAGCTATTGAGGACTTTCTTATGGAAACTGGGGGGCAACTCTTGTTCCAGCCGTGTGCCTCTCCGGTGTGGGATACGGTTTGGGCAGCGAAGGCGCTGTTGGACACCGCTTTTCCCACTGATCATCCTGCGGTGGTAAAAGCAGCAGACTGGATTATCGATCAGCAAATTTTCAAGCCTGGTGATTGGCAAGTAAAAAACCCAGAATTAGAGCCAGGTGGCTGGGCCTTTGAGTTTGCGAACGATTGGTATCCTGATGTCGATGATTCAGCGGTCATTCTGTATACCCTCAAACGAGTGACTGGCCTCGACGAACAGAAAAAAGATCGTGCACTCGCTCGCGGCCTTAATTGGACACTGGGTATGCAAAGTCGTAACGGTGGATGGGGCGCTTTTGATACGGATAACGTGCTGGATTTGTGGAATCAGATGCCGTTTGGTGACATGAAGGCAATGATTGACCCGCCCACGGCAGATCTTGCCGGTCGTTTATTGGAAATGATGGGAACATTTGGCTACGACAAAGACTTTGGCCGTGCTCAGCGTGCGGTCAAGTTCTTGCATGACGAGCAAGAGGCTGATGGTTCCTGGTGGGGACGTTGGGGGGTGAACTACATTTACGGCACCTGGTCTGTACTCATGGGACTACGCGCGATCGGTGAAAATATGACCCTGCCGTACGTTCGACGAGCAGCACAATGGCTCAAGGCGCAACAGAACGACGATGGTGGATGGGGAGAAGACTGTCTTTCGTACTGGGATCACAACAAGGCAGGAAAGGGTGAGAGCACTCCCTCCCAAACGGCATGGGCAGTGATGGGGTTGTTAGCTGCAGAACAAGAAGTGAGCCCAGCGGTGATGCGTGGCATAGCGTATCTGCTATCGCATCAAGAGGCGACTGGATCATGGTCTGAAGCGTTGTTTACTGGCACTGGTTTTCCGCAGCATTTTTATCTGCGGTACTACGGCTACTGTCACTATTTTCCGTTGATGGCCCTTGGACAATTTCGTACCCGCGTGCGAGCGCTCGCGCACAACGGCTGGACGAGAGGTTTGACGAACTGAGATTAGGAGGAATGCCGCTGTGAGAATTCAAGCAAAAACAATCACGATCGAAACCAAACAAAGGGTGCAGATTTTCGATATCACCCAAGAGGTCAAGGGATTTCTCGCTGAGTCTGAAGTGTGGAACGGGATGGGCATTGTTTCTACGCTTCATACGACAACGGCGGTGTTCTTTACCGAGACGCAAGATGCCCTCTGGGAGGATGTCGAAACGTTTCTCCAGAAGCTGGCGAGAGAGAATGGCGACTATAAACACAACGACGCGCGTTTTTCTGACTGCGAGCGAAAAAATGCTGCTGCACACTTGCGCGCCATGCTGCTCGGTGGATCCCTGGCGCTCCAAGTCGAGGACGGTCGGTTAGTTCTTGGGCAGTTCCAACGGATTATCTTTGCCGAGCTTGACGGGCCCCGCCCTCGTTCGTTACGTATGCAATTCATGGGTGAGGGAGTGGCTACACGTTCGCGGGTTCTTCACGTGTGGGACCCTGGAACTGGGAATAGTCGTGCGCTCCCCCAGAATGGGGACGTGGGATGAAAAAACTTGCGATCTTGGGTTCGACGGGATCGATCGGTGTTTCTACGCTATCGATTGTAGAACAGTTTCCTGAGCAGTTTCAGGCTGTTGCGCTTGCGGCGGGAAAGAATCTTGTCAAGCTCAAGGAGCAAATCCTGCAGTTTACACCGACACTCGTTTCTGTTGGTAGTGCTGCCGATGCGCAAGATTTGCGAATGCAGCTGCCAGATTTTCGTGGAGAGATTCTCTATGGAACAGAGGGGTTGCTCGCCGTTGCGACTCATCCTGACGCTGAAATGGTGATGGCTGCGTTGGTTGGTGCGGCTGGTCTTGCTCCAACGCTTGCAGCGATTCGGGCGAAGAAAACGATAGCCTTGGCCAATAAAGAAGCGTTGGTTATCTCTGGCGAGTTGATGACTCGCGAAGCGAAAAAGTACGGCGTGCAGATTTTGCCTGTCGATAGCGAGCATAATGCGATCTTCCAAGCCCTACATGGACACCGTCGTGACCAAGTTAAACGTATCATTTTGACGGCATCTGGAGGACCCTTCTTACACCGTCCTGCTGAAGAGCTAGCGACGGTGCGGATTGAGGAAGCGCTCAAACATCCGACCTGGAAGATGGGCAATAAAATCACGATTGACTCGGCAACTCTGATGAATAAAGGGCTCGAAGTCATTGAAGCACGCTGGTTATTCGATTTGCCGCCGGAACAGGTCTCCGTCATCATTCATCCGCAGAGTATCGTGCATTCAATGGTTGAATACATTGATGGCTCCGTGCTTGCCCAGTTAGGTATTCCTGACATGACGATCCCGATTTCGTACATCCTCGCATACCCAGAGCGATTACCGCTTGCTCATTTACCTTCGCTCGATTTGACGGCGGCGCGGCAATTGACGTTCTTTCCGCCAGATTTTGGTAAATTCCCGTGTTTACAGCTTGCCTACGATGTCCTCTCCCGTGGTGATACGTACCCCGCAGTACTCAACGCGAGTAATGAGATTGCTGTTGAAAGCTTTCTCGCCGGTCAGGTCCGGTTTACCGACATTTCTGCCTTGAATAATCGCGTGCTTGATGTACATAACGCACAGCCAGTGAGTAATCTTGACGCACTCCTTGCCGCAGATGAATGGGCACGGGCACAAGCACGAACCCTCTTGGGGCAACGAGGATCGCGGACCGTCGTGTTAGCGTAGCAATCAAGGGAGAAGGAGGGGGAGGCGTGGAACAGACTATCGAATTGTCACCCCATGCTTCACGTCTATCGCTAGGCTCGTTGAGCGATGCGTACGCGTACTGTCGGCAGATTACCCGCAAGAGTTCTTCAAACTTTTATTTTGCCTTCCGTTTACTGTCTGCAGAGCGTCATAATGCGCTCTGCGCGCTGTATGCCTTTTGTCGCTTTATGGATGATATTGCCGACCAGCCGACCCTTGGTGATTCCTCTTTGCAGGGGAAGGGGAAGAAAGAGCGACTAGAGATTTTGCTCAATGCCTGGCGTGAAGAGTTACGCTACTGCTATGCAGGAAATCCGCGACATCCTATTTCCTTTGCCTTATCTGATACCGTGCAACGGTTTCCGATTCAGCAAGCCCATCTTGCTGGGATTATTGACGGTGTCGAAATGGATCTCAGCCGTACTCATTATCGCACCTTCGAAGAACTATACGACTATTGTTATCATGTTGCGTCGTTGGTCGGGCTCGCGTGTATCGAAATTTTTGGCTACCGCAACCCGAGCGCGAGAGATTATGCCGTTGATCTTGGCATAGCTTTTCAGCTTACCAATATTCTGCGTGATGTCGGAGAAGATGCGCAACGAGGACGTGTCTACCTTCCAGAAGAAGATCTGGTGAAGTTTGGCTACACCGAGCAGGATTTACAGAAGGAGATTTACAATGACGCCTTCGTGCGTCTTATGACCTGTGAGAGCAACCGTGCGCGTGAGTATTACAATCGTGCACTACGAAATCGTGCTCCAGAGGACCATCGGTCTTTAGTTGCGGCTGAAGCCATGCGTCTGATCTATAGTCGGTTACTTGATACGCTTGTTCAGCGGCAATTCAACGTCTTCAGGTTACGTGTGACACTGCCCTCGTCGCGCAAAGCGCAACTTGCCTTTCAAGCTTGGGCCCAAGGATGGTTTGGTTTTTTGTAAAGAGCACTCTTAAAAAATCTGGGGAAACTCCGATCAGAAAATGTATGAAGAACCACAAATGGCGACATTTTCTCTTTGGGTTTCTTTTTGGTGCAGGCGGGTTGTATTTCTACACGTTCTACGGTGAGCAGTACCTGAACCTCGGGCTGAACTGGATGCAACGAGAATCCGATAGGTACCAAGCCGAGAATCCGACGCCAAAGGCCGACTCTGGATGGGGAAATGGGAAGGGTGGTCACAAATAGGCAGCTTGGTAAGACGCCTATTGCTGTACAGATGTTCTCTCGTTACCAGGGAGCGAACGTCACCACAAAACAAAAAACACGGCAAGATTGAAAGGCGATTCTGGATAGCTATAGTAAGAGGCTACACGAGAAGTAGCCTCCCCAAGAAGCGCTAGACTAGATATATACGCTACGCCACTGCGCGGAGTTTTTTCCCACCACGCGAACTACCTGTTGCGCCATCGTTATCAGGCAAGAAGTCTGAAATATTGGTTTTGCCGTAACGAGAGCCTGGAAACAGGGATCGAATCGCGAAAGCGACTTGACCCATGAGGCGCTTCACTCCTGGGGTCTTTTCAGCTTCACTAATCGGCTCAAGACGGATGATCGCACCATCGGTTTTTTTGCAGACCTGAAAGAAAAACTGCTGTTTTTTCCCCGGTTCAATCACGAGAGCTTCGAGAAGGAGTTTGCTACAGTCGGTGTTAATGTAGTACTCGCTGACTCGCTTGATCCCATCTTGATCACGGAGAAACATCTCCGGTCGACGGATAACAATCTGGCGCAGGTCAACAGGTCCCTCAATAGTGACGTTTGGCATCAACGCTCTCCTTGCATAAGCGGGAGGTAAAGTGTCATCCTCTGTCGTTCCCGCACACGACGACTCTGCTAGGAATCTTTCCTCTCAGAGGCATTTTTTCTGTTTTTCTCTCAGAGAAAGATGCCCTTTCCATTTACCTGTCCTTATGCGAGTGGTCAAGCAGCGATTTTTCTAAAGCAGTAACAAAATGCAGAATTGTGGGCGAAGCGCTCGATGGAAGAAGCGGGCCGTGCCTTTTTTCCTGCAAAAGCTAGACAGCCACGAAAAACTGAGTAGACTTTCTTTGCTGATACTCTACTTTACATCGTCTCTGTAGACCGGCTATAAGCGATGCAAACCGCAATTCAAGTAGTGCTTGAGAGGAATCGCGCAATGTTTTCTACACCCCCCCCCGCTGCTGTACATAAGAGCCCTTACGTAGTGTCTACGGAAGAGGCAATCGAAGAGATCCGTGCTGGTCGTATGATCATCCTCATGGATGACGAGGACCGTGAGAATGAAGGGGATCTCTACATGGCCGCAGAGAAGGTCACACCGGAGGCGATTAATTTTATGGCCTCGTACGGGCGCGGCCTTATCTGTTTGCCTATGGCTGAAGAGATGATTGACGGCTTAGGATTGCCGATGATGGTCGCCAAGAACACAGCGCCGCTTGGTACTGCGTTTACGGTGTCGATTGATGCGAGGCATGGGGTCACTCATGGTGTGGCAGCCGAAGACCGAGCAACCACAATCCTGACGTGTGTACGCGAGGATGTGCGCCCCGAAGATCTTGTGACCCCGGGACATATCTTCCCACTTCGCGCACGTCGTGGAGGCGTGCTGGTTCGAACCGGGCAAACCGAAGGCGCAGTGGACCTCTCGCGACTTGCCGATCTGAAACCTGCTGGAGTGATCTGTGAGATTATGCGTGACGATGGAACGATGGCACGCTTACCTGATCTCGAAGAATTTTCTGCCAAGCACGGGATTAAAATCGCCACGATCGCTGACCTTATTCAGTACCGCCTGGAGCATGACTCACTCATTCAACGTATGGCTGAAGCACGGCTTCCGACCCGGTGGGGAGGAGATTTTGTTGCTCATGTGTATTCGAGTGGCGTTGATGAAGAAGAGCATGTCGTACTCGTGAAAGGAGACATCTCTCCTGATGAGCCGGTGTTAGTGCGGGCACATGCCGAATATGTTCCTGGGGATGTCTTTAGTTACACCCAGAGTAATACCAGTGCACTGCTGCGTCAGTCGATGGAACTCATTGCCGCTGAGGGAAAAGGGGTCATCTTGTATCTGCGCCAAGAGGGGCAAGGGGCGTACCTATTTCCAGATCACCATCGTTCTCATAAACGTCCGCACCATGAACCGCGTCGACCAAGCACGAACCCTGGTTCTCAAGTGCGGGACTTCCGTGATTACGGTATTGGCGCACAAATTCTGCGTGACATCGGTGTTCGCAAAATCCGTCTGTTGACTAATTACCCCCGACGTCTCGTGAGCTTGCCAGGATATGGTTTGGAAATCGTCGAATGCGTGCCGCTCAATAGTATTGAACCTGAGCATACACCAGCAGCAACGAAGAAAGGCTCACGGGCGTCACGCGCCTCTGCATAACAGTGAGTTATGTCATCTGATGTGCTTGTCAAAGCGACGGCAGCCGAGAAGACCATTCGTGCCGCCGTCGCAATCACCACCAATTTGGCTAATGAAGCACGCCTGCGTCATCAAACCGCACCGACAGCGAGTGCCGCATTAGGACGAGCACTGACAGCAAGCCTGCTCTTGAGTAGTACGATGAAAGAAGAGGAGCGGCTTTCCCTGCAATTCCTTGGCAATGGTCCATTGAAAGGGATTTTTGCCGAAGCCAATGCCCAAGGTGAAGTTCGTGGCTTTGTCTATTATCCCCGCACGCACTTGCCGTTGCGAAAAGGCAAACTGGATGTGGGCGGTGCGGTCGGAAGCGGAACACTCACGGTGATCCGTGACCAACCGTGGCGAAAAGATCCGTATCGCAGTATTCTTCCAATCGTCTCTGGTGAGATTGGTGCTGATATTGCGCATTATCTCTTGAACTCAGAGCAAATTCCCTCAGCCGTCAGCTTGGGTGTGTTTGTGACGCCTGACGAAACAGTTACTGCTGCCGGTGGATTCGTCGTGCAAATTATGCCAGGCGCAAGCGAAGAGACGATTGCTCAGCTTGAGGCCAATGTTGCGCGCGCAACGCCCATCAGCCAACTGGTCCGCGAAGGTGCGACGCCGGAGCAGATTCTTGCCCACGTGCTCGATGGCTTTGCGCCTGTCACTATCGGTGAAACCTCTGTCCGCTTTGGCTGCCGCTGCTCCCGAGAACGTGTTCTTGGAACGCTAGTAGCTCTAGGACAGGAAGAGATTCAGACACTGCTGGAGAAAGAAGACAACGTGTCTGTGACGTGTGAGTTTTGTAGTGAACTCTATGTCATTGACCGACACGCAGCCGAAGCGTTGTTTGCTTCTCCGGAGTAACCGCATGGCCTTTCGGCCGTGATGAATATTCAATAGAGGAATGATTTTGTGTGGGGTGTGGATTGTGGTCGCGTGAAGCGCGTCCTTCAGTATCTTCTCTTCTTCTCGGTCATCTTTGCTCTTGTTCCACAGAGTTTTGCCTTCCAGGTCGACTGGCCGGTGGTCGAACAAGAGGCAGGTGAGCTGCTCAGTCGCTACGTTCGTATTGATACGACCAATCCGCCGGGAAATGAAACTGCGGCAGCACTCTTTTGGAAAGAGGTATTGGCCAAAGAGGGGCTAGATGCGCAAGTTTTTGAATCCCAACCTGGCCGTGGGATTGTGTATGCCCGTCTCAAAGGCGGTGGCGAGAAAAAGGCTCTCATTCTGTTGCACCATCTCGATGTTGTGCCTGCCGTGAAGTCTGACTGGGAGATCGATCCATTCGCTGGGGAGATTAAAGATGGTTATGTGCACGGGCGCGGTGCGATCGACTGCAAAGGTGTTGCCGTGACCCAGTTTATGGCGCTGGCATTACTGAAACGTCTTGGCGTGCCGTTGAAACGTGACATCATTTTTCTCGGCACAGCCGATGAGGAAGCAGGTGGACGGAACGGTGCAGGGTGGTTTGTTGAAAATCATGCTGATCTTATAGCCGATGCGGAATTTCTCCTGACCGAAGGCGGCGGCATCCGCGTCCATAATGGACAACGATCATACAACATTGATATCGCCGAGAAGGCGCCATGTTGGATACAGCTAGAAGCGCAAGGGGCAGCAGGGCACGGCTCTATGCCACTGCCTGAAACCGCGGTGACTCGTTTGATCCGTGCACTCGAACGAATTCGACTTCACGAAACGCCGCTCAAGGTAACCCCAGCGGTCCAGGCCTACTTCTCTGCCCTGGCTGAGCGTGAAGATCCGATTAAAGCAGAACAGTATCGGAATCTTGAGCAATCCCTGGCTGACCCGACCTTTCGTGAGGAGTTTACCAAGAATCCAGCGCACAACGCGCTAGTCCGCAATACGATCTCACCGACTGTGCTCGAAGGCAGCAACAAGACCAACGTCATTCCGTCACACGCACGAGCGCAGCTTGATTGTCGCTTGCTCCCCGGTGAAGACCCACAACAGTTTGTGACGATACTAGAGAAAGTTGTGGGCGATCCAGAAGTGCGCTTTTCTATTCTGTTGAATTTCCCACCACTCGCCTCAGGAGTTGAGACTGATCTATATCGTGCCATTCGCACGGTGGCGGAGAAATACGATCCACAAGCGCCCGTTGTTCCTGCGGTGCTGGGTGGGTTTACCGACGCTCATTACTTCCGCCGCAAAGGGATTGTTAGTTATGGGTTCACTGGCCTACCCCTTGCCGAAGACGACACCCGACGGGTACATGGCACTAACGAGCGCATTCCTCTCGCAAGCTTACGCCAAGGCGTGCAAGTGCTGGCGGATTTGTTGCAGGAATTGGACAAGTAAGAAGCTGTTGAAAAATCTTCCGTTCACCCTTCGACCGGCTCAGGGCGAACGGAGGAAAGCCTGGTAATGCACGATGTTTCCGTTCGTGCTGAGCTTGTCGAAGCACGGTTTATCAACAGCTTCTAAACCGCTCCACAGCTTCTGCCTCAATCAGTCCACGAAAGATTGGTACACTCAGCCTGTCACCCTGAGTGCAACGAAGGGTCTCTCAGAGAGATTCTTCGCGGAGTTTATCCTGAGCGTAGTCGAAGGACTCAGAATGACAGGCCCGAAAGGCCGCAGCGTAAAGTGTACGAATGTTCTCGGGTCTGATTTAGGTGCAGAGTAAAAGCCTATTGGTTTGGATCTATCCCTGCTTGACGGAGCAAGGCGGCAAGACGTTCAGCGCGTTGATATTCTTGTTCGGCGCGCAGGCGTTCTTGTTCCGCACGTTGGTGTTCCTGGTCTGCGCGGCGGCGCTCCTCGTCGCCGCGTTGACGTTCTTGCTCAGCACGTTGGCGTTCTTGTTCCGCACGTTGATGTTCTTGGTCTGCCCGTTCTTTGACAGTAGGGATAATCACTCCATGTTCGTCAGTCCAACGTAACCAGGTGTCGTGTTTCCCTTCAAATGTTCCTTCCCATAGCGTCAGTCCTAATTTCAACGGCGGGAACTGTGGCGTATCCTGCCGTTCGTATCCCAGGTCTCGCAACCGATAGATCGTTAAGACATCGTCCATAACCTGTCGTAGTGGGTCGAAGATCACGTAGAAACTAATCCGCATCCAGGCATACTTTTGTAGCTTGGCTGTATTCCCGCCGCCTTCAGTGTTGGAGACGATTTCTAGCACCAAATCTGGTGGTTTGCCAAACTCGCCGAGAAAATACGAGCGATGTTCCTTACGCCACCAATCGTCCGCGACTTGTACGTCAAGACTGAGAAACATATCTGGGACAATGGCGGGGTTCCGGGTCTGGGCAAAAATGCCCACGTTGGCTGCGGCGAGAACCGGGCGGTCCTTACCAGGGCCAGCCCATGAGCTATACAACGGTTCGGTCAGTAACCGCTGGTGCTTTTCGGATGGCAGGTTATCCACAGGGGTGTCGTCCTCGGTAATCAGATGTTGAAAATTCAGAGAGTAAACCTCCGGTGTGGTGTCCTGCATCGGTTGCGACATAGGCGTCCCGTTTCCGTGATAAGAGGTTTCATGCGCGGTTGAGATCAACTCACTCAGCGCTTTGTTTCTACTGTGCCAAGCATACAAGGGCAGGCTTGTTGTGTCGACCGGTATGCGATTGAGTGATTCAGTGACGCATCAGAAGAAGGGACAAGCTTCTCTAGCTCCAGGCCATTCCCTAAATAGAAACTCACTCGATGGAAAGTGCTAGGCGGCGAGGGGAAGCGCATACACCTGACGTTCCACCGGGAAGGACCGGCGTTTTTGCAGCCAAGCAAAGACTAAATTGACTAATTCCTCTATACTCTGACAGCGATGACAGCGGGTAA
>Ga0194132_10001693_pt1 | contig 43890 bp, 41 predicted proteins | sample TA2KigOf80mmetaG_FD_148612 | JGI IMG/M metagenome (GOLD analysis project Ga0194132, IMG submission 148612) | Freshwater microbial communities from Lake Tanganyika, Tanzania - TA2015054 Kigoma Offshore 80m | ecosystem: Environmental > Aquatic > Freshwater > Lake | place: Tanzania: Lake... | reverse complement strand
AGGGGCTGACCGAGCAGGCGATCGGCGCCGAGGACATCGCGCACGCTCTGGCCGAGACGGTGGCGGCGCCGCGCCCCCGGCCGCTCGGCCCTCCGGCCATAGGCACCCCACCCGCCCCGCGCGGAGGGCCTGGACGCGGCTGAGCACGGGGCTTCCCTTTGACACGGACGGAGGGCCGCGATGACCCTCGCCGATAACCTCTGGTCCGAGCCTGAGCTGGCACGCGGTTCTCCTGCCGCGTTCGACCGGCGGCGACTGATGTCCGGGCTCAGGGCGCGTGAACCGGTTGGGACGACGACCTCGGCGTACACGCGTGGCGCTCGAAGAACCCGCGCCCTAGACATGCTTCAGCGGCGTCTTCCCGATCGGAAAGACGTTGAAGCCGATCTCGAAGAGCGCTCGGTGGTCGAGGATGTTGCGGCCGTCGAACACGAAGGCCGGCTTCTCCATCGCGTCATAGATGCGCTTGTAGTCGAGCGTCTTGTACACGGCCCACTCGGTCGTCACGGCGATCGCGTGCGCACCCTGAGCGGCCCGGTAGGGATCGGCATCGAACTCCACCGCGTCCCCGACATCCTGCAGGTCCACACGTGCGTTGGCCAGCGCCTTCGGATCGGTGATCACGACGCGGGCTCGCTCGGCGATCAGCGCGCGCGTGACGGTCATCGCCGGCGACTCGCGCGTGTCGCCCGTGTCGGCCTTGAACGCGAACCCCAGCACCGCAATACGCTTTCCAGCCACGGTGTTGAACATGTTCGCCAGCATGGTCCGCACGAAGCGAGCCTGCTGCCACTCGTTCATGCGCACGACCGCTTCCCAGTACTCGGCCACCTCGCGCAACCCGTAGCTCTGCGCGATGTAGACCAAGTTCAGGATGTCCTTCTTGAAGCACGAACCGCCAAAACCGACGCTGGCCTTGAGGAACTTTGGCCCAATCCGCGAGTCGGTGCCAATCGCGTACGCGACTTCATCGATGTCGGCCTCGGTTCGCTCACACAGCGCGGACATCGCGTTGATCGACGAGAGGCGCTGCGCCAGGAACGCGTTTGCCGTCAGCTTCGACAGCTCAGCGCTCCAGACATTCGATTCGATGACCCGCTCGCGCGGGACCCAGGTGGCGTAGAGATCGGCGACCGCACGGCGGGCAGCGATGCCCTCCGGCGTCTCTTCTGACCCGATCAACACGCGATCGGGTTGCTCGAGATCGCGCATGGCCGTCCCCTCCGCGAGGAACTCCGGGTTCGACAGCACCTGAAAACGGATCCCACGGCCGTTGGAGTTGAGAATTCGAGCCATCGCCGCCGCGGTCCTGACAGGCAACGTCGACTTTTCAACGACGATCTTCCCGCGATCCGAGTGCGCGAGAATCTCGCGCGCCGTCTTCTCCCAGTACTGCAGGTCGGCGGCCCGGCCGGCACCCTCGCCAAACGCCTTGGTGGGCGTGTTCACCGACACGAAAACAATGTCGGCCTCGCGAATCCCCGCGGCGACATCCGTGCTGAAGAACAGGTTACGACCGCGCGCGCGCTTCACCACCTCGTCCAATCCGGGCTCATAGATCGGAAGGTCGTTGCTGTTCCACGCGTCGATGCGCTGCTTGTTGATGTCGGTCACGGTGACCCGCACGTGTGGGCACCGATCGGCGATCACCGCCATGGTGGGTCCGCCGACGTGGCCAGCCCCGATACAGAGGATGCGTGTGCTGAAGCTCATGTAGTCCGATCATATCGAAGCCGGCAGGATGGCGCGACCGGCAAGCACGACGTGAATGGCGCCTGCGTGGCGGCGGTGTCGGCCCTCAGCGAAACCGACGATCTCGCACGATCAACCGCGGCCGCAATCGCGCCACTCGGGCGGCACGTCGACGAAGGTCGAATCGAGCGCGCCAGATGATGCACACCCGAGCAGCTTGAGCGTCCGAAGCAAGTCGCCCTTCAGGATGTCGATCGCCCGGCGGACGCCTGCCTCACCCGCCGCCGCAAGGCCGTATCCGTAGGCGCGACCGATGAGAACGGCGCGGGCCCCGAGACAGATGGCTTTGGCGATGTCTCCGCCACGTCGGATTCCGCCGTCGAACAACACTTCGAGGCGGCCCGCGACGGCGGCCACGACCTCTGGGAGCGCCCGCAGCGTCGGCGACACCGTGTCAAGCTGCCGCCCGCCGTGATTCGACACCACAACGGCCTGTACGCCGGCGTCGACAGCGTGGCGCGCAGCGTCGCCGGTCAAGACGCCTTTGGCGACGATCGGCCCCGCCCACACCTTTCGGATCCACGCGAGGTCGGCCCACGTCACGACGGATTCCTCGAGCGCCGGACCGACACTCGCGTACGGCATCGGTCCGCTCCCGGGAAGGACGACGTTCGGGAAACGCATCAAGCCGCCGTCGGCGAGGAATCCGGCAAACCACCGCGGACGCGCGAGGATCTGCGGCAGAAACGGGGCCATCGTCCACGGTCTGAACGTCAGGAGTTCCTTGACACCGTTGCGGGTGTCGCGCTCGCGCTGTCCGGCAACTGGCGTGTCGATCGTGAGCACGAGCGCGCCGAACCCCGCGGCGGCGGCACGTTCGATCGCCGCTCGCGCGACGTCCCGCCCACCAACGAGATACACCTGATACCAGGCCGGGCCCCTCGTGGCCCGCTTCACGTCCTCCAGGCGGCATCCCGACAGCGTGGAGAGGATGTAGCCGGTGCCCGCGTCCCCAGCGGCTCGGGCGGCCGCCTCCTCGCCTCGCGGGTAGAACAACCGACTGCTGCCCAGCGGCGCCAACAGAAACGGGACATCGAAAGTTGTGCCGAGCACCGTCGTAGCCAGCGTGACGTGAGGCGTCGCGACCGCCCCGCGCGGCCGGAAGGTCACGTCTTCGTACACACGACAGTTTTCACGCAGCGTCACCTCGGCGTCGGCGCCCCCGTCGAGGTAGTCGAACACCATCCGCGGTACGCGCCGCTCGGCGAGCTGTCGCAGATCGGCGGTGGTGAGCGCGCGCGATAGGTCACGTGGCACGGCGAGTCTCCCGCGGGTCCAACGGGTCTAGAATACCCCGAAGTGTCTGAGCGCCTCTTCTTGGCCGCTCTCGCGCTCGGTCTGTCGCTCCGCCTGGCCTCGCTGCCGCTGCCGGGACACGACGACGTGATCACGTGGAAGATCTGGAGCTTCGCGGCGACAACGGATGTGACCGGGATGTACGGCGTCGGTGGCTCGCCCCCCGAGCGCGGCATCGTACGATGGGGCGAACGCTGGTCGACGGTGGACTACCCGCCGTTCTTCTTGTTTGAGTACGCCGTCGTCGGCTGGGTCTACAAACAACTGTACCCGCAGTATCCCAACGGGCTGCCTCTGCTCATCGCGCTCAAGCTGCCCGTGCTCACCGCCGGTGCCGCGCTGACATGGCTGCTGTTCTCGACCGTACGGCGTGTGTGCGGCCGTGTCGAGCCTGCGCGCGGCGCAGCACTCGGGTACTGGCTCAACCCGGCGACGATCTTCGGCGGCGAGATGCTCGGGTACGTCGACCCGCTGCTCACACTCCCGTCGGTGGCTGGACTCGTGCTCGCGTGGCACGGGAAGCGCTATTGGGCCGGCGTCGCCGTGGGGGTGGCAGTGATGACCAAACCGCAAGCGATGCTCATCGGACCCGTCGTCATGTGGTCGCTGTGGCGTACGGTTGGCGTCACGGGCCTCGCGCATGCTGGTGCGGCTTTTGCCGTCACGACGCTCGCTATCCTCACGCCCTTTGCCTTGCGTGGGGCGCTGAGCAATATGTGGCTGGCCTTCGGCTCTTTCTACGAGCGGCGCGACACGATGTCGGCCTTCGCGGCCAACGTCGGCTGGCTGATCAACTGGAGCCTGCGTTCGTGGTTCGGTGTGCCAGAGCTCGGATGGCGTGCGTTCCTGCAGGTCGTTCCGAGGCCGTTGGCCATCACGCGCTTTCAAGAGCTCGGATATCCGAATCCGAGACCAATCGGTGCGGCACTGGTCGCGACGTGCCTCCTCTGGGCGGTGTGGGTCGTGCGGCACGCTCGAGATCTCGGCACGATCGCGGCGCTCGGCGCATTCACTGTTCACGCCTTCTTCGTCTTGAACGTGGGCATGCATGAGAGCCACCAGCTCCTCGAGATCCCGCTGCTCGTGCTTGCGGCATCGCTGCGACCGGATCTTCGTGCGCCGGCCGTCGCGGTCAGCACCATCGTCACGCTGAACATCAACACGTACTACGGCATTGGGCTGGGCTGGGGGTGGGCTGTCCCACGATCGATCACCGGAGTCGATCTGATCGTCGCCCTCGCGATCGCGAACGTGGTCACGCTGGTCTGGCTTGCCGTCCGCCTGGCGTCGCCAAGGCAACAAGACCCAGACCAGCCGTGGAGCACCTGAGCCGGGTTGGCGCGGCGCCCCGACTAGTCGAAGAGCACGCCGTCCCGAGCGCGTGCGTACTCGTCCGGCGTGTCGATGTCCATGAACGCGCCGGGGTCGTCCACCGGCACGTCGCCGGCCGGCGAGACGTGCGCTCGGACGATCGGCTTGGCGCCGCTCGACGGGTCGGCGGCGCGCAACAGCGGGAAGAGCGACCGATCGATGAGCACGGGATGACCGTGTACCTCGCCGCGAACCGGTCGAACGATCGGCGCTCCAGTGGCCCGATACCGCTCGATTACCGACCGCACCGTTGATGCCGCGACAAACGGCGCATCCACTAACATCAGCAGCACAGCCTCCGTGTCGGGCCCGTCGGCCGCGGCAAGACCCACGAGTAACGACGAGAGCTGCCCCGCTTCGAAGCTCGAGTTGATGGCGATTTCTGGCATGAGGCCGCTACCCTCGAGGTGAGCCTGGAGCGTCTCCGCTTGGTAGCCGAGCACCACGAGCTGCCGTTCGACGCCAGCCTCAGCAAAGGTCCGGAGGACCCGCGTCAGGAACGAATCAGCCGGACCGGCGGGCAGAAGGGCCTTCAGCCTCCCCATCCGGGTCGACATACCAGCGGCAAGGACGATGACCGGAATCACAGCTTTCCATGCTAATCCGTTCGGTCGAGGCGTCCTCCCGGTCAGCTTGACTTCTTTAGGACGTCCTGCCTAGACTGGCCCGTTTTTCCGGCTCAGCTTCGAGTTGGGTGACAACTCGGGCTGCTCGTTGGGGCGGGGACGTCAGAGGGCCCAAACGACAACCGGGAGTCTCTGGGATTGGCTCGGAGTGGAACGGGAGGGGTTTGGGTATGTCGACCGGCACAATCGCACGGCTCCTGATTGACAAGGGGTTCGGCTTCATCCGCGACGAAAGCGGGATCGAGCACTTCTTTCATCGCAGCTCTGTGCGGCAGACCGTATTCGAGTTGCTACGGGAAGGCCAGCGCGTGGAGTTCACGCCTGAAGATTCTGGGAAAGGTCCGCGCGCTGGCGAAGTCCGCTTAATCGAAAGCTGAAGCTATCCACCGGCGGCCCACCGCCCGACTCGGTCCGGTCCGCATCCTTCGCGGCCGCTGGTGATGCACGAGTCGGCCGTGTGTCACCAAGCCGGTCGATCTCGGTTGCCCTATGACGTCGGCGATGTGTCGGGCACCTGCAGCGCCCGCAGCGCCGCGTTGAGATCACCGAGGTCGGCCAGCACCTCGTCGGCTCCTGCGTCCCACAACGACTCCGCCGAATGCGTGCCCGTTGCGACAGCGACTGATCGCGCACCTGTTTCGACGGCGACCGCGACGTCGAGTGGAGTGTCGCCAACCACAACGACATCTTCGGGAGCAAACTCGACGCCGCAGATCGCGAATACGGCCTTCAATGCGGCAGTAAACATGGCGGTGCGGTCCAGCGCGGCGTCTCCAAACCCGCCAGCGACGAAGTACCGCCACAGATCGAAGTGCTCGAGCTTGATCTGGGCGCCGTCGGCTACGTTCCCCGTGAGCAGTCCGAGACAGACCTCGTCATGACCACTTAACCGATTCAGGAGCGCGCGCACCCCAGGCAGGACACGCTTGCTGGGGCTCGGTTCTCGAATCTCTCGAATGAGGTGCTCGAGGTACACCGCGCGTAGCCGCGCCAGACCGACGTCATCGATATCGACCCCCCGGCGACGGGCGTACTCAGCGAAGATCCACCGGTCAGTCCGACCAGCCAGCGGCACGTCGTCGAAGCGACTTCCATTTCCCTCGACGGGGAACAGGGCGTTACAGGCACCTGCCACGGCGCGACTTCCAGCTCCGCCGGTCATGATGAGTGTGCCGTCGATGTCGAATAGCACGAGTCGCTTCAACTCTCGGCGCGCACGTTTGCGGCCCGTGGCCCCTTGGGTGACGGTTCTTCGTCGAAGCTGACTCTTTGACCTTCGTTCAACTGGTCGAAGCTGCCATGCACAGCCGTCCGATGAAAGAACCACTCTTGACCGCCCTCGTCCCGTATGAAGCCAAACCCTCTGTCGCGAACGACTCGCTTGATCGTGCCGGCTGGCATGCGTCTCTCCTTGAGCGCGGATCGTGCACATTCGGCGGCAGTCAAGTTTCGTTCCGTTCTCGTGCGAGTTCGATTGATCCGGACACATGTTCGGCTGGGGTTTCTTGCCTTAGTCAGCGCGTTTCAAACGAATACGCCAGTGTACAGAATCACGATGCACGGTCGGTTCGCTCACCTCCGAAACGGCCACCAGTTGCGTGTGCGTTCCCGGAGCGTGCCCCTGGCTGGATCCCACTGCATCACTCGCAGACCCATGGTCTGGACGAATTCCTCGTCTCCGGTCAGGGCGAGCGTTGCGAGGCCGCGGCGACCTGCCGTCGCTTTGATGTCGCGCGCCAGCGCGCGCACGGCTGCTCGAGCCACCTGGGCCGTCGGATGCTCGAGCAACAGCAGGGTCGGCTCGAGCGCCAGGGCTCGTCCCAGATGGACGCGCGTCTTGTCGTGGGCATCGAGATCCGCCACGCGCGTGTCCCACCTCGACTCGGACAACCCGACCTCAGCTGCCAGCGCGGTCGCGCGAGCGCGAACGGTGTCGGCCAAGGGTTCGATTGACAATGTGTAGGACATCGCGAGGTTCTGCACGACCGTGAACAGTTCCAACAGTGTCGCGCGGTCGGTCACCAGGCCAATCCGATCCACGAGCCGGAGCCATTCGTCGGCGTTGGTGATCCCCGTGGTGCTCATCCCGAGCACCTGGATCGTGCCTTGGTCCGGCAGCGCGGCCCCCGTCACGAGCGTCGTCATCATCTCGGCGGCGGGGGCATCCATCCCTACCACGGCGACCTGCTCTCGCGGTGCCAGCGACAGACGCTGCACCCGAAGGGGCCGCAGGCCTCGATAGTCCTTCACGACATCGGCCATTTCCAGAACGGGCGGATCGTTGTGCAAAGGTTATTGGTCCCCGTCAGCTTCAATCCTCAATCTACAATCTTCAATACGACAACGCTGCCCTCTGTCTTCGTCGCCGAGTGGGTGCCGCGCATCGCCGAGCGTTTGCCTGCGTCCCGCCGCGCGCTGGATCTCGCGATGGGACGAGGGCGTCACACCTCCATCCTCGCAGCCGCTGGCTTCCGCACGTTCGGGGTCGATATTTCGCTCAACGCAGTCCAGTCGGCCGCAGCCCTGGCCCGCGGCTCGGGGACGGCACTACGCGCCTTCTGTGCGGACATGACGACGCACCCGCTGCCGCGCCGGTGGTTCCACCTCGTGATCGTCACACGCTACCTCGATCGCGAACGCTTTGGGCCACTCAAAGACGCGGTCGTGCCAGGAGGATTCGTGGTGTGCGAGACGTTCACGCGCCGACAGATCGAGCACGGGCGCGGTCCCACTTCACCCGATCACCTGTTGGAGCCCGGTGAGCTCGCCGCCCGCTTCACCGACTTCGATGTGCTCTGGTCCGAGGAGATCACCGCACCCGACGCACTTGCGCGCATCGTCGCCCGCCGCAGTTGACCAAATCGGGGCTCTACCCCAAACCCTGAGGAGACTGTGGCCGCTCACCGAGCCGCGCGTTGAAGCAGACGCTCAAAGGCCTCCTCAGGCAGCGTCACCGAACCGGGCTCGCTCGGTCCGTGGAAGGGGTCCCCATGGAAGTCCGAACCACCAGTGATCAGCACGCCCAGATGGCCCACCATCGTCAGGTAATGCGCTGTCGTCGCCTCATCGTGACGACTGTGATACGCCTCGAGGGCATCGAGTCCGGCAGCGACGAATCCGCCGATCCTCGGATCCACACGGGTCAAGCCGGGATGTGCCAGCGACACCAGCCCGCCTGCGTGGTGGAGCCGCTCGATGACTTCTTCAGGCGACGCTCCCACGCGAGGGACGAATGCCGGGCGGCCGCGAGCGAGCCATCGGTCAAATGCTTCGTCGGTGCCGGTGACATAGCCCGCATCGACGAGCGCGCGAGCGACCCACGGCCGTCCCGCGGCCTTGCGGCTGTCCGCCAGCCCAGGTCGCAGAACGTCATCGGCGTCCAGCTCGATGCCCTGTCGCGCGAGCCGTTCCAGGATCGCACGGACACGATCGAGCCTTAGCTGGCGAGCCGCTCCCAGAAAGTCAAGGAGCGCCGGCGACAGCGGATCGATGAAGTACCCGAGCATGTGCACATCCGAGCCTTCGAGCACCGCGGTGACTTCGATGCCCGCGACGAACTGCAGACCGGCAGCCGCGCACGCTCGCTCGACGTCGGCGCACGCGGCCACTGTATCGTGATCCGTGACACCCAAAGTCGAGACGCCCGCGGCGGCCGCACGCGAGACGAGGCCCTCGGGTGAGCATCGGCCGTCGGACGCGGTGGTATGCGTATGAAGGTCGATCACTGGACCGAGCGGCCGGCGGCGGCGCGCCGGCGGCGCTTGGTGCCCAGCCGCTCGCGCTGCTCACGGTACTCGCGAATGAGCATGTCCAAATGCATTCGCTCTTCGGCTGCGAACTCGAGGAAGATCTGCTTGCCCTCCGAGTCCTCGAACCGTTCACCGTATCGCTTGAAGAACTTGTGGGATCCGCGCTCGCACCGGATACCGATGAGCAGCGCTTGCAAGTCGGTCACGCCACCACGCCGAAGCTCCGCGGCGCCTTCCGCGAACAACCCGTTTGCGGGTCCCTTGAAGAAGAGGAACGTGGGACGCGCCTCGAGGTCAGGATCCTCGGCCAGCAGTTCCGCATAGCGACGTTCGAGCGTGCCGAGGTGTTCTTTCTCCTCCTTCGCGAGTCGCTCGAACGTGGCTTTTCCTTGGGGATCCCGAGTAAGGCTGGCGGCACGCGTGTAGAACTCGAGCCCGCTGCGCTCGGTCTCGATGGCGATGCGCATGGCGTCGCGGGCGAACACACGCTCGGTGATCCCGTGATCCAGCACCGGAACGGGTCTGCCCGTGCGGCACTGTTCGCACTCACCGAAGACCTGCACGACCGCCTGTGTCATCGCGAACTCGCGCGCGAGGGCGATTTCGTCGATTAGGGCCTCGATGTCCGAGCTCAGGAACTCGGACGACCGGTGACAGGTGTTGCAGACGAAATGGAAGTGTCGTGGGTGACGAAACGACGGCTCGAATCGAGAGCGTCCCTCGCCAAAGTCGACCTTCCGCGCAACACCCGCGCCGACCATCCACTGCAGCGTGCGATAGACCGTCGCGCGCCCGATGCCGGCGTCCTCGCGGCGGACTAGGTCGTACAAATCGTCGGCGCTCAAGTGGCCCTCCTGACGCATGAACACGTTCAGGATCAGGTCGCGCTTGCTCGAACGCTTGCCGCCGCGCGGCCTGAGCGACGAGATGTCGGGAAGTGGTCGGTTCATGAGTCAAGCCGCAGAGCCGAAACCAGTGGCAAACGGACCTGGACTGCCCAGACCCCGCAGCTTTGATCGAGCGGACGGGCTAGTCCACGCTGAACGAGCTGCCGCAGCCGCAGGTCGAGGTCGCGTTCGGGTTCTTGATCGTGAAGCCGCCGCCGGTGACTGTGTCGACGAAGTCGACCTCGGCGTCCTTTAGGTATCTGACGCTGATCGGATCCACGTAGAGCTTCACGCCATGCGACTCGAACACCTGGTCGCCGGAGCCCTGACCGTTCTCTTCGATCATGAGACCGTACTGGAAGCCTGAGCAGCCACCGCCCTGCACGAAGACTCGCAGGCCAATGCCTACCTTGTTCTCCTCCGCGAGCAGCTCGGTGATCTTGGTCGCGGCAAGTTCGGACACGTTAATCATGGACTCTCTCTCCTCGGGCCATTTCCACCCGGGTTACAGGCCATTATAGCATTGACCCTTCATGGCTTACGTCGCTCTCCCGGCTGCTACGCGCGCGTCGCGCCTGGCTGTCGCACGGTCGCGGTGGGACGCTATCCTCCACGTCCGGCCGGACTTGGAGCCAGCCATCACGCTCCAGCGCACCCTGATCGAGCCCGTCGTCGACCTCTCAGAGACACTCGTGCAGGGACGGCTACCCCGGCTGTCACTGCCTGCGAGATACCTCGCCGCCAAACTCGGTAAACATGTGCCGGCGCTGGCCGCCGAGCCGATCCCGATCCCGACGCCGCTGCTGAAGCCCACGCTCCTGATGTTGTGCGAACACCTCGCAATCGGCGGCGGTGGCGATCCGGTCCGACACATTTGCGCCGCAGTGAACGCTGGCACACTGGAGGCTGGTGCGGTCTTCGCCGCCACGCTCAGCCGCGATCAAAAGGCGATCGTCATCGGTTCCCGGCATCGCGGTCTTCAATCCGAGCTCGTGTGGCTCGTCGCCGAGCTCACGGTCAGCCCGTTCGTCTACGGGCTGCAACAGCTCATCCTGGGCCGGAACGCTGGGCGTCTCGACGCCACCCTCCAGGCGGCGCTGGAAGGGTGGAAGCAGGGGTACTGTCCCATCTGCGGTTCGTGGCCCACGCTCATCGAGGCCCTGGGGGGAAAGAGCGTGCTGCGGTGTTCGTTCTGCGCATACGCCTGGACGCTCGATGAGCCGGGTTGCGTGTACTGCGGCGACGTCGGTCCGACGTTTGTCACACGCGCGCCGGACCCCTCGCGACCGGATCGCCGCCTGGAGACGTGTGGCAAGTGCCGCAGCTACGTAAAAGCCATCGACGTCGACGACCTCTCACCGTTTCCGCTGGGCGCCATCGCCGACCTCGAAACGATGGACCTGGACGTGATGACGATGAAGCAAGGGTTCCAGCGGCCGGCGCTGAAGGCGTTCAGCACGGCGAAGGTGGTGTAGGCCGAAGGATGTTGACCGGCTCCACCCTCTCATGTTCATGACGGGCTGTAGGCAAGCCAAGCCGGGTGGATAGCGGGCATGGCGCCCCTTCACGCGAGCGATCGTGCCCTGGTCGACCGCCTCTTGGCGGGAGATGAGCCGGCGTTCGACCGGTTCTTTAAGACGTATGCGTCAGGGCTCTTTCGGTTCGCGCTCCTTCGGCTTCATCGCGACGAAGACGCCGCCGAAGAGGTCGTGCAGGCAACGCTCAGTACGGCCATCCGCAAGCTCGGCACGTATCGAGGAGAAGCGAGCCTCTTCACCTGGCTATGCACGTTCTGCCGGCACGAGATCAGCGCTCACTACAGGCGGGCACAGCGAACGGCTTTCGAAACGGCCTTGGTTGAAGAAGCGCTCGAAATACGGGGCGCATTGGAGTCGCTGGCGGCACCGGGGGACCAACCAGATGCCGCGCTCGAGCAGCAGGAGCTGGCGACGCTCGTTCGGACGGTGCTCGACCTGCTGCCGAATCGATATGGCGATGCGCTGCAGTGGAAGTACGCCCACGAGTTGTCGGTGCGGGAGATTGCCAGCCGCCTGAACGTCACGCCAAAGGCGGCCGAATCGGTCCTCACCCGGGCTCGAGAGGCCTTCCGCGATGCGTTTGCCACACTGCACGGCGACCGCGACGGTTCGCCAAGAAGAGGTTTGGCGTGAACGCGCATCCGGACTCCGGTCATTCGCATGCGGACGGAGATCCAGTCGAACGGCTGGTACGCCTCGCGGGTCCGCAGGCGCCGATCCCGCCCGAGCGGCTCGCTCGTTTGAAGGACGCGGCGAGGGTCGCGTGGCGAGCTCAGGCCGACGCCCGACGTCGACGCACGAGAATCGTCTGGGTGGCCTCGGCGTTTGGCACAGCCGCGCTGGCAGTGCTCTTCATCCTGCTGCCGAGCGCTGAGCCCCAAGGGCCAACACCGACACCCCTTGTGGAGGTCGCGACCGTTCAGCACGTCCGAGGCGCCGTGGCGCGGGGCTCGACGAGGGACACGGGAGAGGACCGGGTGCTCCGGTCCGGCGATCGGCTCTACCCCGGCGACAGCGTCACGACCTCGAATGATGGCCTCTTGGCGGTGCGCCTGGCGACGGGCGTCGCGGTGCGGCTCGATCGAGGCACACGGCTACACGTGGTGTCGACGACGGCGCTGACGCTGGACGCGGGTGCAATTTACGTCATCTCAGATGCCATGTCGGCGGAAGGTCGTTCGACTCGCGACATGAGAGGCACAGCGGCGGTGGAGATTCACACAGCGCTCGGTGTGGTGCGCGATGTCGGTACACGATTCGAGATCCGGGTGGACCAGGGTGCTTTGCGCGTCCGTGTGCGGGACGGCATGGTGAGCGTCAACGGGGCTCCGCCCGTGTCCGCTGGCATGCAGATGACGCTCGCCCGCGACGGTCGCAGCGAGCGTGAGCGCGTGAACACGTATGGACCCGATTGGGCATGGACCGTGGCGCTGGCGTCACCCTTCACCCTGGAGGGCCGTTCGCTGCGGGAATTCCTGGACTGGGTGAGCGCGGAGACCGGGCTGGAGATCCGATTCGCAAGGGCATCGGATCAACAAAAGACTTCGACCTTGATGCTACATGGGTCGATCGAAGGTCTGAGCCCGGAGCAGGCGCTCGACGCCGTCCTCCCGGCGAGCGGAGTGGACCACGCCGTTGCTGGCGGGGTGTTGACGATTCGAGGCATCGCTGAGGCGGTTGGACGGTGAACTGATGCCGGGCCTCCGGTGGTCCGCCGTGTGGATGCTCGCGCTGGTGTGCGCGACGGCTGACGCGCGGGCCCAAGTCGTCACGCGCGGAGGGTTCGCGGGATTGAAACTGGAAGACGCGCTCGCACGGCTCCAAGGCGACGGACTGCGACTGATCTACACAAGCCAGATCGTGCGGACGGACATGCGGGTCCGCGCGGAGCCCGTCGGTCTATCTCCGCGTGACGTGCTCGACCAGCTGCTCCGTCCACACGGTTTGATGGCACGCGACGGGCCAGCCGGCACGGTCATTGTGATCAGAAACCCGCGTGCTCGCGATCCGTCTCCGCCGACTCCCGCGGCCGCGCCGTCGCCTGGTCCGCCGCCTCTTGCGGTGCCGACCGCCGAGGCCCTCGAAGCGTTGCGTTTTGCGGTCACCGTGGACGTCGCCGACGGCAACGGGACCGAAGGCTCCCCGGGTACCACGCCGCTCATGGTCAACGCACGTGAGATCTCTGCGCTCGCCGGTGGGTTTGAGAACCCGTTCCGCGCGGTCCAGGCATTGCCAGGAGTCGTCGGCACGCAAGAGCTCGACAGTCGGCTGTCGGTACGCGGCGGAGGACCGGACCAGAACCTAACGCTTCTCGATGGAATCGAGATACACAATCCGTTCAGGCTCAAGATGGCGGCCGACGATGCCGGCAGCGTCAGCCTGGCGAGCACGTTCAACGCCGAGACCATCAGAAGCGTGGAGCTGCATCCAGCAGCGTTCGACGTGCGGCACGGCGACCGGCTGTCGTCACTGCTCCTGGTCGAGCCGAGGGACGGCGTCGAGACGGCGGCGCTGCGTGGATCGGCATTCGTCGGGCTCACTGACGCCAACCTCATTCTGGAGGGGCGGCTTCCGCGAAACCAGCGCGGCTCATGGTGAGCACTCGGCGCGGTTTCGTCGATCTCGTGCCTGAGCGCGTCACCGGAGTCACACTGCCCTCGTTCTACGACCTGCAGGCCCGCGCGGTGTGGCGCACCGGTCAGGGTCGCCAGGTCACGTTGGTCGGTTCCGCGAGTCGGGAGCGGTCCCGGTCCACCGGCGCGGTGAATCCGGACGCGAGCCAAACCACCCGAACCAGGAATGGGTTCGTCGCATTGACCTTCAACTCGACATTGGGTCTCCGTGCCTCTTCCCGGACAACCCTGTCGCTCTCTCGCATCGACGACACGCTGGACGCGTTCGAGCTCTCACTGGACAACAATCGCGGGGCAAATACGCTTGCCAGCATCGCCACCGGCGAACGACTTGCGTTCCAGCTCTCGCGCGGCGCCCAGATTGACGATGTCTCGGTTCGGCAGCAGCTCGGCCTGTCGTGGTCGCCGAGGCACGTAATCGACGCGGGGGCCGAGCTGCACCGGCTAGACACCAGGTGGACATGGCAGATCAGCGGGGATCGCAGCCTGCTCCAGACCAACGGCTCGAGCATCCGATTGGGACAAAGCCTACCCGCCACGCTCGACTCCTCCGTGGACTCCGTCCGCGTGGGCGCCTGGATTCAGCATCGGTGGCAAGTGAGCTCGCGGTTCGCTCTTCAACCCGGCCTTCGCATCGATCACAGCCGCCTCACGCAGGCGACGACGGCGTCACCGCGTCTCGGCGGCACCGTCGCCCTGGGATCGAGCTGGCGCGTCGATGCCGCGGCGCGTCTCCATACGCAGACGCCGGGCTACGAGAAGGTGCTGCAGTCGGACCACTTTCTCGACCTCAGTCTCGGCAACGCTCGGCTTCGCCCGGAGCGGGCTTGGCACTTCGTGAGTGGGGTCGAGCGATTGCTCCTCGCTGGCGTCACCCTTCGGCTCGATGCGTACTACAAGCGCTTCTCGGACCTCATCATCGGGCGCCTCGAGTCTGACGAGGAGCGCCTCGCGCGGCTTTCCACCTATGACGTCCCGACGGCCCTGCGAGCCTATGTGCCACAGGGTCCATGCATCACGGTGACGCCGATCAATGGTGGTCGTGGTGATGCCCGGGGCCTCGAGGTCCTCGTGTCGCGCCCTGCCCAGGGTGGCTCGCCCGTCGGCGCGTGGGTCGCATACAGCCTCGGTCGTTCGAGCCGCACGGCATACGGACTCAGGGGTCCGTTCGACTACGACCGAAGACATGCGCTGACTGCCGTGGCCACCGTCAGAATCGGAGAGCGCTACGACGTCTCGGCGACGGGACGATGGGCCAGCGGCCTGCCACAAACGCCCGCGTCAGATGTGCGCCTGTCGCTCGGTCCGGACGAACGGGACAGCGATGGCGACGGCGATCGAGCGGAGATCGTCCCCCTCCGCAACCCGGCCGGCGATCCGCTGTTTCAGCCAGACCTGAGTGCACTGGCGACCATGAACACGGCACGTCAGCCGGGCTTCGGTCGCTTCGAGCCCGCCTCACGTACCGTCCGAAGTGGGGAGGCGAGCACTGGACGCTACACGTCGACGTCGTCAACGTCTTGAACGGCCGGAACACGACCGCCATGGATTCTGTGCTGGTCCACGATCCCGCGCAGGATCGTCCGCGCGTCGTCGAGGTGCCGGGCGATCGCGGGCTTCCTGTGTTTCCCTCATTCGGCGTGCGCTATCGCTTTTGAGCGCGCCCGGGCCCACCGCGGGCGGGCACCGCCGGCTGGGCGACGCTACGGTGTCGCCAATGCCTCGAGGTGCTGGCCCGACTCCTGTTCGATGTCCTTGTGCAGACTGTTCCCGTGCGCGTCCATCGTCACGATCGCCGGGAAGCTATCCACGGTGAGACGCCACATCGCTTCTGGTGACCCGAACTCCATCAGCGACACGCCGTCGACTGATTTGATGCTTTGCGCGTAGAACTGCGCGGCACCCCCGATCGCGTTCAAGTAGACGGCGCCGTGGTCCTTGAGCGCGGCGAGCGTCTTCGCGCCCATCCCACCTTTTCCGACCACCGCCCTCACGCCGTAGCGCTTGATCACCTCGCCCTGATATGGCTCCTCGCGGATGCTCGTCGTCGGACCGGCGGCCGTCACACGCCACCGCTCACCGTCTTTCAGGACGACCGGTCCACAGTGGTACAGAACGGAGCCGCGCAAGTCGACCGGTGGGTCGTGCTTCATCAGGTAGGAGTGCACGGCATCACGTCCGGTGAACATCCGGCCCGAGACCAGCACGACGTCGCCTACTTTCAGCGATCGCACGTCCGCTTCGGTGAGCGGCGCCGTTAGCGCGACCTCGCGACCCGTGCGCACGAAGCCGGCCTGGTCGAGCATCGGGATGATCGGGTGGGCCGGGTCCCGGTAGAGCCACCGCTTGATCGCGCCCGTTTGGACGTCGAGCATCACGCCCAACCGCCGAAACGCCCAACAATCGTACGCGACCGACACGAAGAAACTGGCCGGCAGCCGGTTGAGCGCTCCGATCTTGCAGCCGATCAGCGTCACCCTCCCGCCGAAGCCCATGGGGCCGATGTCGAGGTGGTTCACCGTCGCCATGATTGACGCCTCGATCTCCGCCAACCGCTTGTCCGGGTTCACGTCGTCCAACGTCCGGAACAGCTGCTCCTTTGCGTGCGTATAGCCCGAGGTCCGATCGCCGCCGATGCAGACGCCAACCGCGCCCGGGCTGCAGCCCTTACCCTGCGCCTGCCATACGGCGTGCAGGATGCACTTGCGCACACCCTCGAGAGACCGGTCTGCACGCCCGAGGTGCGGCAGTTCCATGGGCAACGAGTACTGCGCGTTCGTATTCTCGCAGCCGCCACCCTTCAAGATCAGTCTGACCTCGATCTCGTCCTTCTCCCACTGATCGAAATGGATGATCGGCGTGCCGGGCCCCAGGTTGTTCCCGGAGTTCTCACCCGTGATGGAATCGACCGAATTCGAGCGCAGCTTGCCGCGCTTGGTCGCCTCCGCGATGGCCTCGATGATCTGGCGACGCATGACGATCTGATTCGCGCCAACCGGCACGTGCACGTCGAAGGTCGGCATGCCGGTGTCTTGGCAGATGGCGCCCTCGTGATCGACGGCCAGGTCGATGTTCTGCGCGATGATCGTGAGCGCCTGCTTGGCTCGCGTGCCCTCAGGCTCGCTTACGAGCGCGTGTTTCATCGCCGCGCGCACGTCCGGCGGCAGGTCGGTCGACGTCCGCACGATGAGCTGAAGCACGCTGTCGAAGAACGAGGGCAGGGTATCCGGAAGCACAGTTGATGGCATCACCGTCAGTATACTGGTGACACGAGGCCGGGCAGGTCTGTGGGCCTGGCAAGCCGAGCAGGAAAGTGAAGAGCTTTCTCATCAACAACAGTCGGGGGACCTCGCGGAGGATCGCCTGCGCGATTGCAGCACTCCTGATCCAGCCCGGGGCCGCCCCGCTGCCAGGCCTACCTGGCCTGATAGGCTTGCCCAGCGCAGTCGCGACACTCACAGCGCAGCGCCAGACGTCCTTGCGCCCCGAGCCGCCCAAACGCCCGCTGCCAGCGCCGCTGAGGCAAACGCGCAACGGACGACTGTTCCCGCCGCTCGACCTCGGCCTGCTCGAAGGACCCGACCGCGAGGCATGGCAGAAGCCCGACGTCATCATGGACGTGCTCGGCATTGCGGACGGCGCTGTGGTTGCGGATCTTGGGGCAGGCGGGGGCTGGTTCACCATGCGGCTCGCGCGGCGTGTGGGACCAAACGGCTTGGTCTACGCGCAGGATGTTCAGGAGGAAATGATCAATGCCATCCGGCGACGGGTGATACGCGAGAATCTGACGAACGTTCGGACGGTGCTCGGCGCCACTACTGATCCGAAGCTACCGCGCGGCCTCGATGTCGTCTTGATCGTCAACTCGTTTCACGAGATGAACGACCCGGCGAAGCCCGACGGCATTCTGACGTTGCTGCGCAATCTGGCCAGCCTGTTGAAGCCGCAGGGCCGTATCGGCGTGAGCGACTTCACGCCGGGCAACGGCGGACCGGGACCACCCGTGGACGAGCGGGCCCCGGAGGAAAGCGTGATCGGGACGGCCGCCTCGGCTGGTCTGCGCCTGATGCGACGCGAGCTCGTCCCACCGTACCAATACCTGCTCGTCTTCGCGCGAGCATCGACCGGACGCGAGTCGCCATGAGCACCCTCGACGCCGTTCGAGCGCCTGTCCGAGCCGCCCTGACGATTGCAGGCAGCGATTCCGGTGGTGGCGCCGGTGTGCAGGCTGACCTCAAGACATTCGCGGCGTTCGGGGTCTACGGCACGAGCGCCATCACCGCGATCACGGCGCAGAACACCCTCGGCGTCACGGCAGCGATGCCATTGCCGGCCGATCTCGTGACCGCGCAGATCGAAGCCGTCGCCTCGGATATTCCGCTGCGAGCGACGAAGACCGGCATGCTCGGCAACGCCGCGATTGTCGAGGCAGTCGTGGCCGCCATCGACGCGCTCGAGCTTCCACTTGTGGTGGTCGATCCGGTGATGGTGGCCAAGAGCGGGGACCGGCTCGTGGACGAGGATGGCGTACGCGTCATCTGTTCGGAGCTGCTCCCACGCGCGCTGGTCGTGACGCCCAACATCCCGGAGGCCGAGGCGCTGAGCGGCGTGACGATCAGGACGCTCGATGACGCGCGCGAGGCCGCGCGCCGGATTCACGCCATGGGGCCGTCGGTCATCGTGAAGGGGGGCCACGCCGTCGGCGATGACCTCGTCGACCTGCTGTTCCACGACGGTGTGTTCGTGCCATTCCATACGCCTCGCATCAAGACGCTGAATACCCACGGTACGGGGTGTACGTTCGCGTCGGCTGTGGCCGCTCTCATGGCCCTCGGGCACGGGCTGCCAGAGGCAACAGGTCGCGCGCAGGCCTACGTGGCTGGTGCGATCCAACACGGCCTAACCATCGGACGCGGTCATGGCCCTGTCGACCACTTCTGGCAGTCTCACCACCTGCGACCCGCGGGTCTATACTGACAAGGTGACGCCGCCGACGCCGCTTCTGGCCATTGAACGCGCGCCGCTCGGCCTCGACCTGATACTGGGGGCAGTGAGCCAAGCGGACTCCGCCCGAGGTGGGGCTGACGGAGCAGTGGTGACATTTCTCGGGCTGGTGCGCAACCACAACGCGGGCCGCCGCGTCCTGTACCTGGAGTACGAGGCGTACGAACCGTTGGCTGTGAAGTCGTTCGAGCGGATCGCCAAGGAGATCCATCACCGCTGGCCAAGCGTTGTCATGGGCTTGCACCACCGGATCGGTCGTCTCGAGATCGGCGAGGCCAGCATCGTCATCGTCACGACGTCGCCGCATCGTGCGGACGCGTTCGCGGCGTGCCGATACGCGATCGAGCGGATCAAGCAGATTGCGCCCATCTGGAAGCACGAACACTTCGAGGGGGGCGACGTCTGGATTGAAGGGGCGACCGCGGATCCAGACGACGTGCGGGCGCGCGAGGCGGCGGAGCGGGCGGCGTGCGCGTGACGGTCCGGTTGTTCGCGCGGCTACGGGAGATCGCCGGCACGGCCGAGCTGACCCGTACGGTGGAGGCCGGCGCGACCGTCGGATCGCTGTGGAAGGATCTGGCGCGAGAGCACGCAGCGCTGGCACAGTATGAGCGGTCGATCTCCAGCGCGGTCAATGCCGACTACGCGAGAATGGATCGTCCGCTCGCCGACGGCGACGAGGTCGCATTTCTCCCGCCCGTCTCGGGCGGCTGAGCGCACGGCGGAGACCAGGGGAAGGGCCCCTAGAGTGAGCAATGTTTGACAAGTTGAGTGCTATCGAGCACCAGTACGAGGATCTCGTCGGGATGTTGGGATCCGTCGAGGTGCAGAGCGACGCGGCGCTGTACCGGAAGCACGCCAAGACGTTGGCCGAGATCGAGCCGACCGTCCAGAAGTTCCGCGAGTATCAGGCGGTCACACACGGCATCGCCCAAACCGAGGAGCTGGTCCACGCCGGCGACCCGGACATGCGCGAGCTCGCGCAGGAAGAGCTCAAGTCACTTGTGGCCAAGCGCGAGGCACTGGTCGCGGAGCTCAAACTGCTGCTCATCCCGAAAGATCCGAACGACGAGAAGAACGTCGTGTTGGAAATCCGCGCCGGCACCGGCGGAGACGAGGCGGCGCTCTTTGCGTCCGAGCTCTTCCGGATGTATACGAAGTTCGCGGAGCGGCAAGGTTGGCGTATCGAGGTCATGTCGACCAGCGAGACCGGCATCGGAGGCATCAAGGAAGTCATCGCGACCATCGAGGGACGCGGTGCGTACAGCAAGCTGAAGTACGAAAGCGGCGTCCATCGTGTGCAGCGTGTGCCGGCCACCGAGGCGAGCGGACGTCTCCACACGTCGACCGCCACCGTCGCGGTCCTGCCGGAAGCCGAGGACGTCGACATTCACATCAACGAGAAGGACCTTCGCGTCGATACCTTCTGCTCGAGCGGACCCGGTGGGCAGAGCGTGAACACCACCTACTCGGCGGTCCGCATCACCCACATCCCGACCGGCGTGGTCGTGTCGCAGCAGGACGAGAAGTCGCAGATCAAGAACCGGGCGAAGGCGATGAAGGTGTTGCGCGCTCGGCTGTACGAGATGGAGCTGCAGAAGCAGCAGGACGCCATCGCGAAGGATCGCCGCAGCCAGGTCGGCACGGGCGAGCGTTCAGAGAAGATCCGGACATATCATTACAAGGAAAACCGCGTGACCGATCATCGCGTCAACTTCACCATCTATCGGCTCGATGACGTGTTGAACGGCGATCTCGGCGAGGTGCTCGACGTTCTCGTGACGCATGACAACGCCGAAAAGCTCAAGCACGCGACGACGGCTTAAGGGTTTGGGGGGGGCAAGGGTTCGTGGGGTTCAATGGTTCGAGTGGAGGGGATATTCTTCGTGGTTGGGGCGTCGAACTATCGAACCCCTGAACCTGTGAACCTGTGAACCCCTGAAGCTGTGAACCTTCAAACCCCCTCTTGAACCAGGCAACCCAGTCGATCCCAGACCCGTCGTGCCTACTCTCCATGAGCTGGTCGCCAACAGTCGACGTCGCTTGTACGACGCGGGCATCCCACAAGCCGAAGCCGATCTCGACGCGCGTCTGATTCTGGAGCATCTCGTCCACTGGGACACGGCGCGCTTCTTTGCGCACGGGGAGCAGCAGGCCAACGCGGACGTGGTCCAGCGCTACGAGGCCTGCATCGAGCGCCGCGTGCGGCGGGAGCCGACCGCGTACATCATTGGAGAGCGGGAGTTCTGGGGACTTCCGTTCGAAGTCACGCCGGCGGTTCTCATCCCCCGCCCAGAGACCGAGCTGATTGTCGAGATCGCGTTGGAACGGTACCCCATCAAGACGGCGTCGCTCGAGATCGCCGACGCGTGCACCGGCAGTGGATGTCTGGCCATAGCGCTCGCCCTCGAGCGTCCGGCAGCGCGGATCGTCGCCACTGATACTTCACGCGCGGCTCTCGAGGTGGCGACTCGGAACGCCGCTCGACACCAGGTCCTCTCGAGGGTGCGATTCGAGCACGCCGATCTCCTCGCCGTCGTCCCGGGCTCGTTCGATCTGATTGTGTCCAACCCGCCTTACGTCGCGGCGAACGATGCCTCGACTCTGCAGCCAGAAGTGTTGGGGTACGAACCACGCATGGCGCTCTTCGCAGGAATGGACGGGCTCGACGTGATCCGCTCCTTGGTCAGCCAAGCGGCCGAGCGGCTCAGGGCTGGTGGTCTGTTGGTGTTCGAGTTCGGATATGGGCAGACCACGGCCATCAGGAAGCTGCTGGCGGACACCTCAGGCTTGACACTCGTTGACGTCCGTAACGACCTGCAGGGTGTCCCCAGAACGGGTATCGCGCGTCGGGAATAGCCTCTGCGTGTCACGCAGGTCGACGATCCGGCCCACTCTCTGGCAGCGGCGGTCCAACCAGTCCAGGACCTCGTCGCGCGCGCGTCTTCACCTTCTCTGCGACATCGTCGTCGAGATGTTTGACAGCGAGCCGCGAGATTGCCTCTCTCGAATCAAACGATATCAAGATATCGTCGAACCAGAGATTCCTGACCGACCGTCCCCTTCGGCTTGACAGTCACCGCGGTCGGCTCTAGGCTCGCGCGAATGACCAACTGCTTGTTCTGCAGAATTGCCAAGCGCGAGATTCCGGCATCAATCGTCTACGAGGATGAGCGGGTGCTCGCCTTCAACGACATCAACCCGCAGGCGCCAACGCACGTGCTCGTGATCCCCAAGCGGCATGTCGCCACATTGAGCGACCTCACGATCGAAGACGACGCAATGATCGGTGAGCTAGCGCGCCGTGCGGCGGCCATCGCGCAAGAGCGCGGCATCGCGGCAAGCGGCTTTCGAACCGTGTTCAACACGAACCGCGACGCGGGGCAGACTGTGTTTCATGTCCATCTGCACCTGCTCGGTGGTCGCCATCTGGATTGGCCCCCAGGTTGAGCCGGATAAACCAGTGATCAGTGAACCCTCGAATGACTAACGCGGCCTCCCGGCTTCTCTCTCGCGAAGCCGCGCTCCGGCCAGCATGTTGGTCATCGCGTAGTTCCCCTCGTGACACGCGTACTCGTACATCAGATCCGGACTGCGTTTCATCGGGATCTGGGCGGTCCAGGATCGCGTCCACGTCGAGGGATCGTTGACCGTGAACTCGTAGAGCAGCGTGTCGCGATCCACGCGGGTAAAGCGTTCGGTAAGCCGTGTGGTCGCCGTCGCACCAGCAAGACTTGTCTCGCCGACGAAATTGGTCGTCTCCACCACCAACGTCTCACCCTCCCAGCGTGCACGGGAGTCACCCTTCCGTTGACGGATGGCCCCATGCGGCCGTCGATCGAGCGGGACGATCCGTGCGTCGTGGACCATCTCGTTGAGGATCACCACGTAGTCCTTGGTCTGGAACACCTGGACGTTGTTGTTGTACGCCCCAGGCGTCATCGGTGGACCAGCGTTGAACCCGACGATGCAGCGCTCCTGGAGTGGTCGGTCGGTGTAGCTGTCGGCGCGCGGACGTCCCGCTTGATCGTCGCGTTGAGCGGCGGCGCGCGCGTTCTCCCGCTGCTGGCCTTCGGGCGTGTACGGAGGAAGGCGGCCATTCGGAGGGTCGACGATGAGCGAGGTACGGCGGGAGCCGGTCAGCTTGTCACCACGGTCGTACCAGAACTCGTTGTACGGCACGACGCCGCCTGGCGGATACAGCGCGCCACCTTTTGCATCGTCGATCAGGTCGCGATTCTGCCGTCGGTTCTCTTCGCGTTCGAACGCCGCAGCTTCTTCCGCCGTCAGTTCGGTGCGATCGCCGAGAGCGGCCGGACGTTCCAGTGGCGTGATGGTGCGGTAGTCCCAGACGCCTTGTAGATCCGGCTGCCCATCGGCGGTACGGGGTGCCTTCCACGTCCTCCGGTTGGAGGCTCCCGACGTCGGTGCCGATCCGGCCGTCGTCTGACCGTTGACCGTGGGCGACTCCAGCCAGCCAATCGCCAGCACTGTGGCGACCGCCAGCACGGCGTTAGCGCGAGGGCTCATCTCACTCTCCTCCTTCGTGCCGGCACTGCGCGTGCCACGATGACGCTACCACCGAATCCGACGCCGAGCGAATCATCGGCAGGCCACATACGCCGTCCCTCTCGCCCCCGGCCAGGTCCTGCCCGCGTTGCCGAGCGAGGAATTCGCCCACTGGACGATGTGGCTGCGCTACCGGAGCGCAAGCGTTCCCAGTGCGAGGAGCATTCGCCGGTCCCAGTCCGTCTGTTGATGCGTTCTCAACGGTTGTCACGCAGCGCAGCATCTACCGCGTCCCTGTATTCTAGAATTCAACGGCCAACGATTATCCAAGGCAATTCGCGAAGCGAGCGGATCACGGGGACCCCGTGATCCGTGAGCTCCGACGCTCTCGGATGCGGTTGTTCGCTTCGGTGCAGGAGCACCGCACGCATCCCCGTGCGCAGGGCGCCTTCCACGTCATGGCGAATGCTATCGCCTACCATCAGGGCATCCGATGGCGCCACAGCCATGCGATCGAGCACCGCGCGGAAGATGCTCGGATGCGGCTTCATCATGCCGTGTTCGGAGGACGAAACGCTGGCGGCAATGAGACCGTCGAGGGCGAAGTGCGACTCGAACGACGCCAGGCTGCGATGCGAGTTCGACACCAGACCCACGCGAATCCCGTCCTCCGCCAACGAACGGAGCACATCGGGGACCTCGTCATAGAGCTCGAAGTGATGACAGGCCGCCCACTCGCGATAGATCTCGCGCGCGCACGGATCGACCGTCGGCCCACGGCCGCCCATCCGCTCGATGATGTGGCGCGTGTACGCCACATACAGTTCCTCGTCGTACGGCGCCTCATCTGGCGTGTCCAGAATCCGAGCGGCGCTCGCGACGCCGGCGTCGAATGCCGACGGATCGACGTCCATCCCGTAGCGGCGACAGAACACCTGATACCCTTCTGCCTGAAACATCGGGCCAGGGTAGATGAGCGTGAAGTCGACGTCGAAGAGAACGGCTTTGAATCCGTTCACAGCTCTCGATCGGGTTGGTCGTACGGCCCGGTGATGACAACGGCAGCGCGGCTGGGGTCGAGCAGTCGCTGAGCAGCGGCATGGACGTCGTCGCGGGTGACCGCTGAGAGGTAGTCACGCAATCGGACGTCGTATTCGAGCCCCAAGCCGAAGAACTCGGCGTTCTGCAGGACGCTTGCGATTCCCGCATTCGTCTCGAGCGCACGCGGCATCGATCCAATCAGGTATTGCCGCGACTCGGCCAGTTCACGATCGGTTACGCCATCGGCGCACATCCGCGCGAGCTCCTCGTCGATGGACGCAATCGCGCGGTCCACGTTTGCCGGACTCACGCCGGCGCGAACCATCAGCGGACCCTCGACCACGCTGGCGTCCAAGGCGCTGGAGACGTAATAGGCCATCCCTTGCCGCTCACGGATGCTGTCCCCCAATCGACCTCCCAATGCGTACTGTCCCAGAATGTTGTTCATGAGCAGGGATGCGTAGTACGTCGGGTCCGATCGTGCGATCGAGACGAAGCCATAGGCGATATCGGCCTGCGACTTGTTCATCATCGGCACCACCAGACGACGTCGAGCGGTGGCGCGCGGTGGCGACGGAAGCGGCACGGCCCGAGTGGTCGGCGCCGTCCATTCACCGAACGCCCTGGTCGCAGCGGCAACCGCCGAGTCCGATCGAACGTCGCCCACGATGACCACACTGAGCGCCGATGGCACGAACCGTTCGCGATGCAGTGCGCGCAACCGGTCAATCTTCATCGCCTCGATCGAGCTCACCGTCCCCTTGGCCGGTCGACCGTAAGGATGGTCGGTGCCGTAGAGCAGCGCCATGAGCTCGTGCAGCGCCTTGATGTAGGGACTGTCCTCGTCTTGCGCAATGGCTGTCAGCACCTCGCCTCGGCGAACGGCCAGCTCCGCATCAGGGACGGTCGGTTCGATGACTATCTCGCCGAGGACTTCGAGCACCGCGTCGAAGTCCGCGGACAAACAGGCGCAGCCGAGCGTGAACTGATGCCGGTTGACATTGATTGTCAGCGAGACGCCTCGGCTCTCGAGCGCTTCGGCCAGCTCGTCGGCGGAACGACGCCTGGTCCCGCGATCGATGAGGCGGGACAAGAGGTGCACGGCGCCCGGGGCATCAGGAGGATCGCACACAGCGCCAGCCGACATGGCGAGGCTGATCGTGACGGCTGGAGTCTTTCGCGTTTCCTTTGTCGTGACCACGACGCCGTTGGCCAGAATGGCGCGGACCGGGCCAAGGCGAGCCGGCGCCAGAGGCGTCTGTACCGTCGCCCCAGGTGTGGCCCGGGTCGAGTCCGACGATGGCGGTGTCGACATGGCGTCCTCACCTTCCACGTCACGCTCGCTCGTGCTCGGAATGACGACGCGAGACGTCATCGGGCACGGGCAGCGGATCGAACCACCCGACGGTCCGATTGGACTCCGAGAGCATGCGTCTTGCGAGTGCCGCCACCTGCTCGGGCGTGACGGCATCGATGCGAGCCGATGCGTCACGGTAGACCTCTGGACAGCCGATCGTCTCGAAGTACCCCAGTTGGTGGGCGATGTTGGTCACGCTGTCGGCGTCGAAAACGAGCCGGGCCTTCAACTGCGTCTGCGCGACGTGCACCTCGGCCGCGCTCACACCCTGCTGCCGCACACCATCGAACTCCTGCAGCAACCGCGACTCGACCGTGGTGAGCGGAGTCCCGGTGGTCGCGGTGGCTGACACGATGTAGAGAAACGGATGGGCCGTCGGCAGCAGGCCACCGGACACGGTGGAGGCGAGTCCGGTATCGACCAACGCACGATACAACCGTGTCCGGCGCTGCGGGGGCGGCACACGGAAGCTGAACCACAAGTTGATGCCCTTCGCACCGGTCAACACCGCATCCAGCACGATCGCCGGGAAGAACTCCGGATCGCCAGCCGCCGGCGCATGAAATCCCACCTTCAGGTACGCGGTCGTGCCCTCTTTCCGGATCGTCAGACGCCGTTCCCCCGTCTGTTCCGGCTCTGCGGTCCTGATCCGCGGCGGCTCGGCGCCCGCAGGAATCTGTCCGAAGTGACGCTCCACCTGTCGAATCGCGGCGTCGGCGTCGACGTCCCCTACGATTACGAGTGTCGCGTTGTTGGGGACGTAATAGCGACGGTAATGGCCGTAGAGATCCTCACGGGCCATCGACTCCAGGTCGGCGATCCAGCCGATCGTCGGATGCCGATAGGCGTGGGCCTTGAAGGCAGTCGCGACGAGCTCTTGATCGAGCAGTTGATCGGGATCGTTCTCGCCACCCTGCAACTCGGAGATGATGACCGTCCGCTCGGATTCGCAATCGTCAGGGTGATAGAGGCAGCGCGCCATCCGCTCGGACTCGATGAACAGCATCCGGTCGAGCGCATCGGAGGTCGCCGTCTCCAGGTACGTGGTTTGATCGATCCACGTATAGCCGTTCCAGCTTCCGCCGAACTGCTCGATGATGCCTTTGACCTGATCGCGTGGGATGTTGGTGGTCCCCTTGAAATTCATGTGCTCGACCCAGTGCGAAACCCCGGTGAGGCCCTGGCCCTCGTCCTTCGATCCGACCTTGTACCAGCACCACACTGACGCGAGCGGAGCGGTGTGCTCCTCCTGGACGATCACCTTCAGACCGTTGCCGAGCGTGACGCTGCGAACCGGCGCCACCACGCGCGCCTCTGCCGAGCTGGCCATCAGTTCATTATAGAATCGAAGAATCTCCATGCCTGAGTGGAAAGACACCGTCAATCTGCCGCGAACCGACTTTCCCATGAAAGCCAATCTGCCGACGGCCGAGCCTGAAATGCTCGGCCGCTGGTCGGCGATCGACCTCTACGGGAAGATTCGCGCGCGCCGCGCAGGCGCGCCGAAGTTCGTGCTGCACGACGGTCCGCCGTACGCCAATGGCAACATTCACATCGGCACGGCACTCAACAAGATCCTGAAGGACTTCGTCGTCAAATCGAAGTCCATGGCTGGCTTCGACGCGCCGTACGTTGTCGGCTACGACTGCCACGGGCTGCCCATCGAGCTCCAGGTGGACCGCGAGCTCGGTAGCAAGAAGCGTGACCTGACCGTGGCCGAGTTCTGCCGCGCCTGTCGCGCGTACGCGCAGCGCTTCGTCGGCACGATGTCCGAGCAGTTTCAGCGACTGGGGGTCTTGGGCACCTGGGATGAACCGTATCTCACGATGGACTTTCGCTACCAGGCGGCCATCGTGCGAGCGTTCGGCAAGTTCGTCGAGCGCGGCCTCGTCTACAAGGGCAAGAAACCGGTGCACTGGTGCATCCATTGCCGCACGGCACTGGCGGAGGCCGAAGTCGAGTACGAAGACCACTCATCGCCATCGATCTATGTCGAGTTTCCGCTCGCGCCTGAAAGCGCCGAGGAGCTTGGTCGGAGAGTGCCGGCGCTCGCCGGACGCGCGGCGTCCGTGCTCATCTGGACGACCACGCCATGGACCATCCCCTCGAACCTGGCGGTGGCGTTCCATCCGGAGTTCGACTACGCCGCCTACGAGTTCGATGGACGAGCCGTGATCCTCGCTGACGGGCTGGCCGCCAGGGTCGCGGCGGCCGTCGGGCGTCCCCTTGGCGCGGCCGTCGCGCGGATGAAAGGCGAAACCCTCGAGCACATCCGCTTCAAGCATCCGCTCTACACGCGCGACTCGGTTGGCGTGCTCGGCGAATACGTCACGCTCGACGCCGGTACGGGCGCGGTCCATACCGCACCCGGCCATGGTGCGGACGACTTCGCCACGGGAATGCGCTACGGTCTGGAGATCTACGCGCCGATCGGTCCGGCGGGACACTTTCTCGACAGCGTCGAGCTCTTCGCTGGGATGCGCGTGTTCGATGCCAATCCGAAGGTCGAAGCCGCGCTCAAGGAGCGCGGCCGGCTGTGGCATCGCGAAGCGTTCTCCCACCAGTATCCGCACTGCTGGCGCTGCCACAATCCCGTGATCTTCCTGGCGACGTCGCAGTGGTTCATCCGGATGGATGGCGATCCGGTGGTCACGGAGTCCACCGAACACACCCGGCAAGCCGCCGCGGCGCAGCAGGCCGAGCCACGGACGCTGCGCGCCGCCGCGCTGCACCAGATCGACAACCGGGTCACCTGGATTCCGGCGTGGGGACGCGACCGTATCTACAACATGGTCGCGAACCGTCCCGACTGGTGCATTTCGCGACAACGTGCGTGGGGAGTGCCCATCCCGGCTCTCGACTGCGTCAAGTGCGGGGAAGCGGTCGTGTCACCGGCCATCGTTGCACGGGCGGCGCAGGTGTTCGAACAGCACGGTGCGGACTCCTGGTACGAACGGCCGTCCGAGGAGTTCGTCCCGTCGGGCCTGACGTGCCCGATGTGCAGCGGCACAATCTTCGAGCGTGAGATGAACATCCTCGACGTGTGGTTCGATTCCGGGTCGAGCCATGAAGCCGTGCTATCGGTCCGACCCGAGCTGAGCTGGCCTGCTGACATGTACCTCGAGGGTAGTGATCAACATCGCGGATGGTTCCAGAGCTCGCTGCTCGTCGGCCTCGGCACACGCGGACGAGCGCCGTTCAGGGAGGTTCTGACGCACGGGTTCACCGTTGCCGAGGACGGGCGGAAGATGTCCAAGTCGCTCGGCAACTCGATCGAGCCGAAAGACATCATCAAGGAGAGCGGCGCGGACATCCTGCGGCTGTGGGTCTCGATGAGCGACTACACGCAAGAGATCCGGATCAGCAAGGAGATCCTCGCGCGCGGCGTCGAGGCGTACCGCAAGATCCGGAACACTCTGCGCTACCTCGTCGCCAATCTCTACGACTTCGACCCCGCGGTGGACTCGGTCCGGCGTGAGGAGATGGAAGAGGTCGATCGCTATATGCTTGCGAAGTACAGCGAGCTCGCGACGCGGATCCTCCGCGCGTACGCCGCCTACGATTGGAGCACGGCTTTCCAGGCGATCAACACGTTCACGACGGTCGATCTCAGCGCGTTCTACGCGGACGTGTCGAAGGATCGGCTGTATACGTTCGCCGCGCGCTCGAAGGAGCGGAGGTCGGGCCAGACGGCGCTCTACATCATCGCGGATGGCCTGACGCGGCTGCTCGCGCCCATCCTGACCTTCACGGCTGACGAGGTCTGGACGCATCTGCCTGGCAAACGGGACACATCGGTGCACATGGCCTCGTTTCCGTCACCGGTGGACCTCGACGCGTGGATCGACACAGGCCTCGTTGAGCGTTGGACGGCGCTGGGTGTGGTTCGCGACCGCGTCCTCGCGCAGATCGAGCCATTGCGGAAGGACAAACAGATCGGCAGCTCGCTGCAGGCCAAGGTGACCATCCTGGCTCCGCCGTCCGAGCTTGCGCTGCTGAGACAGTACGCGGCCCAGCTCCCGATGATCTTCATCGTGTCAGACGTCGAGCTCGTCGACGGGTCGTCGAGCGACGACCGCCAACCGCGCATCGAGATCACTCGCGCCGGCGGTTCCAAGTGCGAGCGCTGCTGGCGGTACGTTCCCGCGGTGTCCACCGACCCCACGTGGGCCGGTTTATGCGAACGGTGCCAGGAGGCCCTTTTGGAACCCGCCCGTGGCTAGAGCGCCGGTCGGCCGTCATCTCGAGATCTGGATCCCGCTGGTGATCATCGTCTTGGATCAGATCACGAAGGCGATGGTGCGAGCCTGGCTGCCGCTCCACGACACCACAACGATCATTCCCGGCTTCCTGGACTTCACGCACATCCGCAACACCGGTGCCGCGTTCGGCTTCCTCGACGCGGTGCATTTCCCGGGCAAGACGATCGTGATCTCGCTCGTCGCGACCGGCGCGCTCATCGGGATCGGCATGTACTCCGCCGCCCTTTCATCGCACCAACTCTTTGCGCGGACGGGTCTGGCGCTCGTCATCGGCGGGGCCACCGGCAACCTCATCGATCGCGTCTTCACGGGCTCGGTCGTCGACTTCGTCGACGCGTACTTCGGGACGTGGCACTTCTGGACGTTCAACGTCGCCGACTCCGCGATCACAATCGGCGTCATCGTCATGATCCTCGACATGCTGCGGCCCGGTGTGCAGGCGGCCCGCGAACATGCCGGCTGATACGGTCACCGTCGAAGCCGAGCATGCCGGGTCGCGGCTCGATCGGTTCCTGGCAGCCGTGCTCGGCACGATCTCTCGATCGCAGATCCAGCGGCTCATCAGAGAAGGGCACGTGCGCGTGGACGGCCGACCGGCCAAGGCTAATCTGTCCTTGAAGAAGGGCCAGGCCATCGCGGTCGAGGTGCCGGAGGCGGTCCCATCCGCTGTCGCCGCGGAGCCACTCCCGATTCCGATCCTCTATCAAGACGAGGACATCGTCGTCGTCGACAAGCCGGCCGGAATGGTCGTGCATCCGGCCGCGGGACACGCGACCGGCACGCTCGTCAACGCCTTGCTTCACTCCGTGGACGACCTCAGTGGCATCGGCGGCGAGAAGCGACCGGGCATCGTCCATCGGCTGGACAAGGGCACGTCCGGGCTGATGGTCGTCGCGAAGAACGACGCGGCACACGAGGCGTTGGCGCAACAATTCCACGATCGACAGGTGGACAAGGAGTACATCGCGCTCGTGTGGGGAGAAGTGCAGCCGGGGCGACGCATCGACGCGCCGATCGGTCGCGATCCAGAAGACCGGAAGAGGATGTCTGCACGGGCCCGCCGAAGTCGAGAGGCGGTGACGCGCGTCGTCCGCACCGAGCCACTGACTCGCGCGCTCACGCTGGCTGTTGTCGCGATTCACACTGGCCGCACGCACCAGATCCGCGTGCATCTCAGCGCCATTGGACACCCGGTCGTTGGCGACGCGCTCTACGGCGGCGTCCACCGTCGTGTGCCGGGCGACCTTCGAGCGGTCACCCGTTTGGAGCGACCGTTTCTGCACGCCGCGCGACTGGCATTCAGGCATCCTCTCAACGGGCGCCGCATGGAATTCACGAGTCCGCTTCCGCGGGATCTCCAGTCCGTGCTGGACCACTTGCGGGAATCGCTACAGGCACGGGGTTAGTCCGCTGGAGGGGAGCCTGCGGGATGAAGCGAGCGGCGGAGCACGAGCCGAACGGAGCGGGCCCAGACCGGGGGGGGGGGGGGGGGGGGGGGGGGGGGGGGGGGGGGGGGGGGGGGGGGGGGGGGGGGGGGGGCCGCTGGAGAAATCAATGAAGCGGATCTATCAAGGTCGGGTGTTCTCGGTGGACGTGGGTCGGCTGGCGTTTCCCAGCGGATCGGAGCACGAGGTCGAGATTGTGCGGCATCGACCGTCGGTCGTGCTGATCCCCATCCTGGGCGATGGGCGTGTCGTGTTGGTGCGGCAGTTCCGACCGACGATCGGGCGGATGACGTGGGAGCTGCCTGCCGGCTCAATCGATCCGAACGAGCCGCTCGAAACAGCGGCTGTTCGCGAGTGCGCCGAGGAAACGCGGCTTGTTCCTGCGGTCGTCGAACGCGTGGCCGCACACTATCCGGCGCCCGGGTTCTGTGACGAGCTGCTGGTGTTCTTCCGCGTAACGTCACTCACGGAAGTGGGCCCCGATTCCGGGTATCACGCGGATCCCGACGAAGACATCGAGGCGCGCGCCGTCAGCGTTGCCGAGGCGCGCGCGATGGTGGCCCGTGGAGAGATTGAGGACCTCAAGACGGCCTTCGGTCTGACACTCGCCTAACTCGAGGACCCGCTCCACCTCGCGCCCTCGTTGCCTGCTTTCACGTCAGGCGCGAGCGACGCCGTGTCGAGACGACGCGACGCGTCCCGTCAGCTTCGCGTCCTTACGCTTGGTTATCGGCGGCTTGTCCGAGGACGCCGGTTGCAGCGCCAACGCCAGCACCTCGTCTATCGTCGAGACCAAGTGTACCGTCAGCCCCTGACGCAACTCGGGCGTCAGATCCTCGTTCACGTTCTTGGCGTTTTGCTTGGGCAGGATGACTTCGTTGATCCCGACCCGTCGCGCGGCCAACACCTTTTCCTTGATGCCACCGACCGGCAGCACGCGACCAGACAGCGTGATTTCGCCCGTCATCGCCATGTCGCCACGAACGGAACGGCGTGTGAGGATTGAGGCCATCGCAGCCGCCATGGTGACGCCAGCCGAGGGGCCGTCTTTCGGGATGGCGCCAGACGGGACGTGGACGTGCAGCTCTGCGCTCTTGAAGAACTCAGGATTGATGCCGTACTCGCGCGCGTGCGTCCGGAGCCACGACAGGGCGGCGCGCGCCGACTCTTTCATGACGTCGCCAAGCTGACCGGTAAGCGTCAGCGAGCCGGCTCCGGCCATCCTCGAAGCTTCGATGAAGAGCACTTCGCCGCCTGCCGGAGTCCATGCGAGGCCGATGGCGACACCCGGATCCTTCGTGCGCTCCTCCATCTCCTCGTCGAGGAACTTCGGCGCGCCGAGCATGTCGATCACGAGGTCGGGTGTCACCTTCAGCGCTTTCTCATTGCCCTCGGCCCGGCGACGCGCGGCCTTTCGGCAGATCGCACCGATCTCTCGCTCGAGGTTGCGGACGCCTGCTTCCCGGGTGTAGCCGCGTATCACCTGATGCAGCGAGGCCGGCGTGAAGATCAGCTGCTCCAGCGTCAACCCGTGATTCTTGACCTGCTTGTCGACCAGGTGCTCGGTGGCGATCTTGAGCTTCTCTTCCTCGGTATAGCCCGCGATTTCGAGCACCTCCATGCGATCGCGCAGCGGAGGCGGAATCGGGTCGAGCACGTTCGCGGTCGTGATGAACAGCACCTCGGACAGATCGAAGGGGACATCGAGGTAGTGATCGCGGAACGTGTTGTTCTGCTCCGGATCGAGCACCTCGAGGAGGGCGGACGAAGGGTCACCGCGGAAGTCGGAGCCGAGCTTATCGATCTCGTCGAGGATGAACACGGGGTTCTTCGATTCGGCCCGCCGCAGGCCCTGGATGATCTGGCCAGGCAGCGCGCCGATGTAGGTTCGCCGATGGCCACGAATCTCCGCCTCGTCACGCATGCCGCCCAGCGACACGCGCACGAACTTCCGGCCCAGTGCTTCCGCGATCGAACGCGCGAGTGAGGTCTTCCCGACTCCAGGCGGTCCGACGAAGCACAGGATGGGTCCCTTCACGTCGGGATTCAGCTTGCGAACGGCCAAGTATTCCAGAATGCGGTCTTTCGCCTTCTCCAGCCCTGAGTGGTCGGCGTCCAGCACTTGCTTGGTGTGCGGGAGGTCGATCACTTCATTAGTTCGCTTCACCCAAGGCAACCCTACGAGCCAGTCAAGGTACGTCCTGGAGACGGTGTACTCGGCGGCGGCTGGCGGCATCTTCGACAGCCGGTCCAGTTCGCGCAGCGCCTCCTTCTTCGCCGGCTCCGGCATGCCGGCGGCCTCGATCTTCTCGGCAAGGTCCTCGACTTCCTTCGTCTGATCGTCGCCTTCGCCAAGCTCCTTCTGAATCGCTTTTATCTGCTCGCGCAAGAAGTACTCGCGCTGGTTCTTCCCGACCTCGGACTGCACCTGCGACTGGATCTTCGAGCCGAGCTCGAGCACCTCGAGCTCCTTGATCAGGATGCGGTTGAGCTTGTCCATCCGCCCGCGGATATCAAGGGTCTCGAGCACCTCCTGCTTCACCGCCGCACTGATCGTCGTCAGGTTCGAGGCAATGAAATCGGCGAGCCGCCCGGGCTCGGCAATGTTCATCGCGAGCGTTTGCAGGTCGTCGGAGAGCAGCGGCGACAGTGACACGACCTGCTGGAAATTCGTGCGGATGTTGCGCGCGAGGGCATCGATCTCCAGTCGATCGGCCTCGACGGTCCCTTCGGCGACAGCATCCACCCGGGCACGCAGGTACGGGTGTGTCGACAAGACCTGCCGCATCTGCACGCGCGCCAGCCCTTGGACGATGAGGCGCAGGCTGCCATCGGGCAGCTTGAACATCTTGTGGATGTGCGTGGCGGTACCGACAGCGTAGAGATCGGCTTGGTGCGGCTCTTCGACTGCGGCGTCGTGTTGCGTGAACACCGCGATCAGCTTCCCGTTGCCGATCGCGTCGTCGATGAGCCGAACGGAGCTTTCGCGGGCCACCGCAAGGGGCATGAACGAGTTCGGAAACAGCACGGTGTCACGCAGCGGCAGGATCGGTAGCTCGGACGGAATCGGCGGCGTCCGTTCAACGCTAGAGATGTCCTCGGTCTTGAGATCCTCGATCTGATCGCTCATGAAGACCCCACTCGCTAGGAACGGATCGCTGACGTGCAGCCGTCACGACGTCCGCCACATACGGGCGTCGACGCCGTGCGGTGAAGTGAGATGGCCGATGGTTTCGCAGATGGGGAGGCAACGCGGGCTCCGCCACCGGCGGAGCCCGTCATCCAGAACTGGGACCGCCGGACGTTACATGTCGAGGAACGGCGATGACGCGCCGCGACGAGACTGCTGTCGCGCGCGCTGCTCAGCCATTTCTCGCGCCTCTTCACAACCCTTGCACCGAACGGCGAATGGTAGCGCACGCAGACGCTTCTCGGCGATTTCTTCCCCGCACTCGAAGCAGTTACCGTAGTCGCCCTGCTCGAGACGAGCCAGGGCGTCCGTGACCTTGTTTAAGGTCTCGGACTTCATCTGGATCAGGGCGAACTCGAGATCGTCTTGGGTGTCGGCCTCGGAGCTCTCAACCGCGTCGAACACTTCGCTCTGCTTGCCGCCCCAGGTGCCCTCGGCGCGCACGTCGCGCATCTTGCCCTGGACCTCGGCCTGCAGCTCCCGGCGGCGCGCCTCGAGCATCTTCTTCAGTTCGGTGTATCGGGAACGTGTTCCCTGCTTGTTGTCTACAGCCGCCATGAGGCCGCTCCTTCCGTGACCCTCGTGGGCCGGTATGAAATCGCCGTCAATTATGCAAATGAACTGCCAATACTAACGACGTCCAGTCCGGTCCGCAAGTGCTGTTTGTATCGGCAGCCACTGGATCGCCCTGTAGGGGCAACCGGCAAATTCCCGCGACGGTGAGTCACGACGAACCTAACAGCGTTTTCGGCTATTATCTGCAGCATTTCCAATACTTTACCTGTCATTCTGCTCGCGTCGTTCATCCACCGTTGGTAGCCATCGTTGCTTTAGACGTCTCGATTCGGCGAACGGTTCGTCTGTCGACCCCGAGGTACGCTGTCCGGATTGGGTGACGGTGCTGTCCACGCACAGTGTGGACCGACGGACACAAAACCGTCGCTTCCTCGGGCCAACATGGCATTCGTGTGCTGAGCCTCGGGATCGTTTCAGGCAGGGCTGTGCCGCCCCCGAGCGTCTCGCCCTGGCGCCAAGGCGCAGCATCTTGCCGGGGAGTGAAGGGGCTGGCTATACTTCATGTTTTGGTCAGCCAAGTGGCTGGCTCCCCTGCTTCGGTCTCCCGACCGGGAGACCTCAACAGTGAAGACGAACCATGGCCAAGCAGTGCGAGATTTGCGGAAAGAGTCCATCCGTCGGCCGCCAGATCAGCCACGCGCACAACGTCAGCCCGCGGCGCTTCGACCCCAACCTTCAGACTGTGCGCGCATCAGTCAATGGCGGGACGCGGCGACTGCGTGTGTGCACGCGATGCCTGCGCTCGGGCAAGGTGATGAAGGTCGCCTGAGTGTTCACGTGAAGCACGCATTCAACGTCGCGGGCGCCCCAAAGGCGATCGGACCCTACTCGCCGGCCGTCCGCGTCGGCCAGTGGGTGTTCGTCTCAGGTCAGGTACCCTTCGACCCGGCGACCGGCCAGCTCATCGAAGGGGACATCGCGGCCCAGACCCGGCGCGTTCTGATGAATGTCGGAGCGCTTCTCTCCGCGTCGGGACTCGGCTTCGAGGCCGTTGTGCGGACTACGGTGTTCCTCGCGGACATGAACGATTTCGCGGCCATGAACGCGGCCTATGCGGAGTTCTTTACCGAGCCTTACCCGGCGCGCTCGACGATCCAAGCCGCTCGCCTGCCCAGGGACGCTCGGGTCGAAATCGACGCCGTGGCCATGATTGGAGATTGAAGACTGGGGAATCGGCCGGCGCGCCAAGGAACACGTGGGGAAGGCGTGGCAGTACGGAGTCAGCGTCCTCTCTCGATATCGAGGACTCCTTCGATCCCTCGCAGCGACGCCATCACCGTGTCCAGGTGTTTGAGGTCGCTAATCTCGATCGTCACATCGATACGAGCACACTGGTCGTCGTCAGTGCGAGCCTCCAGGTTCTTGATGTTGGTGTTGATGTCAGCGATTCGCGCGCTGACGGCGGCGAGCATCCCTTTCCGGTCCTCCAGTTTCATCGTCAGCTTGACGGGGTAGCTGGCGGCTGGTGCTTCGCCCTTGTCCCATTCGACGTCGATCCGCCGCTCCGGATCGTAGAGCAGATTGATCACGTTCGAACACGTCGCTGAGTGGACCGACACGCCCTTGCCGCGCGTCACGTACCCGACGATCTTCTCGCCTCGAATCGGATTGCAGCATCGGGCGCGGAAGACCAGCACATCGTCGGATCCTCGGACTTTGATCTGGTTGTCTGTGCCGTCGCTGATCCGACGCGATGTCGTGGGAACAGCAGCCTCCGGTGCCTTCTCGTTCAGCCGATCGGCTGGGACGATCTTGGACAGGAGCTGCTTGACAGACAGCATGCCGTAGCCGATCTGCGCGAACAGGTCATCCGGCTTGCTACCGCCGTTCTCGTTCAAGACCTTGGTGAAGGGCTCGGTCTCGACCACACCCTTCACAGTCAGGTCGAAGCGACGGAGCTCCTTGTCGAGCATCTTGCGTCCGAGGTCGATCGCGCGCGCACGTTCCTCGAGTCGGATGAGGTGCTTGATTTTGTAACGGGCATGCGAGGTGGCGACGTAGTTGAGCCAATCGCGACTGGGCTTGTGGCCAGCCGACGTGACGATCTCGACGATGTCCCCGTTTCTGAGACGGGCGCGCAGCGGCACCATCTTGCCATTCACGCGGGCACCGACGCACTGATGGCCCACGCCCGTGTGAATCGCGTACGCGAAGTCGATGGGCGTCGCGCCGCGCGGGAACACCTTGACCTCGCCCTTCGGCGTGAAGGCGTACACCTCGTCCGGGTACAACTCCACCTTCAGGTGTTGGATGAACTCACGCGGATCCCGGACCTCTTGCTGGTACTCGAGCAGCTGTCGAAGCCATTGCAGCGCGCGGTCGTCCTTGTGGTCGCTGACGCGGCCCTCTTTATATTTCCAGTGCGCGGCGATGCCCTCCTCCGCCATCACGTGCATTTCCACAGTCCGGATCTGCACCTCGAAGGGTGTGCCGTTCTCGCCGATGACCGACGTGTGTAGCGACTGATATCCGTTCGGGCGCGGCATCGCGATGAAGTCTTTGATGCGGCCTGGCACCGGAGACCACGTTTGATGAATGATGCCGAGCGCGGCGTAACAGTCGCGCACGCTGTTGGTGATGATGCGGAGCGCGACGAAGTCGTACACCTGATTCAAGTCGATGCGCTGCCGGCGGAGCTTTTGATGGATGCTCCACAGGCGCTTGATGCGACCAGACACCTCGACGAATGGAACGGCGGCATCGCGCAGCTTCGTCTCGATGATGTCGGTCAGCCGATCGATCAGTCCTTCGGCGGCGCGACGCTTCGCGTCCACCTTGATCCGCAAGGCCTCGTACGACTGGGGTTCCAGGTGCCGGAACGACAGCTCCTCGAGCTCGTTCTTGACCTTGCTCATGCCGAGGCGATTGGCAATGGGGGCGTAGATGTCGAGGGTCTCCTTCGCCACCGGCGTCCGCTTCTCCTCGGGCAGATGGCTCAAGGTCCGCATGTTGTGGAGCCGGTCCGCGAGCTTGACGAGGATGACCCGGATGTCGTCGACCATGGCCAGGAGCATCTTGCGGAAGTTCTCGGCTTGCCGCGCCTCGCTCGACGAGAATCGGATCGCGCTGATCTTCGTGACCCCTTCGACCACGTGGGCCACCTCGGGGTCGAAGAGGTCCCGGATCCGGTCGATGGTGGTCAGCGTGTCTTCGACGACGTCGTGGAGCAGCCCAGCGGCGATGGCCACAACGTCGAGCTTCATGTCGGCCAGCAGATCAGCAACCGCCAGCGGATGAATGAGATAGGGCTCACCAGAGTGCCGGACCTGCCCCCGGTGCTCGAACGCCGAGAACACGTAGGCGCGCCTCAGCAGCTCAACGTCGGCGTCGGGGCTGTACGCCCGAACTTTCTCGAGCAGGTCCTCGAAGCGAATCATGGAATTCGGTGTCTAACCTCCTTGACGGAGCGGCGGGGTGACCCCTAGATCATACGGGAGACCTCTTCCGTTTCCACGTGGGGAAGTCGGGAAAAAGTTAGCCAAACGGCAGACCGAGCTCGAGCGTCGGAAGCCAAGCGCTGCCTTGACGTACGTTTTTTGACTTCACTATACTGACCCGGGTTTGGCCGCGGTAGGTTCCGCCCTCCTCGCAGATATCCCCTGGGGAATCCCGGGTCAGCCTGGATGAACCAGGAGCGAAGAAGGCTCATGCATACTCACGGCAACAAAGGGGGCTCGATGCGTGCTTTGTCAGGTGCGTCGCTGACGGTCGTGATGCTGGCGCTGTTGGCGACTGGGTGTTCCCAGATCGCAACGCTACAGGCAGCGAAAGCGTTCAAGGCGGCCAACCAAGCGTATCAGCAACAGGACTTCAAGAAAGCCGCTGAGCTCTACGAAGAGGCGCTCCACGCCAAGCCCGATTTGGCGACGGCCTACTTCTTCCTGGGGAACAGCTACGACCAGCAGTACCGGCCAGGCCGTAGGGGTGAGGAGGCCAACGACGCGCTGCTGACCAAGGCGGTGGAGTACTACCAGAAGGCCGCCGACGCGCTGGGCCAGTCGCCGAACCCTGATGAGAAGAAGGTCGGCAAGCTCGCGCTCGAGTACCTCGTGGCCGCGTACGGTGTCGAAAAGCTCAACGATCCCGCGAAGGCCGAGCCAGTCGTCCAGCAGATGATCCGGCTGGCGCCGGGTGAGACCGAAAACTACTTCGCGCTCGCGAAGATCTATGAGGACGCCGGCGTCTACGACGAAGCCGAGCGGATGCTCCAGGCCGCTCAGCAGGTTCGGCCGAACGACCCGGCGGTGTACATGCAATTGGCTGGTTTCTATCAGCGGCAGACGGATTTCGACAAGCAGATCGACGCACTGAACCAGCGCGCCAAGGTCGAGCCGAACAACCCGGAAGCGTTCTTCACGATCTCGACCTATTACTGGGACAATGCCATGCGCAACGCGCTGCTGACCGAGGCGGACAAGCGCGTCCAGGTGGAGCGGGGCCTCGAAGCGGTGAACATGTCGCTCAAGATCAAGAGTGACTACATGGAGGCGCTGGTCTACAAGGGCTTGCTCCTTCGCGTGCAGGCGACTCTCGAGAAAGACGCGGGCGTGCAGCAGCGCCTGCTCAAGGAAGCGACCGAGCTCCGCGACCAGGCCGAGGAGATCAAGAAGAAGCGGCAGGGCGGCGGAGCGGCCTAATCCTCGCTCTCCTCTTGGTCGACGCCGCGCTGCACACCGGCCACGAGACACACTCCGATCGCTTGGATCAGGGCTGCCAGCTGCATCTGGCAGCCCTTTTTGTTTCGTGGACGGCGCGTTACACGAGTCTGCTACGTTGCTAGAATGACGGTGTTCTTCACGCGTACCGCTCGTGGGTCGGCGGCAGCCGGCCCTCAATGCAGGAGCCTCCCATGAACGAATCTCGTCGATTGCGGGCGCTGAGCGCGATCGCTGCCGCTCTCCTTGTTATCGTGTCCGCCGTCGAGGCGAAAGCACAGGGTGTCACCACGGCCTCTATCACTGGCGTCGTCCAGGATGCCCAGGGCGGCGTCATCCCAGGCGCCAGCATCGTCGCCACACACGAACCCTCTGGCACCACTTACGAGGGGACGACACAAGGAGACGGGCGATTCCTCATCCCCGGTATGCGGGTGGGTGGCCCCTACAAGGTGACGGCGGCGCTCTCCGGTTTCGCGACCGAAGAGAAGACCAACGTGATGCTGAGCCTGGGGACCGCGCAGGACCTCGAGTTCAGCCTGAGGCTCGCGGGCGTGGCGGAGACAGTGCAAGTTGTCGCGGAGACGAGCCCCGTCTTCAGCTCCACGCGCACCGGTGCGGTGACTGCGGTGACGCGCGACGAGCTCGCGACGCTTCCCACGATCAGCGGGCGCATCAACGACATCACGCGGTTGTCGCCGCAGGCCGGAGCGGGCGGCACGTTCGCCGGTCAGGACAACCGGATGAACAACATCACCATCGACGGGTCGTACTTCAACAACGCGTTTGGCCTCGGCGGGCAGCCGGGCGATCGCACGGGCGTCGCGCCGGTTTCGCTCGAGGCCATCGAGCAGATCCAGGTCAGCGTGGCCCCCTACGACGTGCGTCAAGGCAACTTCGTCGGTGCCGGCGTGAACATGGTGACGCGAAGCGGCACGAATCGTCTGGTCGGCTCCATCTACACGCGGTATCGCAACGAATCGTTCGTCGGAACGGACGCCGCCGGGCTCCCGTTCAATCCCGGCACGTTCAAGACGACGAACACCGGCACATGGCTCGGCGGGCCGATCATCAGAAACAAGCTCTTCGCGTTCGGAAGCTTCGAGCGTCAGGAGGATGTTCGGCCAATCACGAACTTCCGCGCGAATCGCGGCGGTGAGGCTCCCGTCGGCGGTGTCACCCGGGTGCTGGCCTCAGATCTCCAGGCGATCAGCACCTTCCTGAGGAACAACTTCAACTACGACACAGGCGGCTTCGACGATCTCGACGACAGGACGCCGGCCAAGCCGTTCCTCGTCAAGACCGACTACAACCTCGGGAACCGTAACAAGATCAGCTTCCGATACAGCCAGTTGAGCTCGCGGACCGACGTGAACCTGTCGGGCTCGTCCGCCGCTGGGCTAGGTCGCGGCACCAACAGCACGAACTTCCTCAACTTTCAGGGCTCGAACTACCAGATCCTCGAGAACTTCAAGTCGGGCATCGGCGAGTGGAACAGCTTCTTGGGTGACAAGGCGTCCAACAGCCTGATGATCGGATACACGACGAACGACGAGAGCCGCGGTGTTCCGCAGCTCTTCCCGTTCATCGACATCCTCGATGGCAACGGCGTGGCGTATACGTCGGTGGGGACTGATCCGTTCACGCCGAACAACGAGCTTCGCTATCGGACATTCCAGCTTCAGGACAGCTTCACGCGGTTCGGGAACAAACACTCGCTCACCTTCGGCGTCAGCGCCGAGAAATATCATTCGGACAACGTGTTCTTCGCGCGAAGCAACAGCGTCTACGTCTACAATTCCCTGGCCGACTTCTACACGGACCTGAACGGCTTCCTGGCGAACCGGAACCGGACCACCTCACCGATCACGCTGCGCCGATTCCAGGTGCAGTATCCGAACATCCCCGGCCTGGACAAGCCGCTCCAACCGCTCGACGCGTGGTACGCGGGTGGCTACGCGCAGGACCAGTGGACCGTGCGCTCGAATCTCACGCTCACAGCAGGCATTCGGGTCGACGCGCCGATCTTCAAGAACACGGCCTACAACAATCCGAACGCAAACGTACTGACGTTCCGTGACGAAGACGGATCGCCCGTGCAGTACAACAGCGGCAAGCTTCCAGATGCAACACCTCTGTGGTCGCCGCGCCTGGGCTTCAACTGGGATGTCAACAGCGACCAGCGGACGCAAGTCCGCGGCGGCACCGGCGTGTTCACCGGCAAGCCGGCGTACGTCTGGATCTCGAACCAGATCGGGAATACCGGTGTCTTGACCGGGCAGATCGAAGACAACAACGTCACGAGCCGACCCTTCAACCCAGACCCAAAGGCGTACTGGCCAGCCGTGAGCGGGACGCCGGCGGCGAGCTACGAGCTGAACGTGACCGATCCCGATTTCAAGTTCCCCCAGACCTGGCGGAGCAATGTCGCCGTGGACCGGGCGCTGCCTTGGTGGGGCTTGATCGCGACGGCCGAATACCTCTACAACCGGGATGTCAACGGCATCTACTACATCAACGCGAACCTGCCGGAACCCCAGTCGACGTTTGCGGGCGTTGACACCAGGCCCCGTTGGACAGGGCCGTCCTGCGCCACCCCGTCAGCGACCCCGTGTGTGAACCGGATCAACAACGCGCCGGGCAATCGGGTGACGGCCGCTTACGTGCTCAAGAACCAGGACGTTGGTCGCTCCTGGATCGCATCCGGCAGCTTGATGAAATCGCTGTCAAAGGGCTTCACAGCGCGAGGTGCCTACAGCTACGGCCGTTCGCGCAACAACGTCGACGCCGGCAGCACGGCCATCGGAACCTGGACGACCATCGCGCACTCCGCGAATCCGAACGTGCCAGGGCTCGGCTACTCTCAGAACTCACCAGGTCATCGCGTCTACGTCAACGCGACGTACTCGAAGCAGTATTTCAATCTCGGTGCGACCACAATCTCGACCTACTGGGAGGCTCGCACCAACACGGTGAACTTCTCCACCAATGCCAGCTATGTCTACGCGGGGGACCTCAACGGTGATGGCGCGGCGAACAACGACTTGATCTACATTCCACGAAATACTTCTGAGATGAACTTCGTGCAGTTCACCGCCGCTGGACGGACCTACACCGCCGCCGAGCAGGCGGCGGCGTTCGAGGCGTACATCAACCAGGATCCGTACCTGCGAAAACACCGCGGTGAGTACGCGGCGCGCAACGGTATGATCCTGCCCATCGTGCGGCGGATGGACATCAGCATCAGCCAGGACATCTTCCGCAGCATCTCCGGTCGTCGACACGCGGGCCAGATCCGCCTCGACATCACGAACTTCGGGAATCTGCTGAACTCGAACTGGGGCGTGGGCCAGCGTCCCGTGATCCCGTCGGCGTCCGGCGGGTCGAACCTCATTCCGATCCTGACAAGTCTCGGTGCCGACTCGAATGGAGCGGTGTCGTACCGGTTGACCGCGGTCAACAACCTGTTGCCGACGACGACGTTCCAGAAGACCGCGTTCTCGAACGACGTCTACACGATCATGTTGAGCTTTCGGTATAACTTCAATTAGGGTTTGTAGGGGGGGTGAGCCTGCCTGACGCGTCAGCGAGTTTCACTCGTCAGGCAGCCATCGCCAGAGGCCACCGATCGCAAGCAGGTTGAAGTACTCGTTGTAGGGACGGTCATCGGTAATGACGGGGCCGGCTCCCAAATCGGCACGCAGGGCATCGTCGGCCAGCGTGAAGCCCGTCATGAACTCGTCCAGTCCGGCGATCCGCTGCTGCGCCAGCCCGTCCAGTACCTCGGGCGAGACGCGCGTCTCGATGGCGGCCCGATCGATCGCGATCGGTTCGTTGGAGCCGAGCAACAAGCGCCCGCCCTTGCGCTACATTGACCTGCCCGGTTTCTTCGGACCAGTCGCTATTGGAGAACAGCGCCGGTACGGGCCTCCGTTAAACAGCCGCTCTTGATCTGCAGCTGGGCTTTGAACTCGGCGGGCGTCAGGTCGCCGAGGCTCA
>Ga0194132_10001691_pt1 | contig 43969 bp, 31 predicted proteins | sample TA2KigOf80mmetaG_FD_148612 | JGI IMG/M metagenome (GOLD analysis project Ga0194132, IMG submission 148612) | Freshwater microbial communities from Lake Tanganyika, Tanzania - TA2015054 Kigoma Offshore 80m | ecosystem: Environmental > Aquatic > Freshwater > Lake | place: Tanzania: Lake... | reverse complement strand
CGGCGCCGGCCGACTTCACCGTGACGGTGGACGGCCCGGCGCGGTTGTCCAGTCAGCGGTAGGCTCGCAGGTGCTCAGTCAGGAGGACAGCATGTCACGCACGATTCCACGATGGACGGCGGTTTCCGCCTCGCTCGCCGGCCTGCTGGCGTTCGGCGCTCCGGCCGCCGCGCAGGGCGCCTCGTCGCAGCCGACCTACGCGAAGGACGTTGCCCCGATCGTGCAGCGTTCCTGCCAGACCTGCCATCGGCCGGGCCAGATGGCGCCGATGTCGCTGATGACCTACGAGGAGATCCGGCCCTACGCGCGGGCGATCAAGCAGAAGATCGTCTCTCGGGAGATGCCGCCCTGGGGTGTCGATCCGAACATCGGCATCCAGAGGTTCAAGAACGACTTCTCGCTGAACAACGAGGAGATCGCCACGATCTCGAAGTGGGTGGATGCGGGCGCGCCGCTCGGGAACCTCGCCGAGATGCCGGCGCCGCGGGTCTTCACCGACGAGATCGAGTGGTCGCTGCCGGGTGAGCCCGACCTGGTGATCACCTCCCCGCCGTTCACGACCGCCGCGAACGCGCAGGAAGCCTGGGCCGAGCTCTACGCGGACGTGCCGCTCACGGAAGACCGCTGGGTGCGCGCCTACCAGTCACGCCCGTCGAAGGACGGCGTGAAGGTGGTGCATCACATGGTCGCCTACATCATCAAGCCCGACGGCGAGACCGACGGCTACGGGCTGCACTACGTGCCCGGCAAGCCGGCCACGATCTACCAGGAGGGCGCCGGCTTCCTGCTGCGCGCGGGCTCGAAGATCAAGTTCGACATGCACTACAGCTCGTACGACACCGAGGTCACCGACCGGCCGATGGTGGGGCTGATGTTCTACCCGAAGGGGTACGAGCCGCCGAACAAGGTCGTCCGCCTCAACTGGGCCAGCCTCGGCGACCTGGACATCCCCGTCGGCGAAGCGAACGCGAGGAGCGACGGCTACGCGCTCATCCGCGACAACTTCCGCCTGATGACCTATCTGCCGCACATGCACATCCGCGGCAGCAGGCAGTGCATCGAGCTGATCTACCCGGAGACCGGGCAGGTGCAGATGCTCAACTGCTTCGAGTTCAACTTCCAGTGGCAGCTCGTGTTCCAGTACGAGGAGGACGCGCAGCCGCTGATCCCCAAGGGGACCATCCTGCACGTCATCAACTACCACGACAATTCCATGGGCAACAAATACAATCCGGACCCTAAGAACTGGACCGGTTTCGGCCAGCGTACCGTCGACGACATGGCAATCGCCATGGGCGAGGGCATGCGGCTCTCCGACGAGGAGTTCGCCCGCATGGTCGAAGAGCGGAAGCAGCTGATGATGGAAGGCAGGAAGACCGGCCGCTGACGATCAGAAGCGTGCCCGGCGCCCTCTCGCGCCGGGCACGCCCCACCTGTCCTGCCTGGAACGACATCTGCGCGCCGAACGTCAGCATCCGGCCCGCGAGCACGTCGGTCGGCGTGCTCACGCCGTTCCGTACGTGTTGTTCCGCACGATCACGCTGCTGGCGTTGAACAGGTTGCAGAGGTCGATCCGCGGCGCTGCCGCTCAAGCCGGTCAGCGCCGGGGACACCTGTGGGGGCCGGCTTCCCTGGCCTGAGCGAGGTCGAAGGCAGCCGGCCGCCCCTCGCATCGGTATGATCGCGAGGGAACATGACAGCCCCTGCTTCACCCGACACCCCGCGGCCGCCGGTTTCCGTTCTGCTGCTGCTGACGGCCGGAATCCTGCTCGACCCGGCCCCGGCGGCCCGCGCCCGCCAGTCTGGTCCAACCTTCACCCGCGACGTCGCGCCGATCCTCCAGCGCAGCTGCCAGCGCTGTCATCGGCCCGGCTCGATTGCGCCGATGGCGCTCATGACCTACGAGGAGGTCCGCCCCTGGGCGGCTGCCATCAGGCGCGAGACGGCGCGGAGGGCCATGCCGCCCTGGTTCATCGACAAGGCGGTGGGCATTCAGCACTACCGGGATGACCCGTCGCTCACCGATGCGGAGATCGCGCTGCTCGGGACGTGGGCGGAGACCGGAGCCCCGGAGGGTGACGAGGCCGACCTGCCACCCGCCCCGTCCTTTCCCGGCGGCGTGGGCTGGACGATCGGCGAGCCCGACCTGATCGTCGAATCACCAGCCGTCACCGTGGACGCGAACGCGCCCGACTGGTGGGGCGCCATCGGCGCGGTCCCGACCGGACTGACCGAAGACCGTTACATCGCCGCCGTGGAGACGATCGAGATCAGCGACACGACGGGCGGCGCGGTGTTCCACCACGCTGGCCTGCAGGCCCTGACCCCCGACGGCCGCTTCGAGATGGGCACCATCCACGAAGTGGGCCGCAACGCCGAGCTGTTCGATCCCGATGCGGCGCCACCACTCACCGCCGGCAGCACCATCGTCTTCAACAACGCACACCTCCACGCCACCGGCTCGAAGACGACCGCGCACCTGCGTGTCGGATTCAGGTTCCTGCCGATCGGGCACCGGCCGAGGTTCGAGACGACGGGCATCACGCTCGGCAACCCGGAGCTGGACGTGCGCGGCAACACGCCGGACCAGATGGTCGAGGCGTTCACGACGCTCCAGCAGCCGATCAAGCTCGTGAGCCTGGAGCCGCACATGCACGCCGCCGGCTCGCGGATGTGCCTCGAAGCCGTGTGGGGTGTGGTACGCCAGACGCTGACCTGCCTCGGGTTCGATCCCGAGTGGGTGCGGGCCTACGCGTACGAGCCCGACGCGGCTCCGCTGCTGCCCCGCGGCACGCTGCTGCGGCTGGTCGGCTGGATGGACACGACGCCCAACCCGGGCAATCCCTACCTGACGGACTACCGGAACTGGACCGGCTGGGGCAGCCGGCCCGTCGACAACATGTTCATGAGCTACCTGAAGGTCATCCTGCTGACGGGTGACCAGTTCCGCGAGCTCGTCACGGATCGGACGGCGAAGGCCAGGGCCGGGACGGCGAGCACGCTGGGCTGCCTGCCCTGCACCCTGCCCTTCGCGCGCGAGGCGGGAGGCAGCCGGTGACCTGCGCGCGACCCGGCCGATGGGCCCTGCTGGCGATCGCCGCCGCATGGACGACGCTGCACCTGTCGGCCGCGCAGGAGCCCGGGACGACCTGGTCGCGCGGCAGAAGCGTCGTGCCGGTCTACGAAGGCTGGGGGACCAATCCGGACGGCTCCCACATGATGGTGTTCGGCACCTTCAACCGGAACTGGGACGAGGCGATCGACGTGCCGGTCGGACAGGACAACCACCTCGAGCCGGGCGGCCCGGACCTCGGCCAGCCCACGCACTTCCTGCCCCGCCGGAACTTCTTCCTCTTCGGCGTGCGCGTGCCGAAGGACTTCGGCGATCGGGACGTGATCTGGACGCTGACGACCCACGGGGTCACCGAGCGCGCATACGGCACGCTGCGCCCCGGCTACCTGCTCAACGCCGACGTGATGACGGCCACGCTCGGAGCCGTGGGTCCGGGTGTGACGACCGCCGAAGCATCGCGCGACAACCGGCCACCGTCACTCGAACTGGACGGCGGCGGCGCCCCTCGGACCGCGCGCGTCGGCGAACCGCTGCGGTTCTCGGCGCAGGCCGCTGACGACGGTCTGCCGAGAGCCGAGCCGCTGCCGGCGTTCTTCGGCTCGCCGTTCTCGAGCGCGCTGGGTACGCTCCAGAGCGCTGCGGGCCTGCGGCTGACCTGGTTCGTGTACCGGGGTGAGGGCGCCGCCGTGCGCTTCGACCCGCCGCAGTTCAAGCCGTACGTGGACCTGAGAGGCGGATCGCCCTGGTCACCGGGCTGGGCCCCGCCCCCGGTGCCGGAAGGGAACCGGTGGAGGATCGGGGTCACGTTCGAGACGCCCGGTACGTACGTCCTGCGATGCCTTGCCCACGACGGCGGGCTCGGCACCTACCAGGACGTCACCGTCACTGTCCGCTGACACGACTTCGCGAGCGGGTCCGGCCGCGTCTGGATCTTCAGCACGAGCGGCTTCTGCCCCTTCCCGCCTTCCTGGTGCCACACGGTGCAGCTCATGCCCGTCGTCCACGTGTCGAGCACGGCCGGGCACGTACGCAGCACGGGGCCGCCCCACGCCCGTGAGGCGGCCCCGCTGATCAGCGAACGAAAGGCGAGGTCAGTTCCAGCTGTGCTGCACGCCCAGCTTGATCAGCCGCCCGCCCATGATGGCGGTGGGACGGCCCCAGCCCACGCCGCTCGTGCCGAACGCGTTGTTGCGGTTCAGCACGGACGAGGCGTTGGTCGCATTGTAGAGGTCGAAGGTCGCGCGGGTACGGCCGATCCCCGTATTGAACACCTTCGCGAAGCGGAGGTCGATCTGCTGCACGCGCTCCTCGTAGAGCGTGTTCGGCTCGATCAGGCTCAGCGAGGCGGTGGCGATGCACGCGCCGACCGGTGACGCGCACGCCGACAGGTTCCGTCCCAGCGCCGGCGCGATGGAGGCGTTCAGCATCGTCGCCGTGGCCTGGATGGCCGGACCGACCAGGTTCTGGTAGATGGCGCTGAACTCCACGCCGTACGGCAGCGGGTAGGCGGCGCTCACCTTGAACTGCCCGTTGCCGTCCCACCAGGGCACGGTCACCTTGCAGAAGTCGAACGGCACGGAGCCGGAGATCCCCTGCGGCGAGTCGACGACGATGCAGCTGTTGTTGACCGTCTGGCCGAGGCTCACGCCACCCTGGAGGAGGCCACCCTCGCCGAAGCGGTATCGCATTTCGACGTCGATGCCGTTGAACTCCTCGGTCTGGTCGCCGAAGGTCGAGTCGGGCTTCGTCGTGTTGCGGGGCACGCGCGCGCGGCCGGCGAACGAGACGTCCGCGAAACCGCACACCCGCTGGCCGCCGCCGCCCGGCAGGGCCGCGTGCGACGGCGTCGTGATGCAGAACGAGTCGTAGTCGGACGGCGTGACCGCCGTGTTGTCCACGATGGTCTGGTTGTAGTGCGACGTCCGGAAGTAGCCGACCGACAGGCGCAGGTCCTCGCGCAGCTCGCGCTCCACCGACGTGGAGATCTGCCAGGTGTAGGGCCGATTGTCCGTGAGCATTGCCGGATCGAAGAAGTTGGTGATCACCGACGTGCCGAACGCCGCGTTCGTGCTCGGCCCCAGCTCGCCGTTCGCGGCCGGGTTCCGCGGATCGCCTTCCGGGAAGAAGTTCTGGTTGGCGTCGTTCCACGTCCGCGTGGTCGTCTTGGAGATGGCGTTGCCGGGGTTGTTCTGCAGCGGGAGCTGCGTCCCCATGCCCGCCATGTACTTCCCGGCCGAGACCTTGATGGCCGTCTTGCCGTCGCCGGTCAGGTCGTACGCGAACCCGAGGCGCGGCGAGATGTCACGCCACCGCGGCGTGCCATCCACGCGGCTCGTGCGGAACACCGGCACGTATGGGTTCTCCGGCGTCGTCTGGTCCGGACTCCAGCCGTCGAAGAAGTCGCCGCGCACGCCGAGGTTCAGCGTCGCGCGGCCGACCGTCCATTGGTCCTGCGCGTAGACGCCCATGTTGCGGAAGTCGCTCCGCACGTACTGCGGGTGCACGAACAGCGTCAGGCTGATCGGCACTCCCCGGTTGGTCACGACCTGGACCGGCCCGAAGTTCGGGATCGGGTTGTTCGACCCGTTGTTCTCGATCCAGCCGTGCGCCCACTGCATCCCGACCTTCACGTTGTGCGAGCCGGTCACGTAGGCCATCGACGCGCGCCAGTTCACCTGGTCCGTGTCGCTCGGATCCCCGACGTTGTAGGGGATGGCCGACGACGACCGCGCGTTGTAGGAAAGCTGAGGCGACAGCTCCACGATCGACACGTCCGCCACGCCGACACCGTCCGGATACTGGAACTCGAAGGGATTTCTGAGCACCGTGAGCCCAGCCTCGAACAGCAGCCGGTTCGACTGCGTGCGCGTCAGCGTGGCCTGGCTCAGATGGTTCGCCGGCGTGCTGGCGATCTGCTCCGCCTCGGGCGCGAGCGTCGCGCTGACCCCGCGGACCTGCAGGTGGTGCCCCAGGTTGCCGTAGTAGCCAATCTTGTCCTTGCTCGACGCCTGCCACGTCAGGCGGACCGAGTTCTCGCGCGACGGCTCCGAGTTGAACCCGCGCCGGCTGGTGTCCGCCACGTACAGCGGCACGCCGTTGGCCGCCTTCTGCCCGTGCGCCGCGTTCCAGAAACTGCCCGGCGCGTAGGTGTCGGCCTTCCACCAGCGGTGCGCCGTGTGGAACCACAGCCGGTCGCGCTGGATCGGCCCGCCCAGGCCGAAGCCGTAGTCGCTGACCTCCTTCACCGTCGACGCCGTGGTGACGCCGCGCGCGCGCAGCCCGTCGGTGAGGTTGTCCGACTGGAAGTCCTCGTTGGCAAACGTCGCCCGGCCGGAGAACGACACGCGGTTGCCGCCGTCCTTCGGGATGTAGTTGATCTGCAGCCCGGCCGTCTCCGTTTCCGCGTTCATGCCGGTGTGCGACAGCACGACCTCGGACACGGCCTCCATGTTGTAGACCTGGCCGAAGTGCATGATGCCGCCGTTCGTCCCCATGGAGTTGTTGGTGTTCATCCCGTCCTGGGACGTCTTCATGTCGTTGCCCCGGCTGTTGTGCACCGAGGCCAGACCCATCGGACCGCCGGAGCCGCCCACGTCCACGCCCGCGCCGCTGCCGTTCCCGCTCAGCGTGGCGCCCAGCGTCAGCGACGCGAACGAGGTCACGTTCTGCGCCGACGGCAGCTGGTCGAGCGTCTCGCGCTCCATCACGGCCTGCGTGCGGACGTTGCGCACGTCCACCGTCGGGCTGGCGCCGGTCACCGTCACGGTCTCTTCGAGCGAGCCGACCTTCAGCTCGGCGTTCACCGGCGCGGTGAAGCCCGCGTTCAGCGTCACGCCTTCACGCCGGACTACGCTGAAACCCGACAGCGTGAAGTTCACGGCGTAGGTGCCGGGCGGCAGGCTGACGATGCTGTATCGCCCCTGTCCGTCCGTCACCGCCGTCCGGGCGCCTTCGATCAGCGCCGGGCTGGAGGCTTCCACCGTCACCCCCGGCAGCACGCCGCCGGTGGCATCGGTCACCAGACCGGCGATCGCGCCCAGCGTCTGCGCCTCAACATTGCCGGCCAGGCCCAGTGCCGCCACGAGCAGGCCCAGGCGGGCCCACGTCTTCCCAAGTGCCATATGTCCCCCTTCAAGAATCCGACAAGTACGTGCCGGCCGGGGGCGAAACCCCGGCCTGGCGCAGTTTAATGGATGAGGTAGGACCGCCGCAATGGCTGAGTCACGGCCTGAGAAGCCGACACGGCCTGGCCCGATGAGCACAGACGACTCGCCGTGCCCTAGTGCAGCGCAGGCGAGATCGCATCAATCCTCCTTGACGCCATCTCGCCTGCGCTGCACTAGCGACCGAGCTCGTCGTAGACCGTTTCGATGAACGTCTGCGCGCCCGAGGTGTCGTACGACGCGAACCGCTCCGGCAGGGCGAGCGTCCGGGCCGCCTCGGCCGCGTTCGTCCCGGCCGCGTGCGCCTTGCGCGCGTGATCGACGACCGCGCGGACGAACCCGCCGTACGCCTCGAGCGCCGCCAGCGGGGGCATGCCGGTCAGCAGGTTCCCGCGGTTCGCCGGCGCCTCCCGCCCCGGGACCACGATCTCCACCCCCTCGAGCGTGGCGATGACTTTGTCGAGCGTGTCGGCGAAGGCCAGCGCGCTGCCCCCGTGGGCCCGGTCGATGCGCGGCAGCATGCGTCCCGGGTACAGCTCCCCGAGGTAGGCCAGGCGGAACGCCGGGATGTGGACCACGGTGTCACCCGCGGTGTGCGCGGCTCCGAAGGCGCGCAACAGCATCCGGCTGCGCCCCTCGAACAGCGACAGCTCACCTGTGTACGTCCGCCCGGGCAGGAACCGGGCCCTGTCTCCGCTGAAGGCCGGCTGCACGGCCATCGCCGTGCGCGTGGTCTCGTGGGCCACGATCGACGTGACCGTGGGGTACTCGCCGTTGGCGCCGACGTACTCGGGATCGGGTGCCGTGTTGATGATCGTGCGCACCGGCTCGTTCGTCGCCTGGCCGAGCGTGGCCAGGAGCGCCTCGCCCCAGCCGGCGCGCTTGGCGCTGACGAGGACGACCCCCTCGTCGGTCGCGAAGGCGATCGTGTTCGCCCCGCCCCCGCTCAGCAGGTACAGCGTGCTGTAGGCCGTGTTGTTGGGGTCGGCCAGCCTGCGGACGTCGGGCAGCCCGGGCATGTACTGGATGTGGACCCTGCGGCTGGGTTCCACGGCGGCCACGGCCGCCGAAGGCGCGGCGGCCGGCTCGGCCCGCGACACCGGCGAGGGCGGCGGGGATGCGGCGTCCGTCGCCTCCATCGAGTAGGCGATGACCTCCTCGTCGTTGCGGACGTAGATGTGGCGGTTCGCGAAGGCCGGGTGCGACACCTGAACGGCGCCCAGGCGGCGCCGCACGCCGGGCGGCGTGGTCGGCGTGATCAGCTGCGTGCGGTCGAGCTCCTCGTACCCTTCGGGCGTCAGCCTGGCCATCACCAGCTCGCCCCGGTCGTTCGCGAAGAACACGCGGTCCTGGTGCCGGACGATGTTCCCCGACGCCCAGCGCGCCCGCTCCACCGTGACCGCCTGCGTCTCCCACACCCGCTCGGCGTTGTCGAGCCGCAGGCAGCGCAGCTGTCCGTAGCTGCACAGCCCGTAGATGAACCCGTCCTGGACGATCGGCGTGCCGTACATCGAGTGCAGGCCGTCGGTGAGGATTTCGCTGCTGCTGGTCCCCCGCCAGATCTCGGTCACGCCCGGCCGGTCACGGTGCAGCTCGAGCAGCATCGAGCCGCGCCCGAAGTGCGACAGGAGCAGGTACGGATCGTGGTGGACCGGCAGCGCGAGGTTCATCGCGTCGCCGACCTGCCACGGATGGCGCCAGAAGACCTTCCCCGTGGCCGGGTCGAGCGAGTTGATCGCGTCGGGCCCCCAGTAGATCAGCTGGCGAGCGCCGCCGGCCGTGATGACCAGCGGCTGATTCAGGCCCGGCTCCGCCAGCCCGCGCAGCGCGCGCCAGCGCTCCCGGCCCGTGTGTTTGTCGAACCCCACGAGCAGCGCATCCGGCGGGCCGTTGATCACGGCAACCAGGACATCGCCATCGACGATCGGCGCGCTGGCCGCGCCCCACATCGACACCGGCGCGCCGTAGTCCTCGACCGCCTGCACGCTCCAGCGGATCTCGCCCGACTGCGCATCGAGGCACACGAGCCGCCCGCGGGCCCCCACGACGTACACACGGTCCCCGTCCACCGTGGGCGTGGCGCGCGGACCGTGCGCCCACATCAGGCCGGCGTAGTCGGTCGGCCATTCCTGCGTCCACAGCACACGGCCCGTCGCCTCGTCCAGGGCGAGGGCCCGTTCGGTCCCCTCCAGGCCCGTGCCGGCGGTGAAGTCGGTGAGGAAGATGCGGCCTTCCGACACGCTGGGGCTGCTGTAGCCGCCCCTGATCGGCGTCCGCCACCGCACCTCGAGCCCGCCGGGCGGGAAGGTTCGCAGGATGCCGGTCTCGGTCCAGACGCCTCGGCGGCCCTTGCCTCGGAACTCGGGCCAGTCCTCGGCCGACGCGGCCGAGCCCGTCCAGACCACCGCAGCGGCGATCGCCGCAACCAGCAGACGCCTCACTCCGCGACCTTACGCCGCGGGTCGGGCGAGGTCAAGACATTGGTGATTGGAGATTGGGGATTGATGATTGATTGGCGATTGGGGATTGGGGATTGGGGATTGGGGATTCGGATCCGAGTTGGCACTTGGGAGTTGGGAGTTGGCTTGGGACTTGGGCTTCCGGATTTGGGATTTCGCGTCTGCGCGACTGTATAATCGCGCCGTCTGCGGCCCCGAGCCCTGAGCATCGAAAGGATCCCGGCCATGCGAAGCACAACGGCCCTGACCACCTGCCTTGCCCTCGTCGGCCTGTGCGCCCTCAGCTCGACCGTTCGCGCCGAGCCGCCTGCGCTGACGGCGCAGGACTACGTCGACATCGAGCAGCTCTACGCCACCTACGTCCGCGTCACCGACATGGGCGGCGGCGGCGACGGCAGCGACTACGCCGCGCTGTTCACGCCTGACGGCGAGTTCGAGCAGTCGGGCCGGATCAACAGGGGCCCCGACGCCCTCAAGCGGATGATCGCGGGCTTCCATGCCGGCCTGAAGAAGAACGGCTGGTCGAGCCGGCACACCTACGCGGGGCTGATGATCACGCCCACGCCGGAAGGCGCGCGCGGGTCGGTCTACGCCCTGATCTTCAACGTCACGACGCGCCCGCCCTTCGTGGACCACTCCGGGGTCTACGAGGACACGCTGGTGAAGACCGCGGACGGCTGGCGCTTCAAGAAGCGGATCTTCAAGCCCAGCGGTGCGTTCGAGCCGGGTCTGCCGCTCGGCGCCTTCTGAGCCCGCTGCGGCGCCAGAGGTCGCGCCATCGGACCACTTCGGAGACAATGAACGGCCTGACCCCAATTCCCTGAGGAGCGAATCATGCACATGCCGAAAGCGTCGTGGCTGCTGCCGGCAGCCGGCTGCGTCGCGTTGCTGACCGTGTCGTCCTGCTCGAGCGGTGGCGGCGTCGCCATCGACGACGACGACATCGGAGGCGTCGTCTCGAGCGCCGCCGGCCCGGAAGCCGGCGTCTGGGTCATTGCCGAGACGGATGACCTGCCGACCGGGTACCGCAAGATCGTCGTCACCGACGACGAGGGCCGGTACGTCCTTCCCGATCTCCCCGGCGCCACCTATTCGATCTGGGTCCGCGGCTACGGCCTGGTCGACTCGCCCCGCGTGGAATCCACGCCCGGCAGCGCGCTCGACCTGACGGCCGTCGTCGCGCCGGACGAGGCCGCCGCCGCCGAGGTCTACCCGGCGAACTACTGGTACTCCCTGCTGGAGCCGCCTCCCCCGAGCGACTTCCCGGGCACCGGCCCCGAAGGCAACGGCCTGTCGCCGGCGATGCAGAGCCAGGGGCACTTCCTCGGCGATCTGACGATCAACGGCTGCGTGGTCTGCCACCAGATGGGCACGAAGGGGACGCGCGGGATGCCGCAGGGCCTCGGCGAGTTCGAGAGCACGGTTGCCGCCTGGGAGCGGCGCGTGGCGTCGGGCCAGAGCGGCGCCGTGATGAGCAGCTTCCTGAGCCGCTTCGGACGCGGGCGCGCCATCGAGATGTTCGCGGACTGGGCGGACCGGATCGCCGCCGGCGAGCTCCCGTCCCGGCCGCCGCGGCCGGCGGGCCTCGAGCGCAACGTCGTGTTGAACATGTGGGACTGGGGCATGGACGGCCACCAGTTCGTGCACGACACGGTCAGCACCGACAAGCGCGATCCGACCGTGAACGGATACGGCCCGGTCTACTCCGGCACGGAGTACAGCTCGGACTACATCCCGGTGCTGGATCCGAAGACCCACGTCACGACGCAGATGATGCCGCCGTTCCTCGACGAGAACAACCCGCCGCAGCACTCGTGGAGCCAGCGCGCCACGATGCCTTCGCCGGCCTGGGGCGAGGAGGCGGTCTTCACGAGCCGCACCAACGCGCACAGCCTGATGATGGACACCAGGAGCCGCGTCTGGTTCACCTCGACCGTTCGGCCGTCCGACAACGCGGACTGGTGCAAGGAAGGGTCGAGCCACCCGTCGGCGGCCAGGCTCCCGCTGAACAACAGCGGCCGCCAGATCTCGATGTACGACCCGGCCGCGGACAAGTGGACCGCCATCGACTCCTGCTTCAACACGCACCACGTGCAGTTCGATCAGAACGACCGGCTCTGGTTCAGCACCCTGGGACCCTACCTGGCGTACTTCGACACCCGCACCTGGGAAACGTCCGGCGACCTGCAGGCATCGCAGGGCTGGTTCCCGTTCGTCCTCGACACCAACGGCAACGGCCAGCGGGACGAATTCGTCGAGGCCAACGATCCGGTGGACCCGGCGAAGGACAAGCGGGTGGCGCTCGGCAACTACGGCGTCATCCCGAACCCGATGGACGGCTCGATCTGGGTCGTGGCCTCGCAGGCGGCGCCCGGCACCATCCTGCGTGTGGTGCCCGGAGACAACCCGCCCGCGACCGCGCTCACCGAGATCTACGAGCTGCCGTACATGAATCCCGACGCCCCGGTCGAGGTGTGGGGCACGCGCGGAATCGACATCGACAGAAACGGCATCATCTGGGCCGGCACGGGCGCCGGGTACATGGCCAGCTTCGACCGCCGCAAGTGCACCGTGACCAACGGACCGGAGGCCACGGGCCAGCACTGCGTCGAGGGCTGGACCTTCTACAAGCAGCCGGGCCCGAACTTCAAGGGCGTCACCGGCTCGGGCAGCGCGGACCCGAACTACTACACGTTCGTGGACCAGTTCAACACGGCCGGCCTGGGCGACAACATCCCGATCGGCCTGGGGAACAACTCGGACTCGCTCAAGGCCACGCTGCCGGACGGCCAGACGATCCTCCTCAATGTGCCCTACCCGCGAGGCTTCCACCCGAAGGGAATGGACGGGCGCATCGACGACGCGAACGCGGGGTGGAAGGGCCGGGGGCTCTGGTCGGCCTACGCCGGCCAGGTCATGTGGCACATCGAGGGCGGCAAGGGACAGCAGAACAAGATCATCCAGTTCCAGGTCCGGCCCGATCCGCTGGCCAAGTAGAGGTGAAGACGGTGCACACCACGACGGCCCTGACCGCGGCGGTCGCCCTCGTCGCCCTGGCGGCCGTCTCGGCGCAGGACGCCCACGCGGCCGGCGGGCAGGGTGCCAGCCTGAAGAACCCGGTCCAGGCGACACCTGTCTCGATCGAAGCGGGCCAGAAGATCTACGCCCGCTACTGCGGCGCCTGCCACGGGCCGAAGGGCCAGGGCGGGCCGAGCGCCGAAGGGCTGCCGCCGCCCTCGAACCTCACGGACACCAGGTGGGACCACGGCTCGACGGACGGCGCCATCTTCACGGCGATCAAGTCGGGGATTCCACCGGAGTACGCCATGGAGCCGTGGGGCGATCGCATCAAGGACCCCGACATCTGGAACCTGGTCAACTTCATCCGCTCCCTGAGGAAATAGAGCCATGACGCTCCGGGCGCTCGCCGCATTCGCCGGTCTCGCCGGAACCGCAGTCCTGGGGTGGTACGCCACGCCGGCCGCCCGCCAGGCGGCCACCGTCACCGTGGACGCCGACGACATCGGCGGCATCGTCCGGAGTGCGAAGGGTCCGGAAGCGGGCGTCTGGGTCATCGCGGAGACGAGCGACCTGCCCGCCGGGTTCCGGAAGATCGTCGTCACCGACGAGCACGGGCGGTACCTCGTGCCCGACCTCCCCGCGGGGTCCTACACCCTCTGGGTCCGGGGCTACGGGCTGGTGGACTCGCCGCGCGTCACCGCGGCGCCGGGTCGGACGCAGGATCTCCAGGCGATCGTCGCGCCCACCGCGCAGGCCGCCGCCGCGATCTACCCTGGCAGCTACTGGTTCTCGCTCCTGGAGATGCCCCGCGCCGACGAGTTTCCCGGCACCGGGGCAGGCGGCAACGGCATCGGCGCCAGCTTCACGGCCCAGTGGCAATACGTCGGGCAGTTGAAAGGCGCCTGCAGCGTCTGCCACCAGATGGGCTCGACGATCACGCGCGAGCCCCCGAAGCACCTCGGCTCGTTCGAGACGTCGCTGGAAGCCTGGGACCGCCGCGTGGACTCGGGCCAGATGGGCGCCGGCATGGCGGCCGGCTTCCGGCGCCTGGGCGAGCGGCGGGCCGCGTTCGCGGACTGGACGGATCGCATCGCGGACGGTGAAGTGCCGCCGGCGCCACCACGTCCCTCCGGCGTCGAGCGGAACGTGGTCATCACGCAGTGGGACTGGGCGCACCCGCACGCCTTCATCCACGATCTGGTGTCCACCGACAAGCGCAGGCCGACGCTGAACGCGTACGGCCCGGTCTACGCGGCCGATCGGCACAACGCCCCCGACGTCAGCCGGCTCGACCCGGTGCGCCACGTCACCGATCGCCCGGTGACGATCCCGATCGAGGACCCGACCACGCCGTTTTCGACCGGCCAGCAGGTCTCGCAGCCGTCGCCCTATTGGGGCGAGGAGATCATCTGGGCCAACCGCGCCAACCTGCACAACCCGATGCTCGACGAGCACGGCCGGCTGTGGGTGACGGCCACGGTCCGGCCGCCGGAGAACCCGGCCTGGTGTACCGACGGCGCGCTGCACCCGTCGGCGAAGCTCTTCCCCATCAGGCAGAGCGCACGCCACGCGGCGGTGTACGACCCGAAGAGCGGACAGGTGGACACGATCCCCACCTGCTTCATGACGCACCACCTCTATTTCGCGGACGACGCGGACGACACGCTGTGGTTCAGCACCGCCGACGCGCCCTACATCGGCTGGCTGAACACGCGCCAGTGGGACGCGACGAAGGACGCGAAAGCCTCGCAGGGCTGGCTGCCGTTCGTCCTCGACAACAACGGCAACGGCCGGCTGGACGCCTTCGACGAGGTCGGGACGCCCGACGAGGCGGCCGATCCGGCGCGCGACAAGCGGATCCGCGGCGGCAGCTACGGCATCATCGAGAACCCGGTCGACGGAAGCATCTGGACGTCCGCCTCCGGCACTCCCGGCCTGATTATCCGGGTCGACCCGGCGACGAAGCTGTCCGAGGCCTACATCCCGCCGCTGCCCGGCCACACGACGCGCGGCATCGACGTCGACCGCAACGGCCTCGTGTGGGCCGCGTTGAACAGCGGGCATCTTGCGAGCTTCGACCGCAGGAAGTGTGCGGTGCTGAACGGCCCGACGGCGACCGGCCGGCACTGCCCGGAAGGCTGGAGCCTGCACCAGACGCCGGGGCCGAACTTCAGGAACGTGGCCGACGGCGGCAGCGCGGACTTCCACTACTACAACTTCGTGGACCAGTTCGACACGTTCGGCCTGGGCGCGAACACGCCGATCGCCAACGGCACGTTCTCCGACGCCCTGCTGGCCCTGGGGCCCAACCGCACCTGGGTGGTGCTGCGGGTGCCGTATCCGCTCGGTTTCTACACGCGGGGCATGGACGGGCGCATCGACGACCCCGAGGGCGGCTGGAAGGGACGCGGCCTCTGGGCCTCCTACAGCAGCATGACGCCGTGGCACTACGAAGGCGGCCGCGGCGCCACCAGCAAAGCCGTGCACTTCCAGCTCCGCGGCAGTCCGCTCGATCGGTAGCGCTCCGCGCTTGCGTCTCCGGCTTCTCGCGGCATGGTGGCTCGGCGCGGTCCTGACCGCGCCCGCCCCCGCCGCTGCGCAGGACACCGTTGCGGCCGCCGCCCCGGCCCGCGTGCTCGTGGCTGTACGGCTGTCCACCCCGCTTGCTGTCGACGGCCGTCTCGACGAGCCGATCTACACGACCGCGCCGCCCACCGGCGGGTTCACCATGCAGGAGCCGGTGGACGGCGGCGAGCCCACCGAGCCCACCGACGTCTGGGTGTTCTTCGACGACGAGAACGTGTACGTCGCCATCCGCTGCTGGGACAGCGAGCCCGGACGCGTGATCGCCAACGAGATGCGGCGCGACGGCAACCTGATGCAGAACGACAACGTCGTCGTGACGTTCGACACGTTCCACGACCGGCGCACCGGCTTCTACTTCCAGACCAACCCTGTGGGCGCCCTCCGCGATCAGCAGATCAACGACGAGCGCAACGCCAACGTGGACTGGAACACGGTGTGGGACTCACGGTCGCAGCAGGACCACAGGGGATGGACCGTCGAGATGGTCATCCCCTTCAAGTCGCTCCGGTATCCCGCCGGCGCCGCGCAGTCGTGGGGGATCAACTTCCGGCGCATCGTGCGCTGGAAGAACGAGACGTCGTTCTTCGCACCCGTGCCGGCGTCCTTCAGCACGCGGGGCGCGTTCGCGGTGTCGTTCTCCGCTACGCTGGCCGGGCTCGTGGCGCCGGAATCCTCGTCGGCGCTCGAGTTGAAGCCGTACGTGAAGTCGTCGGTCGATACGAACCGCCGGGCCGTGCCGGTGCAGTCCAACGATCCGAGCGCCGGCGTGGGGCTGGACGTGAAGTACGGGTTGACGAAGGGGCTCATCGCGGACGTGACCGTGAATACCGATTTCGCGCAGGTGGAGTCGGACGAGGACCAGGTCAACCTGACGCGCGCGACGCTCTTTTTCCCCGAGAAGCGCGACTTCTTCCTCGAGGGGCAGGGCATCTTCGGCTTCGGCGGCGCGCAACAGGGCATCCCGGGCCAGAGCGGGCTCGGCCCGATCCTGGAGAACGGCAACGCCTCGTCGCTCATTCCGTCGCTCTTCTTCAGCCGCCGCATCGGGTTGAGCGGCGGCCAGGTCGTGCCGATTCGCGCCGGTGGACGCGTCGCCGGGCGCGCGGGCCTCTACGCGATCGGCGCGTTGAACATCCAGACCGGCGACGCGGAAGGGGTCGGCGAGCCCGCCACGAACTTCACCGTCGTGCGCGTCCGCCGCGACATCCTGGAACGCAGCAGCATCGGGATGATGACGACCTCGCGCAGTTCAGGGCTCGCCGGGACCGGTTCGAATCGGACGTTCGGCGTCGATACGAGCCTGCGCTTCGGCGAGGCGCTGACCGTCACCAGCTATTACGCTGCGAGCCGGACGCCAGGCATCACGAGAGACGACCGGAGCTACCTGGCCAAGCTGGACTACGCCGCCGACCGATACGGCGTCAACGTCGAGCACCTGAGCGTCGGCGAAGGCTTCCGGCCCGACATCGGGCTGCTCCGGCGCGCCGCGTTCAAGCGCACGTACGGCTACGCGCGATTCAGCCCGAGGCCGCACTCGCTGCCGGCCATCCGGAAGATGGCGTGGGAAGCGAGCGTCGACTACCTGGCCGATCGCAACGGACGCCTGCAGAGCCGGGAAGAGACCCTCGGCTTCCGGATGGACCTGAGCAGCGGCGATCAGCTGAACGCCGACTACCGGGGCAGCTACGAGTTCCTGGCCAGGCCCCTGAGCGTGGGTCCGGATGTGCAGATCGCACCGGGCGAATACCGGTTCCACAACGCGCACGTGCTCTACTACCTCGGCCCGCAGCGGCGGGTGTCCGGCCGGTTCAGCCTGGACCACGGCAGTTTCTACGACGGGACCAAGACGTCGTTCGCGATGACGAGCCGCGTGGACTTCGGGCCGAAACTGGGTGTGGAGCCGCGCGTCACGATCGACCGGGTCCGCCTCACCCACACCGCCTTCACGTCGCGCCTGCTCGGCGGCCGCGTGTCGTTCACCGCCTCGCCGCGGCTCTCCTTCGCCAGCCTGGTGCAGTACAACTCGAACACGCGGTCGCTCAGCTCCAACCTGCGGTTCCGGTGGGAGTACATCCCCGGCAGCGATCTGTTCGTCGTGTACACGGACAACCGGGACACGACGCCCGCCGGCTTCCCGCAGCTGGACAACCGCTCGTTCGCCGTGAAGCTGACCCGCCTCCTGCGCCGCTAGGAAGTTGAAGCACCGTCGGACATCGAGCGTGTTCCTGCGGGCGCCTTTCCCCGTGTCGATCCCCGCGGCCTACCGGGCGGCGTGTCCTCACGCGGGTGGCGCCGGGAGGGGCCTCCCCACCCCGCGCCGCAGGCGCCGTGCCCGTCGGGGCGTGTGTGGCGCCGAACACGGGGTGGGGAAACCCGGCGACAGGACCCGCTCCAGACGGGTCGCCACCTCTGGTGACGTGATCAGTTCTCTAGGGTCGCGGGCCGTTCAGCTCGAAGGTCAGCTCCAGCCCGGCGGGCCTGAGATCGACGTACGCGTAGCTCACCGTCGGCCCGCCCAGCACCAGACGTCCGCCTTTCCCTTCCAGGTAGCGGATCGCCGCGCCCATGTCAGGCACCTGGAACGCCAGGTGATGGATCGACGGGCCATGCCGGTCCAGGTGATCCCGCCACGGGCTCGCGCCGCCCTGCGGCTCGGTGAGTTCCAGCAGCAGGTTCGGCAGGCGGAAGGTCACGTGCTTCGGTGCCGCGGCGCGGTCGCCACGGTAGGACTCCGGGTACACCAGCGATCCCATCTTGACCGTCGTGGTCGCCGGCACGTCGGCTTCGAGAATGCGGCCGAGCAGCCGCCCCGCCTCCTCGACATCCGGCACCATCGCCGAGACGTGCACGACGGCGTTCGCTGCGAACGAGCCCGGAGGGGGCGCTGGCAACGTCCCGGCCGCATTCAGTTCGATGGAAAATCCCAGGTCTGCCTGGAAGTCGGCCGTGACGGCGTCGCCGGCACTCGGCCACATGGGGACACTTCTCGCGTGCAGTCGGTCGCCGATCGCCGGGCTGGCCGCGCCGAACGCGATATGATGCGGCCCGGCGCCGTGCCGATCGAGCCACTGCCGCGACGGGCCGGAACCGCCCGCCGGCTGCACGAGTTCAATCGCAGCGCCGTTCAGCGGGAGGACAGCCCGCTCGATTGGGAACCGGCGCACTGACGATGCAGGCGGCTGGGAGTCAGCCTCGCCCGTCCGTTCGATTGAAGGCGCCGGAACGCCCAGGACGTCGGCATAGCGCGCGGCCGCGCCGCGGACATCGGGCACGATGATGCCAACGTGCACGAGGAAGCCGTCGATCAGGCGATCGACCGCAGGTCGTGCCGGCTGCTGCGCCGAGAACGGCAGGCCCGCCAGAACGAGGACGACAGCGACGAACGTCACGCGCTTCATGAGGTACCCCCTGATGCGCTGCACATCATACCTCCGCTCTCCCGCGCCCTTCCTGCCAATCGCCTGCGCCACCGCCATTGTGGTGGTCCTGACGGCCACGACCGGCGCCCAGGCGCCGGCGAGCACCAGGCTCAATCGACTGATCGGCGCGCTCGAGCAGGGGCGCGCGGCCATGGGCACCGTCAACCGCCAGGCGCCCCGATCGACCGACGCCGCGCGCGCACTCGCCGTGCGCGACCTGGACTTCGCCGTCTTCGACGTGGAGGGCGGCGCGACCGACATGACGCAGTTCGCCGCCTCGCTCGGTGTGCTGCGCGATCCGGCCGTCCTGAACGGGCGTCCGCCCGTCACCCCCATCGTCCGCATACCGCGCGACGACAACGACGCCCCCGAGGCCATCGTGGCGGCGCTCCTCGACCTTGGCGTCTTCGGCGTGATGTTCGGCCACGTCGACACCGCCGAACAGGCGGCACGGGCCGTGGAAGCCGTGCGGCCCCAGATCGGCGGGCCGATGCGCCTGCCGGGCGAGAGCCGGCCCGCACGGTACTGGGGCGTGTCCGCGAGCCGCTACGAGGAGGCGGCCGACGTGTGGCCCCTCATGCCGCGGGGCGAGCTGGTGGTCATCATGATGGTGGAGTCACCCGAGGCGATCCGCAACCTCGATGCGATTGCGAAGGTGCCGGGCGTGGCCGCGCTGTTCTTCGGTCCGGGTGACTACGGGCGCGCGATCGGCAGGCCCTCGAAGCTGCCGGTCATCGCGCCGGAAACGGAGGAGGCCGTGCAGGCGATGCTGGCCGCCTGCCGCCGCCACGGCCTCGCCTGCGGCTACCCGGTCGCCGGGCCACCATCAGCGCTGAAGGAGGAAGCCGACAAGCGGCTCGCACAGGGATTCACCATCGTGACGCAGGTGAACCTGCAGGTGTTCTAAGGGCCCTAAGCTATCGCATCACGTCGGCCAGGGCGCGGCGCACGTCGGCGGCCTGGTGGTAGTCCGGGGCCACCTTCAGCGACTCGGTCAGCGCGCTGACCGCCCGCTCCCTGTTGCCCGCCCGCGCGTGGGCGAGGCCGAGGTGGTGGAGGAACTCGGGATTCGCGGGCTCGGCCTGCACGGCCGCCTCGAACGCCGGGATCGCGAGCGGCACGAGATCCTTCTTGTAGTAGATCCAGCCGAGCGTGTCGTTGACGTAGGGTGAGTCCGGCAGCTGCAGCTTCGCCGTCTGCGCGAGCTGGAGCGCCGTGTCGAGGTTGCCGTCGTCGTTGACGTACAGCATCGCCAGGTTGTTCGCCGCGATGCCTGCCGTCGGCGTGGCCGCCAGCACTTCCTCGTAGATCTTCCGCGCTTCGTCCGGCTTCCGCTGCGCCTCGAGGATGACCGCCACCATCGTGGGCGCGATCACGGAGGACGGATCGCGTCGGGCCAGCGCTTCGAACTCGGTCCGCGCGTGATCCAGCCGCCGCTGCCCGGCGTACAGCCGCGCGAGCGAGAGAAACGCCTGCTCGCTCGAGGCGTCCAGGTCGAGCACGCGGCGGAGCGCGTCTTCCTCCTGCGCCACGTCGCCGCCGGCCGCATACGCGCGCGCGGCCAGCAGCAGCAGATCAGGCCGATCGCCGAACGTGCGGAGGTGCGCCTCCGCCAGCCCCTGCGCAGCGGAAGCGTTGCCCTCAGCGAGCTCCACCTCCAGCCGCCCGCGCAGCGCCTCGAACGAGCCCGGTTCGATGGCCAGGGCGCGGTCGAACGCCTGCCGCGCCGCGGTCGTGTTCTTCTGGAGGAGCCGCAGCACCCCCAGCTGCGTGTGCAGGACGCTGATCCCGTCGTGTTCGGCGAGCAGGCTCCTGAGCAGCAGCTCGGCCTCGGCGAGATCGCCCCGGAGCATCAGCACACGCGCCAACATCGTCCTGGCCAGCGGATCGTCCGGGTCGCGCTGGACGCCCTCGCGCGCCATGCGGACCGCATCGGGAGATCCCTCGCGCAACCGCAGCTCCACGAGCTGCAGCTCCGCGCCCTTCGCCAGCGGGTTCAGCGACAGCACCGTCGAGAACGAGGCGATGGCAGGGCCGACGTCGCCTCGTCGCGCCTGGACCGCGCCGAGCACGTAGTGTGGTTCCGCAGAGTTCGGACTGGCCTTCACCGCCGCGCGCGCCGGCTCGAGCGCGGCGTCCAGCTTCACTTCCGCGAGCAGGAACCTGGCCTTCATCAGGAGCGCGTCAACGTGCTCCGGCTCCGCCGCCAGCACGCCGTCCACCTTCCGGTGCGCCTCCTCGCGCTCGTTCCGGCTGAAGTCGAGCGCCGCCAGCCGCAGGTTCGCGCCGCTGGCCGCCCCTTCCTTGACGGCGAGCTCTTCCAGGAGGGCTTCGGCCTCGTCCCACAGCCCCTCGCTGAGGAAGTGGTCGGCGAGCGCCAGGCCCGACGCGGCGTCGCCCCTTCGGGCGGCAATCGCGCGAAGGGCTTCGGCGGCCTGGGCAGGGCGACCCGTGGCCCGATAGAAGGTGGCCAGCGCTTCCTGCGCCGCCAGATCGTCCGGATCGAGCTCGACGAGCCGCTCGAGGAGCGGCTCCGCCTCCGCCATCCGCCCGGTCAGCCAGTAGAAGCCGGCGAGCGACATGTTCGCCACCCTGGAATTGGGATCGAGCGCCAGCGCCTGCTTGAACGCCTCCTCGGCTTCTTCCCCGGACTCGCGTCCCAGCTGAATCGCCCCGAGGCTGGCTTGAGGCCGAGCGTCGTCCGGGGCGAGCCGGATCGCCTGCTGGACGTAGGTCACGGCGCCGTCGAGATCCTTGAACTGCGCGGCCGCGCCCCCTTTGATCAGCAGAGCGTCGACGTTCTTCGGATCGAGCTGGAGCGCCTTGTTGGCGTACGTGAACGCGTCGGTGAAGCGCCCGGCGAGCAGCATGATCTCGGCGGCCTTCACCTGCGCCTCGAGGCTGTCCGGCAGCAGCTCCGCCGCGCGCAGGCGCTCGCGAGCCGCCGCGACGAGGTCGGGGGGATCGACCTCCAGGTAGGCGGCGGCCAGCCGGGCGTGAGCCTCGCCGAACGTGTTGTCGATCCTGAGGGCGTTGCGGTAGGCGATGACCGCTTCCGCCCACTTCCCTTCAGCGGCGTAGGCGTTCCCGCTCTCGAGAAACGCCTGCTTTTCCTCGTCGGGCGAGGCGCCGCAGGCCGCCAGTGCCGCCGCCAGGAGCAGCAGGCCGAAGACGCGTGCCGGAACGCGAGCAGATCTCATCAATGGGCGAACCAAGGAGCGGGGGTCAGCACGAGGCGGGCGTCGCGCACGCCCCGCGTGCGCGAGCACCTCGCGATTTCGATGCCGACTGAGGAGGAGTGGGAAACCGAGAAGCCGGAACTACGGCCGCTGCTGCTTCCAGCGGCGCCGGGCCAAGCCGGCCAACCCGGTACCCACGAGCACGAGCGATACCGGTTCAGGAATCGGCACCTCCTCGTCAGGCAGGTAATTGTACTGGATCTGGCCGAAGGCCCCGGCGTTGGTGGCGAACTGCGTGATGAGGTTGCCCGCGCCGCTCCCGGTCGACTGCCCGGTGGCGTTCGTCGCAAGCGAGACAGTGCCCAGGCCCGTGAACAGCGCCAGGTCCGGCACGCTGGTGAGCGTGACGAAGTCCGATGCCGCCGCCGACAGGCCCTCGAACGTCCTGCCCGACGTGCCCCCGAAATCGAAGGTGCCATCGAAAGCCGCGACGCTTTCGATCACGGTCACGACCGGAAGGACGGTAACGAGCGTCGACGTGTCCGGCCGGGTCAGCGTGATCTGCGCCTGCAGCTTCATCGTGACAGTGGCCGGTGCGGCGTCGAGGCTCTCGAACTTGGCCGTTCCGGCCACGTTCCCGAAAAGCGTCAACAGGATGCTCGTCAACGTCCCGAGCGACGGGTCGAACTGATTGAACACGAGGTTGTTCGACCAGTTGGTCGTCGTGTTCGCGATGGTGTTCGAGTTGACGGTGATCGATGCGGCCTGCGCACTCCCCGCGGAGAGCGCCAGCGTCCCGGCCAGCGTCCACACACCCAACGATTTTGCGGTCATCTCCGGTAGCCCTTTCGTCCCTGGTCGCAACTCGCCTTGCAAACACCGCTCCAACGACGAGTCGGGACCAGGACCCCTTCCCGGGGCCGATTTCGCCCACTGCTTTCAGGGCAACCGTCGGCCAACCGTCGGCCCGATCCCATGAAAGGTTCCACGACGTGGAACTTATGGCGCTGAACAAGCGACCTTATCAACCCAGCCGATCCCCTCAGCGAAGCGTCCGGAAGAACGCCCGCACGTCCTCCACGAACAGCTCCGGCTCCTCGAACGCCGCGAAGTGCCCGCCGCGCGGCATCTCGGTCCAGCGCTGCAGGTTGTAGCGCGCCTCCACGTATTTCCGCGGCGGCAGCACCACCTCGCCCGGGAACGCGGCACAGGCGGTCGGAACCTCGACGCGCCGGGTGTCCGCGGCCGCGGCCTGCTGGCTTTCGTAGTAAAGGCGCGCGGACGAGGTAATCGTCTCGGTGACCCAGTAGATGGTGACGTTGGTCAGGATGTCGTCCTTGCTGAACCGCGTCTCGACGTCGCCGTTCGAATCACTCCACGACCGGAGCTTCTCGACGATCCACGCCGCGAGCCCAGCCGGGGAGTCGTTCAACCCGTAGCCCAGCGTCTGCGGCCGTGTGCCCTGGATCTGCCCGTAGCCGCGCTCGCCGACCATGTAGGCCTGCTTCGCCCTCGTGCGCGCCAGTTCCTCCGGCGGCACGCCCGCGTCCGGGTCCGGGCCCGGAGGCGGCGGCGCGGTGCACATGTTCAGGTGCAGGCCGATCACGTGTGGCGCGTCGCGCAGCGCCACGAGGCGGCTGATGATCGCCCCCCAGTCCCCGCCCTGCACCGCGTAGCGCGTGTAGCCGAGCCGGGCCATCAGCTTCGCGACGACCTCCGCCATCCGCTCCGGGTGGTAGCCCCGGCGGGAGGGCCGTTCCGAAAACCCGTACCCGGGAATCGACAGCGCGACGACGTGGAAGGCGTCCGCGGGGTTGCCGCCGTGGGCGGCCGGATCGGTGAGCGGTCCGATCACCTTGACGAACTCGAAGAACGAGCCGGGCCAGCCGTGCGTGATGACGATCGGCATCGCGTTCGCGTGCGGTGACCGCTGGTGCACGAAGTGGACGCGGAGCCCGTCGATGTCGGTCGTGAACTGGTCGAACGCGTTCAGCCGCCGCTCGGCGGCACGCCAGTCGAACCGATCCTTCCAGTACGCGACCAGCTCCTTCAGGTAGGTCAGGCTCGTGCCGTAGCCCCAGCCCGCATCCGCGATTTCGTCCGGAAAGCGGGTGCGTGCGAGGCGCGCCTTCAGGTCCGCCAGGACGTCGTCGCCGACCTGGATGGTGAACGGGATGACGCGCGAGTCTCCCGTGCCGCGGTCCGAGTCCTGAGCCGCGGGAGCGGCGGCCACGACCAGAGCAATCGAGACGGCTGGCAGCGCGGTGCGTCGCATGGTGCCTCCTGGTGGTCGGAAACATGCCCACTCTACAGCGGTTCCGTTCGGGATTTCAGCCTTGGGCTTGGGATTTGGGATTTGGGATTTGGGATTTCGCGTCCGCGCGCTATCCTCCGCCTCATGCGAAACCTGACCTTCTTCGCTGCCGTGGTTCTGGGCTCCGCGGCAGGAGCCATGGCCCAGTCGCCTGCCGGTTCCCACGTCGTCCGGCTCGATCCGGCGCTCGACGCGATCATCGCGCCCGACGCGCGCATCGAGATCCTGAAGGAGGACTACTTCGGCGCGACGGAAGGCCCGGTCTGGGTGAAAGACGGCGGCTACCTGCTCTTCAGCGACCAGGCCGCGAACCGCGTCTACAAGTGGGCCGACGGCGAGCTCTCTGTCCACCTGGAGCCGTCCGGGTTCACCGGCAACATGCGTGACGTGAACCTGAACGGCGCCGTCTACCGCCTCGGACGACTGTACGTGGCGCTGCTCGGGTCCAATGGCCTGGCTATCGATCACGAAGGGCGCCTGGTGCTCTGCACGCACGGCGACCGCGCGCTCGTGCGGATCGAGAAGGACGGCTCACGCACGGTCCTGGCGGATCGCTACGACGGGAAGAAGCTGAACGGGCCCAACGACCTGGCGATCGCGTCCGACGGCTCGATCTATTTCACCGACCTCGGCGTCCTCGGCGACAAGGAGCTGCCCCCCAGCGTGTACCGCTGGAAAGAGGGCACGCTGCAGCTCCTTGCGAGCAGCGTGCAGGGCGGCTTCGCCAACGGCATCGCGCTTTCCCCTGACGAGCGCCACCTCTACGTGGCCGCGTCCCGGAAGATCGTCCGGTACGACGTGCAGCCGGACGGCCGCGTCGCCAACGAAACCGTCTTCGTGGACATGAGCCAGGCGAAGGAGCGCGGGGGGCCCGACGGCATCAAGGTGGATCGCGCCGGCAACGTCTGGTTCGGCGGCCCCGGCGGGTTGTGGATCGTGTCTCCCGCGGGCACGCACCTCGGCACCATCCTGAACGAGCGCAACGTCAACATGGCTTTTGGCGACGCCGACGGCCGGGGGCTCTACGTCACCACGTTCACCGGCCTGGTGAAGATCCGCCTGCAACAAGCCGCATTCTGAGCCGGTGGACGTGTTCGTCTGCCGGCCGTTGCTGCCCGTTCGCCGTGCGTCTACCCAGGCGTTAGGATCGATCGGCTTCCCAGGGGCATCGGCTTTTAACCGCCGAGCTGCCTGCGGAGAGTCGGGCCGTTTGCATGGGTAGACTTCCGGCTGACTGGCGTTCCGGCCTCGTGGGCCGGTACGTCGCGCGCATCACAGAAGCGAGGCTGCACATGTCGCATCGGAGGATCCTGGGGTTCGTTCTGGGCGTGCTCTTCTTCACACCTGCACTGGCGTTGGCACAGGACACCGCCATTTCAGGAACCGTCACGGACACGACCGGCGCGGTGCTCCCGGGCGTGACCGTCGAGGTCTCCAGTCCGGCGCTGATCGAAGGCGTCCGCACGGCGGTCACCGACAGCAACGGTGGCTACAGCGTCACCAACCTGCGCACGGGCACCTACCGCGTCACGTTCACGCTGGCCGGCTTCGCCGTCGTCGTGCGTGAAGGCATCCAGATCATCCAGGGGTTCACCGCCCCGGTGAACGCCCAGCTCAAGGTCGGATCGATCGAGGAGACCGTCACCGTCACCGGCGCGAGCCCCACGGTGGACGTGCAGAACGTGCGCACGCAGACCACCATCACGCGCGACGTGCTCGACCAACTCCCGAACGCCCAGACGATTTCCAGCATGACCGCGCTCACGCTGGGCACGACCAACGTCGGCGTCACGCAGCAGGACGTGGGCGGCAACCAGGGCGAGATGGGCACCGTCGCCGTGCACAACAACCGCATGACCGACATGAAGATCACCATGGAGGGGATGAACACCAACAACTCCATGGGGACCAACGGCGGGCAGTTCCACGCCGGCCAGCACTACAACATGGAGGCGATGCAGGCCGTCACCATGGCGCACAACGGGATGAGCGCGGAGACGGAGACGGCGGGCGCGCAGATCAACTACATCCCGAAGGACGGCGGCAACCAGTTCACGGGCTCCGGCCGCGCCACCTTCACCAACGAAGACCTCCAGTCCGACAACCTGACCGACGAGCTCATCGCGCGCGGCACGAGCACGCCCGGGAGCATCAAGATCATCTACGACTACGGCGGCTCCCTCGGCGGCCCGATCAAGCGCGACACGCTGTGGTTCTACACGGCGCACCGCTGGTGGGGGAACTCGCAGTACCAGCCGGGCGCCTTCTTCAACGCGACGCAGGGTGGGCACGTCTGGACGAAGGACCTGAGCCGCCGCGGGTACCGCGAGGACTACAACCAGGACAACAGCGGCCGCATCACCTGGCAGGCGACGTCCAAGGACAAGATCGCCTACTACGGCAACCTGGGCCAGCAGTGCGTCTGCTTCCTGGCCATCAGCCGGACCCTCGCGCCCGAAGCGACGCTCAACAACCACCTGCCGGAGAATCACCTCTCGCAGGCCACCTGGAACCGCGTCCAGAACAACCGCATGCTGTTCGAGGGCGGCTTCAGCTACCTGCACAACCCGTTCAGCTTCCGTCTCTCGCCCGGCGGGTCGCACAGTGACATACCGCACATCGAGGCCACGACCGGCGAGGTGTGGAACGCGTTCCCGAGCGGCGGCCTGCCCTACAACGACTACGACGGCCCCGGCGGCGGTCCGGCGCAGGCCGGCCAGCAGAACGCGCGCTTCGCGCTGTCCTATGTGACCGGCGAGCACGCCTTCAAGGTGGGCATGTCCTGGGCACACGGCCTCGTCGAGCAGAACGGCAAGGCCAACGAAGTGCCCGGCTTCGGCCCCGCGGCGTTCATCCTCTTCCGGGGCGCGCCAATCCTGATCAACATCTTCTCCAACCCGAAGTACAACCGCGTGGACTTCCAGAACGTCGGCGTCTACGCGCAGGACCTCTGGCGTATCGGGAAGATGACGCTGAACCTGGGCGTCCGCTTCGACATGTTCGACGGCTGGAGCCCGACGCAGACGACGCCGGATACCGCGTTCGGACCCGGCTTCACGACCCAGCGCATCGAGGACACGCCGACCTGGCGTGACGTCTCGCCGCGCATCGGGGTGGCCTACGACCTGGCGGGCGACGGCAAGACGGCCATCAAGGCCTCGGCCGGCCGCTACATCGCCGCGGCTGGCGGCGGGACGGTGCAGCCCACCAACCCGGCGCTGGCCATCGCGACGACGGCGTCCAGGACGTGGTTCGATGCGGACGGCGACTGGTTCCCCGATGCGAACGAGCTCGGTCCGCTGTCGAACGTGAATTTCGGCAGGCCGGTCATCACGCAGTTCTTCGATCCGGACTACCTGACGGAGAACCGCGCCTACACCTGGCAGGCCTCGGCCGGCATCGAGCGCGAGCTGAACAACAACCTCGGCCTCAGCATCACCTACTTCCGGACGATGCACTTCAACCAGACGGTCACCGACAACACGCTGGTGACGCCTGCGGACTACGACATGTACCGCGTCGTCGTGCCGCGGGGGCTGCCGGGCGCCGGCACGACGATCTCCGGCCTCACGGACGTGAAGCCCGTGAAATTCGGACAGGTACGGAACATGGTCCGGTCCGAGAGGACCTTCGGCAACCAGACCGAGGTGTTCGACGGCGTGGACATCGGCGTGAACTCCCGGTTCCAGAACGGCGCGATCCTGCAGGGCGGCGTGGCGTTCGGCAGGACCGTCGAGGTTCGCTGCTTCGTGGTGGACGACCCGCAGGAGCTGCACTTCTGCAATGTGGAGCGTCCCTGGTGGGATGCCGGCGGCCAGATCAAGTTCGCCGGCTCGTACCCGCTGCCCTTCGGCATCGAGCTGTCCGCGGTATACCAGAACCTGCCCGGCCTGCAGGTGCTGGCCAACGGCGTGTTCACGCGCGCCGACGTGTTCAGCTCGCTCGGCCGCAACCTGAACGGCGCCACGGTCACCGTGCCGCTGATTCAGCCCTTCACGCAGTTCGAGGAGCGGGTCAACCAGCTCGACTTCCGGCTGGGCGGCGTCCTCCGGGGCGGTTTCGGCCGCGTCCGCCTGACGCTCGACCTGTTCAACATGACCAACGCCTCGACGGTGCTGGTCCGCAACAACACCTTCAGCACCGCCGCGGCCGGCGCGGGCTGGGGAACGCCGACGACCATCATGGCCGGCCGCATGATCAAGCTCGGCGCGCAGTACAGCTTCTAGCAACGGCTTCGTGCGGGCGGGATGATCCCCGCCCGCACGGACGCCGCCGTCGAGGCCGGGCGCACAGAACAGAGGGTCTGAAGGCGGCGCACGCTATTGCGCGGGCCTCGCGCGCGATGGCCCCGTCGGCCCGTCGCTGCTCGACGCCGCCGGCGTGAACGTCCGGTGCTTGAAGCGCCAGCCCTGCGGTGTTTTCACGAAGATGTCGTTGTAGATGCCGCGCGTGCGGATCGTGTGGGGCTCACCGGGCTCGTTGGCCACGATGATCGCGAGGTACGCCGACCCGCGCGCGCCCTCCGGGGACGGCTCGATGATGATGTTCCAGGCGTGATGCGCCGGGCGGACGATCGGCGGATCGATAATCCCGTACATCGCCACGGCCGCCAGCGCGTCGTGGCCCTGGTGCTTCTGGCCGCCGAACTCGAAGATCGCGTCCTCGGTCCACAGGTTGGCGTACGCGTAGCCCTTGTCCTGGCCGTTGTCGATCAGGTGCGTGTATTTCGCGTACAGGGAGTGAATCTCGATCCAGTCTTCCGCCGACAGCTTGCCCGGTCCCACGATCGGCCCGCCCGTGATCGCCTGTGCGGCGGACAGCCGCGACCCCAGCCCCAGTCCGAGGCCCACACCGAAGGCCAGCGCCACCAGCACGGCGCAGCCCGCCACCAGCTTCGTCCTGCTCGTCATGTTCCACTCCCCGGTGGTGCCGCCTCGCTTGTCTAGGCCGACACCACTCCACTGTGAGTCCCGGATTGTCAAGGCGCCACGAAGGACATTCCCGAGAGTCTACGCCCCGGCTTCCTTCCCGGGCCATGCGCGGCTCGACGCGCGCTTCGGTAACGGCGGAGAGTGTACACTCCTCGATCCGCTCGCCAGTGCCTCAAGTTGGCCATGGCACGAGCGGGACTCCGGGGTGTAGAATTCGCAGCCAATCTGGCTCCCGCCGGGGGCCGAGCGACGTGTGCATGCACCAGGGAAGGGAACCCATGGTCGAACCACCGAACCGGCTCCGTCGTCTGTCTGCCGTACTCACGTCCACCGTGCTTGCCGTGGTCGGCTCGGGCTCGTCCGTCTCCGGCCAGGCCGGCCTGCAGGCTGAGGTGACGTTCACGAAGGACATCGCGCCCATCCTGCAGCAGAAGTGTCAGTCGTGCCACCGGCCGAACTACATCGCGCCGATGGCCCTGATGACCTACGAGCAGGTGCGACCCTACGCGCGTGCCATCCGGCAGCAGACGGCCCAACGGACGATGCCGCCCTGGTACATCGACAGGACGATCGGCATCCAGTCCTTCAAGTCGGACATGTCGCTCAGCGACGAGCAGATCGGCACGATCGCGCGTTGGGTGGAGGCGGGCGCGCCGGAGGGCAGCCCCGGTGATCTGCCACCCCCGATCGCCCTTCCCGAGGTCTCCAGCAGCCCCGTCTGGGAACTGGGCGAGCCGGATCTCATCGTCAGGTCGCCAACGGTCACCGTGAAGGCCGTCGCGCCGGACTGGTGGGGAGCGATCGGTGAGACGCCGACGGGCCTCGCCGAGGACCGCTATGTCAGGTCCGTCGAGATCCGCGAAGTGAACGATGTCGATCCCCGCGAGCTGGCCAGGGGCGGGACGGTCGGGGGGCTGTTCGTGTTCCACCACGCCAACTTCGGCCTCGCCGGCCCGGACGGCCAGACGGACCCGCAGTCACGCATCCCCGCGCACGAAGTCGGCCGCAACCCCGACCAGTTCGATCCGCGGGCCGGACGGCTGCTGCGGGCGGGCTCGACCATCCTCTTCTTCGACAACCACCTCCACGCCAACGGCGTCGTCGAGACCAACGCCCACCTCGAGCTGGGGTTCCGATTCCACCCGAAGGGTTACAAGCCCACGATGGAATACCGCGGCATCGGCTTCGGCACGACCGAGGTGGACCTGCGTCCGAACGAGGCGAACCAGGAAATCGACGCCTACACGGTGCTGCAGGAGAACGCCAAGATCCTGAACTTCGAGCCGCACCTCCACGCCACGGGCGTCGGCATGTGCTTCCAGGCGATCTGGGGCGGCCGCACCGAGACCCTCAACTGCGCGGGCTACAACCACAACTGGGTGCGCAACTACCAGTACACGGACGACTCGGCCCCGCTGCTGCCGAAGGGCACCATTCTCAAGATCACCGGGTACTTCGACACGACCGCGAAGAATCCGCTGGTCTACGAGCCGCGCAACTGGACGGGCTGGGGAAACCGTTCGGTGGACAACATGATCGTCAACCTGCCGTACGTGGTCCCGATGACGGACGAGCAGTTCGCGGAGGCGGTGGACGAGCGGCGGAAGAAGATCGCTGCGGGACAGGCCACGCCGATCGGCTGCCCCACCTGCTATCTTCCCGAGGGCGCCGCAGCCGGGTCTTCGCGCGCCTCACGATGACGAACACGGCGCGGGCGGCGTCAGCGACCACGAGGCGGCTTGGAAGGTTCGGCACGGGGCTGACAGCTTCGGCTGCCTGCGCCGGCCTCCTGCTCGCCTGGGCCCGTCCGGACGCGCAGGATCTCACGTTCGCCCGTGGCCAGAACATCGCGCCGGCCTACGAAGGCTGGGAGCAGAATCCCGACGGCTCGTTCGATCTCGTGTTCGGCTACTTCAACCGGAACTGGGACGAGGCCATCGACGTCCCGGTCGGCCCGGACAACCACATTGAGCCTGGTGGTCCGGATCAGGGTCAGCCCACCCACTTCCAGCCCCGGCGGAACCTGTTCGTGTTCCGCGTGCGGGTACCCGCGGACTTCGGCGACAAGGAACTCGTCTGGACGTTGACGAGCAGGGGAATCACGGAGCGAGCCTACGGCACGCTGAAGCCGATCTACGTGATCAACGACAACATCATCACCGCGAACAACGGCGCGGCCGGCGGGCGCGGCGGCACCCTGGAGCTGAACGCCAACACCGGACCCGAGCTCGAGGTCGAAGGGACGCGCGAGCGGACCGCGCGGGTCGGCGAGCCGGTCGTCCTGCACGCCATCGCCACCGACGACGGCGTGCCGGCGCCGCGCGGGATGCCGATCAACCGCGGCTCGTCCAGCGGCAGCGCCGCGGTGTCGAGTGCCGTGGGCCTGCGGCTGTCCTGGTTCGTGTATCGCGGCGGCGGGCGGGTCACGTTCGATCCTCCACAGTTCAAGACCTACATGGACACGCGGGCCGGCTCCCCCTGGGCGTGGGGCTGGACGCCCCCGCCCGTCCCGCCCGACGGCCGCTGGATCGTCCGGGCGACGTTTCACGAACCTGGCCAATACGTGCTCCGGTGTCTGGCACATGACGGTGGCCTCATGGAGTGGGAAGACATCACTTTCAACGTGCAGTAGCTCGCCACGCGGCGTAGTTCGGTATCGGGATCGTTTGGGCTTACTGGGACAGAAGTGGAGGCAAACGATGGGTACGCGACGTTTCAGGAGCATCCTGCTCCTGGCAGCCCTGCTGTGGCCGGTCGCGGCTGCGGGGCAATCCAGTACGAACGGGGCAATCGCCGGCACCGTTCGTGACACGACCGGGGCGGTGCTCCCCGGGGTGACCGTCGAAGCGGCCAGCCCCGCGCTGATCGAAAAGGTCCGGACCGCGGTGACCGACAGCCAGGGTCAGTACCAGATCGTCGACCTGCGGCCGGGTACCTACAGCGTGACTTTCAGCCTGGTCGGCTTCAGCACCGTCCGGCGCGAGGGCATCACGATTACCGCCAGCTTCACGGCACCCGTCGGTGCGGAGATGCGTGTCGGCTCGCTGGAAGAGACGGTCACCGTGACCGGCGCCAGCCCGGTCGTGGACGTGCAGAACGTCCGGACGCAGGCGATCATCACCAACGAGATCCTCGATGCCGTGCCCACCGCGAGGAGCATCCCGGCGCTCATCTCGCTCTCGCTCGGGGTGGTCCCGCAGACGATGACGTCCGGCCGCGACGTGGGCGGCAACGCCGGAGACTTCGGCGGCTTCATGCGCGCGCACGGCAGCCGCAGCGACGGCGGCGTGAACGTCGAGGGCATGAACACCATGACGCTCATGGCCAGCATGAGCACGCGACGCAACAACATCAACCCGGCGGCCGTCCAGGAAATGGTGCTCCAGACCAGCGGCATGTCGGCCGAAGTGTCGACGGGAGGCCCCGACGCCAACTTCGTCATCCGCGACGGCGGCAACCAGTTCAGCGGCACCTTCAACGCCGAGGGCACCGGCAAGAACCTGCAGAGCGGCAACCTCTCGGACGCACTGAAGGCGAACGGACTGACGCGCGTGAACCGAACGAACCACGTGTACGAGGTCGCGGGCGGGTTCGGCGGCCCCCTGGTTCGCGACAAGCTGTGGTTCTGGACCGCGCATCGCGTGGCGGGTGCGCAGCAGGAACTGGCCGGCACCTTCTTCAACAAGGCGCAGGGAACGCTGTTCTACGAACCCGATCTCAACAGACCGGCGTACAACGACCAGCCGTCGCGCGACTACCTGACCTCGCGCGTCACCTGGCAGGCCACCAGCAGGCAGAAGGTATCCTTCATCGCCAACTCCCAGTGGATGTGCCTCTGCTTCCTCAGCGTCGGGCCGGCGCGCGCGCCGGAGGCGTCGTGGAGCGGCACGTTCCCCCAGCGGCTGTACCAGGGCACCTGGACCAGCCCCTTCTCGAGCAGGCTGCTGTTCGAGGCCGGCGCGGCGTACCGCGTGGACGACAACGTGCCGATCCGCGCGCCGGGCGTGAAGAAGGGCGACCGGCCGGTGATGGACGCGGGCCTCGGCATGTGGTACGGCTCGATGGCCTCGGGCGCGAACCCGCACCTGTTCAACGCCAACGGGTGGCTGAACGACTACGGCCACTCCAAGAGCCACTACACCAACACGCGCTTCGCCGTGTCGTACGTGACCGGTTCCCATGCCATCAAGGTCGGCATGACGCAGCTCTGGGGCTTCCAGGACTACGGCCCCGGCGAACCCGAGCCCGAGGCGTACCAGTTCCGCAACCGGGTGCCGATCGGCCTCTGGCAGCTCGCCACGCCAGGCTACTCGCGGACGCGCATCAAGGCGCTCGGCGGCGTCTTCGTGCAGGACCAGTGGACGGTGCGGCGGATGACGCTCAACCTCGGCCTGCGTCTCGACTACCTGAACGCCTACAACCCGAAGCAGACGCGGCCGGCCGGCGCCTACACGCCCGAGTTCTCGTTCGACGAGATCCCGAACGTGCCCAACTGGAGGGACCTCGGGCCGCGCCTCGGCTTCGCGTACGACGTCTTCGGCGACGGCAAGACGGCCGTCAAGGCCAGCCTCGGCCGCTACGTCGTCGGGCAGGGCACCCGCATCGCGCAGGAGACGAACCCGGCAGACGCGATCGGCGGCACGACGTTCCGCGTCTGGAATGACGCCGACGGCGACTACGTGCCCGACTGCGATCTGCGCAGCCCGAGCGCCAACGGCGAGTGCGGCGCGATGGCCAACCGCTTCTTCGGCACGACGCGCTTCACCCGGTTCTACGACCCGGACATCCTCGAGGGGTGGCACGTCCGACCCTACAACTGGCAGACCGCGGCCGGCATCCAGCAGGAGCTGATGCCGGGCATGGCGCTGAACGTCGCCTACCACCGGACGTGGTTCGGCAACGAGCACACGACCGACAACCTGGAAGTGGCGCCCTCGGACTACTCCCAGTTCTGCGTGACGGCCCCGACGGATTCACGGCTGCCTGGCGGCGGCGGCAATCGGATCTGCGGGCTCTACGACCTCAACCCGAACAGGCTCGGGCTGGTCAACAACCAGGTGACGTTCTGGAAAAACTTCGGCGATCGCACCGAGGTGTACAACGGCGTGGACATCTCGGTGAACGCCAGGTTCGGGAACGGAGGCCTGGTCTTCGGCGGCGGCAGCATCGGCTCCACCCGCCTGAACCAGTGCGTCGTCGTCGACAGCCCGCAGCTCCACTTCTGCGACATTTCGACGCCGGAAAACCACGTGAAGCTGTCGGCCAGCTACCCGATGCCGTGGGGCACGCAGGTCGCTGCCACCTATCAGAACCTGATGGGCGTGCAGCACCTCGCCAACCTCGTCGTCGGCAATGCGGCGATCGCACCCTCGCTGGGCAGGAACCTCGGAGCATGCGGCGCCGCCGCTGTGTGCAACGCGACCGTCGTGGTACCGCTCATCGAGCCGCAGACCGAGCGGGAAGGCCGCCAGAGCCAGCTGGATCTGCGCGTGTCGAAGGCGGTCCGGCTGGGCCCGACGCGCGTCGTGGCCAAGGTGGACTTCTACAACCTGCTCAACGCCAACGATGTTCAGCTGCTCAACACCACCTACGGCGCAGCCTGGATGCGCGTGGCCAGCATCCTGACCGGCCGTCTCGTGAAGTTCGGAGCCCAGTTGGACTTCTGACGCAACGGAGCCCCGAGCCGTGGGCCGCCTGTGCGGTCCACGGCTCGCGTTCCCGCTCAGGTTCCCGACCCATCGGACTTTTCCGCCACGCTTGACCCATGCGCCCGGGCACTCCATCATCCCCTGGCCGGCGCCTGCCGCCGCGCCGCTGACGCCGTGACGACGCGATCCCGTCTGCTCTCTGCTTGGCTCCTGGTTCTATTCCCCTGGCTGGCGGCCGCGGGTCAGGATCGAAGTCCGTCGCAGACAGACGGTATGTCGCTGCCGGCAATCGTGGGACCAGCCCCGCCGGTGCCACCGGCCGTGATCAACCGCGACGCCGCCGGACGGGCCACCATCCGCGCCGTCCGTGTCCGGACGCCGCCCCGCATCGACGGCGTCCTCGACGACGCGGCGTACGCGGAAGCGCCTCACTTCTCGGGCTTCATCCAGGCAGAACCTCTGGAGGGTCAACCGGCCACGCAGCGGACCGACGTGTGGCTGCTGTACGACGACGAGCACCTCTACGTCACCGCCCGCTGCTGGGAGGAGCACCCGGACCGGATCGTCGCCAACGAGATGCGCCGCGACTCGTTCAACATCTTCAGCGCCAACGACGCGTTCGGCTTCGCCCTCGACACCTTTTACGACCGGCGCAACGCGGTCACCTTCACCATCAACGCCATCGGCGGCAAGATCGACGGCCAGGCCACGGATGAGCGCCAGTTCAACGGTGACTTCAACACCGTCTGGGACGTCAGGACCGGACGCTTCGACGGCGGCTGGACGGTGGAAGTGGCGATGCCGTTCCGGTCGCTGCGCTACCGCCCGGGCCGCGGCCAGATCTGGGGCTTCAACGCCCGCCGCTTTACCCCGTGGAAGAACGAGACGTCGTTCCTGGTGCCGATCCCGGCGTCCCGGCTCAACTTCGGTCTCGTTTCCATGTCCCTCGCGGCTACCGTGGTCGACCTCGAAGTGCCGGGCGCGGCACGCAACCTGGAGATCAAGCCGTTCGTGACCTCCTCCGTCAGCTTCGACAACGTCGTGCGCCCGGCTGTCTCGAACGACCTCGATGCCGACGTCGGGCTCGACCTGAAGTACGGGGTCACCCAGGGCCTCACCGCCGACCTGACGGTGAACACCGACTTCGCCCAGGTGGAAGCCGACGAACAGCAGGTCAACCTGACGCGCTTCAGCCTGTTCTTCCCCGAGAAGCGGGAGTTCTTCCTCGAGAACCGCGGCACGTTCGACTTCGGCGCCGCGGCAGTCGGCGCGATGGGCGGGGGCGGCGAAGTGCCCAACCTGTTCTACAGCCGGCGGATCGGCCTGCAGCAGGGCACGGTCGTACCGATCGAGGTCGGCGGCCGGTTGACCGGCCGCGTGGGCCGCTACAGCCTCGGCGCGCTCAACATCCAGTCGGCAGACGACGAGACGCTCGGCGCCCGGCGCACCAACTTCACCGTGGCCCGCCTCAAGCGTGACGTCCTGCGCCGCAGCAGCATCGGCGCCCTGGTCACGTACCGGTCGCTGCGCGAAACCGGCCCCGGGTCGAACACCGTCTTCGGCGTGGACGGCGCGTTCGCCTTCCACGACAACCTGGTGATCAACACCTACTGGGCGACAACCCGCACGCCCGGCGTGGCGGGCGACGACACGAGCTACCGGGGACAGTTCGACTACAACGCCGACCGGTACGGCCTGCAGGCCGAGCGCCTCGTCGTCGGCGACAAGTTCAATCCGGAGATCGGCTTCGTGCGGCGCGACAACATGCAGCGCAACTACGCACAGGCGCGCTTCAGCCCGCGCCCGGCCTCCATCGCCGCCATCCGGCGCTTCTGGTTCAGCACGTCGCTGACGCACGTGCAGGACGGAGCCGGTGTGCTCGAGACGCGCGAGGTGGAGAGCGAGTTCCGCATCGAGATGCAGAACAGCGACCGGCTCTCGGTGGCGTACGCGAACACGCACGAATTCCTGCCGCGCCCGTTCCGGATCGCCGCGAACGTGACGCTCCCCGTCGGCGGGTACGACTTCCAGGAAGGGCGCGCGTCGTACACGTTCGGCACGCACCGCCGCGTGTCCGGCACCGTCGCCGTCGAGCGCGGCAGCTTCTACGGAGGGGCCCGAACCTCGTTCAGCGTAGGACAGGGGCGCATGGAGGTCTCACCCCGCTTTTCGCTCCAGCCGACGTTCTCGGTGAACTGGGTCACGGTGCCCCAGGGTGACTTCACGACGCGACTGGCCGGCACCCGCGTGACCTTCACGATGACGCCGCTGATGTTCGTGAGCGCGCTGGTGCAGTACAACGCCAGCGCCAACGTCCTCGCCAGCAACGTGCGGCTGCGGTGGGAGTACCAGCCCGGCAGCGAGCTGTTCGTCGTGTACAACGATCAGCGCGACACGCGCGTCCGCGGGTTTCCCGAGCTCGCCAACCGTGCCCTGATCGTGAAGATCAACCGGCTGTGGCGCGTGTAGGCCGCCACCAGTCACTCGCAGGGGGCAGACAGCTCATGCCTGCCCGGAAGCCCACTCGTCACGGATCGCCTCGAGCTCCGCGATCGCTTCCAGGTCCTTCGGCCGCCCGGCGGCCCGCTTTACTTCAATGAGGCGACCCAGTGACAGGACCCGGTACGCGGCTCCGAACAGCGTCACGGCCTCGGTGTCCGGCAGGAGCCTTTCGTATGTGCCGCCATGGGTGACTTCGCCCATTAGATCCAGATCCCCGAGGGACGTGGTCAGGGTGAAGTTGAGACCGTGCGTCAGTGTCCCGGCGTCCCACCGAAAGGGCAGCCCGGCGACGGCACCGCGCAAGTAGGGGTCCAGCGGAGTCAGTGCGGCGGCGAGCCGATCGAGGTTCGCGGGGCTTCGAGAGTAGAGGATGTCGAGATCGTACGTGGCCCTCGCCGCCCCATGGGCGGCGGCGGCCACCCCCCCGATCAGGATGAACTCCACACCGCCGTCATTGAGCGTGCGCAGGAGCCCTTCGAAGTCGGTCATCGACGGCTGCGGCCGGCCCGGCGGACCTCCTCGAGGAAAGCCACGACGGACTGGAGCTTGCGGATGCGCTCCTCCGGAGTCAGCTTGAGGTTCTCGCGGATCAGCGTACGATCCACGTCCTTCTTGAAGGCCTCGATCACCGGATCCGGCGCCAGCGGCTCACCTGCGGCGGAAGCGGCACGTTCGTCCACGGCACCACTGTACATGAGCCACGGGGCGCCCACCCGTGCGATCATCGTGGTGCTCAACCGCCTCTGGCGGATGCAGCCGGCACCGGGAGTCTCGAGGGCAACGACACATGTGGGGGCCGGCTTCCGCCTCCCCTGAAGCTTCGGCGGACTGGCCGTAGCCGTGGCGAAGGCAGTCAGCCGGTCCGTTGGGCATCCTATTGGAGGGAATTGACCGTGAAAGCACTGAAGATCGGCGGCATCACTATCGGCGTCCTCCTGCTCGGCCTGGTCGTCCTGCGTTTCGTGGGGCCCGAGCCGGCGAACGTCTCCCCGCGGACGGTCGTGGAGCACCAGCTCGACATCTTCGTGCGGCCAGGTTTCTGGCAGACGGGCGAACTGGTGACAACGCCCGTCGAGGACTGGTCGTTCCTGAAGGAGTTCTCGACGGTGGTGATCGAGACGCGGTCACCCTGGTTCATCCCGCATTCCGTACGCACGACGGCGCACTCCCGGGACAACGGCACGAAGCTCTACATCCCCTCCGCCCAGTACCGCATGGAGAAGGGCTTCCCCGATCGGTTGTGGACGTCCAACGTGTGGCGCGACCCGCGCGTCCGGATGAAGGCGGGCAGCAAGCTGTACGAGCTGACGCTCGTCCTGGTGACCGACCGCGCCGAGGCCGAAGCCGTCTGGGGCCGCAACATGGGCTTCTGGACGAAGGAGAACGGTGTCGAGCGGCAGGTCGGCTACCAGCACCTCTACCGCGCGTTCCAGCGGAACGTCACCGAGTTCGGGGAATTCACGAAGCCCAGGGACTTCTCGGGCCTGCCCGGCGCGCAGCTCCGGCGGAACAACACCACGCCGCCGTCCGCGCAGCCCGACGGAGAGTAACGATCGTGAGGGCCGGCTTCCGCCTTCGCTGAGGCTTCGGCGGACCGCCGCAGCCTTGGCGCAGGTGGTCGGCCGGCCCCCGCCGCTTCAGAACGGCACGATCGCGTAGGACGGGTCGTCCTTGCCGCGCGCGCCGCGCCCCAGCCGGGGCGTGCCCGGGACTTCCTGCACCGTCCGGAAATCCTCGATGTACGCGCGGTGGTCCAGCGCCCAGCGGCCGTTCTTCTTCGACCACCGATCCGCGTAGCGGCCGCGGATCAGGCTGACCGACAACCCGCCGGCGCCCGTGCGCACGCCCTGGATGGACCGCTCGTCGAGCGGGTTGACGATCGACGTGTTGGCGATCGTCTCGCTGGTGGCCGTGTCGCCCGTGACCTCGATGCGCGACTCCAGCAGGTGGTGTGCGGACGCGGTCATGTTGGGCAGCCCCTTGAAGAGCCCCTCGACCCACTCGCGCCCGTTGACGATCTTGCCGCCGTAGTCGGCCGTCCCGTCCGCGTGCCACACCTCGAGCGTCATCTGCCTGTCCATCCGGTCGATGCCGCGGCCGTAGTTGTAGATCTGCTGCCGGATGGCTTCCTTGGCCGCGAGGTCCTGCAGCAGCTTCGAGTCGTCCTCACCAGCGGCGCCGGCGGGGGGGGCGGCGGTTCCAAACAGGGCGCCGGCCACGAACGCGGGCACCAGCAACGCGCCGTGCCAGAAAGACAGCTTCACGACGTCCTCCTTCAGGGAGCCGGTCCGTGCGCAGGCCGGCAGATCCGGACCACTCTACCTCAATCGACATCGGCCGCGCGGGATCGCGTCAGCCTGCGATCGGCAGGCGCCGGCTTCTCACCCGACCAGGCGGAGGTCGCCAGCGCCAGGAGGGCCAGGTTCATCGGTGCCGTCAGAAAGCCCCGCTGGACCACCCGGATTCCTACCTGCCGGGCAGTACGCGGCGGCCGGGCCAGCCGGCACGGCCGGCGACCTTCCTGTCTGGCCGGAAAAGGGTGTAGGCTCTCCGTGCTGCCTGTCCCCACGGTGGGAGGTGACCCCAATGCGTACACGAACATCCCGGACTCTCGCGGTCGCCGTGCTGCTTTGCGCGCCGGCAGGCGCGCTCGCTGCCACCCCGACGGTCTTCGACCAGCGGACGGTCACCCACTACGGCATGGTCGTGCGCGACGTCGCGAAGACGGCGCGCGCGGTCGCCGACGTGTTCGGCCTCGAGCTCCCGCCGATCCGGGACACGAAACCGGTGGCTCTGGCGAAGGGCTACGACGGCGACCCGCAGGCGTACACGCGCGAAGCCCACGTGCGCTTCGCCAACATCACGCTGCGCATCATCCAGCCCATGGGCGGCAGGAGCCCCTGGCGCGACTTCCTCGAAAAGCACGGCGAGGGGCTCCATCACCTCTCGATCCCGGTGCCCGACGTGGACGCCTATGCGGCGCTGCTCCTGTCGAAGGGCGGCACGCGCACGCTCGGCAAGGCGGGCGGCGACTACGCGCTGGTCGACATGACGGATCACCTGGCGTTCGTCATCGAGCTCACGAAGGGCACCGACGGGGTGGCGGCTGCGGCGAACCCGGTCATCCCGGGCGACCCGCTCATCAACCCCGCGGTCGCCTGGACGCCCGGCTTCCAGCACATGGCCCGCATCGGCCTCATGGTCGACGACGGCGACCTGTACCGCGAGCGATGGATGACCCTGTTCGGCGTGCCGGTGAACCCGGCGCGGGGCGCCCCGGAGGGCACGCGGATGCAGTACCCGGACGACTTCACCGGCGATCCGCTCGCGCGGAACCGCGAGATCTACGTCCCGCTCAACAACACCTGGGTCAACCTGATCCAGCCGGTGGGCGGCAAGAGCCCGTGGCGCGACCTGCTCGACCGCCGCAAGGGCGGCCACTACCTCTGCTTCTTCGTCGAGGACGTCAACGAAACCGACGCGTACCTCACGAGGAAAGGGGGCCACCGGATTCTCGGCAACAAGAACGCGTCCTACTCCTACAACGACATGAACGATGCGCTCGGCGGGCTGACAGTGCTCCTGCTGGGCGCAAGGCGATAGGGAGACAAGACCCATGCGTGTGCAGACACACGGATCGGGCCGGCTGCCTTCCTGGCTCAGGCCGAGGAAGCCGGCCCCTGCGTGCGGAATCGCGGCCGCGCTCGTGATCGTCGCGATGGCCGTGCCGGCGGTCGCGGCCACGCCGACGGTGTTCGATCAGCGCACGGTCAGCCACATCGGCATGGTCGTGCGCGACGTGGAGAAGACCTCGCGCGCCATCGCCGACGTGTTCGGCCTGACCGCGCCGCCCGTGCGGGACACGAAGCCCGTCCCGCTGGCCGACGGTTACACCGGCGACCCGAAGGCGCACACGCGCGAAGCGCAGGTCAGGTTCGACAACATCGTGCTGCGCGTGATCCAGCCGGTCGGCGGCAAGAGCCCGTGGCGCGACCTGCTCGACCGCCGGCACGGCGCGCACTACATCAACTTCTTCGTCGAGGACGTCAATGCCACCGACGCGTACCTGACGAGCAGGGGTGGGCACCGCATTCTCGGCAACAAGACGGCTCCGTATTCGTACAACGACATGCACGACGCGCTGGGCGGCCTGACCGTGCTGCTCCTCCGCGCCGCGCCGCCGCAGGGACGATAGTTGACGGGCCAGCTCCAGCCGGCCCGATCGTGAGAACAAGGGACCGACCAATGACGCTCACTCATCCGCGATTCCGTCCATCACGACTCGTCGTCGGCCTCGCCGCAGCCGCCGCATCCGCGTTGGCCTTCGGGCCGACCATCCAGATCAGCGCCCAGAGTTCCGGGCGCCTGAACCCGGCCATCGCCGCGCTCGAGGCCGGCAAGCCCGCGCTCAGCGGCGAGACCTGGCGCTTTCTCGACATGGAGCACGGCGCATTCCAGGGCGATCGCCTGGACGCGTACCTCCAGGAGGTGGCCAAGGACAAGGACGCCAACGGGCGGTTGAAGATCGCGCCGCTGGTCCGCATCCCCACCGAGGGGGACGACAACTTCAAGTGGGCGATCAAGCAGGTGCTGGATGCGGGCGTGTTCGGCGTGCTCGTCCCGCACGTGGACACCGGCCAGGAGGCGGCGGACATCGTCAAGGCGGTCCGCTACCCGCAGCGCCTCGAGTCGAAGATCCGCGAGCCGCGCGGGCTGCGCGGCTGGGGTCCGGCGCGCGCGGCGCGCTACTGGGGCATCAGCCAGGAGGAGTACTACGACAAGGCGGACGTCTGGCCGTACAACCCGGCCGGCGAGATCCTCGCGGTGGCCATGATCGAGTCGGCGGAAGCGGTCGCCAACATCGAGGGGATCCTGGCCGCGCCAGGCCTGAGCGCGATCCTCGTCGTACCGGGCGACATGAGCATCGACCTCGGGCTCGGCCCGCGCGGCGACAAGCCGTTCCCGGAGGTCGAGGAGCTGTTCCAGCGGGTCGGCCGCGCGTGCCGCGCGCAGACGAAGGTGATCTGCGGCCTGGGCGACGCGAAGAGCAACCTCGAGAAGCGCCTCGCCGAGGGGTGGCGCTTCATCCTCCCGCTGGGCGGCTGATGCACCCGGACGACGCCGTCAGCCGCCGGAGAACACCACGATGAAGGACTTCCGCCCCTGCACGGTCGGACTCGAAGCGGAGAAGGTCCAGTTCCTCGAGCAGATGGCTGCCTTGCACGGCCTGCCGGACATCGCCAAGGCCGTGCGGTGCCTGGTCAACTACGCCCGGGAGCACCCGGACAAACACGCCGAGATCTTCGCAGAGGTGCGCTGTCTCGACTGCTAGTTGGCCTTCTTGAGCACGGTCTCGAGGGGCATGCCCATGAAGTCGATCGTCAGCGCGATCTGGGCGTCCTTCACCACGCCGGTGTAGTTCACCGTCATCGGCCCGCCGCCGAAGTCGAAGTCCACGGCGAAGGAGATCTTGTCCCCATCGACCTTCCCGTTCTTGAGCGCCATCGACGAGCCATCGGGACCGGTCGTCGTCCCCGTCAGCTCGGCCCCGGCCGTCTTGAACGTGAAGCTGACATCCACCGCTCCATCCGGCGTGTCCACGGCCCCGTTCCACGTCCCGTCGGCCGACGCCGCCCACGCCGGCGTCGCCACCAGCAGCCACCCCATCATCAGCGCAAGTGCTCTCAGTCGCATGTGACACCTCAGTAGTCCGAGTTCCACTCCACCGGCGCCCCCGGCCACGTCGTCCCGCCTTCGCTTCACTGCTTTACGCGCTCACCCGTCGTTTGGTTCCGTCCCGAGTCCCTGAAGCCGGTTCACAACCCCTCCCGCGGGCGGCGCCGGACGGGCCTGTCCGGCGACAGGACCCGTCCAGGGGCGTCGTGACACCGGTTGATAAGGGCCCTGGCGGGAATACGGTTGCCGACTCTCGGGCGGCGAGGCGCCCGGATCGCCAGGCGCGAGGAGGGAGCAGGCCGGGTGCCTGTGACTGACGAGCAACGCCGCGAGGCGGGATGCATCGTCGGCCGAGATGGCAACCTTATCCGGCCAGGGTCTCAAGGAAGCCGGTACAGCTCCCGCAGCAGCCTCGCCTGATCTTCGCGGCGGTAGTGCCCCATGTTGTTGAACCCCTGCTCTGCCAGGACGATCGGCGTCCGGTCGTAGACATCGGCCTGGTCCACACGCGCGCCGCGCGACGCCAGCAGGCGGATCAGGGAGTCGATGCCCCGATAGACGGCGCCGTGGAGCGGCGTCTGGCCATGCGAGCTGGCCGCGTTGATGTCGCCGCCCACCTCCAGCAGCAACTCCAGCGACTCGAGCAGTTCCTGCTCTGTGTTGGCCCCCGCGTCGCTCGTCTCGACGTAGCCGACACCGGCCGCCACCATCAGCGGCGTCACACCCTCGATCGTCCGGATCGCCGGACTGGCTCCGGCAGCCAGAAGCAGCCGCATCGCCTCGGCGTCCGCACCGCGCGCCGCGAACAGGAACGGCGTGGCGCCTCCGGTGTTGAGCTGGACGTCGATCAGGATCGCGCGCTCGTTCGTCGGCCGGTTCGGGACTTCAGCCGTGCGGGCGTTGGGATCGGCTCCGGCGGCCAGCAGCGTGCCGAGCAGCGACGTGCTGTCCAGCGTCCCCTTCCCCGTGCGCAGGGGTGACGTGGCGCCGGGGTTGCG
>Ga0194132_10001690_pt1 | contig 43998 bp, 59 predicted proteins | sample TA2KigOf80mmetaG_FD_148612 | JGI IMG/M metagenome (GOLD analysis project Ga0194132, IMG submission 148612) | Freshwater microbial communities from Lake Tanganyika, Tanzania - TA2015054 Kigoma Offshore 80m | ecosystem: Environmental > Aquatic > Freshwater > Lake | place: Tanzania: Lake... | reverse complement strand
TACCAAGACCTTAATCCTGATGGTAACTATCAGAACACGTTGTTCAAGTTGTATGAAAGGGAAGAGGGAAAAGAGGGAGAGGCATCTTTGAGCGGTGCAAGTGTTACTCAGGTCGAACCAGATGTAACCATTAGTCATTCACACTAAAGGCGGCTCTCATCCTCTACCCTAAAGGGCTGGCTTGCTCTGGTCGTTCGCTTCGCTCACTTCCGACGCAAGCCAGCATCTTCGATGTAGAGGTTTTCCCGCCGCCTATGGATAAATAATTGAGTCAACGAATAAATGCAGAGACGTTTAACAAGGATTAATGTAGTCCCTACGGCATTTGACTCAAATTACAGGAGAGGGAATCGAACCGCTCTTAATCGGCTCATGAGCCGTGCTGGTGCCAATCCAGTCCATCCTGCGATAAATAGGCCGTGACAAACTTCAAACAAAAAGAATCGAGGGAATCCCCATCGATGCCCGCTAATTCCCTTCATTCTCCATTGGCACGGCTTTTTTTGGTTGGGCAAGTTGCCTAGAACACCTACCGCCTATATATGGCGGCAACAGCAAATCCGCTAGTAAAGATTTGCCTTAAGTGTACTTACTTGCTATTTTTGGAACTGACAGCAGCATCCTTTTTGGCGGACTTGGCCTTGGATTGCTTTTTCTTTTTGCCGTCGTTACCCTTGCTTTGACCTTTAGCCATGATAATTCCCCTTTAAACAAGAAAACCCTTTGAACAAGAATAAGAAAACCCGCCCAAAGTGTTTTGTGCGACTTTTCTTATTTTACTTTTCTTATTATACCATAACTTTTCGTTCCTGTAAAGTCGTCTTTCGATTTTATTTTCTTTTCTTTCGGTTCTGCGAGTGCGTCTCGTGCATCATTTATCGGTCGTCGTTGCGAACATAAGCATTGACGCCGACCGTGACCTTCTTCCCGTTCACTTCCGCTTCGGTGGTCTTGTTGCCGAAACTGGAAGCCACGGTGAAGTTCTTGCCGCTGGCTGACAACTTCGGCGGCTTCTGCAACGGCAGGCGAATCACAAGGTAATCGCCATCAATCGTGGCGGTAACTTCACCACCGCCCTTGACACCGGCCTGCTTGATGAATTCGAGCGTATCGTTCGCCTGCAAGGCGTAATCGCTGTTGACGGCTTCACCGTTGACGAAGGCTTGGGATTCGCCGGGGATATTGTAAGCGTGAACGAGGGACAACTTCACCGTGCTGACCTTCACGCCAACTAGATTATCGAAGTCGCCGTCAGCCGAACCATGAACAACTCTGACTTTACCGATAGCTTCGGCCTTGGCTAAGGCTTCCTGCGCCGAAGGAATTTGAGTCGCCTGCTTCGGTGCCTCATAACTACCCTCTTGCTTGTTTGCGAAACCCCGACCCTTTTTGCGTTCTTGAGTCATTTCAAATCCTCTGAAAAGTGGTGGTGACAGTTAATATACGGCCAGATGATTTCTACTCTCACTTCTTCGGCAAAAATCTTGTCCGAGGGACAACTTTGCCAGAAGGAATATCGAGATAAAATTCCGAATATTCCTTCGGGTCTTTTTCGTGATAACCCTTCTGAACGGCATAGAATGCCTTGAGCATGTGTGCGGCGATCAAGTTGTTCATAATGAGCAACTGTGGCGATACTGCTGCCTGTTCTTGGCATCCTTCCCGATCTTCATCAATATCGCCGGGGTTCCGGTCCTGCGGATTCTGGATTTCCGGGTGGTAGCGGGAAGCCACCGGCACCGTGATATTTTGGCCGTCACGACGAATATGGATTTGAACATTTCCATCTTCGTAACCGTTACCGCCCGAAATAATTGTCACGTTGTCTAACTCTTCGGCTCGTTCGGAAACCAGCTTACGAGTTTTGTGGTTATCCACACAGCTAAACACAAAGTCATTCTCTCGGATAAGAGAAATAATATTGTGATCGGCCAAGTAAACCGGGTGATCCCAAAAGATCAGCCGAGGGAATTCATCACGAAGCCGTTCGGCAGTCACAGACGCCTTCGGGCCAAATTGCTTGAAAACCTGTCGTTCCCGGTTTCGCTCCTCATAAGTATCGCCGTCAATCAGCGACACTTCGATATTTGGATGGTCACTGAATTGCAGATACCGGCAGAGAGTATCCGTAAGACAGGTTCCAATCCCACCACAGCCAATAATCTTGATTTTCAGGCCGATATTCTTGGATTTATTCTTGGTCATTTAACCAAACCTCTTTTTATTTCGACGTTTTTTAAAAGCTCAACCAGCCTTCATCATCGTCCCAGCATTCATCGCCGTCGTCGCTCCGGCGCAGGTATTCGACGGTCGCCTCGCTCTTGCCTTCCCACACAGGCCAAACCTGCTTTTCAACCTTGGGCATCCAGTCGTTTTCGATCATTTCGGTATCGTTGACAAGACCCTGTGCGTCTTCTTTCGTCAACTCGAAATCGAAATAATTGCTGTCGCCCCAAGTCATATATTGATTCTGGGCGACTTGCTTGTTGCTCTTGCGAACCACGCCGCTGGTACAGTTTTCCGGGTCAAGTTGAACACGGTTGGCATTGACGGCAACGCTGGCTACCATCGAAAATTCCTTGCTGTCAACGTGCCCCAAGGTGATGTGGATACCGTCGAAAGTTTCTTCGTCGTGAGTATCCGTGCCGCTGTGGAAAGCCGAAAAATTGCAGTGGGAGTGAATTGTACCCACCATCTGCCACTTCCACTGCTTCGTCACATCGATCTTGCTGTCGCCTACCCGCTCTTCATACGAGAACTGGTCGTCACGGCGATAACTGACGCCGCTACCGCTGACTCGCTGCTGCGGGCACCAAAGTCGATACTGATTGAGTTCTTTAGAGTAGTAAAGCTGGACGTAAGCCTCTGCTTGATACTTATTCCAAACCTTACGAAAAAAGGTCAGGGCTTGGCCGATGATGCGGCCCGGAATCTTCGGCAACTTGAGCGAAATGGATGGCTTCGCATCCTCAAGCCAAGGAATACCATCGGCCTTCACAAGAGCAGAACCAACTTGTCGCTCGACGTGAATATACACGCCGTTCTTGGCCACAACGTAGTATATCCCGCTCTTGGGAAGTTCAACGCCGTCTTCGTACAAATAGATAGGGCAAAGGGGCAGAGCCTTTTCTTCCGACATTGTATTCCCCAATCAGTAAGAGAAGTTAAAAAGTCACTGTGTCAGTGAGAGGATTATACCACAGAATTCAGTCCTGTAAACCACTCTACAAAAATTACAAGTCCAAAGCGGCCACGGCATCCTTGATAGCATTCTGAACGGCAAACTCAGATCGACCGACCGCACTTTGTAGCTTGGCGCTGTGAGTGGTTTCCTCGTAACGCCGGAGCAAACTCTTGACTTGGGATGCATTTTGAAGTTTGGCTTGTAGCATTTCCATTACATCAAGTTTTTCCCAATCAGCGTAAGACTTAATTATTTTTCTCCCAACGCTGAATTGCTCAAATTTATAAACAAATCGACTTTGCCAAAAAGTCTCAACAAATTCGTCAACCATATTTTGGGGAGAATTGAAGAAGAAATTCGGCATAGGCAAACAAACGTAGGTGTTTCCCATCGTATGACACAAAGGCAAACAGCCAAGTTCGTCGTCGATTGAAGTCAAAGGCGAAGTTCTTGCGCCAACACCCCGACCCACTATCGTATACTTTCCCACCTTATACTTTCTCACCTTGGGATGCATTGCGCCATACCTACGCCAAGCAATGTAAAAGTAAAAATAAGGGAAAGGGACATTTACAATATCATCATCTTCTTTACCTTCTTCACTGCCAATGAATATCGTTCGACGCATCGGTTGATATTCGATGATAAACGAACCCGTGCTTTCTCCCATTTGGAAAAAACGACAATTCATTGGCAGAACATCGGAAACAAATTGTTTGGCATGGTTCAGTCTAACCACAGTACGCTTTAACGAATCAAAAGATTTTGCGACGGATGTTGCAATCTTGGCGTGAAATTTCCGCTTCGCCTTTGCCAAGGCTTCGGCGGATACCTTCGACTCAACAGAAATGGGGGCAGCACCCCGAACCTTGAGACGTGCCGCTTCCTTATTATTTGGCATTTCTCACCAGTTTTTGCAATTAAGTAAGGGGAAACTGTGTAAGGGGAAACTGTCATGAGGCTTAACCTTCCATTGCTTCAAGTGCAAAAGGTAGGTGACTACGAACCCACTCCGTGAATTCGGCTTTCATGCGATCCTTTGTAATCCGATTCCTTTCGGCATCGGCGGCTCGCTCTTTTTCCAATTTAATCGAAAGCTGTTCCCACAATTCGGCATAAGCAAGAACAACGATTTCCTTGACGATTTCGCCCATCGTCTCAACGTGTACTTTTTCACGATTTTCGCCCGTCACATCAAGATCAATAAGCAACTTTTGGACTTCGCCGCCGATCTGCCCGACCGCTGTGAGAATGTGCTGCTTGAGCAGAGCAACCAAATTGTTCTGCCCATCGATACGAAAAGTTTGTTGCAACTTCACGTTTGCTGGCGACAACTTGAAGTCCATTGCACAAAGCGAATTTTGTTTGCTTTTGGCAACCCACTGATGCATGGTCATGTGATGATTGATTTCCAAAAATCTACAAACCCGGTCAACGTGGTCAATTCCAAAAATTGTCTGCCAGAAACCAGAAATAATGTCATTGCATTGGTCGTCAATTTTTCCATCGTTTTGGGATTTCATACGAAATTCGCCAAGACAGACTTTCGCCCCACTAATGTTGGGAAGAGGTGCCACAGCCAATTCGTCGTTAGTAGAAGTCAGAGGACGAGAACGCCAATAGACTTTCAATTCGCCGTTATATTGCCCATTAACGAATTGCATAACGAAAATCGTATATGGCAGAGCCAAATAATACGATTGCGTACCCGCCGCTCTGTTCGACGGATCAAAGACTCTTACAGCATCTTCGATGAAAAACAGGGTGCGAACCTGCGGTGGCTGTTCAATGACAACATTTAAGACATTGCCATCCTGCTTGATATATCGTGTCCCAATTGGGAATACCGGCAAATCAACAGTGGCATCACGGCTCTTTTCCAAGAAATTAACCGTGGCATCCATCAAGCTGCGAGAAAGATTGATGACGAAATTGTGAATGATCGGAGCAGTATCTTCCTTGAGTTGGGCACTGACGCCCTGCTGAACTCGTTCGAGAACAGCATCGGAAGACTTCTTCATAACCTTAACGGCCTGCTTGCTCCAATCCTTGTGTTCGATTGTCTGCTGAACTTGCTTAACAATTTGTTCCTTCGTAGGCATCGTCATTTTATTTCTCTATTTCGGGCACTACGGCAGATACCACCCTGATTTTATTCGTGATCCCTTACAGTTGTCATGCGGCATCCCGATATTTTTCCCTGATTTTATTCGTGATCCGTTGGAGTTTGTGATACACAGTAACTCGGCTCACACCACGCTTGTCTGCAACTTCTGTAATTGGCTCGGCCTTTACCTTGACAGCGATCAGCACTTCCAGATCATCTTTCTCTTCGTCGCTCCAAGTGACTTTGCTGAGCCATCCCATAAAGTCGGGAATATCTTCAAGTTGTTTTTCCCATTGAAGTTCATCTATCTGGTTCGACCACTGTTTATCGTCAAGATATTCAAGCTCGGCCTTTCTTTTCTTTCGGCTTTCGGCTCGCTTGTAGTCAATCAATTTGTTGACCATCGCAATGTATGCAACCGAGGAAAATGCCCCCTGTTCAGGAATGTAACTCTGGCTTGCGAGAACCAAAGCCTCGCAAGCCAGAGAAAATTCCATAGTGTCCTGTACTCGCTCGTTTCGATGAACGAATCGTGCGGCTACAGTGTGAGCCAATCCTAAATGTTCTTCGGGTCGAATTTTCACAAAAGTTTCATCAACACTCATAAGGAATTGGGACTCTAGTTACTCCCAGATTATACCACCGATCAAGTAGGTTGTAAAGCCTAAATATCCGCAAGAACTTGCCGGACCTTCTGCAACTGAGCAATACGTCCCTCACGGGTCATTCACAGCATCTTCTCCAAGTCATTGAGCGAAATCCGTTTAATGCCCAATTGCTTAGCTTTTTCTTCCTTGGAACCAGCATCGGTGCCGACAACCACATAATTAGTGGTTTTGCTGACGCTGCCGTTGCACTTGCCGCCCTCTTCCATGACGGCCTTTTCCCACTTGGCCTTGCCACCGGGGAACCCGCCAGTGAACACAAAGGACGTGCCGGTGAACTTGCCTTGCTTCGGACCTTCCGGCTTAACATATTTCAACAATTTCTCTAAATATTTCTTGTATTTCTTGAAGTGTGCATGAATCGAAGCCGCCGTGACACCGCCAACATCACCCACTGATCCCAAATCGGAAAGCGAAGCATTCACAACAGCATCCAAGCTACCAAAATGTGAAAGCAAAGCCTGTGATGCGGTCTTTCCAGCATTAGGAATACCTTGAGCAGCAAGCAACTGCCACGCCGGAATTGTAACCAAATTGGCCTGAGCCTGCTTGACCAGCTTATGAAGATCGTCGTCATCTTTATGGGCCGGATCATCGACCATCCAAATACGAGCAAGAGCCAAAATCGCCTGTCGGTCGGACAGTCCCGAATCCCTCAAATCCTTCATAGTGAGGGCGTAAAAATCACAAGGATATTTGACGAGTTGCTTTTCGAACAGCTTTCCAACCGTACTGTCTGCAACGCCCTTGGCACCAACGGTAGTCAAGTAATAGCACAAATTGGAAACTGCTCGGTCGCCACAGAACTCATTTTCACAAACAAGGTCTTTGCCGTCAGTCCCTTGGCGAATTTCCAACTTGCTATTACACGACGGGCACTGATAAGGAGCCTTAAATTTCTGGCCACATTGAACAATTTCAATAATCTTGGGAATAATCTTTCCCGACTTGATTACCCGAATACGGGCACCGAGGCCGATTTCTCCCAAACTGGCTGTGCTGCTACCGTCCATAAATCCGAGGCTATGGCCGGTAACTTGTGATACCTGTGTGCCATCGAGCGGTACGGCATCGAAGGAAATAACCGGCGTCAACTTGCCACTACGACCGGGAGTAAATTCGTAATTTTTGACGGTCACAACCGCCGACTCTTCGGCAAATTTCCAAGCAAGTTTACCCTTGGGATTTCCAGTAATCGAATTACCGTGCGTACCCATCTGCTCGGAATCTTCCAAGTTATTCACCGACAGAACAATTCCGTCAACTTCGTAATCAAGCGACGGCGACAGGTCTTCAAGAGCCTGCAAAAAGGATTGGCGGAATGGCATCACACGAACGAACGGCACCCGAAGCACTTGGTTTGAATATTTCGCCCGTTCAACTTCGGTCTTATATGGAGCGTTGGCGTGCTGCGGGTCGGCAGAAGTCCAACCCCAAATGCTGTACGCCGTGAAAGAGATTTCCCGTTCCTTGGTAATTTTCGGATCGGAAAATTGGCGAATACTTCCCGCTGCGTAATTACGGGGATTGGCCGGTTCATTGCTCAAATGATATGTTTGCCAATTTGCGGCAATCTTGCGGAAAGTGGACTTTTTGCATTCAATTTCGCCACGAATGCAGCAAGTCACCGGAAGGAAGCGAATACGCTTACCATCACGATCATGTTCCCACAATTCGGTGGGAATACCTTCGACGTAACGGACGTTGGCCGTAACATCTTCGCCATTTTCGCCGTCACGGGGTCGGAGACCAGCCGACTTCAACCTGCCCTTTTCGTAATACAAGGCGAGGGCAACGCCATCACGCTTATATGCCTGAACAACTTCGGCGGCGGGGTCCGGGTAATTCAATTCTGCTTTGATTTTGACAAGCCAATCCTTGAGGGTGGCTTCACGCTCATCGAGCGTACCGATGGCCTTCGAGATAGAAGTCATCGGGGGATAATGCTTCACCTTTTTGATGCCAGCATTATTCAGAGTGGAAGCGGTAACGTCCGCTAGGACCGGAGAATTGGGAGCAAGCTGTTGAAGACGCTTGCGAAGAAGATCGTATTCGGGGTCGGACACCAGCTTGTTTGTTATGGGGTGAATACAGTCGTCACCGGCCTCATAACAGGTGTCAAGATGGGTAATGACTTGTTCGAGTTCTAGGACTTCTTGATCTACAGACGACATTTTTTGATTCCCGTGGAAAAACTGGTTACACAGTTGATACGGTAACTGAGATTATATCGCAACCAGATTATACCACGGAAAAATATGGTTGTAAACCCTACTTGGCAGTAATTTACAAACTTAAATGCTCACCAAGTTAATTTCGCTCGGCACCTTTGCATTGAGAAAGCGGACGAAACGCCCGAATACGGGCCTGCCGTGCGTCCCTTTTAGCTTTCTTTTGCTTCATATGGGTCCGAAGGTCGTCCATCGACCACGGCGTACCAAAAGGCACACCCGGACGTACATTATCGACTCCAATATCCACGGTCAGGTCGCCGCCATATTGGTCGGCAACTGCCGCTAGAAGATCATCAAGAATCGACTGATCCTCAATGTTGTGGTTTTTCAACACTTGGGCAAAATCCGTCCCCAAGATATTTTTGGTGCTTGGGGAAAGCTGTCCGTTATCCTCGTACCAGAACAGATTGTGAACGTGGCCGTACAGCATCCACGAGTCGTATGGCTTACCATCCCACGAACGGCACGGATAATGAGACATAAAAATATGCTCACCATCCACCTTGAACATATACTGATCGTAACAACCCTTGAACAGTTTTTTATTGTCATAAACTGTAGTTACGGTACGGTCAGGGAATGTTTGCACATCCTTTTCATCCAAAGCCCGCCGATCATCGTGGTTGCCCCAAATCAAATATACGTTCTCACAATTGATCCGATTGCGGAGTTCCTTCGCCCGACGATCCCGATTCTCACGAGTCGTAAAACAGAAATCGCCGCCGATTACGAGCGTGTCGCTTCTTTGAACGGTAGCGTTGACGCTATCCAGAATTGTGTCAGTCATGTTGTTGATCGACTGCTGACTGATGCGAAGTTCCCGCTGAGGAACTAGCCCCTTGTCAATCATATTCATCAAGCCTTGCTCGGTGTCGCTAAGAAAGGGCCGATGGCAATACTTGATGATGTTGCCGTGGTCCAAATGCATGTCGGCTATAAAATGCCACATTCCAACTCCTCCTGTGTTTTCTGATTTTATCTGCAATCATTGTACCACAGGGAGAGGAGGTTGTAAACCAGCGATGTCAAAAGTAAAAAGATAACTGCGGATATTATTGATCCACCAAATATCTTAATCCAAACCGGAACATGATTTCTAGAGTCCGGCTAAATAATATCAGACCAACCACCAAGGGTGATCCAAAGTCCATTTCACAATTTTTTCTAATCCCTCTTTGAAGCCAACTGGTGGTTGCCAACCGATTTCTCTTAACTTGCTACCATCTAAAGCATAACGTCGATCATATCCTCTGCGTGCAGATTCAGATGCCACCAACTTGTAATTCAACGGCTTGTTCATTATCTCGGCAATAAGTTGAGCCATCTCCAAATTATTCAACTCAACTTCTCCAACTATATTGTACCGATCAGGTCGGGAAGCACCATCTTTATACATGGCGAATGGCTTACTTAATATAAATTTAATTCCATCAGCATGATTTTCTACATGCGTATAATACCTCGATCCTATTTTGTATTCACCATTTGGAAGAGGATCAGCATAGATTTCCATTTGTTGATTTGTTGCAATTTTCCAAATCAACTTCGGCAAAAACTTTTCCTTATCTTGCCCTGTGCCTATATTATTCATCACGTTTGTAATTATCACAGGCACGTCGAATGTACGCCAATATGAAATGGCAAGGGCTTCCTGTGCGGCCTTTGAAGCAGAATAAGGATTTGAAGGCATAATTACATCCCATTCTGGATGCGCATATCCTTCTGGACAGTCTCCGTACACCTCATCAGTCGAGGTACTCAAGAACACCTTGGGTTTCACTCGTCTAGCGAATTCTAAAATATTGTAAATCAACTCGCAATTATTTCGCCAACACCAGCCAGGATCAGAAACCGACCGTTCTACTGCCGAGTCAGATGCCAAGTTAATGACATAATCTAATTTGGATTCTACTAGATTTCCCCGCTCGTCAATACGACGATTCATAATTCGATTTTCGAGGGCAAGATCAATGGGGACAGACAGATCGTGTTTGAGAATCAAAACTCTGTCATCGGGTAAGTTAGAAATATCGCTTAGTCTGGAAAATGTCCCTTTGTGTCGAAAGGAGTCGAGAGCGATAATAAACCAATCTGTATTTTCAAGATAATATCTTACACAGTGGGCACCTATGAAACCAGCCGCCCCCGTTATTAAAGCTCTTTTAGCCAATTTTTAAATCTCCTATATTTTCTATTCAATCTATTATCATTATGCGAACCGTTGTATATTTCAGTCATCATTTTAAGAATATATTTTCTATTTCTAAAAACAATCTTACTGACTTTTTTATTTTTACCGTCTAATATAAGTGTTTGTTTTGGTATGTTCAAATTTTCAGAAATTTTTTTTGCTAGGCTATTTATAAAAGAGTGAGAACCCACAAAATTAACATACACAGGACGATACATTTTGCCATTTACACATCTGTTTCGCTTAAATATTGAGCCATCTCCATCAAAATAACCACGCACAAAATCCCAAAAATATTCATTTGGAATAACAGGAAAATTTAAAATTAAACTTTTTCTTTTAATTATTCCAAATTTATTCAAATCATCGACATGCTTATTGCTATTAACTCTTAATCTAAAAATTTTTCGTTCTTCGATTGGCCCTGTATATCCTATATGTTTCTTAATTTTTATAATTGGTTCTATTTTTTTTTGACATACCGACCATGTTCTTGATCGTTCTATACAACCATCGGCAGCAATAAACCCCAAAACCCAAAACATATCCGAAGATGGAAATTTAAAAAAGTCTTCATTTAATGAATATATTCTTTTTTTTGATGTTCCTAATTGAACGCCCTTACATGCAGAGGATAAATCTCTTCGATTTATTTGAAATTTTTTCATCCAATAAAGAATAGCACCATGACTAACATTAAATTTTGTGGCTATCTCTTGTAAAGAAAAACCTTGTGTTACATACAAATTGAATAGGTCTTGTTTTTCTATATTTAATTTTTTACTCATACTGTATGTAGTATGGAACCACCAATTCCTGTAAATAACATTACAGCCCCCGTCAATAAAACTCTTTTCATAATTCTTTCAAAACTCTATTCAAATCATGCTTTAATTGTGTGCCGATCAATGTCTTGACCGACTTTCCCTTCTTGAAGACCATTAAAGTAGGAATCACAATAATAGAGTATTTGCAAGCCAATTCTTGGTTCTCTTCGACGTTAACTTTATACACTGGAAACTCTGGATTTTTCTTATCAAATTCGTCTAATCCAAAACAATTAAAGCATGGGCCAGACCATGCGGCCCAAAAATAAACTAAACAAACAGAGTCTTTTTTGATTGAATCGAAGGTTTCTTCCGTCAAACTAATCATGATTTATCCCCAGAGCGATTCAGACCCTACCAATAAAACTTCGTTGGATTCATCCGAGGGGCGGATCAACTTTCTTCTTACATCGTATATGGTGTTTTTTTCAAATTCGGCGTGCCATCCGTGTCGTATCAAAGTCGAAGTCGTTCCCATCGCTTGAACAGGAACGCTCTGACTCAGATTGCCAGAGAATTTGGTAAAACCAAAAAGAAAACGCATGATGGCATTTTTTGTCTCTCTAACGTATTTGTTTTCGCTATATTCGGGAGAAAAAAGAGCATCATCAAAATTATCTCTGGTATTGTCGTAGTTTGAACCACAACGTAAGAGCAATGTCAAAAGGGATTTTTTCAAAAGACAACTACGCCAAAAATCACTCGGCTCAACCCAAAGCACAGTTTCTCGACACGTCTCGCTAAAATGTGATAAAGACAAACTTTTAAGTTCTGCGCCGACAATTTCCTCAAACTTCAAAACAAATCCGGCGACATTAACGCCTTGCTCTGCTTTGTGAGAGAAATAGAAACCGGCGATACCTTCTTTGAACTTACCCAAAAATTGTTCTCGGCAATGGTCCCAATACAGCGATTTTTCGCCTTCCGCTTCTAATGCGAATTGTCCTTCTGCGGGAGCCGAATAACACTGACTAAAAGGCTTCTTATCGCCAAAGGTAACTTTCATAATTTAAATCACCTATTAAGACAACCCTACATCCTGCATCAATATCACCATCCAATTTTTTGAAAGAAATGTTGCTGCACGACAAAGATTTCTTCCTTTTAATATTTATAGTTGGAGGTTGAATACTTCTAGGAACAACCTTTTTTTCTTTCCAGTTTAACATCAAATTTAGTTTATACTCGGTATTATCTTTACTTTTGAAAATAATGTTTCCAGAATCATACCGTCCACGAGGTAATTCATGGAGATGCTTTATTGTATCTGCGTCTAACGTAAATAAAAAACTTTGGGAACTAAAAGTGTTATGAGAAGCCCGTTCGCAGAGTTTGATATAGTTGCCGTGAGATATGACGTAACTTTCGATATTTTTGTGAAAAAACATTACGTTAATATTCTGAAAGTGTTCAAACCTACAAGTGTGCCCATTCGGGTTAACAACTGACAAAAGACTGTTATTCTCGGCGTATTCCGACTCTCTCAGAATGCAAAGCGATGCATCGAGCGGGCCAGATGCAATATACAATTCACCCAAAAACAAATCGAGATGGGCCAGAACTTCTGGAATGTGCGTGCGATAAGCCAAAGAAATGGCTTTGGAAGATTCTTCTCTTTTTTCCAAGACAAGAAAATCACTCAGCACATTTATTTCAGCTTCATCGTATTCTGGCAGAGATAGCGATATATTTAACTTCTGATTGCCAGAAAGTCTAACTAAATTGTTCTTGGTTATGGGATTAACAATTTTGATTGCAGCGTATTCTCTAAGCATTTTTCCTCAATCAATTTGGACAACCACCCTGAGTAGCAGCCGACCCAAATTAAAATTTCCTCTCTCCAAATTTTCAATATTGCTGGTGTATTAACAGACATATAATTACAGATTTCTTTGTAGTTCTGCATTCTAAAACTATGAGAGTTGTCTTCGTCTAAAGTATCAAAAAGAACAGCCTTTATTGATTGAGGTTGGTTTTTGAACCAAGAGTCAAAAATATAAACAAACATCTCCCATGCAGCAAACAGGCACCTTTCTGATGGCACTGGTCGCTGGTCAGAAGTAGCTATCCAATCAAGAAGATAATCTTCGTACTGATCCCAATAAACGCTAACGGACGAAATTCGGCCAAATATGTGGCCTTGTTCGTAAAATCCGTCACGAATTGGGGAAAGATGTGTTATGACATAATTGCCCGGCCCACGGGGGTTTTCAACCCAAAATATTTTCAGAAAACTATAATGGTAAACCATTGCACCGTAAGTCTGCAAAAATACAGAACCGTTGGTGCAATGGTTTATTATAGGGATTTTCAGCCCGTGACGAGCAAGATATTCTTCATACAGCTTCATTAAGAACCTTTGGGAGTAATCTCCGAAGGCTTTTTCATCCCCGGCGAAGTTCGCATTGGTGCTTCCTCAAGTTTTGGCGGGGCAACCGCAGGTGGAGTCTTCTCCATCTTTTGGATCATTTCTTTAGTTCCCGTTACTCTTGGAGGCTGTTTCTTTTCGGAAGTATAACTGATAGGATTTTTGCCATTCCATCTCTCACCGAAATCATAGTCCAAACCATAAGTCACAAAACCGCCAGAATAAGATTGGTCAATCAGTGGGGCAATTCCATTGATGATAGGGATCGTCGTTCTTTTGCCGTCCGGCAAACAAGCAACAACATATTCTTTTGTTCGCACCGTGCCCCTATAATGAATATTTTGATATTCAGATTTTACCAGAACAGTACAAGGGGCAGGAGCGGTGTAAATCGAAGCATAAATCGGATCAGAATAGTACGGATCAGAATAGTACGGATCAGAATAGTACGGAGCAGAATAGTACGGAGCAGAATAGTACGGAGACACATAACACTGGCCATGAGCGAACGTGGCTACTGAAAAAAAGAAAATTGCGGCAATAATGACTTTTGTCGGGGAAAAAAGTTTCATTTTTTCAATTCCTCAAAAAATTCTCGTGATTGATATATGTCGGTACAAATCGACCAACACCCACCGTTGGCGTCAGACCAAACCAATGGGAAACCTTCTGGAACGGTTTCCAGAATATCAAACAAGTGACCCAGACTTTTAGCTCGCTCTACCGAGCGATGAAAGATCATCGGGTGCAGGCTTGGATACCGTTCTTTTAATTTCGTCACAACATTGGTGTCTAACATTGTCCAACCAAGGTTAGAATAATATCAAATCAACGCTTGAATTTCAAGAGAAAGAAACTTAATTATCTAAGTTTCTTTCCGCTAAAGAAACTTCTTGGGCCTTGGGATGAGTTCTTGAGATTCCACCATCTCCAAGCAGCACAAGCGATTACGCCGCCAATGATACCCATTAAAAGGCCGGAAGGCTCAAATGAGGAGGCTCCCATGTCGAGCAACCAGTTGATGCCGCCCCCAATGTAGGAACCAGCAACGCCGATTCCAATGGTTGGGAAAAGCCCCACAGGGTCTTCACCCGGATGAATAGCCTTAGCTATAAGGCCAACTATAAGGCCAAAAATTCCCCAAATCATTAAAGTAAGCATATTAGACTCCTTTTGTATGTCTTGCCCTATTTATCGTTTTACAGGTCTAATTTCCAAATAAGTATCAGGCGTTTTGGAAGCAAAAACTTCACGATACAAATCCTTCATATATCTCAAATATGATTGATCGAACTGCGAATAACTGTTAAAGCCATAAATTATGAGCAAAACATCCTTGGGGCTATTTCTGGCCGACATACGCAAAAAGCCTTGCATTTTTGCTTCCCCGAATTCTTTACGCAAAAATAAGCATAAAGCCGCAGACTGACAGTCAAATATTCGTTTATTTTCAGCAGAGGAATTTTCATATTCATCCTCTGTCATAGAGAACATCTTTTCCGAAATAAAAATAGGCTGATCCTTCTGAATGTGTCCGCCCAAATAAACAATATCTGTGCGAATATCTGAAATTGTGCCATTCAATAAGGTCATACCATTCTTTGCAAAAAATGGCAAAGCTACATTGTATTTTTGTTCAAATTCAGCAAAACATATTTTGCTTAATTGCTTGGGAACCACACGGGCAGGCTTGTCATCCAATACAAGCCACATGGCCGTAACTTCAATTGTACCGTCCTTACGGCGAACTTCAACCTTAGATTCATCAAGGTTGAATAGCTTCTTAAATAAAGCCTTATTGGGTACGCAAAAGACACGACATTCCTTGGTGAATTGAAAGTCGGGAAAACCCCATCTTTCGATACACCAAGTCTTGATGTTATCAAGATTCTCGCTCATCCATTTGCCCTGAGCATTGTCAATACTCATAATAACAAAATTCTTCGACGTATATCTGTTCCACACCAAATCTTTAAGTGCAGGATCAGTTGGGTTTTCTTGGGCAACTGCCTTTGACACAGCAAAATTGCTGATTGACACAACCAGTGCTACCAAAACAAGCCAAGAAATAAATCGACGTGCAAATTTCATAAAATCTCCTTGCGTTTACGCAACTTCGGCCCACAATTCTGATTTTGCTTCCTCCCAATATTGACGAAGATTGTTGCGGGAGGCAGACAATATTTGAGACACCCTAGATTCATGGACGCCCATGCCATCAGCTATGTCTTTAATTTTGACTTCTTCAACGTAATGAAGTCGCAAAATCTTCTTGTTAATAGAGGGAAGCGGATCAGTAATTTTCTCAAAAACATCGACCTTTTCTTCTACCTTATCATTATAAGTAAGTTCTTCCTGAGACTCAAAAGATTCTGCTTTTACGGGGTTATTTCTCGAACCCCAAGAAAGCTCACGCATATAATCTTTGATAGCACCAAAAACACGATAAGAAGCGAATATTTCAAAAGAAATGCCTAAATTACAATCAAATTTCAAAGCAGCTTCAGAAAGGCCCAAATAAGCAGCAGATTTCAACTCGTCATAATTTAAGAAAGAAGCCTTTTTTTTGGCGAAACGAGCGAGTTTGTGGGCAAGAGACAGATGAGAAACAACGAGATTCTGTTGTTCAATAGATAATTTACCAGTCATTTTATAGTCCTTCAGTCAAAAAGTTAAAGTTAAAAAGTTGAAGTTAAGCTATACAGTAAACTTAAAGTCAAAAGTATTATAGTTAATTTATCTATTCGTTCAAGAGTATTTTTTGACTGGATCGGAGATAAAATTTAGGTGTTCAGCAAAGTCTTTTTTGGTGGGAATAAAAATGACAGGCGCTGCTCCCCGGAGAAGGGCGGAAACGAAAGGTAGCTTAACAGGGTGACCTGCGTATCTCCAGCTTTTTAGATGGCACATAGAATATTCAAAATCTGGATTGTTTACAATTCGTTCAAGTAGCCAAATTTTGGTCTTCAAAAGACCTTCACTCAATATCGTAAATTTATTTGAATGCCCCAATCCCAAAAAATTCATGGCCTCAGAAACTGTAGGGCAAACGCTACAATCTGGTACAGGAGCGTCTTTGGCGTATTCGATAAAATTCAAAAATAAACGAACCCAATTTTTAATTTCATCGGAATCGAGAGTGCCTTCCGGCCAACGAAGTTCGATTGTTCTTCGATTAAAAGTTTTTTGTTTTACAGCACGACAATAATTTACCAAATTCAAAGTCACTCGTCTATCATTGTTCTCGTAGTATGACATATTCGTGGGCTTTAAAGCATCATAAATCATCAAAGGTTCCAATTTAAGATCGAGGGGCGAATAACCAAAAACCAATGTTTTGGGGCAGAGCATTTCGCAATAAGGATTGTCAATTCTTCTTTTCGGCAATGCCAAAGCAAGGAAAGGTTCGAGTTTTAACCAAAACAACAAAATGCGACCAACCTGTTCTTCGCACAAATCAGAAGCATCTGCGTGAATGTGTAAGCCACAATTATTGTTGACCTTGACGCCTTTTTCCATCAAATGGTCGGCAATATCACAAATGTGATTAAGGTCTTGAATGCCGCTGGCAATAAAACTGGCAACTTCGATCCCTTTTGGACCACCTCTGCCTTCGACACCACAAGTGGAATCGTCCTTGACATGCCAATAAGTGTTGTTTGTGCTGAGATTATATCTCGACGTGTACACGCTTTTGTGTGACACACCAAGTATGTGGCGGCGAATCGTTGGCTTTTTTATTTCGTTACCGACTTCAAGTTCGACACCGAACCGCCGCTCTGTATCGAACTTGCGAAAAAGACACTCCATAAAACTTCCTCTTCAATAAACACAAGCATTATCCGAAGAGAATGAATGTCATTCAAGGTCCGTTAGCCCAGGCTGACCTCTTTCTTTTCTAATTTGCCGCTGGATTAAATCTAGTTCTTCTTCGTATTTTTGATCCCACGTTTTCGGCTTTACAGGCAATACTTCTTCCACTTCTTCCACTTCTCCCTCTTCTTCCTCTTCTTCCTCTTCTTCCTCTTCCATTATAACCGACAACACATCGTCAACAAAACCACGAAGACGAACGAGAAATGCGGCCAAATAAATCAAAATAAACAAGTTCAAAAGGCTGAGTGCGGACAAAACACAAATTGCGATCAATAACATAAGTTCCATAATTACCTCAAATTGAAAATTGTGGTTGCTTCTCAGGTATTATGAAAGTAATGTCTGTTTTATTCAAGTTGTCTTTGACATAATCTTCGCTTATTCTGATATTCAATTTATTTGAAAACCAGTAATTATTTTTGAATAAACCAATATTGTCATAGAGATTAACCACATTAACAAAGATATTTTCTCTTGTAGAAACAGTTTGCCGCCTCGTATCAAATTGGAACGAGAAATCGAGGCCATCTCGGTCTGCGGTCAAGCAAATTTCTTCGGATGGGAAAAGAATCAACAAACGTGTGTCAAAATCCAAATTTGTAGTTGTATTTCTTCTCGTAAACAACAAAGAGAATTTCCACACGGAAGAAAAGAAATCATCATTTGCATATTTCGACGTACACGACCAATCCACATTGATTCGCCAAGATTCCAAATTATTCAAGTTGTCGGCAGCAATTCCACTATAATGGAGAGTTCCCTGCCAAGAATTTAATCTTTTATTGTAAAACAACGGGAACGATTGCGGAACTGTGTAACCGTTTCTTTTCAAAAACTCTCTGAATTTGGCTCCGAATTCCAAATTGTGTTTGAAATTTAGTTTCAAATCAACCTGATTGCACTCGCCACAAGATGTATTTACTGTCTGAGTTAGGGGAGCAATAGGTGGCGCTTTTAAACCATCAATGGAATAATTAACTTCTAATGTCTCAATATGAGCGCCTATACCCATATTTATATCATCAGTTGGGCGATAACTAGAAATAATGCCCGCTCCACCACCCAAAACAATATTTGGATTATAATAAGGCTTGTACTTCAACTGAGCTAATCTATAATCAGCGATTCCACCCAAAGTAATTGGTGTGTCAGTCAAAGCTGTATACCAGAAATCCCCACTTATTGAATTTCTATTTGGAGCAACACCACCTAAAGTAATAGGAACAGAATCGTCAACAACATAAAAAATATTCAAATTGTGGGCTACGGCTGACCCGCCCATGATAATTCCGCCAGAGCCATCGTAGTGCCAATCTGGGGATGCAACACTTGATTCTCCACCGATAGAAATACCACCGGAGCTACGATAAAGATAATCAATTATGTTCGCACGAGCAGTTCCAGAGATTGTAATTCCGCCCGAAACTTTGGCCAAAATTGGGTAGCCAGCAAAACCACTCATCCTAATGCCAGCGTATGTGGGATATACGTCACTCTTTCCATTAGAAACATAAACTGGACGAGGATAAGTTTTTGCGACATCAGACATTGTGATGCCACCCGTAGCCTTGTAGTGCCACTTTGAAGATTTAACATTGGCGTTGCCGCTCAAAACTATGCCGCCCGCCGCCGTTGTATTCCAATTAGAAGAGGTAACACCTATTTCACCAGAAACTTGTATTATGCCATTTCCGGTGTGAGAGCAAACAGAAAGTTTTGGATAACAAAACGCTTCGCCTGATATTTCAATTTCACCGGAGCCTGTAACGTGTCTAACCGGATCATGTCCACCGGATATTTTTATACCACCTGTGCCAGCATACGATGACCTCAGAGTCAACATTTTTCCCGCAGACATGCCCATGTGGGTGGTTGCATTTGTATGCAGGCAAAATTCAAAACATTCCGGTATCTGGCAATATTCAACCTCATCCAAAGTATTACACTCTGGTGGTTTAGAATCACCTGTGACAACTAAATCAAGAGCTTCTGTTGAGAATTTCTTAATGCTACATATTGGCCACTTCCAGTTGGTTTTGGCAAGAAAATCACAGACTTCACCCAGATTGCGAGCAAATATAGTTTGCAAAAATCTTTGCCCGCAATTAACTGGATCATTGGTATCGAGAGGCAAGATTTCGCAACCGCTATAAAGCCCGTCATTCGGCTTGCAGCATCCTTCAACTTGATAAACTTTTAGCGGTGGTTCTCCAACATCCCATACAAAATCTTGGACCATATCGAAATAACTGTGAATATCCCATTCAACATCCATAGAATAGGCGGCTATAAATGAGGATTTTGCCTCACCACCAATTACAATTTCTCCAGAGCCATCGTAGTAGTAATCTGCCATTTAACCTTTATTCTTCTTCAAACTTCTCAATAATTGATGCAATCAGAGGGTGTCTAACAATAGAACTTGCTTTGAAGTGAATAACTCCAATGCCACTAACATCCTCTAATTTCTTGACGATATTGACCAAAGCTGTGTGACCGCCACCAATATCGCTTTGCATTGGATCGCCAGTTACAATAATCTTACTATTTTCACCAAAACGAGTCATAAACAACTTGAGTTGCGACTTTGTTGCATTCTGAGCTTCGTCAAAAATACACACAGCATCGTCAAAGGTGCGGCCTCTCATATACGCTATGGGAGCTACTTCAATTGAGCGATTGATTATATCTCTTTGTGGGCCTTCTAAACCCACACATTTATTGATACAATCATACATAGGAAGCATGTACGGATTCACCTTTTCATCAAAGGTGCCGGGCAAGTAACCCAAACTTTCTCCCGCCTCAACAATCGGTCTTGTGAGGATAATTCTCTTCTTCTTTTTGGCTAGAATTTCACTAATAGCGAAGGCGCAAGCCAAGTGGGTATTATGAGTAACTGTATAATTGTCTGTCAAATACAACGAATCTTTATGGTCAACAGATATGCACTGCATATCTTGTTGTTTATCAAGTTTTTCAACTCTATCAATATATCTTTTAGGGGTATATTTACTGCGTGCCTTTCTCAAACGATTTTTTCTTGTGAGCAAGAAAACGCTTACATCATTAGATAAATTAAGATAACAACGGTAAGAAACCCTATGTTGTTTGCCATTTTTATCAACAGAACCCTCTTTCCTTTTTATTCTAGTTGAACCTCCTAAAGAATAAATTAAATGGCAGAAATTTTTAGCCATCTCCCAAGAAGTAGTACAATATGAAATAGAACCTGTTTTTTCAACAGTACCATCACCATCCATCATTCCTTGCAAAAGAGAGATTCTTTGGTCTACTGAACCGTATAAATAACACTCTGGGATGAACTTTTCGTAAGATAACAGCCCCCAAAGGCCCAACTCTTTCAACAATTCTTTGTAAATATTTGATTTATTTGATCGTTTTGTTTTAACAATACGATGATCTATGCCTTTAGATTTGCAAACATATCCTGTCAGCAGCAATTCATTGACATTTTGAATGATTTCTTGTTCACAAGAAGTAAAAACAACATTTGAATTTGTTATATTACCTTCAGACAACAAAATACCCATTAAATATGGAGGAATTACATAATCTTTTCTATCAAACCCCACTGGCTTTGTTGTTTTTATAGATAATACCCTTTTACCATCAAATCGGCGGCAATTTTCCTGTAAATAAGAAGTGTCAACAACACGATTTTTCCAGCCATTATCAGCATGAGAGACTGACCAAAGATGTTCTGAGCAACAATCCACATAAGTTTCATCACTAAAATGCACTCTGAATACATCTTTCTTTCCTTGAGGGAAAACGCCAGTGACTTTTGAAAAACCTCCATCTGGATTTGCTATTTCATCTCCAATTTCAACATCTTTCATCAAAATATACCCATTACGAGTATAAAGTTTTGAATTCATAGTTAACGCTTTGCCGGTACCGGCTGGCCCCAGCAAAAATAGAACGTCGTGTTGGTCGAACGCTCCCCAAGCCATTTTTTGAGCTTGATTTTTGAATTCTAGGTGAAAGGGTGAACCTGATCTTCTACCGGACGATTTTTCTTTTGCCATTTACATAATTCCTTTGTTGTATTTAGATTTTGCCAAACAAAAAAGGGGATGCTTTCCAGTGATAGAAAGTCCCCTTTTCTGCTTTAGACATTCGCACATTACTCATATGGCTCATTTTCCTAGAATGAACTTATTCATCAGTTAGGTGGTCCAATGCAGGTGATTGACTTCCAATCAGTCTGACTTGTGTTTCTGTAGACCATAAGAAACAACTTGGCTTACAATATTTATCCTACATTCCCATCTTCTGAATAACGAATAATCCAAATGGTTGTCATAGACAAAAGATTGCTGCTCTTTGTGGGCTTTCCGTCATTTAAGGCTGACTCGTCACCTTGTTGGCAGCTTGAGGATCGCCAACTACCCCCTTTAGGAAAGGGTCAGAACCACTTTTAACGATAAGCGACCGCCGTGTTGAGGCAAACGGCTCCTCCTTCGCAAGAAGACTATGACAAAGTATTATATACTTCGCCAAATAAAAACGAGAACATAAAACCTAAATATTGACATGATGGAAGGCTTTAAGTTATTTCTAGAACAATCCGAAGAAGAGAAAAACGTCAAACAACTTCTCAAAAAGTTGCCAGCGGGACACCGCAAACTCCTTGACGGATATAAGTTTAAATATCAAGGTGGAAATACGCTCAAGGGCGATGATGGACACATAGGAGTAATTTACAAAGATAAGATAACTGTAGCCGCTCCTTGGAATTACGGACGTGAATTCACAACTCTACACGAAATTGCTCATCTTGTTTGGGAATACAAAATGACTCCCGAACTCAAAAAGGAATGGGGCAAAATCGCAAAAAAGAATCCAAAACAAAACCAAGATAATAGTGAAGAGAATTTTGCTATGGCTTACGCATGTCATTATGCTAAACACAAAATCAAAGTTCACGACTGTCCAGAATGGCATGACTTTATCAAAAACAAGGTGCCCAAATGACATTTAATGAATGGATGGGGCAATGGGCGGAGCTTTCTTAGGCGGTATAACGGCTGGACCAGTTGGCGTGTTACCCGGCTGGTTGGGTGGCAAAGCATCTGAGAAACTATTTCCAAAAGAAGTACTTAACATGAGCAAAAAGAAAATGAAAGCTCATTAAGTGCCGAAAGTATGGCTATGGAAGAGGAAAAAATTGAAAAAGAGGATGAACAAGTTCAAGCACAATTTGTTGATCCTGTTTCAACAACTTTTAGCATCTGGTTAATCAAAGTCATTGTTGGCGGTATTATTGGGTCTATCGCCGGATTTTTCACCAAATTAGGTTTAAACAGGATATTCAATAAGAAAAATTCTCAACAAGATTAGCTTGCCCCCAATCTTTCCCTACGTTGGCAACATATCTTTTTTGTTCATCGATCAACTTTAAGTTGGCAACACTCATGTCTTCAGTTTCTATAATGTTTTTATTTCTATAATTGGCCACTCGCTCATCATTTGAATGAGATATGACCTTATTGAAACAAATCGAGCATGGCACTATACGCAAATTGTTATGCATTCTGGCACGAAACTGAAAATTTGTATCATCCCAACCCCAGCCCTGATCTTGACTCTCATCATAGCCATTAACGCTATAAAAACTTTCCTTGGTCACAGCTATTTTCCCGCAAGTGCCATTATTCCCATCTGGGTCTTTTGGTGATGAGGGAACAATGATTTTTCGATCTTCGGAGAATGAATTATAAAGAAACTCTGGATAACCGGGAACAAGATAATTATCTGCATCTAGGTTACACAAAATATCCCCTGTAGCGGCCCGATGAGTCACATTCTTGGCATGAGCCGCCCAGAAATATTTTGGTTCATCTGTGCGAATAAATCTAAATCTACCCGACTGAACAAAACTTTGGAGTTGCCCCCAACTATTCCAAACCCATTCAGCAAGCCCGTCTGTGCTGCCGTAATCTAAAAGAACAATTTCTGAGTTTATTGAGGAAGCAACTTGCAGATTAGAAGGCAAAGTGTTCACAAGATGATGAAGACGGTTCATGCATGTTGTACAAAATGATATTTTCATACTGACCCTGCAATTTTTTCCATCCGGGGGAATTTGGATTAAACCCTTGAACTTTGTGGACATAATCAAAGGTTGCTGGCTCGTCCCAAAACACTTCACAAGCAGTGCAACCCGCCCTTTTCCCGTACAACCTAGTTGTGGCACAGGAAAGGCATTTGGGACAAACAATAATCATAACATATCTCTTTTTATAAAAAAGCCAACCACCGAACACCTGACATGATCGCCCGCAGTAATATCCACTCTATTGATGCAATGCCAACAGCTACCTTTTGTAAAAACCAAACGATTGGGCTTAGGAACAATATAACTCCCAAAGCCATAGGAATTCAATAACAAACTATGATCTTGTCTGCTAAATGAATCAGAAGCCGTCTGCTGATCTTCATTTGTTTTGGCAACCTGCAATTCACCACCCCAATGAGCGCTCCATTCGGGATGAACATAAAAAATACAAGCACCAGTATATCCGATGTCATTATGCCAAGATATTTTGGTGCCAGCAGGGTATAAGTAAGGAGTAAACTGTATATCGTCCCAATCTTTTCCTTGTTCGCCAACTAGATGTTTGAAATTTGGAGCAAGCCAAGCAACTCGTTGTTGAACCAAATCCATTAAATTGCCAAATGGAGCTTTGGAGTTATAAAAGGTTGGCGATCTGTAAACAGTGCCATCACTTAATTTCCACACTTTAAGCCACTGGTCATGGGCACAATTTTGAAAAGGCAACTGATTGAAAAATTGCCAAAATGACCAAAACACACCATTGGGCAATAAATCATCGACTATGACAAAATTAGGATCATTGAGGACTAATTTTGGGTCGTCCATTACACCGGCCTCGATTGTGCCTGACTTACAAGTTTCGGAAGAACAGCAATCGCCTCTTCTTGCAACTTCTCATAATCACTAATGCTTAAGCTGAATATTTTGTAGTGATGTAAAATAGGAGTTTGCATAATTTGCGGCTTAAACCCTCTGGAATTAGCCTTCAAAGTCAACACAAAACTAGGACCGATTTGCGGCAATTCTTCAGGCCAACCACCAAGATCATCGTAGCACTCCTTGCTCATCATAATTAAATGATCGGTCAAGAAGGCAACGTCTTGGTTGCCAACCGTATAAGACTGCGTAGACAACCCAATAAAGCCACTTCCAGAAGACTCGGCCACATTGAGCAAAAGATCAAGCCATGCGGGATTTGTGATAACAATATCACAGTGCATGAAAATAATGTACTTGGAGTTCTTATCGGCTGCTCTAGCCCCCTTGTTACAGGCCGCAGACCAATAAAGATTTTTTTCATTCTTAATGACTTTAACCTGCCCATCAATGTCATCTAAGAACTTTTGAGATTCTGCATCACTGCCATTATCCACAACAATGATTTCATAATTGCTATTGAAGGATGCGATGCAAATGCTTTGCAAACACAGATTTAGATATTCTGGTCTGTTACGATGAACAATAACAATCGTAATTTGTTCGTTACTATGGTCGGTAAGCGGGACTTTTAGATCGGAACGATTTCCTTCTAGCGTATTTGTCGGTATTGCCATATTTTTATTCCTCAACGTCTAATTCTATTACGCCACGTTCGCATACACACTGTATTACACCTACAGGGGTGGTTACGCTTTCGGCGTATTTCTTAGATAAACTCTTTGAATATTCATCAGCTTTGGAAGCCTTCAAAAAGGCTTTCTCTGGTTTTACTGCGACATATTCTCCGTCAACTTGCCGGGCAACTGATACAACTGCGAAAACTTTCATGGTATCCTAGTAGAGTAAGATGGTTAATTTTCTGTTGAACCAAATCCAGATTCACCACGATCTGTTTGATCAAGCACTTCAACGACTTGCCAATCGAATTTCCAGACCGGCTTGAGTAGCATTTGTGCGAATCTTTGCTTATGTGAAATAACGATAGGCTCTTCGCCACCATTTTTGAGAAGGACTTTGATTCGTCCTCGATAATCCTCATCAATAGTTGCCGGGCTATTTACAATCTGCAAACCTTTGGTCGCCAAGCCGCTTCTGGGTCGCAGTTGGGCTTCCCAGCCCACGGGGAGGGCCATACAAAACCCACAATCAACAACTGCACGTTCACCGGCACCAAGAGATATAGGCCCGTCTGGGAGATTCGCATATAAGTCTGCCCCTGCCGCACCATCTGTTTGATATTGCGGCAAAAAATCTGGTTCATCCAAAATTATCTTCGTAGGGACTTTCTGAGATTTCTTGAGGAATTCCTGTTCCATCAGATAAAGCGGTATGTGGATTACTTTCTGGCTCATCATCGTCTCCTAATTCCTTAACATAAAGATAAGTTCTATCTCGCACAATTTTTTGTGCTTTGGATAAGTGTTTTGAAAAATTCTTCCTAAATGATAATAGCGAACTGTTGGGATACGTTCCAGCCTTTTTAATCAATTCTTCCTTGACTTCCTGATCTAAATCTTGGTTGTTTATCCACTCAACCAATTTGTCGAGAGTCAAGACTTTGAAATTACAAGGTTTTCTTTCATTGCCGGGTATAACCACCTTGAAGTTGAGGTTTTCGGCACTATTCATTGATGACATTATCTTCTTCCTTATTGCTAAAATTATGTATTCCAGAAATCCGCTCATCAAACGCCACCGCATCACCACGCCGAGCGGACTCAATTTGGCCCTGTAAATCTGGCGTGACGTAATCATCAAATCGAGGCAAGTTCTCGACATTGGGCTTTAGAGGACCAAACATTTCAATAATTTTGCTCTCAAAACCAGACTTGAATTCGGGCGGAATTTCTACGTTGTGTATCAACTTACCTTCTTCTAAGTTGAAAAATACCAGCGCCTCATAAGTTTCATTATCCTGTGAATATCTAACACACAAGGGGATTACATTGAAAACGCTTTTGATTTGTATTTCCATTTATGACTCTCCTGTACTAAATAAATAAGTAATGGACACGAATTTCGACAAATTTATTGTTTTCCGAGACTACCTTGAGAGCCAAGGATCGGTCTATATTCCAGAAGCCTTCGATTGGGCCAAGGACATAGCAAAGATATTGCCTAATATAAGTGTTGATTTGCCTATTGTCAAAAAACAAGCGAAAATAGAAGTGGTATTAGATAAAAAAAATCCCATCTATATACAACTACAAGATGGGTCAAAGCTGTTTTTTACACACGATGAATACAGAAGAATCAAAGGCAAACCGGAACGTGGCAGAATGATGATCTTTTCTTTGCAAAGATTACCTACCGACTCAACGAATCTGCCTTCGCAAATTTCTCAATGTGAAGTAGTTTAATTAATTTTCTTTTATTTCAACAACCAAATTCGGATAACGCAATTTGGCAATTTTCGCAGCTTCTTCTTTGGACATAGCTTCGATTTCTGCAACCACTCGTTCTTTTGGGTGGTCTACATATTCATTAAGAATGAATTCTACAACTTGATACTTTTTCATTTTCTTTCTCCTTCCCAACCATTTTCCCAACCTTCTGAAATAGACACCTTCTTATAAGCCCCCATTCTCTGTACATCTAGCTTATCTGGATCAATGCCGGGACCATAGGGAGACGGAGAATAATCCTTTTGCAACTTTTCGACAACTCGGTCTGCAATTACATCCACAATGGCCTTTTTGCCAACCCCCACGGCCAGCAAAACACCACCCAAAACCAATGCTATCCAAAATAATTTGTTCTTAAACAAGTCGTTCATGTTAAACTCCTTCTGAGACGGAATCCTTTCTTATATTATTTATAGGAAGAGGATGTTTTTTTTGCCCACTCTTCCCTCCTAAGAGAAACATATTTCTTCTCCATATCGGACAGTTGGGCCATGAGTTTATTATAGTCTTCGTCGTTAATATCTTTGGGAGTTTCCACTTTTAAAGTCACAATCAAATCTCCCATCCCCGTTATTCCACCAGGAAATCCCCTGCTTTTTATGCGGAATTTCGTATTTGTCTGACAACCTTTTGGTATCTCAATTTTATACTTTTCACTGGTCATCGTGGGAATAAAAATTGAATCGCCAAGGACCAATTGGGTATAAGAGACAGGAACATCCAACAAAAGATTATTTGCTTCTCGCTTGAAAATTGGATGATCTTTGACAATTACGACCACAAATAGATCGCCTGCCTTACCCGTCAATCTCAAAGAATCCTCACCCTCATTGATGATTCTCAACTGAGTGCCACTAGAAATGCCTGCCGGGATTTTGACCTCTACATCTCTTTCAATAAACTCTGGAAGAAATCCATTTTTGCAATATTTACAAGCAACTGATGCGGCTTTCCCTGAACCAAGACAAACAGGACATTCAGCATTAAGCACAAATGGAGCATCTATTGCTGCCTTGATAAATCCACTTCCTGCACAATTAGAACAAGGAGAAAAAGCGGTGAACCCATTACCATTACATGAGTCACACCGCTTTTTCTTTTTGAGTTTGATAGATCTGGTACAGCCCGTATAAGCTTGATGAAAATCTATTTCAAGACGAACTTGAATATTACGACCTCGAAACGTGCTGGACACTCCAAAGAATTCGCCTACTACTTCTTCGAAGGTTTGAGAACCTGTAGTGCCTGTCTTGGGGTCTTTCCAAGTTTTTGTGCGACTACGAGTACGGAAATGCATAGACTTCCTATTGCGACCCAAATCGTATAATGATTTCTTCGCCGGGTCACTTAAAGTCTCGTAAGCAATCGCAACTTCTTTGAACTTTTCAGGAGCTTCTGAATCACCGGGATTAACATCTGGATGATATTCCCTAGCTAATTTTCTGTAGGCTTTCTTTATTTGTTCTTTGGAAGCCGAGTCGCTTATCCCCAATACTTCATAGTAGTCCCTATCGTACATTATTCAAGCAACACAGCCTTAACAGCATGAGGCTCCATCAAGAAACTATCTCTATGATTTTCATCCCAATTAGGAGCCATTACGCCAGTGCCAGATAGCAATACACGATCACCAATTTTAAAACCCCAATCTGAAGCCTTAAACAATGGACCTGTCGCACGCACATAAGCCTGCAAGGGCACCTTGGGATCAGCATTAACGCCAACCGACAGTCTTGTGTTCATAAGCTCTTGAGCAGTTAAAATCTCAAGCAGAACTTGTGAGCCACAGGGAGCCACGCCCTTTACAGTTGGCATAGGAGCATGAATTTCTTCCCCATTCGTACTAACCAATTTCAATTTATCTTTAGCCATTTTTACATCCTCTCTAATTCATTCATGTTATAGCCCATTAAGCATATCCTGATCTGTGTTTCTTAAAGAGACTTCCGTGTCAAATGTAGTGCTGGTTATAACAATGCCAGCAACATCCGAAGCAGGATCATTTGCTCGAATATCAAGTGACCCCGTACTAGAGCTAACCACCCCAGAAGGAGGAACACCTATTCCACCATCCCAATTACCCGCCTGACTAACGGTCCAATTTAGTCCAGATAAATTAGTAACCTCGTCAGCTTTTTTCAAATTCTTATCTTTAAGAAATTCTTCAACCAAATTCTCACAAACAGATTCCTTAAGGTCCATGTACCCAAGACACGCCTCTTCATATATTTTTTTAGATAACTCTACCAAAGATTCTCTATCTATTTCGTAAAAATCTTTCATATCACAACCCTTCCCTTAAGTTGTTCCCAATCCTTTTCAGGACGAACCTCAAGGTTTTTCTGCCACGCCGCTTTAAGCATTACGGAGTCAACACCCACTTCTGTAGCCAAAGCAATCAAGGCATTTATATCCTTTGGGAAACAAGTCAAACCGAACCCAAAATGTCCATCTGGTCCGGGCACTTTCCAATGAGATGTGCCGAGTCTTGGATCGAGGGACGCCAATTCCGCCACTTTATCGTAGTTAGCATTTATTTTGTTACAAATTTGATAAATTTCATTGGCAAATGAAACTTTAGTTGCCAAGAAACAATTGCCTACATATTTAACCATTTCGGCACACACCGAACTGCACTCATGTACCGGCACACAAGGAAATGCAACCTTATACACCTTGGCAACTTCTGTTGTCGCTTCCGGTCGCCCACCAAGAATAATCCGGTTCTGATTCTTGAAATCTTCAATTGCGTTCGCTTCTGTCAAAAACTCAGGATTAAAAACTATATTCAAACACTTAAACATAGACCCCAATCTCTCGGTTGTGCCTGGAGAGACTGTTGAGCGAATTACTACAATTTGTTTAAAATGTTCACAATTATGGACAATATTAGAAGCATTGTTTATTTTAGAACAAACAGACTCAACAATTTCTGTATTACACTTTCCATCTGAAAACATAGGGGTTGGGACAGATACAAAAATAGGTCTTCCAGAAACAGCAGCCACCATAGAGATAATCGCATCCTCAACATTTTTAAATGGCGGCAATTGCCCTACGTCACAATCACGCAAAATATTCGACGCTTCTGGCTTGTATCTATCGTATGTGAGAACATCAAAAGCATGCTTCATGCCTTCATAGAATGCCGTGCCTATAACACCCATCCCTATTACGCCAATACTCATTTTATTTAAGCCCTTGTGGGAATGTAACAGACTCAGCATGATTATAAGTTACTGACACATGATGAACTACCGCATCAAACGTGGCGGCTGCAGAGCCATAGCCATACCCAGATTGTTTCACCCCAGAAAAGGGCAGATGGCTTTCGGCCCCAATACTGCCAAGATTAAAATAAATCATCCCTGCATCACATTCATCTCTCATTCGACGCATTACACGGTAGTTGTTCGTACAAACGCCAACTGCCAGACCATAATCAGTATCATTATAAATTCTAATCGCATCATCGACCGTATCAAATGGAATAAGACCTACGACCGGCCCAAATATTTCCTCTTTCAAATACGGAACATCAGCCCACTCTCGTTCAAAAACAAATGGATAATGGTAATGACCTTTTTGTTCTTCGTATTTTTCGCCAACAAACAAAATTTTGGCCGTATTATCATCACGAATCATATTCTCGTAACGTGTAACTCGAACATTTTGTTCCTCACTAATAAGCGGACCAATAGCTACCGAACAAGCACCCGGAATAGAATGGAAAGGATTGCCGACATGAACATACCTTACTTCGGTCAAAAACTTTTCCTTGAATGCATCTAATACCGATCTTTGGACAAGCAATCTTCCTGCCGATACGCACCGCTGACCAGATAATTTAAAAGCGCTATTTACACAGGCTTGAACGGCCAGATCCAAGTCACAATCTTCAAATACAATGACAGCCGATTTGGAACCCATCTCGCAAGAACAAGTTTTATCTCTACTTTCAGCACACACCTTGCGGATTTCTCTGCCAACTTCTACTGATCCAGTAAAACAAATGTGATTTACATCTGCATTAACCAAATTACGGCCAGTTTGACCACAACCATGCAAGAGATTAAATGTGCCTTCTGGGAATCCTGCTTCATCATAAAGTTTGGCAATTAACTGCCCCGTCATTGGCGTTAACTCACTTGGCTTAAATACGACAGTATTGCCTTCCATTAAAGCTGGTGCGGCACACCAGAATCCGCCAATGGCAAATGGGAAATTCCACGGTGAAATAACGGCCACAACACCCTTTGGTTTACGAATAATATAAGAGTCTCTTTCGGGAAGCTCCGATGTTACAACGTCCCCGGATGGCATTCTGGCACGGCCAAATGTGTACTGTGCCATATGTAAAGCCTCAACAACTTCGGCATTACTTTCATTAAGATTCTTGCCTGTTTCTTGAGATATAACGAGTGCGATTTCATCTTTGTGATTAGCGATTGCTTTACATAGCCTATCAAAATATTCGGCACGTTGAACTCTGCCAATTGCCTGCCATTTTTTTTGAGCTTTGCGAGCGACGACCACTGCTTCTTTGACTTCTGTAAAAGTAGAATTTGGGAAGCACCCCAAATCACGAAGTGTAGCAGGATTTGTTTTTGTAAAATCCGGGCGGGTAGGACAAAAAGACCCGTCAACATAATTCATCCCAATGTACATTCTTTTTCTCCTAAATTCACTTCAACAAATACGATCATTATCCGCTACAACTGCCGCCGCTACAACTGCCGCCGCTACAACTGCCGCCGCTACAACTGCCGCCGCTACAACCAGAAGCGGGCTGTTCGGTTTCGCCAACACTAAAACTTTTATTGCATCCACAGCTACGGGCTGCATTTGGATTTTTGAAAGAAAACCCACGACGATTCAAATCTTCGACCCAGTCTACCGTGGTGCCTTCCAAATATAAACCAGATCTTTTATCAACAACAATCTTCAATCCATCTTGTTCAAGCAACGTGTCCTTTTCTTCATCATATGTTTCATCAAGATTAAAGGCATAGGAAAAGCCACTACAACCACCGCCTTGAACTCCAACTCGAACATATGTCACATCAGGAGGCATCTCCTGTTTTTCCATAATAGTTTTGATTTCTTTTACAGCACTTTCCGTTAATTGAACCAACATCTTAATCCCTCGTTTGAAAATATGAAATAAAATAACACTTACCGTCTTTCTCGCCAATTATGACCGGATAAATATCTTTATCTTTAATCAAAATTGTATCCAAAGTTTTGAGCGATTCTTCACGAGTGTTAAATTTATGTATTATCCCTACTTTATCTAAAAAAGTAAAGGATTCGGATTTCCGCAATGGAAATTCGACACCGGGAACTATAACGCCAAAGTGGTCAAATATGGGCTTGTCCCCCGCATCTGGGAAATTTTCCAAGTGACAAATAATGCCCTTTGTTTCTTCCGAGGCTATCCCCGAAAACTCATGATAAGGATAAGCACGAGGCTCATAATTATATGGGATTTGAGATCGATCTGTGAAAGTAACGCCACCACTTGCCATCGAAACATAAGGGTTATATTCAATCGGATATTCAGGGTTAAAATTATAAAACAACTTTCTGTTTACGATGATATTATCTTCGCCATTTTCAACATAGGCAAAGCCCAATGACTTGGCCAAAATTGTCGAGGCCGTCGTCATCGTAATCCGATTGAATCCGAAATAATTACATTCCGTGTGTTCACGAAACAATTCCATTGTCCTGCGTACTTCTTCCGCCAAAGAAACACACCCCAACTCCTCATATCGCTTAGCTTTCTTCTCGGCCTTCTTGAGTTCGTCTTGATAGCCCGTGTCAAACCGAAGAAAACGAGAGAAATTAGTCGGCTGTGAGTCCCAAAAACTTTTGCCCTTTTTGTAAATACCACGCAAATCTATAATTTGCATTTTCTTCGAGCAACGAATATGTTCTCGTTCTTCTGGGTCTTTCAGAAAACGAACATTGATGCGATTGGAAGACGGGGCATCAATTTTTCTGATAATAGTTTTGTGTTCTCTATACAGAAATTGGTTTAGATATGGTACGACACTAACAAGATTATCCTGACGGGCGTGGCTGGCTAGTGTCAACAACTCCCGACAGGATTGTGAAAATTCTTGATTGTCTGCAAATATGCCATCAAAAACATTAGATATTTCTGGATGGCTTAGATCGACTTGCAGAATAAAGTTCTTGAGTTTCAAGCCAATATCACCCAGACCCAACCGGATTACATCTTCATCATAATCCCTTAATTTAAGAAATAGGTCTGGAAGTTTGTTCTCCGGTAGGCGATCAACTATTTTGAGTCTTTTGAAAAACTCGTCTTGAAAACTTAGAACCTTATTGAAATAAAGTTCATTCGCCATAATTATCCCCGTTATTTTTTCGGAACAAGGCAGCATAAAATTCGATTACCTTCCATTTTAGGAGCTTTTTCGATTTTTGACAAATCCTTGAGAGATTCGACAATCTTATTTACTACTTCAAAGCCCTGATCTTTATGCGCCATTTCCCGTCCAGAAAACTTCAAGTTAAACTGGACTTTGCTGCCTTCGGCTAAGAATTTTTTAGCTTGATTAATTTTCGTCTCAATGTCATTCTCTGCAATAAAAACACTTAGACGTAATTCCTTAAATTGCACCTGAGATTCACGTTGCTTACGATTATGTTCTTTTTCTTTAATTTTCTGATCGTATTTGAATTTGCCGTAATCCATGATCCGGCAAACAGGAGGTCTGGCTTGGGGTGCAATCTCCACCAGATCAAGACCCAACTCTTGGGCAATTTTTCTTGCCTCATCTGGGGTCATTACACCCAATTGCTCTTCATCTTTTACAACACGAACTTGTGGGAATCGAATAGCCCAATTGACTCTTGGTCCTTGGTCTTCACGATGCTCAAATCTTTGATTTTTATTGAACATTGTTAGATCACACCCTTGGTGCAAGGTTGTCTACCAGTCTCCGCAAATTGGCTGAAATATCTTTGGAATTGACACATACGTTCATTAAATAAAGGTCTTTGCATTTAAGTGCTTCTATAAAGGATGTTTCGAGTTCTTTTTCCGTTTCAACAATCGAACCATGACCACCACCAAATAATTCACCAATTTTGTGGTAGTTCCAATTGCGGATATTATTGAAATCGCCATCGAGAAGGAAACGTTCGGTCGTGTAGCCTTTGTTGTTCAAAACTATAATGATGGGATTCAATTTCTTTTGCAAGAAAGTGCTGAGTTCCGTGGCAGACATTTGAAAGGCACCGTCGCCAACTAATACGATTGGTCTGGTATCGGGTTTGGCAAACATCACGCCCAACGCACCGGGGATAGCATATCCCATAGAGCAATAGAATGCTGGGCTGATAAAACGGTGGTGCTGCACTGTAAGTTCACTTGCGCCGAACAAACATTCACCAATATCTGCCACAATGGACAAGTTGGAGTTTTCGGCAATCACAGAGTTAACCTTTTCAAAGAATCTCTGTGTTGTAACTTTGGTTTCATTGGGTATAAATTTACTCACTGGCTTTTTATCAGGCAATACCAAATTTTCTTTTTTCCCGAAGTCCAACTTGAATAGGTTGGTACAGAAATCCAAAAAGCTAACTTTGCTATATGAATGATTACGAACTCTTAAACCCTCAGTCGAACAAAAAATAGTCTGCTTTTTATTGAATTTTGGAGACTCAAAACCAAGCGTCATATCGGTTAACAACTCGCCAAAGATAAGCAAGCAATCCGAATCGTCCACCAATTGTCGCAAAGAACTCTGTGTAGTTTGGCTACCAGAGTAGACCCCTGCAAAAAGAGGGTGATGCTCGTTAATCGTAGATTTGCTTAAGAGAGTTGTAACCATCGGTATATTATGTCTCTCTGCAAATCGAACCAACTGACCACCAAGGCCAAAGCGGGCAATTTGCACGCCAGCCATAATGACAGGCTTATTGGAATTTTTAATCCAAGCAATTACTTCATCAGTGGCATCCCCCAAGGTTTCTGGGTCAGATGGTTTGTTAATGGGCGTCCCCTGACGATACACATCGTATCGAAGAGGCATTTCTGCAACATCTCGTGGAAGCTCGATATAAACAGGCTGTTTGAACTTTTGCAGGGCTTCAAAAGCCTCGTCAATATAAAATCCCGCTTTTGTGGGGTCATCTAAGATGACACTGTAAGAAGTAATATGCTCGAACATCTTTTGTTGATTTTCAAAACTTCTTACGACGTGATGCAAAAGAAAATCTTCATTTCTTTCTTTTACGCCCGGCGAACCAGAAATGACCAATACGGGAGATTTTTCTGCATATGCCCCGGCAATTGCATTGCAAAGTTTTAATGCCCCTACGTTGTAAGTGGCACATACACATCCGATGCCGTTGACTCTGGCGTAAGCGTCTGCTGCGAAACCGGAGTGGGCTTCGTCAGTCGTATTTATAAATGTAGTTTTCTTGCTATCATTAATTCTTCTGATAAATTGAAGAACATAATCACCCGGAACGCCGAAAATATGCTTTGCCCCCGCATTTTCCAGTCGTTCAATAAGAAAATCAGCTACATTAGGCATATTGCTTCCTTCAAATTTTCTTTTGCAATGACGCTTCTTTGCTTTTTGTTTGTTTTTTGTTTTCTTTTATTTTCATCCTTATATGACTCCAATACTATTTATGGATTTTGAGATTAAAAAAGATGCTCAGATGAAGGAGAATCATATATCTTTATCATAAATCCCTCTGAATCAACAGGGAATCTTCTGATCCATTCGACATTTGTGCCCAACCCACATCCGAAGTCCGCAGGGGTTAAATCTGGCGATGTAAAACTAGGAATAATTGGCTCCACCTGAGCCATCATCCCCAATGATGTAACCTTAATCAATTTAAATTCTAGGTAATAGCAACCCGGCAAACAAGTATCATTTTCTTGCCACTCATAAATAAAAAAACTATCCATGAGTTGATCTTCGGCAATAGTGCCATCAAGCTGCAATACGTCTTGATACAACATCTCCGATTGAGCTTCGGCATTTATAAACTTCATAATTCTGATTGCTTGACCCTTCTTCCACTCTTGAGCTTGTGTCCCGTGATAGCCTCTTTGCACTTTGACCAATTTGTTGGCTTCGTCAAAAGCAGTTACTAGCATTTGCTCTGGCAATCTCGGACGGTCCACAACAATTATATCCCCGACCATAATTTGATGGAAACCAATATTGTCAGCCAAAGCAAAATATTCGTCACTTGCCGTAATAGCTGTCTTCAATTTGGCTTTGGCCCACATGGTCGCTTCGACCACCAAGCCAGTCAAATCCATAGGACCATCACAGTCCTGAATTTTCAATTTGAACGGAGGTTTATTGTCGTGCCTGCGAATTGTAAAGTCCGGGCAAACACAGTTACATCCGAACTCATCGGGGCAACAAGATGATAGTTGAGGGGCGCAGCCCAATTTGTTGTTGCATGTCATGAAGGTATATACCCATTTATGTAATGATATTCTTCCAAGCCAAACAAATATAGAAGTTTGGAGAAATAATTCAAGCAAATATACCAGAACTCTCAAGAATCGAGATGTAGTCTCGTATCCAATTCAAATTTCCCATAAACTGAGTGAGAGTAATCCCTCTGCCACAGTTGATTAAATCTTGCGAATCTTCCGCTAAGTCCTTCGTTTTGTAAAAAATTACCCGCCGCAAATTGGCACAAACCAAATTGGAAATCATCGAATAGCTTGGAGTAAATGTACAATAAACAATGCACATTGGTAAATTTTTACAATTGGCAATAATGTCTATTTCCAGTGGGCACTGATGGTCATACTGTTCAGAAGAACAAAGAAGTTCCTCTCCTTTGGACGTGGCAACGAGTTGATTATTATCCACGACAATCATCATGTGCTTGGACGGAGATTTGGCGGCAAGAAGAAAAGATATGCCCATCCAATATTCGTCAAACGAAAAGCAATCACGAAATTTTTTCTTTTCCATTTTGAACTCAGTTAGGAAAAATCATCTGGATAAAGTGTAGATCAAAATCGGTCGCCGGGAAATAGCTGCGGAACATTTTTAATTCCTTTTTTTGCATATCTGAAAGATATTTCTTCAAGACGCTTTCGGCAACAGGAACTTTCACTTTCCAAGATGAATTATCTTTTAGTTTAATGAATGCAGAAATGGGTATAACACCTAATTGAAGACAATCGGCACACTCGTATTGGTAAGTATCCGCTTGATTATCGTAAACATAACCGCCCAAAGGAATTCCCTTTTTACAAGTGATTTTTACAATCGAATTTCTCTTCGGGTCTTTGGCAACTGCTGCCACAACCAAATAAGAAGAAGTCTTCTCAAAAACAACCTGAATCTTTTCTTTTTGTTCCCTACATATTTTGACGAATTCTTCCATTGCTACATCCATATCAAATAATAAAATAAAGCGGCTTGAAATAGCGAAAGAATAATCACATATTTCAACCCAGAATATTTACAACTACTGTAAATTATAGCCAACAAACCGAGAACAAGAATAGTACAAAACATCTTTATGCCTACAAAAGACGATACGTCCCAATCGTCTAGGCACATAATAAAACGAGCAATAGGGTTTCGTTCCTCATGAGGCATAACGTCACGAAATCTAACAACCAAATAATTATCTACGGAACTGACGAAAGCAACCCATAGCCAAAGAATACAAAAAAATGTATTGACAAAAAAATTAAGAATCGGCCTGTTCTTCGTCATCTGGACGGGATTTGGGTCGATACTTTGATTGAGACATCGGTTTGGCAAGTCTTGCGGGCTTTGATTGAGACTTTGATTTAGCAAGTCTTGCGGACTTTGATTTTCCGTCAAGCTCGTCAGATTGTTTGACGGTTTTAATTCGCTTTGCAGTTTTTTTGACATCTTTTTCTTTCTCCTTCGGTTCCAAATTATCTTGCTTTTTTGGTTCCGGTTTCTCGTCGGACTTTGGCTTCTCTGGCTTCTTACTGCCAGTATTTCTTTTCGATATTTGGGCCATCTTATCTTCGACAGATTTCTTCTTCTTCAATAAATCTAGTTCCCAAATATCTTTTGCCAACATTTCGACCGACTTGATAAAAGAGTCTATATCATTGTAAACAATGGACTGTTTTTTCTTGGCCTCTTCGATCTTTTTACACTTTTTCTTTTTCTTAGACTTTTTAAGAGCTTTTTCAAGGCGTTCTACTTGCCACGGTGGTGGCGTGGAACGTGAAAATATATCCGCAACGGGCGGGGCCAAACCCAATGCAGCTTGACGCTTGCGGCGACCAGAAGCGCTCATTTCCCTAAGTTCAATCCAGTCTTTGAAATTTATCATACTTTATTTAGACATTTACAAGTGAATTTACCCCGCCGCTAAAGACGGCGGCTTCTGTTCAGCAGCCCTTTATGATAATGATATGTTAATGATTTGCTTCATTCAGAAGATAAAGCAGAACTGATTATCAAATGACAAAGACAAAATGGCGTAAAAGATAACTTCAACAAACTTGATGTGGTTGCTTGATTATGCCACTGGATTACCACCGCATCGTGGACGTATGTTCGCTTCCGGTGGCGTGATCTTTTTGATTTTTCCGTTTTCGATCTTTACCAAGTTGGTAAGATCGAGATTCTGCTTAGCTATTTTATGGGCCGTTTCGATGGCAATCAATTTGTCATACAACATTCTCATGTATCTTTTTTGACAATAAAGCCCTGTGTGATCCACGAAATTGTCGTATGTTCCAAATAAGATAAAATAAGACAGGAACATCCTTTGAATTTTTGTCTTGAAATATTTTGTAAGATACCTTTTATCTTTAGGGACAAAGGTAAAGTCACCAGACAGAAATATCAAATCCCGTTGCAACGGACTCCTTCGACAAATTCCAAATACAAGATCATCATACCGCCTGCGAATTGTTGCGGAATGCCGGATCGAGCTAGGAAATTCAAAATTTGCGTGACCAATTTAATGTCTGATGTTGCTTCGCCGGTCAGCGATGCATTTGCTTCTTCTTCGGGCGAAACCATATCTTGGAGGGCGAAATACGCATGATCGACCCCCGTGATAATATCATAGTTCATCACCATCGAAATACGTTTCGGGCAATGTAACATATATCTAGGGATTTTCCCACCGGAACAAAGGGTTTTATCTTCAAAGAACTTGTCAATGTAATAAATGGCAAGTTCTCGTACTTTATCTACGAACTCTTCGGTGAATTGTTCCGTCCCTGAAGAATCCATTTCATCCCGTTCGTCAATCATTTCTGCGGACATAAAGTTTTCCAAAAATGAAGGGTTTTAAATCCGTTCAAAACATGAGGTCGGTTGGATAAATAGATTAGGCACCTATTCAGGTAAAAGGAAGCAATATGAAAAGGATTTTAGTTATTCTAAGCGCTCTGCTTATGTTAGGCGTTACTGGATGTGCCAATCTCAACCCTCGCATCAATGATAAAATTGATAACCAGCAAGGCAGAATTGATGAAATTCGCAACAACCAAAATGGTTTAATGTTGGAATTGGGCAAACTCAAAAATGATGCCCAAATATCAAACAGCCAATTGAAAGAAGTCCAGCAAGGTATGTTAAACTTAAACGCCGCCATTTCTCGTAACGAGAACAGCGGCGTGCAAATTCTCCAAGGAGATGGAGCTTTAATCATGGTTTTCGGCTTGGGCGTGATCGGAATGTTGTTATACTGGTATCGTGATCGGGCCGTTAAAAGTGAGAAGGCAGTGGACATTATCACCAAAGAGGTTGCTCGCTTGAACGATCCTGTTCTAAATGATAACATCTTGAAAGCTGCCATGCACACCAGCAGCGAAGAACACATTTACCATCTACTAGTGAGGCACAATCAGTCCTTCTGCCGTCAATGAAAGACGGATTCCTTAGTCACAGGCAAAGAGATTATACCACGGAATTTTGGGGTCGTAAAGTAACCGGGACAAAAATAAAGTTATTCTTTGTCATAACCCTGCTGAGCATGACGTAATTTAAGGTAGCCTTTGCAATTATCGCCAAGCGGTATGTTTTCTTTTTCTGGGTCTTTGCCAGATTTCTTGCACTTTTCGAGGAATTCGTCAATTTGTTCATCAATGTCATCCCGCTTTTTTGGGATCAACTTCACGCAGAAAAAAGTACTCCAGTCATCATCATCTTGCTCTAAATAGCGGCAGCGTTCCGAGGTTCCTTCATAACAAAGACACACGTCGGTGAGTTGTTTGAGTGATAGCATTGATTTTTCCTTACCAAATGTGGATTTCGGTGCCAGAGTCAGAAATAAGAATGCCCAATGCATGATCTATTTCATGTTGGAAAACCACAGAAAATAATCCATCATATTCCTTGTCGATTTCCTGCAAGACAAATTGGGGATCACCCCGTTGAACCAACAATTTTTTTCCTTTGACCCGAACCTTTTTATATCTTTTGACCGAAAATCTGCGAAGTTTTCCGTTCTGGCCTTTCAAAGAAAGGCATCCTTCGATGGAATCCTGATCTTTTTCTCCAATTCCCTCGAAAGAACAATTCAGGAAAATGCCGCCTTCTTTTTCATCATTGACTACAAATAAATTCCAAGGAATCCCTACTTGTACGGCTGAAAGGCCAATACCGTCCAGTTGCAGGCAAAGATTTTGCATAAATACTGCGTGTCGAAAAATATCCAATAAATCTTCCAGAGGGACTTCTTCCCCTTTTGGAATTTTATCGACCGGCACAATCGACAACGGCAACTTCGGCATGTTAACTCTTGAGTTTAGCGACCACGGACTCAAATCTGGTATTTAACCAACTACGCAAACCTTCTTGGTCTTCTTTGAGAGTCTTGGGCACTTTCAAAACAACCATATCTACATTATCATCGTCATTGAGAAATTTATCAACCATATCTCGAACGAGTTTCGACACAGATACGTCACGTCGTCTAGCAACCCGCTTTAATCGCTCTTGAATTTCTGGGTCCACCGACAAACTCATGATGTTTGATTTCTTATTCATGGATATTCCTCTTTGGGATAGTATTCTTTTTATCGTTTTTCTTATCAGATTTTTTCCGCTTCTCTGGGAAGTTCTCTCTTAACTTAGCCCTCAACTGTTGCGATTCAGATTCCCGCTTTTTGCGGCGGCGTTTCTCGCCGGGACTTTCATAATATTCATGCTTTTTGTATTCGTGTAAAACCCCAGCGTCAGCCACCCCCTTTTTAAAAGCAGAAAACAACTTCCTAAAAGCTATTTCTCTGTCTTGGTGAGAAGCATTGTAGGGCAAGTCACGCATTGTGACTTTAACTCCGGTAGTTGCCATATCATATTCCTTAATCTCTAATTACTCGCAATAATCGTGTTCCCAATTTTTTGCGTTCTATTTCTCGAACCGTATTGTTGTAATTAAATTGATTGAACGTCTCTATAGTTGAAGGCCACTCATCTCTAACCAAAGAGGGGAGAAAGCCATCTAATCTTTTGACAATGTTCTGCAAAATATCATTTCGCCAGTTTTGTACCTGACCATCAGTTATAATAGTAGAAAAAGTGAAAATATATTGTTTTGGCAAGTCGGCGGCACAAATATCATCTATTTCATATTCCCTGAGATTATTGTATCTCGACCGTTCATCAACAGCCAAGAATGGACAACGAGCCGCTATTGCGAACCTAGAAATTCCATTGAAAACGTCCAAAACACACCCTGTCGCTCTCATGACAGACAAAATTTTAGATACATCCGGGTCATTTACAAAAAGACATTTATCAACATATTCTTGTGACAAATCATAAGTTAAATCGTTTTGCCAAATAACAGGAACATAATTATTAGAGAGTAACTTGTCAATCAATTCGGTCCAAAATTCCTTCTTGACGCTATAGCTTTTGGCTCGACCGCTATCCCACCGTTTACAATAAACAGTGGGAGAAAAGAAAACCTTAAACCCTGCCTTAGAAGCTAATTGCTTGGCAAATTCTTTGCCAAGAATAGCAGACGAGGGAACAAATGGCAGAAAATATTTAGAATTTTTCAAAAGCTCTTGTTTGCAACCATTCTCGTAATAAAACTTCAATATATTGGAGTCAGCCACATCTCGGAAAAACTCATTCAAATTCCTTGTATAGATCGTTGCCACATCCGAAGTGTTCTTAAACCCCTCAGCCATACTATAAAATCGTTTGATCTGACCGTTATCGATAGGCGACCAATATTCATCAGCATAAGGAAATAAAGATTGAAATCCGGGCCACGAACAGACAATCAAATACTTAGAAGCCTTATGTTGTTCTTTATACCTATGCAATAAAAGTGAAGAGAGAACAAAAAGACTTCTGTGATCGCCAAAAAACGGAAAAACACAAATGTTGGCAAAATCTGTAGGGATTTTGCTTTCCTCATATCTTTCTCTGCGAAAATTGTTTCGATCAGCAGAACGTTTCAAAAAATCAAAAACATTATTCATTATCCCACCAGTGATTAAACTTTGTAATCCATTTGTCTACGGTTTCTCTATTTTCAACCATCCCAACAATAGTAGAGAAATCCTGCCTCTGAATCTCTTCCACCGATTTTTGAACTAATCTCAAACCAAGCTCTTTATTTTCCAAAACATCATTGTAATTTGCCAACACAATTTTCTTCTTGTCCCAATCGGTAGTAAGGGCTATTCTTATCCCCTCTTGCCCGCCGCCACCTAATTGACCGGGGCTTTCAAACAATATCCAAGGCGTTCCAACCAAAGAAGCTAATCTGGTGGAAGCTGTCCAAAATTGGATCGTAAATTTAAGCTGTTTGACAATAGCCAGAGTAAGCTCCAAATCTCTTGATTCTGGCATTCGACTGAAATCGAGAATGTGGTCCACCGGGCAAGGAAGAACACTTTGTTTCTCGCCCAACCAGATGGGGTTATAACCCATATGTTCAAAAAGCCTAATTAAGTTGACATAAAATGTAGGAGGCAAATTTCTGCCGTATCTGGTTCTACCACGGGCAAAAATACCAACGGAATTTGGCTTCAAATATTCCTTTGCCTTGACCAACATCTTAACGCTAGGCGTGGGCAAAGGCAGCATCGTCTTGCGATGCTTTTTTACATCAGTCAACAAAGGTCGATTCAAATTGCTGCTTTGACATTTACAACATTTTGGATACAAATATTCATGTGTCATAAAATAATTGCCACAATCCAAACATTTGTGTCCCAAGCAGAAATGACTCATTTCATTCCCCGTGGCTAAAATGCCCATCTCACCCAACTTATCCGATAATTTTTTGAGATTAACCGAATTATGATTATACGAATCGGAATACTCACGAAGCCATTGATATTCCTCTTTTAACTCCCAATATTCGTCGGCAATATGACGATAAAGATATTCCCTGCCGTACCATCCCACTACAATGACATGGTAGCCCGGATTCAGACGAATTAATCTGGGAATACAATAAAGAACACTCAATATCTCCGTTCCAAATTCATAAAAAGAAAATATTATAAGAATTTTATTTTTGTCATTTGGACGTATACGATTATTAAATTTAAAAATGTTAAATTCAACTTCATCAAGATTCGCTTCAGGTTTTATCTTACTCTTATCTCCAGAGTTGTATACGGCTCCGGGGATCAAGAACTTTTTTTGACCCTTAGCAATTTGGCAATTTGTCCGCATGTCGGGCATTTAAATTTCCTACCGCCACAGTTTACACAACCTTTAATTTCTCTCAAATCAGTAAGGTCAGAAGAAAGTCCAGTAGACATTCTGGACCATTTACACCTAGAACATTTAAGTATAAAGTTTTTTTGCATAATATGAATGAAAATTAAAATGTTTCAATCGAAATTACCAAGTGCCGTTCCAGAGAAACTACGGAAATCTAACCTAAGTTAGCTCTGTCTCTTTCTTGAAGCCACTTTGCCTTATGTTGAGTAAGGTCTTATAAGTAGTGTCCTGCACACCGCCGTTACCAAGCGTAAATTTCCGTTGAACTAACGGTATTCATATTAAATTAGTGTAGATTAACTAACTTTTCCTTAGATTTTGAAAGAATTTCATTCGTCTTCTTCCTCATCTTCCCATCGTGGGTTCCATGCATTCGTATCTTGCATT
>Ga0194132_10001689_pt1 | contig 44000 bp, 62 predicted proteins | sample TA2KigOf80mmetaG_FD_148612 | JGI IMG/M metagenome (GOLD analysis project Ga0194132, IMG submission 148612) | Freshwater microbial communities from Lake Tanganyika, Tanzania - TA2015054 Kigoma Offshore 80m | ecosystem: Environmental > Aquatic > Freshwater > Lake | place: Tanzania: Lake... | reverse complement strand
TGTACCTGGGGTCGGGTAATGATTGGCGCGTGGCCGTCAGCACTACAGCATTTTACCCCTTCGCCGACGACGGCATCACCCTTGGCACAGGCACGTACAAGTTCTCCGATCTGTTCTTGGCGTCCGGTGGCGTCATCAACTTCAGTAACGGCGACGTGACGATCACGCACGCGGCTGACGCTCTCACCATTGCTGGCGGCTTGGTCACCATCAGTCATGTCGCTGACGAACATCTCCGCATCAACCACGCCTCGGCCACGGGCAATCCCACCATCGGGTTCTACCAGAACGGGACGCGGCGTGCGTACATCCAGTCTGGTGATTCAGGTGACTACCTCGGCCTCCTCGCTGAGTACGGTCCCGTGTACCTGGGGTCGGGTAATGATTGGCGCGTGGCCGTCAGCACTACAGCATTTTACCCCTTCGCCGACGACGGCATCACCCTTGGCACAGGCACGTACAAGTTCTCCGATCTGTTCTTGGCGTCCGGCGGCGTCATCAACTTCAACAACGGCAATGCTACGATCACGCACTCGGCGGGCAACTTGAAGTTTAGCAGCGACGTTGAATTAGATGGCGCGCTCAATCACGACGGGACAACCGTAGGCTTCTATGGTACGGCACCCATCGCGCAACAGGCTGGCGTACCCGTAACTGCCGCCGGCGTCCACGCGGCGTGTGTCGCCCTCGGGCTGTTTACAGCATGACGCGGCCCATTCCAAACCCTGCCCGAGTGTGGTGATCTACGTGAGCCTGAGTGACAGTGTGGTGGTGACTGATTCCATCAACTACAACCCGCCGTGCGATGGGCGCCGGTAGGCGCTTTCGCAGACAACAGAGGAGGTGCGTTGTGAGAAAGCTGGAGATGAGCCCGAGCGAGTACAACAACTTCGTGTGGCCGGCCGTGAACGGCATCGCCTCCAAAGACTTCGAGGAGGCCGAGCAGCAGGCCGCCGTGAACCGCAAGCTGAAGAGCGTCGGGTGCGCGAAGGACCTGAGCGCAGAGCAGCGGCGGCGCGAGATGGAGGGGCTGACCATCTACCCGGACTACGAGGCGCAGGGCCCGGTCGAGATCCTGCTCGAAGAGGCCGAGCACAGGTTCCTAACCGAGCGCCTGAAGAAGTTCCTGCCGGCCGTGACCGGGTACGCGACTGAGGACTTCCTGGCTCTGTTCGCGCGCGTGAAAGACGCGCCGAAGGTCGAGCTGGCCGCACTCAAGGCGAGCGTTTAGTTCCGTGCGCCTACTGCGCGAGTCGGCCGTCAGTTTCGCACGAGGCGTCAACGACGCGCGTGCGCCCACGGAGTACCTGGGCGACGAGCTGGCGCGTCTCGTGAACGGCCACATCAGCGCGCACGGCAACGCGATCGAGCGCAGGGACGGCTCGCGCCGGTCGCACTCAACCGCCCTCAATTCGGGCGCCACGATCTACGGTGGGATTGAGTTCTATACCGCGGCCGGGGCGCAGCAGCTCGTCGTGTTCGCTGGCGACAAGATGTACTACTCGACCGACGTGGGCGCGACGTGGACCGAGGGCGCCTCCGGTCTCCGTGAGGACTGGTGGAGCCTGAAGATCATTCGCGAGGGCTCGGCGAACGTGCTCTGCTGCGCGAACGGCGGCGCCAACTCCTACCAGTGGAACGGCGTGGCGTGGGGCACGATCTCGAACATCCCCTCTGGCACAAGCAGCCTCGAGGTGCTCGGCGAGCGTCTGGTAGCGGCGGGCGGCAACGGCGTCACCGTGACGGCGTCGAAGGTCAATGACATCGACAACGGGTACGGCGCCACGGCCGGCGGGTGGAGCGTGCGCGCGACGACGCACGACGGCGATACGGACGTGCGCGGCCTGTTCGTGATCGGGTCGGTCCTGCTCGTGTTCAAGCGCAAGAGCGTGGGTTACATCGAGGGGTTCGGCTACCAGACGCTTCAGGTGGAGACGGGCGCGCGCGGCCTGACCCGGTCGTTCGGGCTGGCGGCCTCGCGCTCACTCGCGCCCGTCGGTGACCAGGGCGTGGCGTGGCTCTCGGAGCGCGGGTTCGAGGCGTACTTCCTTGGCGGCGCCGTCGTCTCGATCTCTAGGCAGCAACAGGACTTCATAGACACCGCGATCTCGTGGGACTTCCTGCAAGCTGCCCCTGGGCTTGCGACCGCGTTCTGGTGGACACGTCCCCAGCTCTACTGGTGTAGCGTGCCGTGCGCCGTCGCGCAGAACACGAAAACGTTCGTGTATCGCCCGCCCTCGGCGGAGCAGCCGGGCGCGTCGTGGCTCCTTGACCACACGCTGGCCGCCGGGTACACGATCCACGCTGACACGGGCTACCTCGAGTTCATCACCGGCACGGCTAGGCTCCTGGCCCTAGTCGAGGATGGCTACCTGTCGCTGGCGGACTCGCCGGGCGCCACGGGACTGTACGTGTCCGTGACCGCGGAAGGATACCTGGAGCTACACACGGCCAACCACGACTACGCCTCGCTCTTCATCGCGGACCACGACCTGGACGTGTCTGCGCCGTGGGCCGGCGGGTACGACGGGTTTATCCGCAAACTGGAGTACGACAAAGACGGCGACAACGTCGACTCGACGGGCGCTGGCGGGGAGGACATCCTCATGTCAGCGCGCACGCGCCCGCTGATGTTCGGCGACCAGTTCACGCGGAAGAAGGCAAAGCGCATCACGGTCAACAGCTCGCAGGGCGCGTCGGCCAGCATCACGGTTCGTGCGATCACGGACGGTGATGTCGGCGATGACCACGTACTCTCATTCAGTGCTGCGTCGGACCTCTCCCCAGAGGAGCAAGTCGCGCGTGTCGGTGGCAAGGGGCGCATCCTACAGATCGAGGCGATAACCACCGACGACGCTCGTATCAGCGGCATGGAGATGGTGGCTGCGCTCATGGACGACCAGCTGTGAACACCGCCGTCTCCGCCCTACCGCAGATCGGAGTCCCGCTTCGTCAGCGCGTGACGTGGGACCAGATCGTGCCCGGCATCGGGCCGTTCATCCGCACGATCACCGCGAGCGAGACGTTGGAGATCGGACACAGCCATGTACTCGTGAACGCGGTGGGTGGGGCTGTGACCGTGACGTTACCTCCAGTGCGGCTGGCGTACCGTGAGGTCACCGTCAAGAAGATCGACGCGAGCGCGAACGTGGTGACGGTCGACGGCGACGGGGCTGAGACCATCGACGACGCCGCGACCGCATCGCTCGCGGCCCAATACAACTACATCCGACTCGTGTCCGACGGGACCGAGTGGTGGAAGGTGGGAGGCTGACCATGCCGGACCTAATGCAACTCTCCACTCCGACGATCAGGCCGCCGTCCTCGCTCGACATGCTCAACACGGACGAGCGTGACAGCACGTCGTTCAGGCTGCCCCCCCCCTTCCTGGGGCCGCAGATGGAACTTCCTGACAGCGCCTCGTACGAGCGTGACAGCACGTCGTTGTTGGCGCCGCCCAAGCCCAAGTTCGACGTTGGCTTGGCGCCGCCCAGGACCTCGTCGAATACCTCGACCCTAGCGCCGCCCAGTACAACCAGCCTGCCCGGCCCCGACGTCAGTACGTTCGCGAGCCAGCAGATGGCGAACCCGTCGCGCTGGTCGAACGACATGATCCGGCAGGGGGTCGACATCATCAACCAGGAGTCCGACTTCTCGCGCGAGCGCGGGGTTGCCGACATGGACGAGTTCTACTCGTCGCGCGGGCTGGTCGGCTCCTCCGTCGAGGGTCAGGGACGCGGCGACTTCCTGACGCAGCTCCAGCGCACGAAGGACCAGCGCATGTTCGATCTCGTGCGCGAGATGGCGAACACCTACTCGCAGGACGTGCAGGCCGCAGGCCAGCTCGGGCTCCAGGCCCGCCAGCAGGAGCTGGAGATGACCGGCATGAACCGCGACGATGCGTACCGGTACGCGGTGCTCGAGCAGTCAGGTAGCCAGTTCCAGCAGGAGCTGGGTCAGCAGGAGAGCCAGTTCGCTCGCCAGTTCGGTCTCTCTGGCCAGCAACTGCAACTCGAGGCCCGGAGGCTACAGGAGCAGTCTCGCCTACAGGGTAGGGACCTCGATATTCGGGAGGCGACCTCGCAGGCCGAGATCAATCTACGCGCGCAGCAGCTTGTGCAGCAGGCAAGGACGGAGGGTCGGACGCTTGATCTCGCGGAAGCGCGGCTCATGGCCGAGAACGATCAGTTCAACCAGAGCATGGCGCAGGAGCGCGACCAGTTCGCGGCGCAGATGGGACTCTCGCGCGAGCAGCTCGGCCTGCAGCGCGAGCAGATGACGAGGGAGTTCGGCGACCGGCAGGAGCAGCGTCTGCACGAGATGGGGCTCCAGGAGAACACGCAGGCGTTCCAGCGGGCGCAGAACGAACTCAACCGGATGCTCGAACGCGAGGCACTGCAGCTGCAGCGCGACGGCATGGACGCCGAGACAGCCTGGCGCGAGGCGGACAGGCAGATCGAGCAGCGGGCGCTCGATCTGCAGGATAGGGGCATGTCGCTCGACGATGCGTACCGCAAGATGCTCGCCGACCAGCAGGCGGAACTCTCGGCGTGGGACATCTACCTGCGCGCGCTGGTGGCTGGGGCGGGCGAACAGTTGGAGATCGACTTCCCCAGCTTTACGAGATTTTTTGGCACGGGCGGGGGCACAGGCGGGGGAGATGGTGGTAGCCGCCCCCGCCGCCGCTCGTTCAACCCGGCCCCCCCCCCGCTGATCCCGCCGATTCCGACAGGTGGCGGCGGAGACACGGGCACAGGCGGGGGCACAGGCCCCTATCCGCTGATCCCGCCGTCCGAGGACTGGGAAGACACGCTGTGACCTGGGAGGAAGCCGTGGCGAGGGCCCGGCGGGCCGACAAGATGCGGGCGTTCTACGAGCCCGCGTTCTTCGGCGTGTCCACGTCCAGCTACATGGACCCGCTCGGGGTGACGAGGGAGACCCGCAACGATCCGTGGCCCCCTTACATGGGCGGGTTCTTATTGCCTGTGGCCAAGATCGAGGGGGCGTACAAGTTGGACGTCCCCCCGCCTCCGCCCGAAGTGCAGAAGGAGATCGATGCGAACAGGCGGGCCAAGCGGACGCGCAAAGCGTACCTCGCCCCACCCGTCGGGATCACCAACCTCGCAGGCTACGGGCTCGGCCAGCTGCAGAACTACGGCGTGGGCTCGCTCCAGAACTACGGCATCAACGCACTGAGAAGGAGATAATCATGCCATACTACAGCCCGTTCCAGAGCGCACCCGACCCGCGGTTCGACCCGCGGATGTTCGCCCCGCGTATGGGCGTCGACATGGGGCTCGCCGGCCGTCAGCTCTCGCCGCTCAGTGCCCCGCCCCCGAGCATGATGGGCGGAGCGCCCGGCCGTGGCGGCTGGGCCGGAGCGCTCGACACCGTGCGCGGGGGGCTGGGCAGGGTCGGTGACTTCATCACGCCCGACGGTATGAGTGGGTACGAGAAGGCGTACCTCGGCCTGAGCGCGGTCGGTGGGATCGCGGACTACTTCGAGCGTCGTCGCCAGCGGCAAGACGAACAGCGCCGCTACGAGCAGGCTCTCGAGGAGGCGCGCCGGCACCGGGCGATGATGGGCGCCAACTGGAACCGGGCGAACCGGGCGATGGGGGGTGTGCCATGAGCTGGCTCGGGGCGCTCGGCGCGGTCGGTGGCGCGATCGGCGGAGGGGCCAGGGGTGCAGCGGGCGCGTACCCGACGATCATGGAGAGCGCGGCGCGGCGCGCATCGCTGGCGCAGGACCAGAACCAGTTCGACGCGCAGCAGGCCGACCTCGCGCAGTACCGTGCCGACACGCTCGCGCAGGATCAGAGCCAGTTCAACCAGACGTTCGCTGAGACGCAGACGAACAATCGCTGGGAGCGCGCGCTCAACAGGCGCGAGCTTCACATTCGGCGCATCAACGCCGAACGTGACCGCATCCGCGAAGAGAACGACAACATCCGGCTGACGATGGCGAGCCGCCGCGATGGGCCGACCCAGGAGGCATACGAGGCTCGGCTCAAGCGAGCGGAGAACGTGCTCTCGCGTGCAACGATCGACATGAGTGACGAGGAGCGCGACCACCTCGCGCGCCTCAACCTATTCGAAAACTTCGCGCAGGCGCAGGCGGTCGCGGGCAGGCAGGCGTGGGCTCCGGCCCCGCCCCCGCCCCCGCTCCTCTCGCGTCAGCCGATGCCCGCGCAGACGCCCGGCTGGAACCCTGACCTCGCGGGGATTCCGCGGCGCTCCGCTGGCGGCGGTTCCGCCCTGAGCGACGAAGACGCGATGTTCCTGGAGACGATGGCACGCCTCCGCAGCGAACAGCCGTGACATGCCGGATCGGGCCACCCGCGTTCGCGAGCTGCTAGGCCAAGGACTCGGAGTCGACGAGGTCGTTCGTCGGGTCCGCCAGGAGGAGTGGGAAACCTCCATTGCGGGTATGCCCGACGACGAGATGCGCGCGGCGTACGAGTCGTTAGCTGGGTTCAAGCAGTTGGGGAGAATGATCAAGGGCGTCCCCCGCTGGTTTCTCCAGGGCGCGCACGGCATCCACGAGACCGTCTACGGGGCACTGGAGGGACTCAGCCGCTTCGGGCAGGAGGTTCGCCCACCACACGGCATGGGCACGCCCGCGCAGGAGGAGGAGATGCGCGCGGCGTATGAGTCCGCAAAAGGACTCGGCGGTCTGGCTGGCTCCGACCCAGAACGGTGGGAGCGGAAGCGCCAGGAGTCTGCGGAGAAGGTCGGCCTCCCACGGAACGCTGCGGAACTCGGCTTTCGCATCGGCGGGATGCTGGTCCCCTACTTCGCACTCGGCCGCTTTGCTTCGGCCCGGTTGGGCCCTCAGATCGCGGCCGGCATGGCGCTCGATATCCCAGTTGCGATGGGCAAGCGCGAGTACTCGCTCGCCGGCATCGCGGCAGACATGAGCGACCCGCTTCGTGACGTGCCGACCGAACGCATCGCGCCCTTCGAGGACCAGCGCGAGGAGGAGTTCCAGGGCTGGTACGCTGACCGCGCTCGCACGCTGGACCTGGACCCCGACCCCGACTCGCAGTCCTACGACTACCGGCGTGCGTGGGAGGCGGGCGCGGAGCCCGACGAGGACGGCCACTGGCCGAGCGACTTCAAGCTCCGCTACCACCCCAACCTGATCGTGGACGGGCAGGTGACGGCAACCGGGGAGGACGCACGCGGTAGCCGCTTCCATCGTGCAGCCGAGTACGTCGCCGATGACTTTCTGCTCCGTGGGCTCGCGGAAGGTGTCGCTGGCGGGACCATCACTGCCGCCCTTTTGAAGGGCATACCCGCACTGCGCTCACTGCGCTCCCCTGCGGTACGCGCGTTCGGCGGCGCAGCGGCCGGCGGCGTGATCGGCGGCATGGTCAACGAGGACAACCGCATGGCTGGCATCACGGGCGGCGCGCTCCTCGGCATGGGCGCTGCGATGACGCCGGAGCTGGTGCGCGCTGCCGGTGGTCAGTACGCGACCCCGCTACCTGAGGGAGCCCGCGCGACACGCGGCGCGGTCGTCAACCCGGTGGCTCCGCGTGTGGCGGGAGAGACGGATACCGGGATGCGTGGTCGCTGGTACTCGCGGCTGAACCGCGCGATCGAGCAGGCCCCGCAGGATCAGATGCCGGCCTCTCAATGGATGGGCTCGCTCAGGAACACGAAGGAGGGCCTGTCGGGCACGGAGGTCGAGTGGACCAAGATCGAGGAACTGCTCGCGGAGAGGGGCGACGAGATGCTCACGCGGGGTCAGGTGATGGAACTAGCGCAGCGGAACCCGATCCGGTTGACGGAGACGGTACGGGGGCGGGCGGCCGTATCAGAGGGACTGAACATGAACAGCCCGTACATGACGCCACGGGTCCGTGAGATTCTCATGGAGAACCAGGGCGAGGCTGATGACGCACTCCGGATGACGTTGGAGAACGACGGCGCCGCATACCGGGAACTGACCGCGAAGTTTCCGGAACTGGCGGAGAACGAGGACTGGGCCGATGTCGTTCTTAGGGACGTGGTCGGTACAGCAGAAGACCCCCAACTTGTCGCTCCCAAATACCCTGGCATCACGCTCGGGGCGCGCGGCAAGGAGCCGGACGCGAACTATCGCGAGATCCTGATCCGGCTGGACGACCAGAGAGGTCCGAGCGCCAAGTTGGCGAAGGACGGCGATCTGTGGGGCGTCAAGGACCAGAACACGGGCGAGTGGCTCATGCGCGCAGAGTCGTATCCCGTGGCGAGCATGTACGTGGATCGCCTAGACCAGGAGGCCGGGCGTAGGGCTGGACGGTTTACGGGCGGCCACTGGTCCGAGCCGAACGTGCTTAGCTCCCTCCGCGTAACCGATGAGGTCGGTGAAGGTAGCGAGAAGATACTGCGCGTGCGCGAGATGCAGGACGACTGGGCGCAGCAACTGCGCGCAGGGAGGGATGTGCCCGATCGTCCATTCAAGAAGTCGTCCGAGTGGACCGCACTCCAGATTCGGCGCGCGCTCCAAGAGGCGGCTGATGGCGATTACGACCGCATCATGTTCCCGAGCGGCGACGAGCAAGTGTACCAGTACGGAACGCAGCGTGTGAGGTGGAGCACGCGCACAGATGGTGCCTTTGATGTCGAGATCGAACCGCAAGTGGGCGGTGACACGATGGGTCACGACCTAGGAGCGTTTGCCGACGAGCAAGGCATCAAACGGAGGGCGGCGATTGTGCGCAGCCCTGATGAGTTACAGCGGGCGCTAGACGCGAGCGACGCCGAGGGCGTTGATGGACTGGGCGAAAAAATCTGGCGGCGGATGCAAGTCGAACCCGAAGGCGTGAGCACTCCGCGCGCGGAGGGCATGCGCAAGTTCTACGACGAAGACATCGTGCCGAACGAAATCGCGCGTGAGGCACGCCGTGTCGGCGCCGTAGCTGAGCGCATCCCTTCGCCGGATGCACAATTGATTCCCACGGAAGACTGGGGTGTCTTCGGTACGCGGACGAATGAGCCGTACTACGCCAGGTTCGCGACGCGCGCCGAGGCAGCGTTGTATACATACGGACACGCGCTGCCGCCGGGGTTCGTGTTCAAACAAGTGCGTCATGGCGTGAACCGCCCGATAACGTTCGACATTGTGGACGAGGTCGGCGAGGTCGTCGGCAGCGGTAAGAACAAGTCCTACGCTGTCCGCGACGCAGCGAACGTAGACAGTGAGTTCCGCGAGGCATATAGGGAGGTGTACCGCCCGCTCATAGAACGCGGCCGCGACCCGCTCGGCGACAGTTACGACGCTTTCGGGAGCCTCGACTTTGGGCAATCTAGGCCGATGAGCGAACACTGGTCCATCCGCATCACGCCGCAGGCTCGTGACCGCATCCTGAACCAGGGCCAGCGCATCGGCGGGGCTCCCCCCGCGATGGTGCGCGGGATCACAGGCATGGCAGCTGGTGGCGCGACGGGGGCTGCGGTCGACGACGAGAACCCGGCGCGTGGCGCAGCGTTCGGCGCGCTCGCGGGCATGGGCGCGGGGCTTGCGCCGGAGCTGCTCCGGGCGGCTGGTGGTCAGTACGCGGACGAGATCGCGCGTCAAGGCGAGGCCGGCCGCCTCGTCGCCGCCGTTCGCAACCCGAAGACTGGGCTCACCGCACTCGGCGCGACGCACCCGACGATCCTGAACGAGGCGTTCAAGCGTGGGGTCGACCTCGGTGAGGACGCCTACGCGCTGCGCGGGTTCCACGAGACGACAGAGCCAGGGAGCTTCCTCGATCGCTCGCAGGCTGCGGGCAGACTAGGAAGTGGCGGCCAACTTCGTGCCGAGCATCTCGAAGGGTTCGAGGCCGAGCCGTTCCGCGTGATCGAGACCTCGCGTCCTGACCGCCCGTTCAAGATCGCCCAGGAGTTCGTCTCCCGTGGCAGGCATGGCGTATTCCGGGCGGTGCCGCCGGAGATGGATCTCGAGTTCGGTCGCCACATGGTGCGCGCGCTCGGCAGCGACATCACGAACCTGGTCAACCCGAAGATCGCCATGGTCGCGGAGGAGGGTCGGGGTGTGTGGGCCCAGACCGTCAGCCCGAACACGCTTCTGGCGCTCGAAGGAGCGAGTAGGGACGAGGCCCTGCGCGTGGCCGCCCTTTACGGGATCGCCACCGGCCAGGACGTCGAGGCTGGGTACCGGATTCTGGACGACGCCATCAACACGATCGACGACGCTGGCCGGGTGCTGGAGGACCCCACCAAACGGCTCGCAGTGGTGCTGACGGGCGACGTAGACGATATTATACGGCGTCTCGCGGCTGCCAACATAGGGGCCACCGCGGAGCGCGGCCGGGTCGTCGTGGGCGACTTCGGCGGGATTGGTATCGAGGCACTGGACGCACGTCTCAACAGGGCTTTGGAGGGTGCTGATGTCGGAGAACCAGAGGTCGCCGCTCTCGACGCGCTTGAAGTTTCTCGCGCGGGCTACGGGCCTCTCGCCAGAGACGCGAGAACTCTTGAAGGGCTGGCGGATGTCGTTGAGGCCAAGATCGGCCCAGCCTACCGAGAGTTCGCCGCCCAGCGCGGGCTCGACATCTCGGCCGACCTCTCCTCGCTCGGAGAAATCTCCAGAGCACTGAGGGCCGCGCCCGGCGAGCAGCGCTGGTGGCTCGAGGCGGGCGCTGCGCGGGTGAAGAGCGGCGCGGCGACCGCACGGGCGGTCGATCTCGTGCCACGCCTGCCGGTCGACGACACGGTCGGCGAGCTGGCTTCCAAGCTGCGCGTGAAGCGCGGGCGCGTCAGCCAGCGCGAGGTCCTTCAGCTCGCTGGCGGTGACGAGAAGCTCGCCAAGCAGGTGACGCGGTTCTTCCAGGCCCGCATGAGCGAGACGCTCAAGGACCTGCCGCTGCCGACCGCAGATCGTATGCGCGAGATGGTGGCCGGCGGACGCGGTGGGGCATCCTTCTTCGAGGTCCGCCCGATGGTCGAGGAAGTGCTCGGCAACGATGATGCGGACATGTTCCTCCGCTTCTACGCGATTACCTCCTCCGGGACCGACGCGGCGGAGGCGAACATCACGCTCGCGGCGAAGGCGTATGCCCAGTGGAAGCTCGGCCTGCCATTCACCGGATACCGGCGTGCGACGATCGGGCCGATGCTGCAGCAGGCTACCACGGGTGCGGTCTTCGGGGAGCGCAAGATCCAGCAGATGTACCGCGCTCTGATGGGCGACACCAACGCATACGTCCATGACATGTGGATGTCGCGCCTGTTCGGATTCCCGGAGGGCGTCACCGCAGGCCAGTACCGCTACGCGGAGCAGACGGTGCGCTCGCTCGCGAAGGAACTTGACCTGTCGATTCGCGATACGCAGGCGATCCTCTGGAGTGGGATCAAGAGGTGGTGGGGCGATGTGGGGCTCGGGCGCGTGACAGACGCGGACGACTTCCCTGCCCTGCTGCGCTCTGCGCTCACCGAGCAGCAGCCGCTGAGGCCGGGCCAGAAGCCGTGGGCCGACCGGAGCATCGTCGGGCGCTGGGGCTCGCTCGACGACGCCACGAAGGAGAACATCCGCCGGGTGATCGCGGAGGACGAGGCGGTCTACACGGCCACCTACGGACCACGCGCCGGGAACGTCGACCTGATGATGCTCAGGATGCTCGCCATCGCTGGCGGCGGGATCACGGGCGCGGTCGCAGACGAGGAGAACCGGCTGCGCGGGTTCGGGCTCGGGCTCGCTGCAGGGGCCGGCGTAGCGCTCATCGATGTCGGTCGGGTTCGCGCAGTCGGACCAGATGCGCGTCTCATCCCCGAGGCCGTGCGTGGGCTGGTCAAGATGGACGACGCTGGCCATCTCGTGACGCCCGCGAAGGGCTCGAGGCAGGGGCTCGAGCTGGGATCGTGGTGGTCCGACACGACCGGCCGGCCGCTCGCTGACTGGAACGCTTTCACGAAGGCCGAGCAGGACCAGCAGATCGTGCAGCTCGCGCGTGCGGAGCGCGACCTGAAGCTCGGCGGGCCCGGCACGGTGATCGGCGACCGGGGCGGGTACGCGCTGCCTGGGTTCGTGGGAGCGGTAGCGCGGACAGGCGTGGGCGCGGCGGTTGGCGCAGCGGTAGCGCCGGAGGACCAGGAGCTGCTCGGCGCGACGGCGGGCGGCCTGCTGTTCCTGCTCGGCGGCGAGGTGATGGCCGGAGAGGGCCACCCGCTCCTGCGGGCCCTGTCGCTCAGGAAGGCGGGTCTGCTCTCCGCGTTTTCGACGACCGGCCTGAACGTTGCCTCGACCGCGACGATGGTCGGTGCCGAGGCGCTCAAGGACGCGCCCGCGGCGGCGTGGGACTGGCTGATCTCTGGCGTGACTGGCGTGCGCTCGAAGGACGGTCTCTCGCTGTCCACCCTGCGTGCTTCATACGACGCGGCCGGCGAGGGGTGGGAGGCTGCCAAGAAGATTTGGCGCGAGGGCGAGTCTGTCGCCGACCTGGCGAAGTGGGATCAGGTGCGCGTGACGTTCAAACACGAGCTCGTCCAGAGACTGCACGACGCTGTGTTTAGGTCGCTCGGCGCGCAGGACAGGTTCTTCCACACGGTGGCCGCAGCGCGCTCGCTTCAGGAGCAGGCGAACGTGATTGCGCGGGAGGCGTTCAGGGGTCGCGGCATGAAGGAGTTCTCCGAGTTCGCGCCCGCATTCTCGGACTGGCGCGAGATGTCTTCCTGGCTGCAGGCGAACCCGACCGCCGACATGGCGCTCCGCTCGCAGGTCGACGCATCGCTCGCGGTGTTCAGGAACCAGGACGGGCTGCTGGCTAACGCCGCCAAGAATCTCAGGCAGGCAGCCTCGGACCACAGCCCCGAGGCCGAGGCCTTGTTCGATCTGTTCCTGCCGTTCACGACCACGCCGGCCAACGTCGTGTCGCGAGTGGCTGAGTACTCGCCGCTCGGGTTCCTCGGCGTGAGCCGCGACCTGATCGAGCTGCGGAAGATCGTGCAGGAGGGCTCCGACGATCTCGCTCCACTGTTCGCGAAGCAGCGGCGGGTCTCCGACCGGCTCGGGCGCGCGACCCTGGGCACGGGCGTTGTCATGCTCGGCATGTGGCTCGCGCACAAGAAGCTGCTCTCGCCCGGCTACCCACAAACCGCCCGCGAGCGCAACGTCCAGCGCATCACCGACCGCCCGGCCGGCTCGATCAGGATCGGCTCCAAGGACTACCCGATCGAGCGGATGGCGCCGTTCGGGCCGCTGCTCGTCATGGGTGCGGAGCTGTACGAGGGCGCGAAGAGCGGTGGCCGGCTGGCTGGCATCCTGCAGGGTACCAACTACCTGGCTCGCAACGTGACGAACGAGAGCTTCCTCGGCGACGTCGATGTGGCGCTCAACATGCTGTCGGGCCCGGGCGAGCTGAGTGAGCGCGCGGACGACTTCACGTCCGACGTCGCGTCCTCGTTCGTGCCGAACATCCTGCGCCGGGGGCTGGCCGGCTGGGACCCGACGATCAGGGAGCCGCGTAGGCCGTCGTTCACGGAGCCCGCCACCCTGGTCGACCGGGCCGCGACCGCGATTCCGGGGCTCAGGCAGGAGATGCCGGCCCGTGTCGACCCGCTCGGCGAGTATGTCTCCAGGGGGCGCGGTGGCGTGCTCGGTGCGGTCGAGCGCATCTTCAACCCGTTCACGGGCCAGGTCGACCTGTCGGACACGGACCCGCTCCGCGAGACGATCGAGCAGTACGGCGCCTCGATCCCCTCGGTTGACGAGCGCATGCCGAAGGGGATCGAGCGCGGCACCCGCGAGTACGAGATGCGCTCGCGGATGTACGGTCTGCGCGTGCGTGCCAAGCTCGAGCAGGCCCAGCAGGGCGCAGAGTTCGAGTTCACGATCGCAGGCAAGCGCGTGAAGATCACGTGGGACGAGGCGACGCCTGAGCAGCGCCGCGCCATCCTCGAGCGCGCGGCCGAATCCGCCAAAGACTGGGTGACCGACAAGTTCAAGTACCTCGAGGATCGGGGCCTCTACCAGAGCCTGCCGTGAGAACCCCGATCAGTATCCTGTTCTTCACGGCCGCGTCGACGACGCTGCTCGGGCTCTCGATGATCATGAGCACCGATGCTGCGGCTTACCTGCTCGCTCAGGAAGCGATCGGCGCTGACACACCCATCTCTGGCATCACGGTCGGCGTGATCGGCATGGGGATCGTCACAGGGTTCGGTGGGCTGCTCTGGACCGTGCGGCTGGTGTTCAAGTTCGGCGGTCAGGTCGCGCTCTGGATACAGACGGTCGAGAAGGCGGCGAAGATCGCGGAGATCGTCGACCGGCTCGAGGAGCGGATGGGCGAGCGGGAACGGCAAGCTGCGGACACTCAACGCGAAGTCGACGCGCTCCAGAGGTGGCGCATCCACCTCGTGGACCCTTCATTAGTGAGGTCCGGGGCGACGATGAGACAGGACCTTCTTGACGAGGCGGCCGGATGAGCGCAGAGACTGAGAACCGAAGGGAGGATGGTGGCGGCCCACCGACCGTCATCATGCGGGCGTACCAGGCGATGGACGAGCGGCTCAAGCGGCTGCTGCAGAAAATCGGGCTCGGCATGGTCACGGTGGGCATTGTGGCGCCGATGGCGATTGAGCCCTTTAGGCCGTTGTCGTGGGTGTACTGGACTTTTGCGGCTGGCGTGGTGGTGCTTGGGGCGTGCCTGCTCTGGCCGCCTATCGGCATCTGGTTTGGCAACTTCATAATCAGCGCTGCGGTCAAGCTCCGGCCGTCTGCAAAAAATGTGCTCCAACCTGACCGAAGGGGCAACTCGTGAACCTGCGCCTCGAACGCTTTGGGTTTGGGCTCGACTCCACTCTCGGCGTCCTGTCGATTGACGGGATGGCTGTGGCGTTCACGATTGAGGACGAGCGCCGCAAGGTAAAGCTGCCCAAGGAGACATGCATTCCGGCGGGTGTTTATCCGCTTCGCGTGCGGAAATACGGGCGTTTTCATGAATCTTACGCCAAGCGGTTTTCTGGCCTTCACGAAGGCATGATTGAAGTGGATGAGGTGCCGGGGTTCTCAAACATCCTGATCCACTGCGGTAACAACGACGATGAAACCGAGGGTTGCGTCCTGCTCGTCACGACACCGGTTGTACTGCCTGACGGCGAGTTTCAGGGCTCGGAGTCGTCGCGCGCCTACGGAAAGGTGTATCCGCGGATCATCAAGGCGATGGCGGCCGGGCTAGTGTCGCTCGTCGTGACGGAGCGTGAGGCCGCGTGAAGCGCCGTCCCCCCACGTTTGCCGGCGAAAAGGGCTCTGACCCTGCGACGCTCGACCTGATGGACGTTGCGTTGTTCCTGCCGTCGGTCGAGCAGGGGGCCCGTGCGCTTCGCCGGATGCAGGCGATGGAAGAACGGGCGCTGCGTCTCACAGAGGCCGCCATACTCAATGCGGACGCCAAGAGACTAGAGCGGCTCGTGTATCTCGTTAATAAACGGAGGTATGCATGAGGATCAATCGCAACCCTCACCTGGCGTTCGCTGCCGCCTGGGCCGTGTGGCTCGGGTGCGTCTACTTTGCGCTGATGTCGTCTGAGACTCCGGCCTACGGTCTCATTGTCCTGCTCGCGTTCTTCTTGATCGAGATCCCGGCCACGCTCTACCGCTCGCGAGCCAACGCGCGAGACACGCTATCGGAGATTGCCACATGGTTGCAGCGGCATAGTTCGAAGCATCAGAGGTTCGCGCGCGGCTGGAACGCCGCACTGTTTGCGGGCCTGATCCTGCCAATTGCGTGGCTGCTTATGCGAACGGTCGTGTACTACTCGGGGAGCCTGCTGCTCGGTGTCGCGATGGGGGCGTTCTGCGCAACGTTCTTGTGGGATCACTTCGTTGACCCGGTGACGCATGGGTAAGCGCCTCACCCTGCCCTGGCTGATCGCCGCGGCGCTGCTCTTCTGGGCGCTCATCCAGGGCCGGGGCACATCGGGGCTCGAGGACCGGGCGATCGCCGCGGAGGCAGCGGTCGCGACGCTCAGGCCGCTCGCTGACTCGCTCAGGGCCGAGGCGGTGCGGAGGGATACAGTGCTCGTGGCGGTGACCGACACCGTGCGGGTGACTGTGACCCAGGAGCGGGTCGTGCAGGTCGCGCTCGTGGACACGCTCCGGGCCACGCTCGACTCGACCGAGCTACCGCTGCTCGACTCGCTGGTGGCGTCGGAGGAGCGGGAAGATGTCGCCCAGGACCGGCTCCAGGCCGAGACGCTCCTCTGGGGGCAGTCGTGGCAGAGGTCCGCCGAAGCGAACCTGGCCGGCTGGAACGCGGAGCGGGCGCGCGGCGACGCATGGGAGGCTGTAGCTCGCGCCCGGAAGCGTCAGGCGTGGTACGAGCGGCTGGCCGTCGCCGTGGTGGTGACCGGCGTGCTCGTGCTCCGGTAAAACGAAAAGGCCCCCACCGCCGGAACGGTGGGGGCCAGCCCTACGCCTTCTCCTTCGCCTTGCGGGTCCTGGGGGTGATGGTCTGTTTCGACTTCGCGACCAGCTCCTCGGTCCACTCCGCGCCTAGCTGGCGAAGGTCCGCCTCCGAAACCTCGGACACCGGCACGCTGAACAAGCGTGTTGCGCCAGGGATCAGCGCCGTGAGGTAGTTCGGCACCGCGGGGGTCTTCAGTTTGACCTGCATGGTCCTCCTGGGTTGATGGGTGATACTAACTCCGGGTCCTGACGAACTCGCGCCAGCCAGAACCCTGGAACTTGCCGCCGCACTCGTGCTCGACCACCTGCACGACGAGATCGGTGACGTCGGTGAACTCGCCCTCGTTGCAGCGTCCGTAGATCGTGCTGGCCTTGTGCTCCGGGTCGAGGTCGGTGTCCTCGGCGTAGTCTCCGACCAGCGCGATCCGGTCACCAGCCCACCTGCCGATGGTCTGCTTCGCGACGTCGTTGTACTCGGCGATCACCGGCCCGGGGTTGTCGCGTTGCCGCTCGGGGCCGTGGTAGTTCGAGTCGAGGTCGAAGTCGCCGCCCCCGCGTCGCTCCGGCATCGGCGTCAGCAACGATCTCCCATGCCTCCGGCCAACTTCCAATCCCTTCCGGCGCGATCGTGACGACGTCAAGCGTCAGCCGTTCGCAAATCGCCTTCGCCCTCTCGGCCGCCGTGAGCGTCATGCGTCCGCCGCCTCGAGGAGGTCGTCTACCCCGTGCCGAAACGTTCCGAAACCTTCTGCACTAACTCTCTCACGCGACGCATTCCCTAGAGAAACTTGCCGCCGGCTGTTTCGGAGTGTTTCGGAGCCAGTGTTTATGCGGATTCCCAGGTAGGTCCATCGGCGGGTGACCGGATCTTTCTTGCGGTCTAGGTTGACCGGGTACCAGTACTGTCCCATGTGAGCCTCCGCTAGTGAATGGTTCCGCCGACGACGGTCAGCACGCGCGCCTCGGCGACGCGCAGCGTGCCCTCCTCCTTCAGTACTCGGAGCAGCTCCCACGCGGGCCGGTGATCGGCCACGAACGATGGGCCGTGCCACTGGTAGCTGGCGATCTCTACGTTGGTCGCAAGCCACTCCTCTGCGGCCGCCGTGAGGGGCGTAAACACCACCACGCTCCCACGTGACGAGAACACTATATCGACCAGGTCGACAACGCTCATTGCCCTAGGCATTTGAATCCTCCGCCAGGTGTGCCCACGTCAGGAATCTCGGGACGGTACCGCCATCGCGGCGCATGATGTCCTGCAGGACGGTGGCGGTCATGGCACCACCTCGTGGACTTCGTATTTCCGCCAGCGACCCTCGATGGCGGCTACGATGCCCTGCGCGTTGCAGGGGATGTTGATGACCCGAGCCTCGGGCCGCAGCGCGAAGTACGCCCAGCTGCTTTTCTCTGCGGCGCCTACCTCGTCCTTCTCCAGCTCGCGCAGCCTGATGCGAGCCGACCGGGCGGTGAGGTAGCACTCGTGCTCCTGCTCCTGCTCGCCCTCCAGCAGGTACGACACCACGTGGATCTTCATGTGACCTCCTCTACTCGGAGTTCGCTCGGTTCTCCCCACAGCGAGCGCAGGGAGTCGTGCGAGTTGACGGCGAGGGCTGCGGTGAGCCACTTCTGGGCCGCCTCGCGCGTCGGCCACGGGTCTCCTGTGAACTGGTTGCACGTGACCATGATGTGGCGCACGCCGCCCTCGCCCACGCCGGAGATGTAGAAGCCCGGCTTCATGTGTCCCTCCTCGGTGCGTTGAAGTCGATGACCGTGACCCGGCGAAGGATCAGGTCGGGGATGATCTCGCGCATGACCGTGTGCGCGCCCTGCCCCATCGTGACCTGGCCTGGGGTGAGATGCACGTGCGGGTGGCCCATCCAGATCACCCGATCGACCGGGCGGCCCTCTGGGTGCGTCGCGAGCCACTTCCTGAGCGCACGCGGGACCGCCATGCCCTCGACTACCAGCGCCTCGTCGGAATCGTTGAACCAGCTCGCCGCCGCAGCGCTTGCCTCCGACCAGCCGAGCCCGATCAGATCGTCGGTCGAGCGGTGCCCGCCCTGCGCGATCTTGGCGGCCAGCGTGGTCTTGCCCGCACGCGGCACCCCGGCGATTGCCGTCCGCACCGTATGCGCGAGCGTACCATCGATGATGCCCTGCGCCACCCCCTCCGCCTCCTCGCGGGTGGGGAAGTCGTCCTCCACGTAGCCGCAGACGCTGACCTCGTAGCTGACCCTGCCGTCGCTCTCGACCTCGGCGACGCTGACCTCGTGCGCGGGCCTCATGTGACTCGCTCCCTCGCCTCGGCCTGACTCAGCCCGTGGCGCTCGTAGTAGGCCACCGCGATGTGCGGCAGCACGCGACCCCGCCCACGGCACTCCTTGCACAGCCCGAGGATTGGCTCGGGCGGCGAGGACCACGTGGCGGGGGTCCAGCCCATCAGCGGCTCGCCTTCGCCGCTGCACTCGGGGCAGTCGACCCCGTACAGCGTCACCATCTCGCGCTGCAACAGCCGCGAGGCCGCGACGTACCGCTCGTAGGTCTCGGTCGTCGGGCCCCGCTGGAAGTCGAGCGCTGCGGAGGCGACGTTGCTCCTGAGCCCCTCCAGGTACGCCTCCATGGGGTCTGCCGTCTCCAGATAGGTCTCGGTGGTCACCTTGCCACCCCCTCGACCTCGCGGGCCACCTGCTCCGGCCCGTCAGCCCGGAACGTCGCGATCACCTGCTCGCGGTCGCCGGGGGCCCACACCTTGCCCTCCCAGCACGAGAGGGTGTCGCGCGAGCCCTGGACCGGGTAGATGTCCGCGTGGCCGCGCTTGCCCTTGAAGCTGAACCCCACCTGCCCGAGCTGGAAGACATCGCTCGTGCGGGTCCAGGCGGTCCAGCCTGGGCCACTGAACGTTGGGCGTCTCATGCGTCCTCCCCCAGCGCCGCACGGGCGATGCTCTCCGGCGTCTCGCCGCGCTCCAGCTGACCGTTGGTCAGGCCGCGCGCTATCGCCTTCAGCGCATCGCGCATGGCCGACGCTGCGAGGCCGTCGCGCATAGCCTCCATGACCGCGGCCTGGTGGCTGGGGCCGACGCAGAAGAGCGTGATCTCGTCGACCAGGCCCTCCGCGTAGGTGACCGTGAGGTCGATCCAGTGTGCGGTGTGCTGGAGCGAGTCTCGCGGGGTGACGGCGACCTTGTCGGCCGGATTGAGATGGATCGAGATGTTTGCCATGGTGAGTTCTCCTTGGGTCGGCACGTTCCCGTCCGAACCCGTTGGGGTTGAACTGCACGGGCCGTGGGGGATTCGAACCCCGCGAACGCCAGGCGGCCCCCCGCGTCGTCTCGGCCGACGCGGGCCCTGCGAGAGTCACCGGGGGGTAGCTTGCCGACGGTGCGACCGTCCCGAGCCCCGGCTCTCCTCAGAACTGAATCTGGAGGATCTTACCGGCCGCCCTGTCGAGCGCGAACCGATCCTCCGCGAACTGCTGCTTCTGCGATGCGCGGGTCACGCCCTGCACGATGCCCCACGGGCTGCGCGGGTCACCGTCCTCCTCGGGCACGACCGCCTCATACGACTCCTCCAGCGCCTTCCTCGACAGCCCCACGGCCTTGTTGCCGAAGAGCACGTCGAGCACGTCGTCCTTCGTGCCCGCGATCGGCACGGTCATCTTGTCGAACGCCGCCTGATCGAACGAGCCGACGGTGTCGTGGTACCTCCGCAGCTCGGCGAACGCCTTCGAGGACTTCTCCTCGATCTCGCCCGTGTGCTGGATGCGAACCTCGCACACCTGCTTCGCGCCCCAGATGATGTGGTTCTGGCAGAGGTCGCGGAACCAGAACGAGATGACGATGAACGACTTGTCGCCGACCTCGCTGTTGATGACGATGTAGCCCTCGCGGAGCGTCTGCCCCACCGGGTCGGTGATCGTCCGGGTGCCCATCACGAACGCGAACATGTCGTGGTCGCTCGCGTACAGCGACTTCTGGAGCTTCGCGACGTCGCCGATGTCCGAGCCGTTCCAGTTGAACGTCGCGTGCGCCGGCTCGAGCCCCCGCGCCGCGCAGAACTCCATCAGCCTGCCGATGACCTCGTAGTTCCAGAGCCGCTTGTACTTCTCGCTCGTCGCAGCGCGGAGCAGCATGTCGCCGTTCCGGTGGAAGAGCAGCTGCGCGTCCGACCCGCCCGCGACGTCGGCCCGCGCGAGCCCGTAGTTGAGGCACTGCGCCGCGAGCGTCGGGGCGAGCGAGCGCAGGTACTGCGCGGGGGCCTCGACCTTCCGCGCCAGCTGGCCCAGCGCGTAGTTCGTGAGCCGCGCGTGCGCGCCGGTGTCGCCGATGACGAGCAGCTCGCTGCCGCTCGCCTGGGCGCGCAGGCTCGACCACGGCACGGTCGCCTCGACCGCCGACCGCGCGTAGTTGAGCGTCGCCTCGTACATGCTCTCGAGGCTCAGGAAGTTCTCGTCTGCCGGCCTGGTGGCCCACTGGTTGTGCGCGTGAAACAGTTGCATGGTGTCTCCTGTGGGTCGGCTCGCTTGCGCGACCGCACCCGTTGAGTGGTGCCCCGTCGTGCCTGACCTAGAATCAGTTGGTCCTACTGGTGGGCTCCGGCCGCCGGGCTCTTCGCGCCCTGCCGTCCCTTCAGATGGCACCGCGGTTTCGGCGTCTCTGGCCCAGGCCATTCGCGGAGCGAGCCTGCTCGGAGCCACCCGAGGAGCGTCCTGCTGGCTTTTCCTTCGGTCCTGCCCTACGCCATGAATTAAACACCCTGGTTGGGATTGCACAAGGGGGTAGGTGGGCACTAGAGTAGGGGTGGTCAGGACCCCCCCCTAGCAAGGAGGCACGCTTGGCGAAGAAGGCGGTTGTAGGGGTGCAAACCCTTGTAGGCATTGGACTTACCTTCCCGGTGGCGGTTCGCTGTTGGCTCGATCAGACCGGCCAGACCTGGCGGCAGATCGCCCGCCGGCACCAGGTCGTCGACCTGAAGGCGTTCTCGAGCCTCGTCAACGGCAGCTCCGACTGGCCCCACGACCGGCTGCGGAACATCCTCGCCAAGGAGCTTGGGGTCGAGCGGTCGTGGCTGGACGCACAGCTCGGGTCGTGATGTCCCCAGCCGAGAGGTACTCCTATAAGTACTGCTCGCGGCTGCGCGTATCCTACGTGCAGCGGCAGCCCTGCTGCGTGTGCGGGCGCCTGCCCACCTTCTCCTCGCCGTCGCACAACCACCACGTCATCACGGACGGCACGGGGAAGAAGGCGAAGTACATCTGGGTCACGCCACTCTGCGAGCGGTGCCACAGGCGGTACCACTCGGCGGGTAAGCTGTCGCTGCTCCAGTGGGTGATGAGTACGCACGGCGGCCTGCTGATTGGGGGCCGCAGAATCTACGAGCAATGGGAGGACGCTGCCGCAGCAACCGAGGCGATGTGGCGGCGCTACGAGACAGCCTTGGAAAACTGAACGGAGGAGGTCGCCATGGGCGCCAAGGGCCAGATCGTGCCCGTCGTCGAGGCGGAGGTTGTGCAGCACGCAGGACCGGATGTGGGGCGTCTGATGGAGATGGCGCTCGGGCAGGGTGAGGGTGGGGTGGCCGCTCTGGAGCGGTTGGTCTCGCTGCAGGAGCGGATGCTGGTGGTGCAGGCGGAGCAGGCGATGGACCGGGCGCTCGCGAAGTTCCACGCCGAGTGCCCGCCGATCCCGAAGGACGCCGAGATCGGGCACCTGCAGGTGACCAGGAACGGGCGGAAGGTCGCGGTGCGCTACACGCGGCTCGAGACGCTCGTGCCGATCATCAGGCCGACGCTCCAGTCGTGCGGCCTGTCGTTCGGCTGGACGCAGCAGGACCGCGAGGGCGAGGTCGAGATCACGTGCTCGCTCTACCACGTGCTGGGCGCGAAGCGGCATTCCTCGGTGGTCATGCCGGTGCCCGAGAAGGCGGCCGGCCAGTCGCCGATGCAGACGAAGAACTCCTCAGTGAGCTACGGGCGGCGCGTGACGCTCACGGGGGTGCTGGGGCTCGTCTCGACCGACGAGGACGTTGACGGGCAGGCTGGGACGGCCAGCGAGAAGCTGACCGGGGAGGAGGCGGGCCACCTCGCGGTGCTCGCCGACGAGGTGAACCTGTCCGAGGCGGCGCTCACGAAGCTGCTCGCGCTGCTCGGGGTGTCCGCGTTCGCGGAGCTGGACCGCTCGCTCTACCCGACCGCGCTCCGCATGATCGAAGCGAAGAGGGCCGCCAGATGATCGTCCACAAGCTGAACGACCTAGGCAACGAGATCAAACAGGGGACCGCAGACTGGTTCCAGCTGCGGCTCGGGAAACCGACAGCGTCCGAGTTCCACCGGGTCATGACCAACGAGACGCTCCAGTACTCGAAGGCAGCCTACGAGTACATCGCCGAGCTGTTGGCGGAGAAGCTGCTGGATGCGCCGCTCAAGCCGTTCGATCCCTCCTCGCGGTGGGATGTCGATGTGCCTGGCCGTGCGTTCACCGACTACACGCAGCGCGGCCAGATCCTCGAGCGCGAGGCGTACTCGTTCTACGAGTTCTTCCGCGAGGTCGAGCTGGAGCGGGTCGCGTTCGTGGAGCTGGACGACCACTCAGCGGGCGGCAGCCCTGACGCGCTCGTGGGGAAGGATGGGATCGTGGAGATCAAGTGCCTCGCCCCGAAGGGTCAGGTCGGCCGTGCGCTCAAGCTGGACCCGATCGCCAAGAAGACGCAGGTGCAGGGCCTGCTCTACATCTGCGAGCGCGACTGGTGCGACGTGGTCTCCTACAGCGTCCACCCGAAGATCCCGACGCTCGTCGAGCGGCAGTACAGGAACGACCTCTTCATCAAGGCGCTCAGGGACTGCCTGGAGCAGTTCGGTAGGGACTTCGCGAAGGCCGAGAAGCACCTCGAGATGATCTCCGAGAACGGGGTCTGGGTCGAGGACGGCGGGCTCAGGGCGCAGCTGCTCGCGTCGCTCGCGCTCGGCTCGAAGCTGCCCAAGGACGCGCTCACGTTCGACGAGGTCGAGGCGCTCGACGCCGACCTGAAGCTGGCGCGTCTGAACGGCTGCATCGATGAGGCCGACGAACAGCGTATCCGCCAGGATGTGCTGGCCGGCAAGTGGGGCGAGGTTCGCGCGATGTGGGACTGGATGCGAAAGGTTACGAGGAGGGCAGAGTAATGATTGAGCCCAAGGACGGGACACAGCTCGCCTCCGTGCTCTCCTACTCCAGGATACACGGGTCGATCACGCCGCTCGAAGCGCTGCGCGCGTTCGGCTGCATGAGGCTCGCCGCACGCATCGAGGAGCTGGAGAAGGACTACGGCTGGAAGTTCGACGTCGAGATCGTGAAGGAGAACGGCAAGCGGTGGGCGCGGTACACGCTGGTCGTCCCGCGCGTGACCGACGTGGAACTCGAGGACGCGGGTCAGCTGGGGATGTTCTCAGGCTTGCGGCCATGAGGGCCCAAGCTCAACTTGATGGGTGGCGGCGGCGGGCCCGACCTGCAATCGGGGCCGCGTCGTCGGTGCAGGGGGTCGCCGGAACCGGCCACCTCCCCGCCGCTCGCCAGTTCTCGTTCCGGGAGGTGAAGATGGCCCAGCAGCCCCGTCGCATCAGCGACATCCTCCGCGACCTGGCGTCGCGCCCAGGGCTCCCCAAAGACGTCCAGGCCGCCCTCCGCGAGGGCCTCAAGCCCCGCGGCCTACCGCTCGGCTGGGAGAACGTCCCGGTGGTCGAGCCATGAAAGAGGAGCTTGTCCGCGTGCGGAACTGGAACGTGTGGCAGTCGTACCGTACCGACCGCGATCCGCCCCCCTGGATCAAGGTCCACAGGCGCCTCATCCACGACCCCAACTTCGTGCGCCTGACAGACGCCCAGAGGGGCCAGTTGGTCTCCATGTGGATTCTGGCCGCCGACCGCGACGGGACAATCCCCGCGGACACCAAAATGCTGCAGAAGCTGTGCTACATGGACTCCGAGCTTGACCTGGAAGTCTTTGTAGCACATGGCTTTCTGGAGCCGTGGCGCCAAGGTGACGTCACCGTGACGCCAACCCGGCGTCAACCTGACGCACCAGAGAAGAATAGAAGAGAGAAGAATAGTGGCGGCGCGGCGTCGCGCCGCGTGGCGTACAGCGAGGCATTTGAGGAGGTCTGGATAGCTGGCCTACGAAGGGGTGACAAGCCGAAAGCTTTCACCGAATACCAGAAGGCTGTCCCCTCAAAGATCGCGCACTCACCCCTGCTTGCAGCAGTAAGGGCGCATGTGGCGGCAGCTCGCGAGCCGCAGTACGTTGCCCACCTGCACCGCTGGATTCATGGCGAGCGGTGGCAGGAGCTGTCGTTGAACGGGAGCGGTGGTCGGCCTGGGTTCCTGCAGCCGTCGAGGAGGCCCCAGTGAGAGAGCGCGATCCGCAGGCGAGCGCGGTCGACACGGTCGAGACCACGTTCCTGCACCCGCACAGGAACATCCTGACGGGCTCCGTGATCGAGAACCACTTCCGGCGTCAGGCGAAGCCGGTCGAGATCGGGCGTGATGTGATCCCCACCCCGTGGGTCTCGTGGAACCGGGCCTGCATGGACGGCGGAGGGCAGATGGGCCTCTCGCGTGGGTGGCACCTGATCCTTGCGGGCAACACGGGCTCGGGGAAGTCGATCTTCTCGCTGAACATGGCAGCCGCGGCTGTGCGTGCTGGTGTCTCAGTTGGGTTCATCAACCTCGAGATGTCGTCCGAGCAGTTGCTCTCCAGGCTGCTCGGCATCCTAACGGACGAGCCTGTCGCGCATATGATGCGAGGACGGCGGTTCGATCCCACCAGCGCGGAGCGGGTGCAGGAGCGCCTGCAGGAGGTCGTTGGGGATGCGAGGCTGATCGTGAACGACGACGAGCTGGCCGAGGAGCCGCTCGAAGCGCTGCACGACATCGTTGCCCTGATCGAGCACTGGGCGAAAGCGCTGGAGGTCGGCATGGTGATCGTCGACTACATGCAGCTCGCTGGCACAGGGGCGAGCGAAGAGGTCGCGGAGCGGGTGACGCAGATCAGCCGAGCGGTGCGGAAGGTCGCGAAGGCGCGCAAGATCGTGACGGTCGGCCTGTCGCAGTTCAACCGAGGGACGTCAGGCAACTACCAGGAGTCGCCACGCATCCAGGGCCTCTTCGGTGCGTCCGGCCTCGAGAACGACGGCCATCAGGTGATGATGATCGACCACTCGCGCTACGAGAAGGTCGAGGACAAGGACGGCTCCGCGATGGGCGCGAGGACCTGGCTGCTGCTCGGCAAGAATCGTCACGGGCCCACGACGGACATCCCGGTGTGGTTCGACTACCGGACGCTGCGCGTCGAAGAGGCGATGCCTCACGAGGAGGACAAATGGCCGGGAGCGAGATGAGCGCGCCTGAGGGGGATGTGCTGGAGCGCCTGGAGGCCCTCAAACGTAGCCCGCCAGACTACGGCAGTCGCAGCGAGTGGATCGACTTGGCGATGGACGAGGCCGCCGAGATCCGCGCCCCCGAGCAGACGAAGCTCTCCGACTTGGAGGGCATCATTGAGAGGGGGTTGCAGACGTTCGTGGAGGTGGGCGCCGCGCTGTCGATCATCCGGGAGCAGCGGCTTTACCGCGCGGGGCACGCGACGTTCGAGGAGTATTGCCGCGAGCGGTGGGGGTGGACGCGACTCCGGGCCGACCAATTGATCCGCGCGTCGGACGCCGTGCAGTCGCTCAATACAACTGTATTGCCCACCAACGAAGCCCAGGCCCGCGAGCTAGTACCCGTCCCCGAGGAGAGGCGGGCGGAGGTGTGGGAGACGGCTGTTGCTGAGACAAATGGAAAACCCACCGCGAAGGCCGTGCGCGAAGCGGCCGAGCCCGCATTACGCGAGCAGAGAGAGATGCAAGCAACCGAACGCGAGCGACGGGGGCAGACGATTTCGCTACCAAAAGAACTGACGCCCGAGGCGGCGGTCCTCCAGTACGCCCCACAACGGGAAGCGGGCGCTTCGCTCATGGACGTCGCGAACGCGCTAGGGATGCATGTCGCGCTCTACGCCCAGATGGAAAAGATCGTCCACCTGGCCCACCGAACCGATCTGTCGGCACGCGATCGTAAGGAGGCCAGGGCGGCCCTGGACGAACTCAATGAGGGGCGACAGGTCACCCCCGCATGGCGCCGCGCCGCCCCGCTGTTCGAGAAGGTCTACGGCAACGGAAAGTCTCCGTCGTTGGGTCGCCGAGAGGCCGTGCGCATGGAGGCATTTGACCGCGCTTTCGGCGCGCTCACGCAAGCGTGTTCGATGGCCCCGGAGATTGAGGTTCCATATCTCGCACCGGATCGCAGGACCGAGGTGGTGTTTGAACTCGAGAAGGGTGTCGCGGATCTGCGCGCCCTAATCGCCAAAATCATGGAGGCAGTATGACGCAGTTCCCGAAGCAGGACTACCCGATCAAGTGGGTGCGCGTCCGCGATCTCAGTGTGGTGTGGTCCCAGGCCCAGCGCACGCTCAATGAGAGGCGGGTGAAGTCGATTATGGACGCCTTCGACACGGATGCCTTCGGCGCTCTGACTACAACCCTCCCCAACGGACACGGCATCCACCACGTGATTGATGGCCAACATCGCGCCGAAGCAATTCGGCGCATGTGGGGCGACGGCGAGATGGTCCCGTGCATTGTGCTGCCGAAAACGTCCCCGCAGCAGGCGGCAGATATCTGGTTAAAAATGAACGGTGCCCGCGCGAAACCAGGGGCGCTAGACAGTTTCCTGGTCGCCGTATACGCCAAGCGCCCGGAGGAGTCCGCCGTCTACGATCTACTCACCGGCATGGGTTACCGCGTGGGCCTCGGCGGAGAGGATGGGACGGTATCCGCAGTCAGCACTTGCATGGCGATCTCCAGGAAGGCGGGAATCGACGTGCTGCGCGAGTCGTTATTGGTCATCCAAGGAACGTGGGGCAGGGCGCGTGACTCAGTCCACCAAATCACGCTGGGTGGATATGCAGAAGTGGTTGCGGCACACAACGCAGACCTCGATCGCAAGCGCCTCGTGTCGCGTGTGTCGAAGAAGTACACGGCGGCACGCTTCATCGGTGCGGCGCGTCAGGCAAGGGAGTTTCACGGAGGCACCGTCGCGCTTGGGGCGAAGCATGTGCTCGTGACGACATACAATACTGGCCTCGCGGCCGACAAACGTCTCGACGAGACCAGGTAATGAGCCGCCGTCTCGCCTACGCCGATTTGAAGTCGTCGGCAATTCCAAACCCATAGAGGAGGCACGTATGGCGTTCGTAAGCGGGTACGTGGTCGGGTTCGCGTCGGGTATCGGGTTGGCGTTCGCGCTCGCGCTCTGTAAGATCGCGGCGGACGCGGACGCCGGGCTGGAAGGGCGCGATCCTCGTGGCAGCTAGGTCCGTGCACTGCTACGTGCTCGGTGTGATGCTGGCGAGGTCGAGCTTTGACAGCCGGCAGGAGGAGAACGAGGCTTGGGCCCGGCGGTTCCAGATCGTCGGCCCAAGCGACCTCGACACTCGAACTTCGCTGACCACGCCCTCGTCGCCCGCGCACGGGAGGCGCTGAAGCCATGAGCGAGCGGCGCAGCGGGACGCCGAGGCGACGGAGGCGCGACACCGACCGCAGGGTGACGAAGGCCGCCGCCGTGTTCGGCTTCGCCCCAGCCCACGGCGAGTCCATCGAGCAAATGCTGGTGCGGTGGGACGCACAGGTAGCGTGGCTGCGCGAGCACTGGGAGTAACGACGTGACGACGCAAGAACTCGTCGAGTTCCAGATCTCGCTCTCGACCGCCGAAGAAGAGCGGACTTTGTTTGAGGGCGTGGAGGCACTTCAGGGCCATCCGCCCGAGCCGATTCCGCTTCCGGCCGGTGCCTATCGCATCATAGACGGACATCTGTATCGGATTGTTCCGGGATTGCCCGAGCCGGAATGATTCGCACGGCGTACGACAACATCGCTCTCATCGATACGTCGGCCGTCCTCGCCCTTCTGGACCCCGCAGAGCAGTTCCACGCTTACGCAGGGAGGGAGCCATGAGACCCAAGCTGCTGATCGGACCACCACGCCCGCCCTCAAGAACGCCGCTCTACCTCGCGCTCGCCCTGCTCTGGGCAGCGTCGGTCTTCGCTGCATGGGGATGGGGATGGCAGATGGCCTACGAGGTGACCGAGGAGGAACGCTTCGAGGCGGAGCGCACGCTCGCTGACCTCGAGACCTGCCTCGCGCAGGGTGACCGGGTAGCAAGAGCCGCGTCGCACGCGCTCGTCGAAGTGCGGAGCGTCGGGCAGCTGCTCGAGGAGATGGAGCAGTACCGGCAGGGCATGACGATGCCCGCGATAGTTGCGACGGCGCTCGACTGAGCGCATCTTCGGCTGACCTCCACCGTAGCCTCGAGCCCCGGCAGAGTGAATAGCATGGCTGAACCGAAAGTCTCCGGTGAGGACTCCGGTGTGTTGGTCGTGCAGCCGCATGGTGGCGCGCTCCGAAGGGGCAACCCAGGGAACAAGGGGGGGAGGCGGTACACGGACGCGGTGCTAGACGCGCTCGAGGAGGACCTGGTATCGGCGCAGGCGATCCTCCGCGCGAAGCTGCTGAAGGGCGACCTCACGAACATCGAGCTGCTCAAGTACGCCGAGTTCACCGCACGCAGCGTGCTGCCCGATCAGGCGGCCGGCATCAGCAGCGAGATCGTGCGTAGCCTCGCGGCCGAGGTGAGCGCCGTCCTGATGCCGCTGGAGAACGGGGAGGCGCTGCTGCGTGAGATCCTCGCGCGCTGGATACCTGTGATCGCGAGGCGGGGCGCGTGAGCCGCCCCCTCTTCGACGGGTACGACAGCGACTACGCCAACGGCATCAGGTACATTCGCCGCATCAGCTCCAACCGTGCGCCGCTCAGGTTGCCGGCACCTGACTGTGGCTGTCGGCGGGAGCACAACAGCGGCGTGTGGACGCTGCACCTCTGCGCTCGCCACCAGGTGGAGCAGGGCATCGTGCAGTACTGCCTGGAACACGCATGAGCGAACTCGTGATGCAGCTGATCTACCATGCCGAGTACGGGCTCTCGCCAAGGCCGAACGTGTCGCTCGAGCGCACGTTCTCCGGTCGGTTCGTGGTTCGCAGCGGCAGTCTCGCCCCGCTCACGCTGCCGCAGCATCCCGAGGTAGACGAGGCGGCCAAGCTCGAGGACTGGGCCAAGGATGCCTTCGACCAGATATACGGCTGGCTGCGCGGGTGGCGGTGATCTCGCTGATCGACGAGTACCTCTCGCCTGAGCGGCTGCAGGAGCACATCATCCGCGCCGAACTCGAGCCCGCGCTCATGCTCAGGAACGAGACCGACATCGACCCGATCGCGCGCCTACTCGACGAGAAGTTCACCGAACGATTCTGGGAGTACGAGCACTCGCAGATCGGCGACGTGATACCGGGCGAGTTGCACGTGAAACAGCTCGAGGCGCTGCACGAGGACGTCAGGCATCGCTTCCTGTTCTGGGGCAACCAGGTCGGCAAGACCACGCTCGGTGCGGTCGAGTGCGACCTCGTCGCGCTCAAGAGGCATCCGACGATCAAGCCGCAGGGCCCGGCTGTGGTGTGGGCGTCGGCGCTGACCTGGGAGCTGTGGGAGCAGATCCTGCTGCCTGAGCTGCTCACCTGGCTGCCGCAGGACCGCATCATCAGCGCGCCCGAGCCGTTCCGCTCGACGCCCGGCCGGCGCACGATCCTGGTTCGCGCGGACGATGGATCGGTCGCGCGCATCGTCGGAAAGAGCGTGCAGCAGGGGCGGCGGTCCTACCAATCCGCGAAGGTCCACTTCGTCTGGCTCGACGAGGAGCATCCCGAGCAGGTGTGGGACGAGATCCAGCCGCGCCTGCTCCGGTTCGGTGGGCGCACGCTCACGACCGCGACTCCGCTGCTGGGCCTGACCTGGCTCTTCCACCGCGTCTACGAGAGCTGGCGCCGAGGGACCGAGCCCGAGTTCTGGTGCTCGCACGCCGGGCTGATGGACAACCCCGCGATCGACGCCGAGATGGTCGCCGCGACCCGCCGCCAGTTCGCGCACGACCCGTCCCAGCTCGCTGCACGGCTCGATGGCAAGTTCGCGCGGCCGACTGGGCTCGCGCTCTCCGCCTACGACCCGAAGAAGAACCTTGAGTCCTTCGGGCTCGCGGACGCGGAGGAGGCGAACAGGGCAGGGCGCACGGGCAGGGGCTGGACGCACGTCTGCGGGCTCGATTTCAGCTACTGGCGATTCGCGTTCCTGCACGGGATGGTCGACCACGCGGGCCGGCTGCACATCGTGAAGGAGTATTTCAGCCAGAAGCAGACGCTCGAAGTCAGGGCCCGGCATGTGCATGAGCACCTCGCCGCGTGGGGCGCGCCCGAGGAGACGCGCATCTGGTCCGACTGCGCGAACCCGACCGACATCAACGAGCTGAACGCAGCGCTCAAGCGCATCGGCTCGCCCTACCGCTGCCGTGCGGTCAAGGCTGAATCGAAAGCGCGCAGGACCGGCGTCACGCTGCTCAACGACCTCTTCGCACGCGGCGCACTGCTCATCTCGCGCACGGTCGACGACGAGAGCGTCTGGTACCGCGGGCAGGACGCATCGTCCGACGGCCAGCCCGCTGCAGGCTCGAGACTGCTCTACGAGATCGGGCAGTGGCGCTACGAGAAGCCGACCCAGGACGGCAAGGTGCAGAGCGACGACCCGGTCGACGACACGGCGGATGGCGCGGACTGCTGCGCGGCACTACGCTACCTGGCGATGAGCCACTTCCGGCCAGCGAAGAAGGCTCCTGTGCCACCGAAGCGGAAGAACCCCAACCTCGACGACGGATACGCGAAAATGCAGAAGGCGATGCGCGAGCGGATGAAGCGGGAGCAGGTCGCATGAGCTTCCAGGGACCGCTTGCCGTTCTCTCCGTACATCAGGGTCACGAAGGATCTGATTCACCCTGATCCGATCATCGCGGCTGCGCTGCGAGGATACCGCCCATGACCGACCCGAAGCACCTCGCGATGACGAACGAGGAGATGAACGCGCTCGCTGCGCGCTGGGAGCGCCTGCCCGAGGAGGCACGCAACTCGTACCTCGAGCAGATGTCGCGCGCACAGAAGGCCCGCTTCGAGCGCACGGTCGAGCGGCATCAGGAGGGCTCGAAGCACTTCGCGGGCAAGCTGACGACCCGCCAGGACGTGGTCGCGATGATCGCGATGTGGCAGGACAGGCAGCTGCTCCCGCTCGCTGCTCGGCTGGACAGCGTGGAGCGCTGGATCGAGTTCCAGGAGAGGCCTTTCTGGCGGCGCTGGCGCGTGAAGCTGGCGGTGCGGTGGGCGCTACTGCTACGTTGGCTCGACTCGAAGGGCGTCCGGTTCTACCGGGTCGAGTCAAGCACGCTGCAAGAGAACTCGGGCGGGGAGGTCCCTGCGATCGGCGACGACGCGGGTCCGCAATCACGAGTCACGGCGGAACCTCCGCCTCCCCGCATCGAGGTCGTCTCGCGGTGACGCTCGGCGACGTCCTGCTCCGCCTGCTCGGCGTGTACCTGGGCCTCCTGGCGCTGGGCGGCATCTGGTTCTCCGTCACCTCGATCTACATCGACCTGCGGGCGATGAGGCGTAAGGCATGATTTGGCCCTGGGTCTCACGCCTCGCGTATGACGCGGTCGTGTCCGAGCGCGACATCCTGCGGGCGCAGAACGTCTCGCTGACCGACTCGCTCACGCGCATCCGCCGGGCGGAGACCGGGCTCCGTGAGGTGCCCGCCCCTCCGAAGCGGCTCGAGCTGCAGAAGCCCGTGACCGTGCCGGCGCACATCGAGCGACTCTACCGAGGGCGGCTCCAGTCTCGTGCGATGGAGGATATGTACGAGGCGCAGGCTCGGGACATGCACGCGGCGGGTGCCCCGTGGAACGAGGTCGAGCGGGCGCTGATTAAGGCGCTGGGTGAGCCTCAGTATCTGGACGGGCACGCATGACCACGGGCCGCCGCCGCTTCCTGCAGGCGATGTTCGGGGCTGCGTGTGGGGTCGCGCTCGGCGACGAGATCCTCGAGACGCTCGACCGGCTGGCGCCGCGGCCGGTGGTCGTGCCGGGCGCGGATCTCTCGGGGTACACCCCAGTAGTGATGACGTCGGAGTTGAGTGGGCTACTCCTCTTGGCGTCCGGTGGCGTCATCAACTTCAATAGCGGCGACGTGACGATCACGCACGCGGCGAATATGTCGGCCAGATCGTGCCGACGGTGAGATGGGACTCCATCACGGCGCAGATGTTCACGACCCACGTCTACGACGGCGCGCGGGTGTTCACGTTCTCAGTGACCCCATGATCCCCCTCACCCCCCGCCAGCGCACGATCGTCGAGATGGTCGGCGAGGGCCGCACCTACGTGCAGATCGCGAAGCGCCTGAAGATCAGCAAGCACACGGTCAGGACGCACGCGCGGCTGGTCTACGCTCGCCTCGATACGGAGCTTCCGCTCCGCTCCGCGCTCGTCGAGCTGTACTGGACCAAGCTGAAGGGCTAGGATGGCCACAGTCCTGGACTTGTTCTGCGGAGCGGGTGGCTGTTCGATGGGCTACCACCGGGCCCGCTCACCCCTCGCCCTCGTGTAGGGGGGAACGGTGGGACGAGTCCAGAAACGTGAGAGCCCATGGCTCTTTCAGTGGCGGAAGGTGCTGCTCTCAGAAGCGGGCCCGACGTTCGCACGACGGCACGTGCTCAACGTGCTCGCCGGATACGGCGATGAGCACGGCAACGAGATCTTCCCGTCGACTGACACGCTGGCCCGCGCCACGGGCATGTCACGACGCCGCGTGGAGGAGCATCTGCGCAAGGCCGAGGCCGACGGCTGGATCGAGCGTACTGTGGCCGGCTCGGGGCGGGGGTGGCGACGCATGACCTACACGCTGCACGTCCCGAAAGGTGCGGACGGAGCGTCCGGACCAAGACTCGCTGAGGTGCGGACGGAGCGTCCCGACCTCAATTGTCGGCGTGCGGACGATGGAGGTACTGAGGTGCGGACGGAGCGTCCCATTACCTCTTTAGAGACCTCTCCAAGTATTGCTCGCAATCGCGCAGCGACCGAGACGAGACTTCCTCGAAAGCAGTGCAAGCAAGAGCAGCCGGGCTGGACCACCCGCGCTGGCGATCGGTGGAGAGCTGCGTTCGGGGGCGTCCCCAACTACGGCAAGATCGGCCGTCACCTGAAGCCGCTTGTCGACGAGCACCGCAGCGTAGTCGATCTCACTCATGGTCGTTGCTCCCAACGGCTTAGGCCGTTAACTTTGGATGCAGAACGGGGCCATCGGGGGGCGGTTTCCCGCCCCCCTCGCCCCTTCTAAGGGCGACTAGTCTTTCATGGTCGGCCCCTGATTAGGCGGCGGCTCCGGGAGTCCTCTCCAGGGAACTCATCCCAGAGCCGCCGCTCTGTTTTTCCGGGAACCGTCTCCCGGATGACGCCAATGGACCCGCGCCGATGGCACCGAGCACCGCGCGGTACGGAGCCTCGCGGAAGGTGCCGCCGCTATGGGCATCGACTGGATGGACTGGGACGGGCTCCGTGAGTCAGTCCCACCCGCGTACACCGAGTACATCGGCCGCGCTATCCTCGGGCGCCACGGCTAGCCACTTAGGGCGATTACGCGCGCTCGCGCGGCCCGCGCATCTTTCGGCGCGTGGCGGACATACCCTTTCCTGAGACTCCGCCCGGCGTACCAAGCCCGGCGTCCGACCAGACCCAAGGCGGCGAGGTCGAGCTTCAGCGTAAGGCAAAGCGAACCCTCGACTTCCACACGAAAGGGCTCGACTCGCTCCGCCTCCGCATCCTGACCGCAGAGAAGTACATGCTGCACGTCGATGGCGAAGGGCTCTCCCAGTGGTACGACATCATCGACGGGCAGCGGCTCTCGATGATGCCATCGCTCAACGGGTTCAGTCCGACGCAGGACAACCAGATGAGCCCGATTCTGGACAACTTCATCGCGCACCTGACGAGCCAGCCCTATCGGTTCGTGGTCGACGCGAAGCGCGACAAGAAGAGCCGCCAGTCCGCGATCATCGATCAGGCGCTGATCAACGCGCAGGCGAAGGTGCAGAAGTGGAACTCGCTGATGGCGCAGGCGAAGGCGTTCGCCGCGGTGTTCGGCTCCTGCCCGATCCACTCGATGGTCCGCGAGCACAACAACGACTACGAGGCGGTCGCGACCAGGGGCGCGCCGATCAGCATCGACTCGTTCGTCGGCAACCCGTTCGACCACGTGAAGAACGGCGGCGCCGTGCGTGGGAGTACGCACCGCAGGACGTGGGGCCGCTCACTGCCCGCCGACATGGTGCGCCAGATATTCGGGCGGCCCGACCTACGCGGATCGAAGCGACTGCCTTCGGCCGCATCGTTCCAGCGCGCGGTCAGGAAGTGGACCCGGCTCGGGCACCGGAAGCACGGCAACGCGGAGATGGTCGCGTCGGACGGGCACGAGGAGCTGATCGCGCTGATCTACGACGAGGTGCTGGCCGGCGTCGACCCGATGTATCCCGAGAACTCGCTCTGCATCATCGCGATCCAGGACTCGGCGACCACGAACCCTGAGGACGCGCGGAGCGCGCAGGGTCGGGCGGTCCACCTCTGGTCGGGCCCGCTACCTGGCGGCTTGTTCTCAGCGATCGACACCTACTCGCATCACAGGTTCGACGACCCATACGGCAAGCCGTACCTGGCCGATGTGGACGAGGACCAGATCGAGATCAACCAGCTGCAGACGATCTTCAAGGAGTACCAGCGCCGCGCGTCGCGCCCGGAGCTGGGCGGATCTGGTGGGGTCGAGGTCGATACGGTCGGCCCGCAAGGCGACACCTACTTCCAGCTTGAGCAGATCGTCGGCGGCGCGCAGACCGAGCTGCAGTGGCTCCAGTTCCCGAACGCGCACATCCCGCCGCTGCAGGCGCAGCTGCAGATGCGCTACGACTCGATGTACCGGAAGGCCGGCTGGCAGGCCGCCTCGAGGGGCGAGACGCAGGGGAGCGGCAAGGCGATCATCGCGCTGCAGGTCGCAGACGACTCGATCATGGGCCCGATCTCAGGGCGCACGGCCGAAGACCTCGAGGACATGGCCGTCCAGAACTGGCGGCTGCTCAAGACGTTCATGACGGCCGATCAGGTGATCGAGGCAGCGGGCTCGGAGCTGGCGCATCTCGCAAGCTCCTACGTGAACAACACGATGATGAGCGACACGCCTCCGCGCTTCCAACTGGTGTCCAAGTTCGGCACGAACACCGAGGCGATCGCGCAGCAGCTGCTCAACATGATCGGCGTCACGGACACGGCAGGTGAGCCGATCCTGACCGCTCGCCAGTTCAAGAAGCAGTGGCCGGACCAGTCGACCTACCACGAGATCGAGGACCCTCGCGATTTCCGCGAGTCGCGCCCGCTCAAGGTCAACCAGATGATCCGCGACGCGGCGGACCAGAAGACGGCCGAGCTGATGCAGCAGTTCATGGACCCGATGACGGGCCAGTCCAAGTGGCAGCCGTCGATGGGCGATCCGTTCACTCAGCAGCTCGGGCTCGTCGTCGAGATGGAGGTCGCCCAGCAGGAAGACGTGCTGATGGACGACGACATGGCGAAGAACATCGAGACGCTCTCGATCATCACGCAGGACCCGACCGAGCATCCGGTCGCTCGTCGTGCAGCGATCCAGCGGCAGATGCGCTACATGATGTGGCTCGCCGGCCAGCAGCAGCAGCAGCAGCAGCAGAGCCAGGCGGTCCAGCAGGAGGCCGCAGGTCAGGCCGCGCGGCAGGGCGTGAAGGATCAGGCCGCAGGTAAGCGGCCGACCGCGCAGGAGGCGTTCAACCCAGCCGCCGAGGGCGGCACCACGTCGGCCCAAGGCATGGTTGAGGCCGACAGACAATTCTCGAGGAAGACAGCATGAGCGAGGCGACCGGGGTATCCCAAGGGGCCCCTCCGGCACCAGAACCTGTAGTTGCAGCACCGGCCACGCCGGAGCCTGCAGCACCAGCAGCAGCGGTGCCCGAGGCGCCGAAGGCCGAGGAGAAGGAACTCTCGCAGGGCACCGGACTCATGGGCGCGTCTCGTCGTGCTCGCGAGCGAGCAGAGCGTATGGCCGCCAGGGCGGCAGCCGACACGGAGCGTGCCGAAGCGGCCCGCGAACGCGCACTCGGCCAGCCGCGGCAGGAGGCGGGCGCGACCACCGAGGACGGGAAACCGGCAGGTGGACAGTTCAAGCAGGAAGAGGCAGTACCCAAGGTGGCCGCGACTCCGGCCCCCGATGCGGGCGCGTTGGCTCCCGCGAAAGAAGGCTCGAGTGCTCCGGCCCCCGAGCTTGTCGAGATCCCGCTACCCGACGGCCACCCGCTGAGAGATCGCGGGGTCAAGTCGATCCGGGTAGCAAAAGAGTCCGAGCAGGAAGCGCGCAACGGCGTGAACGCTGCCATCAGGGCAAGGCAGCTCGAGTCGGAGCGCGACGAGCTGACACGGAACCTGGCTCTGCTCGAGGCGCGCAACAAAGCGCTCTCGGGTGACATCCCCAAGTACGAGACCGATCCCAAGTATCTGACGCTGATCGAACAGGTCCGCGCGGCCCCTGGGTTCGGCGACGAGATGGCGGACCAACTGCTCGCCGCGTTCAAGGCGCGCGAGGAGCTGACCATCGTCAAGGCGGAGGGTACGGCGAGCCGGGAGTTCGATCAGCAGCGGATGGCGATGCGGATCGAGGGCGACATCATGTCGCAGGCGACCCAGGTGCTCGACATCTGGAACGGCGCGGGTGAGATCGATTTCCGCGTGCCGGAGTTGATCCGGCAGTACTTCGCAGCGTGCGACCAGCGCGATGGCGCGACCGGGCGGCAGCAGCCCCCGAGCGCGGCCGAGTTCTTCGAGTGGGTGAAGCCCGCGTACCGGGCGGACCCGCGCGTGAGGACCGCGATCGAGCAGCTACGGGCGAACGAGGCGAGGCAGCGCGAAAACGCGATCAGGGCCGAGGAGCGCAGGAAGGTCAAGGCCGAGCAGGACGCCCAGGCTGCGGAAGGTGCCAAGCGCAGGGCCGGCCTACCACCTACCTCGCGGCCGATCCGCGCAGGAACTGACGCAGGAACCACACCCGCACCAGAGCCAGCGAGACAGCCGGCTCAGTTCGGGCAACATCGAAAACACGCCCGAAGCAACGCGGCCGAGATCGGCCGGCGCTACGGGCAGCCAACGAGATAGGAGTAGGAGATGGCTTACGGTTCACAACAGGCCAACCTCGACGCGGTCGCCAACATCCAAGGGCTCGTCCACGAGATTTTCGTGGGCGAAGTGCTGCCTGGTGTGCGGTTCGAGTCGGTCACGGCCCAGATGTATCAGAACGCGCCGGAGGGCAGCTACCGCTACGACGGCGAGAGCCTGAACGGTGCAACGGACCTGCTGCGTCCAAGCGGAGCGCTGGCCACCAGCGGTCAGCTGCCGGACCACATGCACGCTGATGCGGCCAACTGGCAGACCACGCCCGCGCAGATGTACGTGCGGCGTGCGGTGAACAACTTCGTGGCGGCCAAGGCGCAGCTCGGCCCCGGCAGCTACGCGGACCTCGGACAGCGCCTGCTCGACCAGATGTGGGGCGCGTTCCGGCTGATGAAGATCCGTCATGCGATCGGCGGAGCGGACGGCATCCTGTGCCTCTGCGCTGCGCGCTCGAGCACGACGGTGTGGACCGCGAAGAGCGGGTTCAACCACACGAACATGGACCCGTTCATCATGCTCGACGAGGAGATGGTGCTCACGCACCACTCGACCGACGGCGGTGTGGCGGAAGGAGCTGGCATCGTCCAGTCGCTCGCCGAGTCGGCTGGCACGTTCACGGTCACGATGGCCGCGAACTGGGAGCAGACGGCAGCGATCGCGGCGAACGACATCGTCTGCGCCGCGACGACCGACGACTCGACCGCCGACTACTTCGTGTCCGAGAACAACCTGGCCGCCAACGGTCAGGCCCAGGTCATTGATCCTGATGCGGCTCTGACGACCGTGTTTGGGGTGGCCGAGGGCACGTTCCCCCGGTGGACGCCGATCCGTATCGCGAGCGGCACGTTCGACCACATCGAGGTGACCGAGTTCCTGCGTATCCTCGCAGCGAAATCGACGTTCCCCGTGACGTCGTCCAGCCACACGCTGGTCTGCGGTGGAGCGACCTACTCGACGCTCGCGCGCACACTGGTCGGGTTCCAGCAGCAGATGGGTCTCGGCAAGACGTTCGAGGGCGGATACCAAGCGATCCGCATCGCGGACTACGAGATCGCGGTGGACGACTACCAGCTGCACGACGTGCTGTCGGCCTACTGCACGGAAGACTTGTACACGGTCTCGCTGGTCGAGGCTGGGTACTTCGACGAGGACGGCTCCATGTATCAGCGGATCGCCGACTTCGACGGCAAGGAGTGGTACGTGCGTGACTACGGCAATTCGTTCTCGCCGGCACGCAACCGGATGGGGTGCATCACTGGCATCACCCACACGGTGACGGACGATTACCAGTTCTCGCCGAGCCCGTACTGATGATGGGGCCCGGTGAGGCGGCGAGCCTCACTGGGCCAGCAGTACCAGCAGTGCCAGCAGTGCTGATTCAAACACTCACATTCTTTGGGCGTCGCTGCGGCGGGGCCCCCAGCGCCCTGCGGGGCGGGAGACAGGCAGATGGCAAGCGCAGAACTCAGGAACAGGATGCTTCGCTTGACGAAGGATCATCGGCACAACGACGAGCTGTTCGCGTACCTGCACGGACCACTCGTGGGGAGCGTGTACTTCGTGAGCTCAGTGACCGGCTCGAGCCGCTATCCGGGCACCGCGAAAGATCGTCCACTCTCGACGATCGCGGAGGCGCTCGAGAAGTGCTCAGGCACGACGCAGGACGTGATCTACCTGCTACCGGGCCACAACGAGGGCATCGGCAACGCGCAGCTGACATGGAACAAGGCGGGCGTCTCGATCATTGGGCTCGGCGAGCGTTCGCTGACGCCCCGGATCGATTTCGACCACGCGAACGCCTCGATCGACATCACGGCGAGCGGCATGTTCATCAGCAACATCCGGCTGCTCCCGTCGGTGACGATCGTGACGATCGGGATCGACGTGAACGCGGGCGTGACCGACACGCACCTCGACAAGATCGAGGTGCTGCCTGGCGAGGACGGCGCGGGCGTGGACGAGTTCGTGCTCGCGATCGACATCAAGGCAGGCTGCGACCGCACGAAGATCAGCCGCATGAAGCACCGCCAGCACGCCTCGGCAGCTGGGTCGGTCGCCTCGATCAGCCTGACCGGCGCGTCGGACGACATCCACATCTTCGGCACGATGGATGAGTGGTGCTTCTTCGACATGGCCGGCACTGCGCTGGTCGCGCCGATCAACGGCATCACGACGCTCTCGACGGGCATCAGGATCGAGCGCTGCCTCTTCATCACCGACGCTGCCGAGCCCGGCTACGAGCTGATCACCAACTCGACCGGCGTCGCGGTCGACTGCCTCGTGTACTCGAACCATGCCACGCTCGCCGCTGCCCTCGTGGGCGACGGCGTCGCGCGGTTCCGGTGCGAGAACATCGAGCTGGCGGCCGAGTCGGGCGGCGTCATCGGGGTTGCGAGTGTCGATGACTAACCACTCCGTGGAGGTCGATAAGACCTGTACGAAGTGCAAGGCCAGGAAGCCCGTCTCCTCGTTCGAAAGGCGGGGGGGCGGGCGGCTCGGCTACCAGGCACGCTGCAAGGCGTGTCGTCAGGAACGTCGTAACCAGCTCAGGGCTGAGAATATCGACTTGGCCCTGGAGCGCGAGCAGCGGTGGTGTGAGGCTAACCGCGACAAGATGCGTGACGCCGACATGCGTTCGTACTACTACAGGGCGAATATCCTGAAGGGCGACGCGACTCTGGCGGAGGTGGAGCGCATCGCAACGTACATGCGGGCGCGCCTGTGAGCCTAGTCCTCGATGCGCGCGACGAACTCGTCGATACGGATCTTGGGCCAGCGCTGCAGATCGAAATCTACGAGCCAGGCTACAGAGCACTCAGCTGGCGCGAGGTGTGGGAGAAGTTCCAGGAGACGTACCCCGGTCGGTGGGCGGTGCAGTGCTTCCCGCCGGCCGGGGCGTTGGTCGACGGGAAGGCGGTTTACCACCTCTGGGTGCTGTCAAAGGCGCCCAGGGGCTTAGACATCAGGAGGTAGCGGTGCTCGAGGCGGGCGTCAGGCAGCGGGTCAAGATCGGGAGGACGGGCACAAGGCTTGTCCCGCCCGACTACGCGGATGCGGTCGAGAACTGGGCCAGAGCGCACGGCGGCCACGCGACGCTCCGCTGGATGCCCGCCCCCATGAACTGCTGGGCGGTGATCCTCTCGTACCGGGTGGGCGACCCCAGGCAGGCAGGCCCAGACGACGGGGAGCCAGTCCTGCTGCACGACTACTGGACAGCCCAGGAGTGGGCTCGCCGCTCACCCGCCCGCGCGCGTAGGCACCGGATCACGAACCAGATCATCGCAGGCAACTACGCCTACGAGCTGGACGAGCTCGGCGTTGAGGGCATCATCGCGAGGCTGGACAAGGGCAACATCCTCTCCGGCCGCGGGCAGTTCACCTCGCCCGCAGACGCGAAGGAGCAGCAGACGAAGAAGCACGAGACGGCCAATGAGCGCCGCCGCGCGAGCGCGATGGACAACGCAGGCGCCCGTGCGCGTGATATCCGTAGGTCGAGGATGAAGATCCCCTTCCTTGGCGTGGGGATCGAGTTCGGCAGTCACGCCAAACCCACCCATGAAGTAACCCAGGAGTAACCCATGCGTGCAGCGGTACTGGACAGGCCGACGCTCCCACCACTCGGCCTCAAGCCACCCCGCAAGTCGAAGGTCGAGGGCGTCTTTCGCGAGCCGGGGTCGGCACACAACGACAAGATCATCTACACGGAGCACGTGCTCGACGTCGCCGCATCGAAGGCCGCGAAGCGCGTGAAGATCGACCCCGTCACCGGCCAAGAGGTCTGGAAGAAGAACACGGCCGGCGAGCCGATCTACCCGATCCTGGTGCGGAACGAGCAGTTCACGACGCGCAGGTTCGTGCTGCTCGAGACGCCCGGCCGGCACGTCAGGAAGGTATACAACTTCGAGTCGACCCCCGAGGAACTCGAGGCAGTCGCACGGCAGGAGCGCGAGCAGGACTTCTTCCGCGGGTTCGTCGCGGAGGCGGTCAAGGCCGGGCTCACGCCCGCGCAGCTGATCGCCCGGATCAAGGCCGACCTGGCGGAGCCGGGCGAGGAGCCCGATCAGGTTGAGTCGTCGATCACCGAGGAGGCGGTCGCGAAGGTCATGGACGAGATCGAGGAGGAGATGACCTCGATGCCCGACCTCGAGCGCGAGGACACGGCCCCGGTCGCCACCGCTGAGAAGCCGAAGAGGAGGGGTCGCAGCAAGTGAGCCTACTGACCGATCGGGCATCCATCCTGCGCGAGTACTTCCGCCTCGTCGACGCTGACTCGACCGACGAGGACATGATCGAGCACGACTCGACGACGCTCGAGGGCGCCTACGAGGCGCTCGACGTCGGGGCGGCACGCGCGCAGCTCTACCTGATCGGGATCGGCCAGGGCGCCATCTGGCTGACCACCGGCTCCACGCTCACCGTCACCGGCTCGGACCCCGACCGTTATTCGAGCCTACCGAGTGAGTTCCTCCGGCTCGACTCCGACCCCGACCAGGGCAAGAGCGGGCTCACGTACCCGAGCGGACTCGAGTGGGGCCGCGAGATCCATCCCGACGACCAGCGTAAGGTCACGGGCAACTACTACTGGGTCGAGTACGAGGCGACCCCAGCCACGAGCGTGCATCGAGTGCGCTACGCTCGTGGGGCGGCGGTGCCGTCCTCGCTCGTGCCGAAATACTACCGGCGCATGGACGTGCTCGTCGACTCGACCGCTGCCGAGATGAGGGCGGACGACCGGAACCTGATCCCCGCCTACGCGGCGGACTACGCGGCCAACCAGGCGTGGTTCGCGGGAGGGGGGGAGCAGAAGCAGGCGATCAGGGATCACCTGGCCGGCTGTCAGCGCGAGGCGTTCCGGCGCGGGCGGCTCACGCGCAGAGCACGGAAGGTGCGCGGCCACCAACCGACGGGGCACTGGATCGTGTGAGCGCACTCAAGACGATCGCGAAGCTCGCCCAGGCCGGCTGTTGGCATCGTGGCGTCGAATGGCCGCCTTTGACTCCGACGCATTCGACACCTCGGCCCTCGATTCCGACGCCTTCGACTTCGGGGCGGACTCGGCCGGCTCCACCGCCGCGCGCCGCCGTCGCCTACGCAGGTACATCATCATTCTGTTCGCACTTCTAGGAGGCTGAGATGCCCAGGACTTGGACTTGCCCCGCCACGATCGCGAGCGGGGGGACGACCTCGAGCGTGGTGCGCGTCCACCCAGCTTCTGGGATCGCGTTGCAGATGCCCGCCACGTTCACTGGCACGGCGGTCGCGGTCCACGGATGCGCGACTGCGACCGGCACGTTCGCCGCGATCGAGGACCGGGACGGCAACGCGGTGTCACTTGCCGCAGCTGCAGGTGACCGCGCGTCGCTGACCGGTGAGGAACTCGACGCGGTTATCCAGTGGCCCTACATCAAGCTGGTCTCGAACGGGGCGGAAGGCGCCGCGCGCGAGATTGGCGTGGTGCTCTCGCTGTGAGTTTCGCGTTCGGCGTCAAGGCGCTCCAGCCGATCGCCGGCCAGCCGCACATCCTTGGGTTCGCTGCTGCCGAGACGACCTCGGACCAGACGATCGTCGAGGTCTGGAACGGCCCGTCGTCTGCCGCTCGCGTGCTGCGGATCAACAAGGACGGGCAGATCCAGGCGGCGAACGGCGCGGTAGGCACGCCGGCCTACTCATTCGAGTCGGACAAAGACTCGGGGATGTACCGGATCGGCGCGAACGAGATCGGGCTCGCGGTGGGTGGGGCTGCGCGAGTGACGGTCAGTGCGTCGCTCGTGAGCATCGTTGGCTCGTCCGCCGACGAGCAGCTCCGCATCAACCACGCCTCGGCCACAGGCAATCCGTTCATCGGGTTCTACCAGAACGGGACGCGGCGTGCGTACATCCAGTCTGGTGATTCAGGTGACTACCTCGGCCTCCTCGCTGAGTACGGTCCCGTGTACCTGGGGTCGGGTAATGATTGGCGCGTGGCCGTCAGCACTACAGCATTTTACCCCTTCGCCGACGACGGCATCGCCCTTGGCACAGGCACGTACAAGTTCTCCGATCTGTCCTTGGCGTCCGGCGCCGTAATCAACTTCAACGCGGGCGACGTGACGATCACGCACGCGGCGAATCTGTTGACGCTGGCCGGTGCTTCTGATGGGTACTTGTTCTCCCATGTGATAGCGCCCACCGCCAATGACGGCGCGCCGCTCGGTAGCGCAGCGGCCTCCTGGTCGGATCTGTTCTTGGCGTCCGGTGGCGTCATCAACTTCAATAACGGCGACGTGACGATCACGCACGCGGCGAATCTGTTGACGCTGGCCGGTGCTTCTGATGGGTACTTGTTCTCCCATGTGATAGCGCCCACCGCCAATGACGGCGCGCCGCTCGGTAGCGCAGCGGCCT